>Ga0315295_10000041_pt1 | contig 112360 bp, 81 predicted proteins | sample YL17G14_0_MG_FD_204453 | JGI IMG/M metagenome (GOLD analysis project Ga0315295, IMG submission 204453) | Sediment microbial communities from Yellowstone Lake, YNP, Wyoming, USA - YL17G14_0 | ecosystem: Environmental > Aquatic > Freshwater > Lake > Sediment | place: USA: Wyoming | collected...
CGAAAACTACCCCTTATATCGTTATGCACAAGGAGTGCGCCTTCAGTGAATCCCCCCCCCAAAACACTCTTTCAAAAATCCCCTAAGTTTGAGACAATAGTCAATTGTCAATACCCTACGGCGCAGCCGTCTTTGCGCGGGTCCGAGCCGCCAAAATACCGCCGGGGGTTCTCACGTCTCCAAATTCCCTGATAGCCCCCGAACGCACCCAGCCTGGGACTAAGCTTGTGCCCCATCGAGGTCAGTTTAGCTTTAACGTCCTCCAGAATGCCTCGTTCAAAACTAACCAAGCCGCCGCCGGCCATTTTGCGTCCCGTCGGCGTCGAGCTTTCGGAATGCTCGATACGCGGCTGCTCGCCGGCCTGCTGCGACGACATGCCGAAATCCAGAACATTCATCAGCACCTGCACGTGTCCCTGCGGCTGAAAATCGCCACCCATGACGCCGAACGAAAAAACCGGCTGTCCATCCTTTGTCACGAACGCCGGGATGATGGTGTGGAAAGGCCTTTTGTGAGGCTCCAATTTGTTGAGGTCGTTCGGATTGAGCGAGAACAGTTGGCCGCGGTTCTGGAGGCAAAAGCCCAAGCCCTCCGGCACAAAACCCGAGCCCCAGGCGTGGTAGATACTCTGGATAAGCGAGACCATATTGCCGTCTTTGTCCGCGGTGGTCAGATAGACCGTATCCGAGGAGCCTTTGAGCCTGCCGGGCGTGACGTTTTGAGCGGCTCGCCTGGGATCAATGAGCTTGACGCGCTGCCTGGCGTAGTCTTTCGAGATAAGCTCCTTCAGTGGGACCTGAGCGAAATCCATGTCGGCGTAGTAAACCGCGCGATCTTCGAACGCCAGTTTCTTGGCTTCGACGAACAGATGCAAATGTTCGGCGGAGTTCGGCTGCATCGACCCAATGTCGAAGTGCTCCAGCAGATTCAGCATTTGCAGTGCGGCGATCCCCTGCCCGTTCGGCGGCAGCTCCCAGACGTCATAGCCGCGATAGCTCGTGCAGACCGGCTCGACCCAGTCGGCCGTGTGCTCGCTGAAATCACGCATCGAGAATCGCCCGCCGCTGGCCTGAGAGAATTTAACGATCTTCTCGGCAATTTCTCCCTTGTAGAATGCGTCAGCCCCGTCCTTTGCGATGGTCTCGAAGAACCTCGCCAGGTCCCCATTTTTGAAAATATCGCCAAAACGCACGGGCTTGCCCTCGGGCATGAACGTCCCGGCTAAGGCGGGATTTGACTGCGAGCCAAAAGACCAGGACTGCGCGATGATTGGCGAAACGGGAAAACCTCCGCGGGCGTAAGAAATGGGCGATTCGAGAACCTTCGCTAAGTCGAGCCGGCCCAGCCTCTTTTGCAGCGCCGCCCATCCGCTCACGCAGCCGGGCACACTCCAGGACAGCGGTCCGTATGTGGGAATCTCTTTCAGTCCCAGCGCGAGCGCTTTATCGAGGTTCCAGTCGTAGGGCGAGCGTCCGCTTGCGTTCAGACCCAGCAGCTTTCGCTCGGCCGTATTCCAGACGATGGCGAACAGGTCGCCGCCCGGCCCGCACATCATCGGCTCGACCAGGCTCAGCATGGCGTTGGTGCAGATCGCCGCATCGATGGCGTTGCCGCCGGCCTTGAGAATATCCACGCCGGCCATGCTGGCCAGAGGCTGGCTCGAGCAGACCATGCCGTTTTGACACACAACTGTCGAGCGGTTCTGGTTTCTGTTTTGGAGCAAGTTGATGGAAAGGCTTTCATCGGCTGCAACAGTACGTTGAACTCCAGCGGACGACGTATCGCCGCCCACCAGCGCCGACACGGAAGCACCGCTGGCAAGTTTAAGAAAAGAACGCCGTTTCATTGACTCCCACTCCGTATGAGACAATCCACAAATCTGCGACTTCCCCGGCGTATCCGCCCCCCTGCCGAGACTATGGCATTATACGCCACAGGGCGTATGCGTCAAGACTGTATTGTCTCCGATTGTTCGCAGAACAGTCACTCCATATCGGGCAAAAGAGATAAAAAAACGGAGCGTAAAATCTACGCTCCGTGAAGCTCCACCCAGAACCGGCGAACATGGTGCTCCGGCGGGCCGTCCCAGGGAACCACCGCAGGTACCCACGCGGAAAGTCCGGCCGGCTCAAAAAATGTTCCTCTGCCGCACCGGGGCGGCAAACAACTCAGCGCTGCTGCTGTACAAAGGCCTTGCGTCTCTGGAACAAGTAGAGTATAACCCCCAACGCGATCAGACCAACGAGCCCGCTCTGGCCCAAGCTTGCAATCAGCGTCGTGAGATTCTCAACAATCCCCCCAAAAAAGGGAACCGACTGCTCCGGAGTACCAAAAAGAATCTCGACCACGACTCCCAAGGCAATCAACAGTAAAAAGATTTCAGTGATCTCGCCAAGCCATTTCTTTACTTCTTCCAGGTAATGCATCTTCGACTCTCCTAATTCAATGTGTCCTAAAACAATCCCTTTACACAAACGTCCACGTATTTTTTGTTCGGCCGGTCTTTTTGAATTACTTTAATGTTTATCGCCAAAATGTATGAGGAATGTGGCCAATAAAAACATCCCTTGACGAGTCCTACGCAGGACATATACAGTCCTGGGAAAGCCGCTATCAGCACTGAGATTGTGGTATTCAGCGTGTCACGACCCTGGCAAATTGCGGGCTATTTCCGGCCAAAAATACGACTGTTTTTCTCTGTATCTTGCAGACTATTCCTGAAGTCCAGGCTGTCTAAGGCAGGCAATTCCAGATGGCTTGAACCCCTGTTGTTAGCCTCCACTTGTGCAATCCGGCGGCGTTTTGGGGGTAAAACTCAATGATAAAATGGGGTATATTTTTCTTGACTTAATTGTTAAAATGAGGTATTTTACTCTTATGGCTGGAGGCGCGATACATTTTATTCTGCGTGTACTGCTCATCGCCCTGATCTGGTTTTTTGTGTGGCGGTTTGTCGAGCCACGGACCCAACTCCTGCGAATCCTCCGGGCCGCCCTGCTTGTGCTCAGTCTCTTAGCCGTCCTGGCCGTCATAAGAATCACCGGCGGCTGATTGCCCCCCTGGCTTGGCTTCCCGGCCCCTTTCGCTCCCTATTTGGTCTCCTCGATTCTCGATTTTGGATACTCCACCATCGGGTGTCCCCAATGGAGATTCTCGTCAAGTATCGAGCGACGGGTATCGAGTATCGAAAGGAACTCGTTCTGCTCGATCACTTTTCCAGAGCAACTAAATCTTCGTAGGTTTCCCGCTTTCGGATGACGGAGAACGCCGCGCCATCGACGAGTACTTCAGCGGCCCGGCCTCGTGCGTTGTAGTTGCTGCTCATGCTGAATCCGTAGGCCCCGGCGGTGAAAACGCAAAGCAGGTCGCCCCGCTGGACCGGCGGCAGGGCCCGGTCCTTGGCAAAGAAGTCCGCCCCTTCGCAGATCGGCCCGACGACGTCCACCACTTCGGTCCCTTCCAATTGCAGGTCTTTGTTGCGCCGCGGAGGAACAAACGGCTCATCGACCTTCGCGGGCCAGATAAAATGGAACGCATCGTACAGCGAAGGACGGATCAAATCGTTCATCCCCGCGTCGGCGATCACAAACTTCTTGCTGCCGCCGCGTTTGACATAGAGAACGCGCGTGAGCATGACACCGGCGTTGGCGCAGATGCTCTTGCCAGGCTCCATGATGAGCCTGAGATTCTTATCTTTGAGCAGCGGGACGATCCCTTCGGCATACTGGGCCGCCGAAGGGACGCTGTCGGACTCGTAATCGGCGCCGTAGCCGCCGCCTAAATCCAGCGCTTCGACCGTGTGACCCTCGCGGCGCAGCATGTCGACCAGCGGCAGGATTTTCCTGACGGCCTCGACATACGGATCGATCTTTTTGCCGCCCGTGCCCAGATGTACGTGCAGCGCACAAAGGTTCACCGAGGGATTGCCGCCGTAATCGGCGAAAACTTTCACCGCCTTTTCGATATCGACTCCGAATTTTGTTTCCCTTTTGCCCGTGGTCAGAAAAGCATGTGTCTTGTAGTCCACGTCGGGATTGACGCGCAACGCGACCCTCGGCCGCTTGCCCCGCTTGCGCGCCAGCCCAATCAGATTTTCCAGCTCCGCCTCGGACTCGATATTGAAATAGCCGATGCCGGCGTCCAGCGCTGCCAGAATCTCGGCGTCGGTTTTCCCGACTCCGGCATAGACAATCTTTGACGGGTTGCCGCCGGCCTGCAAGACACGGTACAGCTCGCCGCCGCTGACAATGTCAAATCCACTGCCCGCGCCGGCCATGAATTTGAGGATATGGATATTGCCGCAGGCCTTGACCGAATAGCAGATCATCGCATCAAGCGGACTGTACGCATCCTGGATTTTCTGCAGATGGTCCTTGAATGTGGCTTTACTGTAAACGTAAACCGGCGTGCCGACCTCGGCGGCGATCTTGTCGATACTGACTTCCTCGGCAAACAATCTGCCGTTCCTATAGTTGAAATAGTCCATCTTATGCCCTTCTTTGCACATCTTATCTAAACGTTGTGTGCGTATCACCCAATAGTATAAACCGTCGCTCGCCGATTGCAAGAAGACGCTCGAACCGCCGCGAGACCGAAGGGCTTCTGATTCAGCGCATAAAAAAATGGAAGGCTCCGTCGCTAACGAGAGAACCTTCCATTTATCGCGTAGCCGGCCGCAGCCGGCGGCTCGCCGCGATTGGCAAAAGCAGCGAGCTTCAGATTACATCGTTACGCTATTTTTTCTTCTTAGCTTTCTTCTTTGCTGCTTTTTTCTTTGCTTTTTTCTTCGCCATTATTTGTCACCTCCTTTTGGCTGACTTAATCCTTTCGTCTTTCCTTAACGTCACGACACTCGTTTATATTAAAAACTCTTACGAGTAACTTGCGGAAAAAAATGAAAAAAAACTTTTATATATTTTTTATCGTCTAAAACTTTAATATTACTTGACACAAATTTTTCGCGACGAACATTTTACATCGCTTGAAATATTCTCTACTATACGCTCAGCCGGCTCAAAACAAGACGACGCGTAAACAATCTCGTCATCGTTTCGAGTCTCTCATGCAAGTTGAGATTTGGTGATCTTTGTTGTAGTATGTTCCCGTGAGAACGCACAGGTTTGTTGTTAATTGTTTATGAACAAAAGAAAAATAGCTTTGTTCGGCGGCACGTTTGATCCGATTCATCTCGGCCATACGAGCGTCGCCGACGACGCACGCCGGCGCATCGGCGCAGAGAAAACCATTTTCATTCCGGCAAAATGCTCACCCTTGAAAGGTTTTCCGCCCCAGGCGAGTGACGCCGACCGATTCAACATGATTGTGCTGGCCGTCGCCGGCGAAAAAAGCTTCGAGGTCAGTGATTATGAACTGAACAAGCCCGCCCCGAGCTACACGCTGGAGACGGTCAGGAAATTTCAAAAGGACTTCGGCGGCGAAACATCCATTTACTGGCTCGTCGGCGCTGACGGCGCCAATGACCTGGCATACTGGCACAAGATTGTAGAACTGATCGACGCCTGCCACCTGACGACCATGTATCGGGCCGGCTGTGAGCGGCCGGACTTCAGCCGGTTCGAGGACCTCTGGGGCCGTCAGCGCGTCGAGAAACTCCAGCACGACGTCATCCAAACGCCGCTGATTGACATCAGCAGCACGGAAATACGAAAAAGGCTGGCCGCCGGCCACGACGCATCCGATATGCTGCATCCCGCCGTCGCCGACTACATCCGCGAGCACGGCCTTTACCAGTCAACAGACATGAAAAACCGCGGATAAGTACGCGTCTTTTTCCTACTTGCGGTTTTTTTCGACTGACGCGAGCAGCCAATCATACCAGTCAGACATCCCTTCACCGGTTTTGGCGGATATCGGGAAAATCTCAATGGCTTTGTTTAGCCTGCGGGCGTCGGCCTTTGCTCGTTCCATGTCAAAATCCACGTGCCCGCCCTTGAGCAAATCAATTTTGTTGACGAGCATCACCTTTGACTTGGCAAAGATTGCGGGGTACTTGGCCGGCTTGTCGTCGCCCTCGGCCACGGAGAGCACGGCAATCTTGGCGCTTTCACCCAGCTCGAAAGCCGATGGACAGACCAGATTGCCTACGTTCTCAATGACGATCAAATCCAAATCCTCGACGGGCAGGTCTCTGAGTGCCGTGCTGACCTGGGCCGCCGACAAATGACATGCTCCGTCGGTGTTGATCTGCACGGCCGGCGCCTGCGTTGCTCGAATTCGCTCGGCGTCGATATCGGTTTGAATATCGCCCTCAATCACGCCGATTCGGATTCTGCCCTTCAAGTCGTTTATCGTTCGGGCCAGAATGGTCGTCTTGCCGGAGCCCGGAGACGAAATCATGTTCAGGCATAATTTCTTCTTTTCGGCGAGAAACATAATGTTCTCGAAAGCGTACTTTTCATTTTCGCCGAGGATTTTCCTGCCGACGTCAATTTTTTTCATCGTCATCGTCCGTTTGAAAAGTTATTTCTTCGAGCACCAGCGGCGCATCGGGCAGCAATTCAAAATCACCGCCGCCGCATTGCGAACACTGCGGATGCGAAAGCTCAACGTCGAACTGTCGATTACAGCCCTTGCACCGCGCCTGCAGCGGCTTATGCTCTATCTGAAGTTTCACACCTTCGCACGCGGTGCCTTTGGCGATGGCCTCGAAGGCAAAGCACAACACCTCGTCATTCACCGCATTGAGCGTCCCGCAACTGACCTTCGCCGCAACGGGTTTGCCATTCTGTTTGGCCGCTTCTTCCGATATGATTGCCATCAGGCTCTGGGCCATCATCGTTTCGTGCATCAGCATATCCTCGGCAGCTCGCGCCCGTATGGCATCTGCACAATCCTTCGTCCGCCGATTTGCGTTTCCATCTCGACCAAAGGTACATCCCGCGTCTCGACGACTTCGCCAATGATGCTCGCCTCTTTGCCCAGGGGGTGCTTTCTACAAAGACTCAAACACTCGCCGGCAGATTCCGCCGCGACTACCGCAACGAATTTGCCCTCGTTGGCGATGGTCAGGACATCGAAACCGAGCATGTCGGCAGCCGCTTGGACGGCGGGCTTGACCGGGATATCCGTCTCGCGGATCTCGATGCTCAGTCCGGCGCTGCGTGAGATTTCGTTAAGCGTCGCGGCTAATCCGCCGCGGGTCGGGTCCCGCATGAACTTTACGCCGGCTGCGTTTGTCAAAAGCTCACAGACCAGCGGCGCCAGAGATGCGCAATCGCTCTTTAATTGCGACTGAAATCCCATATCCTGCCGCTGCGAGATGATGGTCATGCCGTGGTCGCCAATCGTACCATTGATGAGGATTTTATCCCCGGCGGCAATTTTTTCGAACCCCAGCTCCACGCCGGCCAGTCGTACACCGATTCCCGCGGTGTTGATGAAGATTTGGTCGGCGGCACCGGCTTCGACCGTTTTGGTATCGCCGGTCACGATATCGACGCCGCTTTCGTCCGCGGCGTTACCGATACTGTCCAAAATCTTATCCAGGAGCTCGATCTCAAAACCTTCCTCGATGATCAGCGACAGCGCCAAAGCAGCCGGCTTCGAGCCAGCCACGGCCAGATCGTTAACCGTCCCGCAGACGGCAAGCTTGCCGATATCCCCGCCGTTGAAAAACAGCGGCTTGACGACGTAGCTGTCCGTCGTAAAACACAGCGAGCCCGAGGCCAGATTCAGCCGTGCCGAATCGCCCAACTGAGCCAGGGCGTCGTTCCTGAAGCGGGGCAGGATGTGCTGGCGAATCAGCTCTTCCATCAGTTGCCCGCCGCCGCCGTGCGCGAGCAGGATTTTGTCGTGCTTGCTTGCCCTGGTCATTTGTGCTTTTTCTCCCGGCCGTATTTGAACCACGCCGCACAGGCCCCTTCGGAGCTGACCATGCAAGGCCCCACGGGCTCTTGCAGGGTACAACTTCGGCCGAACAACGCGCATTGCGGCGGCTCGATCAAGCCGCACAGAACCTCGCCGCATCGACAGCCTTTTCTTTCTGCAACCGGCGATTCGCTTATGTCAAATCTCCTGAAAGCATCAAATTGCTCGTACTTGTCTCTCAGTTTGAGCGTGCTCTTTTCTATCTTACCCAGTCCCCGCCAGTAACCATCCACCGGTTCAAAACATTCATCCATCACTTGTTGTGCGGCGGCATTGCCCTTCTCGGTCACTACGGCCGAATACATGGATTTCAACTCGGCCTTTCCGTTTGAAAGCTGCGCGCAGATTTCGGCCAGCCCTTCGATGATTTGCACGGCCTCGAAGCCGGCCACCACACACGGCCGGCCAAAATCCTCCACAATCTCGGAAAAAGCGCCGTAGCCAATAATCACGCTGACGTGCCCGGGGCACAGGAACGCATCGATCTTGTTATTCATCCCGCTCAGCAAGGCCCGCATGGCGGGAACGACCAGCTTATGGCCGCTCAAAATGCAAAAATTATCGATGGACGCAGTCGCGGCTTCTTTGACGACGACCGCCGTGGCCGGGGCCGTTGTTTCAAAGCCGACCGCGATAAAGACAACCGTTTTCTGCGGATTGTCTTTAGCCAATTGCAGTGCATCCTCGCTGCACAGAACAACTTTCACGTCGGCCTTTGCCCGTTTTGTCTCCAGTGAGTCGTCTTGGCCGGGGACGCGAATCATGTCGCCATACGTGGCGATTATACAATCCTCGCGGTCCGCCAATTGCAGGACCGTGTCGATGTAGCCCTGATCGGTGACGCAAACAGGGCACCCCGGCCCCGACAAGAGTCTGAGGTTCGCAGGTAGAATCGATCTGATGCCGCTGCGGAAAATGGAAACCGTGTGCGTGCCGCAGACCTCCATGATATTGATCTGCCGATCTAACGCTTCGCAGGCGGTATTCATCAGACTCTCTGCTTTGTTGATTCTATCGAGCATAAGCTGCGTAGCGGGTACTGCGCTTGGCACCTTTATCCTGAGACTTTGTTCGGCGTATCGTCGAACTCGTCGATTTCCGCGATGAGCTGCCAGGTCTTTTTCGCCTCTTCTTCATCGACGAGCGAGATGGCAAAGCCGGCGTGGACCAGGACCAGATCGCCCAGTTTGGCCTCGGGCAGCAACGTGGTCTTGGCCTTCCAGCGGTTGCCCATCGCATCAACAACCGCCCTGTCGGCCTCCAACTCCACAATCCGTGCTGGTATGGCTAAACACATAATTTGTCGCTCGCAACTGGCGTCTGGTATTTCACCAGACAAGATTGTCATCTAACGGTCTAACTCTATATCTTTGGAAGAAAGCGGGTCCTCTACCGGCTCTAAATGAGTAAAAACTGTAGCGCCAGGCAGTGCACTGCAAATATCTACTTCGATCTGATCCACGAGATGATGCCCGCGGTGCGTCGTCCATTTTCCCGGGACCAGAACGTGAATTGATATGAAGCGGCGTCCGGCCGCTTGCCGGGTGCGCAGTGAGTGAAACTGTATGCCTTGTTTTCTGTACCCGTCAAGAATCCCTCCTATTATTTGATGTTCTTCGCTTGACAGTGCGGTATCCATCAGACCCGATACAGAGCGTTGGATCAGCCGATAACCCGTCCATACAATGTTGGCGGCAACGGCAATTGCGACAACCGGGTCCAGTATCTCCCAGCCCGTTAATGCTACCGCGCCGACGCCGCCAATAACGGCCGCCGACGTCCATACATCCGTCATAAGATGCTGAGCGTCAGCCTCAAGCGTTATGGAGTTGCTTTTCCTGCCGACGTATAACAGGACACGAGCAACGCCCAGATTGACCAATGATGCAACGGCCGAAGCCATCAAGCCTGAGCCGGCCTGCTCAAGAGGGCGCGGATTGATAATGCGCCCGACAGCCGCTACGCCAATGCCGACCGCCGCAATAAGTACAAGTATCCCTTCTGCGCCACTTGCGAAATACTCGGCCTTGCTATGTCCAAAGTGATGTTCCTCGTCCGGCGGGTGAGCCGCTATCATTAACATGGATAAGGCAATGGTCGCGCCCACTAAGTTGACTAACGATTCCATGGCGTCTGACAGCAAGCCGATAGAACCTGTCAGATAATAGGCAAGACCCTTTAGTCCAATCGTAGCGAACGCAGCAGCGATCGATAACCAGGCATAACGCGTTAATGAAGAGCGATTCATGTTCCGTTTCGTTTCTCTTTACCGGCGAGTCCCTCAAGGCAAAAGCGATGGCTCACCGCCCGCGAGGCGGATAGCAACTGCCGCCTGGCCGAGGGATACGCCGCCGTCGTTGGATGGGACAGTCCGGTTGAATAATACGCAAAAGCCGGCCTTTTTCAAGCGCTTAATCAGACGGCTGGCCAAATAGCGATTGCAGAAGACGCCGCCGCTCAGCGCCACCACATTCAATTTAGTGCTTTCTTTGGCCGCCTCGGCCATTTCCAGCAGCGCCGCGGCCAGCGTATTGTGAAATTTGGCGGAGATGACCCCCGGCGTCTGGCCCTTCTGTACATCGCCAACGAGTTGCCGCAGCATAGAAGATAAATCAAGCTGAATCGGCCGGTCTGCCGTTCGCACGATCTCGAAGTCATAATTCTCCTCAACGTCGGCGGCGGCAACAGCCTCAAGAGCCATCGGCAGTTGGGCGTCAAAATGATTGTACCCACCCAGCCCAAGCACGGCGGCAACGGCATCGAAAACGCGGCCTAAGCTGGAGGTCTCGATACAATTAACGCCCTTCTCGAGCTGCTCAAGTATAATTTGCGATTTGTTATTCGGCTCATCGTCAATTCGCTTCAGAAGCCAATCGAATTTCTGCAAAGTGAATTTGCTGCCGTATGCCTTTTTCAATAATGATAGCAGCGGTCTTACTGCTTCTTTGCTCGCTTTGTCCGCACCCGCCAGCTCGTAATAGGCCAAGTGGCCGAACCGCTCGAATCGCTCCAGCGATGCAATCATACACTCGCAGCCCCAAATCGCACCGTCTGTCCCGTAGCCGGTGCCATCACACACAAGACCGATGACCGGCCCGTCGAGGCCGTGCTCAGCCAAAACGGACGCGACATGCGCCCAGTGATGCTGAACCTGAACGACCTCCACATCGGGCATGGAAAGAGCGAACCGCGTGGACAGATACGCCGGATGCAGGTCGCACGCGATGACTTTCGGTTTGATTTCAAATAATCGCCGCAGATGCTCGATGGAACCTATATAATGATGATAGACCTCGGCATCTTCGAGGTCGCCGATGTGTTCGCTGCAAATAAGCTGATTGCGTTTGGCAAAACAAAACGTGTTTTTCAGATCCGCCCCGGCGGCGAATATGTCCCGCTGGCAATTGCGCTGCATAAAAACCGGCGTCGGGACGTAACCCCTGGCCCGCCTCAGGAGAACCGGCTGGTCTTCAATAAGATGCACAATAGAGTCATCGACCTGCCGATAGATTTCCCTCTCATGCATCAGGAAGGCATCGGCAACGCAACCAAGCCGTTCCAGTACGGATTCATTTTTGCAGATCAGCGGCTCATCGGAAATATTGCCGCTGGTCATCACCAGAACTTCGATGCCCCGTGCAAAGAGCAGATAGTGCAGCGGCACGTAGCAGAGCATGAAGCCGTACGTATCAACACCCTCGGCAACTGACGGAGCGATGGCGCTGTTTGCCTTTTTGGGCAGCAGGACAATCGGGCTTTGGAGGCTTCTCAAGACCCGTTCGGCCGGCTCGCTGACGATGGCATATTTTTTTATCTTCTCGAGCGAATCAGCCATCATCGCGAAGGGTTTGTGGTCTCGTTTTTTACGCTCCCGCAGTCGCTGAATGGCCGGTTCATTGAGCGCATCGGCCGCAAGGTGAAACCCACCGATCCCCTTGACCGCTACAATCCTGCCGGCCAGCAGCAACCTTGCCGCTTCGGCGATAACCGCCTCGGTTTGCGTCGCGAGTGTCTTGCCGGCGTTGTCCGTCAGTAGGACTTTCGGCCCACATGTGGCACAGGCAACCGGCTGAGCGTGAAAACGCCGGTCGGTCACGTCCGTGTATTGAGCGGCGCAGCGGTCGCACATTTCAAAAACCGACATCGTCGTATTCGGCCGGTCGTAGGGAATGGTCCTGATAATTGAATATCTCGGCCCGCAATTGGTGCAGTTGATGAAGGGATACCCATACCGGAAGTCTTCTTTGTCGGCCATTTCCGCCAAGCAATCCCGGCAGGCCGCGACGTCGGCGGTAACCTGCGACAGCGGCGAGCCCTGCGAGTCGCTCGAGCGGATGACAAACTCATCTTCAGCCTCGACCAGTGGAATATCAGTGACCCGGCACAATTCGATCTCAGCAAGCGGAGGTTTGTCTGGGCCGGACCGGAGCCGGACCAGGAATTCAGCGATCTGGTCCTCCGCCCCCTGCAGCTCGATCGTTACACCCTTTGTATCGTTATAGACAACACCGGACAAGCCAAGCGACCGCGCAATCCTGTACACGGCCGGCCGAAAACCAACCCCCTGCACTCGCCCCGTTATTGCTACTGTCTGTCTTTTCTTCAAGTCTCTACTGCTGTCCTTTCGACCGCTTTTGATCCGTCCGCCCGCGCTGCCGGTTCTCTGAAGAAATATTGTAACCCGGCGGGCCGGCGAAAACAATCGGCCGCCGCACCCTGAAAAGGCAAACCTCTGAAAAACCACCAGGGGCAAAAAATTTATTTGGCAGGTTCCGTCATATCTGTTAATATAATGGCACTTCGGGGCCATAGCTCAGTTGGGAGAGCGCTTGCATGGCATGCAAGAGGTCGTGGGTTCGAATCCCATTGGCTCCAGTGGCCGTCCTCGCAATGGAGATTTCATCAGCAACGCAAGAGGATGGGTATCGTGTTTTCAGGCTGGGGAAAAAGAGGAATCTCCACCACTCGTTATCACCCGGCGCTCCCAATTGAAATCAGGTGGGAATAGGTACGCAGGTACATCCTGCCGCCGGAGACGGCCGGCGTCGCCTGGCTCTTCTCGCCCAACGAATTGACCGCCAGCAGCTCGTAGGCCGGCGCGGCCTTCAACACGACAACGTCGCCCGCCCTGTTGATGCAGTACAGCAGGCCGTTGATCCATACGGGCGACCCGTAGAACCTGCCGCCAGGCTTCTCGCACCAGAGTGTCTGGCCCGTCTCGGCGCGCAGGCACGAAACGTCCCCTGCGTCGTGAAATGTAAAGAGCAGCCCATCTTTCGCCAGCGGCGTCGGGACGTACGGGGCGGACTTGCCTGTAAGCTTATACACCAGAGCGGCCTGTTCGGGTTTGTCCGCAGAGCTGGGCCGGACCGCGGCTAATTGTAACCCGGCCCCACCCTTGCCGCACGTACCTATGAGCAAATCGCCCGCGATGACCGGCGAGCTGACCACGCGAGCGGGCAGCGCCGAGGCCACCTCCCATATCACGTGCCCCCTTTGCGGCTCGATACCCGTTACGCCATGAGCCCAGCTTGTGAAAATCAACTGAGGCTCGTGGCCGTCGGGCGAGTAAATGCAAGGCGTCGAATAAGATATCTCGGCATTGTTGCGCTTGGTCGTCCAGCGCGTCTGGCCGGTTTTGCAATCCACGGCAATCCACGAGCTTTCGTGCTTGCCGCCCTCGGGCCCGGCGCCCCAATACTCATGAGTAAAGACGACGAGGTCATCGAAAAGCATGGGCGAGGTCCCCGGACCGAACCTCGAATAAATACCCGGCAGGTCGCGCTGCCAAACCGGCCGGCCTTCGTGATCGAGCGCCGCCAGAATCACTTCGCCGCTGGTCTGCCAGAGAACGTAAACGCGATCCGCATCGACGGCGGGCGTGAACGTCGCAAGGCTGTTATCGTCATGGTGGCGATAGGCGGTGAGTTTGTATCGCTTGCTCCACAAGGTATGGCCATCGGAAACATTGAGGGCCAGGAGCATCCCGCCGGACGACTCGGGGGCCCCACAGGTCACGAAGACTTTGTCCTTCCAGATCACCGGCGAGCCGTGCCCTCCGCCCGGCAGTTGCACCTTCCAGTTGTAATCTTTTTCCGTCCACTTGACCGGCATTGTTTGGGCCGGGCTTATCCCCTGCCCGTTCGGGCCGCGAAACCGGGTCCACTCCTGCCCCTGCACCGCGCCGGTTAACAGTACGCCCAAAAGCAAAGAACAACGCCATGCACGCCGCAAGGAGTGGGAAATTTCGACTTTTTGTGCTCGTCTCATCGTACCCTTTTCTGTTAGACTTCTCGGTCGTCGGATGTCTGCCTTAGGTGTTCTGACCTCCGATTTTTAGTGAAAGGTTACCACGATGTCAGATTCTTCGCAAGCCCCCAAAGCCCTTCAGACAAGGTCGTCTCGTGGACTATCACGCAGAACGTTCACCGCTTATCTTTCCGGCATGGGTTTAACTTCGGCCGTTCTGACCCGCTCTCTCTGGGCGCAGATTCAGGAAAAACAAGCAGTAAAAATCACTAAAGAGATGCTTCGGGAAGCAGAGCGGCTGGCCGGCCTGGAGTTCACGGACCAGGAGCGGGACCTGATGCTCGACGGGCTTAATGACTATCTCGAAAGGTACAAAAAGCTGCGAACGGTGACCATAGACAACGGCATCGCGCCCGCCCTTCGATTCGATCCAATTCCGCCGGGGATGGTGTTCGAGAAGCAGCGAAAGCCAATAAGGATAAGCACAGCGCGCGAAGTGCAAGTCCCTTCCAATCTCGAAGATTTGGCTTTTTGGCCGGTCCTCGACCTGGCCGGGCTTATTCGGTCCCGCCGGCTCAGCTCCCTCCAACTGACGAACATGTATCTTGAGCGGCTCAAGAGATACGATCCGAAACTTCAGTGCGTCATCACGCTCACCGAAGAGCTGGCCCAAAAGCAGGCCAAACGAGCCGACGAGGAGATCGCCGCCAGCCGCTATCGAGGACCGCTGCACGGAATTCCGTGGGGCGCCAAGGACCTGCTGGCCGTCAAAGGATACAAAACCACCTGGGGGGCGATGCCTTACAAGGACCAGATGATCGATCTCGATGCCACCGTTGTGAAGCGTCTGGAAGAGGCCGGCGCCGTGCTCGTGGCAAAACTGACGCTCGGTGCGCTGGCCTGGGGCGACGTCTGGTACGGCGGAAAGACCAGAAATCCGTGGGACCCCGAAAAGGGCTCCAGCGGCTCATCCGCCGGGCCTGCCGCCGCCACCGCCGCCGGTCTGGTGGGCTTCTCCATCGGCTCGGAAACCTGGGGTTCGATTGTCTCGCCGTCAACGATCTGCGGAGTGACGGGGCTGCGGCCGACGTTCGGGCGCGTCAGCCGATACGGTGCGATGGCCCTGAGCTGGAGCATGGACAAGATCGGCCCCATCTGCCGCACGGTGGAGGACTGCGCCGTCGTCCTCGACGCCATCTACGGCCCCGATGATAAAGACGCCACCGTCGTGGACCTGCCTTTCAATTGGGACGCATCCGGTAACGCAAAGACTCTGAAGGTCGGCTACCTCAAGAGCGACTTCGAAAAAGACCGGGAAGATGCACAATGGAAGGCCAACGATCTGGCGACTCTCGACGTGCTGCGCGACTTAGGTTTCAATCTGGTCCCGATTGAGCTGCCGGACTATCCCATCGAGGCGATGGCGCTCATTCTGAACGTCGAAGCGGCGGCAGCCTTCGACGAACTGACGCGAAGCAACCGGGACGACCTGCTGGTTCGCCAAATCCAGAACGCATGGCCTAACCGGTTTCGTGAGGCCCGAATGGTGCCCGCCGTCGAGTACATCCAGACCAATCGTCTGCGAATGCTGGTGATGAAGGCTATGCAGGAGCGGCTGGCCGGCATCGACGTCTATGTCAGCCCTTCGTGGGAGGGACGGAATTCTCTGCTGACCAACCTGACGGGACACCCTGCGGTCGTCCTTCCAAACGGACTGACGAAGGAAGGAACGCCGAGCAGCATTACCTTTATCGGCCGGCTCTACGGCGAGGACAAACTCATGGCGGTCGCCAGAGCCTATCAGGACGCCACCTCATTTCATCTGCGGCACCCTGCCCTTTAAGAGAAAATATCGAGCGCACGGCGCCCGCGCCTACTTGCCCGCTTTTCGCTCGGCGACGGAAAGAGCTTTGCTGGCCCATTCGCGCAACGTCTGCGGGTTCTCAAGAACGTCCACCGGGACTTCATAGTATTGCATGACCGAGTGCTTGTCGGGATAGGGCTGGAACGGCCCCATGCCCGCCGCCTCATAGTCGGCGCGGTTGGAATCGTCAACTTTGAAATACAGGACGTCATCGGCGACCAGCCCAAAGAACAGGCCGTCACAGTAGAGGCCCGCCCCGCCGAACATGCGCCTGGGCAAAATCTGCCCCACGCAGGCAAGCTGCTCGACTACGTATGCCAGGTATTCATCGCTAACGGGCATTTTTTACCTCCACGCAGCAGCTCACAAATCCATTCGAGATATTTCACACATCCGGCCGCCCATTATACCAGTCCCGCAAGCAATCCCCAAGTCAGAACCAGCTCGATTCCCCACCCGCTTCTCCGCGTCATTCCGAGTGTAACCGAGGAATCTATCAGGAATGGTCATTGCGAGGGCCGCAGGCCCGCGGCAATCTCCCACTTCGCTTTCTCATCGCCCCCCAGCCGAAGCAGGCAGATGCGCTCTAACTTGCAGCCCAGACAAACTCACCAGAAATCGGTATAGCATCCGCCGATTTGGTTCAAGGTGGATGCGGGGCTACTGGATGATCTCACAGCCTCAGACTCCTGGCCCACATTTTCAGAGTCGGCTGCGCTATCCACCTTTTCTGAACATTACCCACGGGTCTTCTGCAAGGGCTTTTATCTCCTGTTCTTCGAGGATCCGATTCCAAATTATCAACGTATCATAACGTGAGCCGTGCCAGATACCATCTTTCTTGAAATTCAGGCCCATGTCCTCGCCTTCCGGGCTCCACCGGACAGCGTCGGCACTGAGCACTCCGTCAATATCTAGCCCAGCGAGGCATACTGGGCCCAGATAGTCAAATCTCCTGCTCATCGTTGCGGAGGCTTGAAGGTCTCCGTTGATCCACAACGCCAAGCGGCAGTCTTTCCAGGCCGCGATGATGACCAGACGCTGCCCTGTGGAATACCTGTCGGATACAAGTTTGATATCTTTGCCGGCGCTGTCGTAAGCGCGAATACCAATCGACGCATTCTCGTTCAAGATAACGCTGAGGCGATTTGTCCGTATATCCCCCACAAGATCAAGCAACATCATATGTGGGGACTGCGTGCCTAACAGCCAAACAACCATTGCACTGCCTTCCCGAGGGTCTATCCTTTTCTGCATCATTATTCGTGCACCAGACCCAATTATCCCCTCATTCAACGCGCTCAGCACTCTCGCTGAGACAGCTAACTGACCCTCACGCAACAAGGATGATTCCTTTCTGGATAGCTCCTCAATCAGATAGTCGAGTTTTGAGTCAATATCTGGAAGTAATGTGGTGTGACTAATGATCTCCCCCAACCTGTCGCTCTGGTCCTGAACTGCAATCATGACGTCATTAATGCAGGCTTTCACCACGCTTGCCTGTCCGGCCTCTCCCTCTAGTACATTAAGGAGGCTGGGCTGTTGCGAGTCAAAGCCTTGGGCATACCTCTTTCGTGCCCATTCCATGTAATCTTCAACAGTTAAATCGCCGACAGAGCTCTTGTTCTGGCTGATGAAACTCGACACGTTCAAAACGAGATCCACGAAGGCTCGTGTCGAGTCGGTATTCACCGGGCTGCCTATCTGGATGAAATCGCCGCCGACTCGGACCGTCTGGTTGACTACTGTTTTGTCCCCAATAATGTAATCCCCAGCTATCTGGGAAGGTGGCTCAGATTGATCTTTCGATAATATGTGCCAACCATAGCCGAGGGCGAAAGTACCGAACGCACAAGCGATGAGTCCTACTACGATCCAAACGTATCCGGCCATTAGCTCACGACTCCCAAATAACAGCCGTAATCGTATATTCCGTCACTACTCCACGCAAGGGCAATTGCTGGGATTTGCCTCGGAGTTCGCGAAAACCTTAGAATTCTCAATGACACCTTACTTATTTCTCCCTTTCGCATCCCGCATAAAGCTCTCGCGACAGATGCGTCGAAATTGGCTCATTCGGCATCCCTACTGTCAGTTTAGCACAAGCGAGCTATTTGGCAACGGAATTTCGGTGCAAGACGGAACACAGAAGACAGAATCCAGGACACAGAATACAGGAGGCAGAATATCGGGAACACAGGACAGGGGGCGCAGTAGGTCCTTCGTCCGGCGAGGAGTTCGACGGACTCAGGACGCCTGTGCGTGCAGGCCCCGGATGACGCGGGACCGCGTGCTCGGCGATTTTAGAGTATAGACATCCGGCCGGGGGGAGATTACAATCGGGCTGTTTCTTGTGTGGCGCATGGTGTATATCGAGCGACCACCGACTCGGCCCGTGAGATAGCCCATTGTCAGCGGGTTCTGTGGCCTGGGGCATTTTATCTCACGGGCTAAAAAGGAGCCGTGCGAGGAAGCTGATTTAGCAGGAGATTCACAATGAGAACTACAACCCACCTTCAAAAAAACTTTCTGCGGCTCGGCGCCGCACTGTTGTTAGCGGTTTTCTGTGTGGCCGCAGCATTTTCCGCAGAAAAGCAACCCAATCCGGAGACGCTGCTGCTCAAGGACTTCCATCCGAAGTCTGTTTACAACGTCCCCCAGACGACCGTGGAGAAGGCAAAGTATCCCGCCATCGATATGCACGCGCACCCGTACGCCAAGACGCCGGAGAAAGTGGCCGAATGGGTGAAAATGATGGACAGCGTGGGAGTACAGAAGGTGATCATTCTGACGTACGAGACGGGCGAGAAATTCGACGCCATTTACGCCACATACGCCAAGTACCCCGAGCGTTTCGAGGTGTGGTGCGGGTTCGATTACACCGGCTACGACAAGCCGGGCTTCGGGCCGGCGGCGGTCAAGGAGCTGGAACGCTGCCACAAGCTCGGCGCCAAGGGCGTCGGCGAATTGGGCGATAAGGGCAAAGGGTTATTCTACTGTAACCCGACGAAAGCCTGGGGAATGCACCTCGACGATCCTCGCATGGACCCACTGTTGGAGAAGTGCGCGGAATTGAAAATGCCGGTGAATATCCACGTGGCCGATCCGTACTGGATGTATCTGCCCATGGACGCAACGAACGACGGCCTGATGAACGCCTACAAATGGCGGCTGGATAACCAGCCGGACATCGTCGGCCATGCGGGCATGATCGATATCCTCGAACGCGCGGTCAAACGGCACCCCAAGACGATTTTCGTAGCCTGTCACTTCGCCAACTGCTGCTACGACCTGAATCGCCTCGGACAGATGTTTGACCAGTGCCCGAACCTGTACGCGGACATCTCCGCGCGATACGCCGAGACGGCCGCCATTCCCAGATTCGTCAGCCGGTTCTATCAGAAGTACTCGAACCGCCTTGTCTATGGCACCGATATGACCGCCAGCGCGAACACGTACCGTTTTACATTTCGGATTCTCGAATCCGCCGACGAGCATTTCTACGCGTGGGATCACTCCAGCTACCATTGGCCCTTGTACGGCCTGGCCCTGAGCGATGAGGTTCTTAAAAACGTCTATCGTGACAATGCACTTAAGATATTGAAGGATTGAACTATGAAATCGCAGATCGACCGACGTTGTTTCATTCAAACAAGCGGGCGTTTTCTGGCCGCCGCTGCGGCCGTGCCGGCGCTGTTGACCCAGCCGGCTATCGCCAATGCCGAACAATCCGGCGCTCGCTACAAGAAAGCTGTGGGCTGGGGAATGATCGAAGGGGACTTGTCCATCGAAGACAAGCTGAAACTGGCCAAAGACGTGGGCTTCGAAGGCGTCGAGATATCATCCGGATTTCTCAAGAAGAATGGACAGGACCCGAAAGACCTGGCCCGAGCCAGCGAAAAAGTCGGCGTGGCCGTCCATGGGCTCGTCGGCTCGGCGCCGGACCTGACGTCGGCCATCGACGAAGCGGCCATTTACGGCGCGACCTCGGTCTTACACGTCGCCCGACCGGACCCCAAAGGCTCGTTCATGGAGAATTACCGGAGCGCTCAGGACCTGATTCGCCAGGCCATCCCGAACGCCGAGAAAAAACGCATCTACATTCTCATCGAGAACGTATGGAACACGTTCCTCATTGAGCCGCTCACAATGGCGCGCTACATCGACGAGCTGGATAGCCCTTACGTAAAGGCGTACTTCGATATAGGCAACGTCGTTCGCTGGGGCTACCCTCAGCACTGGATCGAAGTCTTAGGCAAACGCGTCGTCAAGATTCACATCAAGGAATACGACCTGAACGTGGCGATGAAAGAAGGCATGAGCAAAGGCTTCAACTGTCCGATAGGCAAGGGCAGCATCGAATGGGACAGGATATGCCAGGAGCTCAGGAAGATCGACTATCGCGGCTGGGCGACCGCTGAAGTAGGAGGCGGCGACCGAAAACGCCTGGCCGAAATATCGCAGCAGATGGATCGGGTCCTCAGTCTATGAGTCGCGCAGGACGAGCCAGGTGATTGCCTGCGCCGCCAAGCCAAGGACAAGAATCCCCGCGGCAAACCAATAAGGGCTGTAAAGCCCGACGTTGGCGGAGAGGTACCCCCCTGCTCCAGAGCCGACGATAATGCCCAGCGAGAGGGTCACTTCGTGGATCGCCATCGGCGCGGAACGTTTCTTGCTGCCGCAGGCGCCGTAGTAGAGGTGCGAGCTATAGGCAAATCCGAAAGCCAAACCCATGACCACAAACGCCGGGACAAAAGCCCAGAGCGACCGGCCGAAGATAATCAGCAGGAGCGAGCTCGCAAGAACCACTTGAACGCCCAAAAGAAGCGCCGGCTTGAAATGCCAGAAGGCCAGACGCCCGGCGGCGGTCAGGGCTGCAAAGTTGCAGATTCCGAAGATCGTGATCAGGATTCCGAACTGCGTTTCGGAAAAACCCAGACCGGTAAAAAGCAATGCAAACTGCGAGCGCGCGACGCCCGAGCAGGCCCATGCACAGAACATGGCAATGCGCGCCATCCATTTGAAGCGCGGCAGTATTGCCGGATCGAAGTGGATTTCCGCAGGGGCGCCCGGCCCGGCCGGAGCGGCAGCGCCGGCCGATTCATCATGAGCCAGACAAAGCAGAATAAAACAAATCGCCAGGCTCATCGCACTTGTCGCGATGGGTCCCAGTGTGTTCATTTCCACCAGCGCCCCGCCGACCAGAGGGCCCATGACGACCGCAGCGGACCACATGCCGTTGTAGGTCCCGAGGCGGCGATTCAAGACGGGCCCCTCGTAGTCCGCCGAGACCCACGCCATCAGAAACGGCCAGAAAAGGGACATAGCCGCCCCGGCCAGTACGCCCGCACCGATCGTCATCCAGATCAGCGCAGGACTGCCGAGCCGGTTGCGAGCTATCGCGTACCAGACCACAACGGCCGTGGCAACGGTTGCTGCAAACATGGCGGCCGCGGCTACACGGGTCGCACGGCGGGCGTTCAGATGCCCCAGCATCGCCGCGGTGAACAACAGGCATACCATATAGCCCGACATGTTGGCAGCCCAGGTGTACCCGACGTGCTCTTCGGTGCCGCCGATGTTGCGTACGATAAACGGCATGGCCGTCCACAACACGTTCAGGCCCATCGCCATTGCAAATGCCGCCGCGTAGAGGGGCCAGACGCCCCGGTTCGGCCGGGCATTGGGCACTTCAGACTTCGAATTTCGAACTTTGTCAGACATATCTAAACACCAAACAATCCGGCAGGCTCACCGTCTCCCGTAAGGGATGGCCGAGCCTACCGAGCACAGTCAAAGAAAAGAACAGCATTGTACTACGATGCACACGTATCGCAAGAGGACAGATAACGGGATTATGACCGTCCCAGGTGAGAGGAGAAAATCGACATTTTCCCCTTGACAGACATACGAACAACTTGTTAGAAGAGATAGTGATAGTTCCGGCTATCTTCAGAGGATTGTCTGTGCGGATTTCGGGCGTATGGCATACAAAAGGCTTATAATCAAAGGCAGGCATCCGAAAGTTTTTTACGCGACCAACAGATCCGCCTGACAGCCGGCGGGCACAGTTGGAATGAGGTTGATGGGCGAGGAGGTCGAATGCTCGGTTTCAGCCCATAGCTTAAAAAAAGCGTAGTAGTTCATAGTTGGTCGTTCATAGTTCGTCAATGATGAGCAATCAACTATGAACTAATGCAATTCTTCAACTCTTTTTGAAGGAGGATTATCATGTGTAAAAAAATGTTTTATCTGGTCTGCCTCAGCTTACTGCTAAGTTCGGTCGTCGATGCTGCGGACATTCAGTGGACCGACCTTGGCCCGGACCACCTCTGGAGCACCCCGGCCAACTGGGACCTGGGTACGGTACCGACGTCGGCGGACGAGGTCCGGATCGACGTCCCGGCCGCTGTAGCGCCGAACGGCCCGGTTATTCAGGAAGGGATCGCGGCAGAGGCTAAAGGAATCTTCACTGAAGCAGCCGGCGAATCCACGCTGACCATGACGGGCGGATCGCTTGTGATCGCGGACTATATCTGGTGGGGTGACGGACCGAACTCCTTCCCGATCTGGACCTTGAGCGGTGGTACGGTCACCGTTACAAATGAGTTTGAGCTCGGATGGGGCGGCGGTGGGGGCACCTTGATTATGAGCGGCGGGACAGTCAGCGTTGGGGATGCAGTCATTCCTACCGCCAGTGGAGCGTTTGGCAAACTGTTTCTGAACGGGGGTACCTACAGTGTCACCAAGCCCGGCGGGCTCAAAGTGAACAACAGAGGCCAGATTGATATCACGGCAGGCACGCTGGTGGTAGAAGGTGATGAAACCGTAAAAGTCAATGACCTTATTACGGCGGGTCAGATTACCGCCCACGGCGGCAGCGGAAAGCTCAAAGTGGACTACAATCAAAGTAATCCCGGCAAGACCACCGTAACCGCCATCCAGAAAGTCATCGTCCTTTCGGAGGATTTCGAAGGCTTGCCGTTAGGCCCGAACGTCGATGAGGCGCTTGCGGGCGCTCAGGTCTGGACGGATACACCCCCGGCCGGCTGGACCATTGATGACAGCGGTATTCCTGGTATCGGCGATCCGGCGACCGACGGGGTGACCGAGTGGGCCGGATGGGCCTTCGCCAACAAGGACTGGTGGGTCCAAACCGCCGGCGACCAAAGGCGGAGCGAATTCACATTAGGACAGGGCACCGTAGCCATAGCCGACCCGGATGAATGGGACGATGCGGATCATCCAAAGCCGAACTCTGCCAATCCTTATGATACGTGGCTGAGCACCCCGGCCGTTGACATCTCCGGCGTAGAAACCGGCTCGCTCCAGCTCAAGTTTGATTCGAGTTGGCGTCCGGAGTACGATGACAACTATCATCAGACGGCCAACATAACTGTCTCCTTTGACGGAGCAGCGCCCGTCGAGGTGCTCCGGTGGGAATCCAACGAGGCCAGTCCGAACTTCAAGCCGGACACATCCACCAATGAGACTATCGTTGTCGATTTGGGCAATCCGGCAGGGGCCAAGAGCATGGTTGTGACGTTCGGTTTGTTCGACGCCGGAAATGATTGGTGGTGGGCGATTGACAACGTGGAAATCACCGGAAATCCTCTACCAGAGCCGGTCGATCCCGGAATCGATGGTCTGATGGCGCTTTACGCATTGGACAACGACGTGCTGGATGGTTCCGGCAATGGTAACAACGGTACCATTATGGGCAACCCAGCCTTTGTCGAAGGCGTGGTAGGGATGGCGCTCCAATTCGACGGCGATGACTATGTGGAGACCGGCAACACGCAGAACCTGGCCAACTGGACGATCAGTGCCTGGGTGAAGAGCCCGGCGGCTCCTGCAGCAGTCTCAGCGAGCGGACCGGTTCATCGCGAGAAGAACTTCCAGTTCAACTGGAACCATACCAACGCAACTTTCCAAGGAGCGGCCGCCTTACGGGTCGGAGGAACATGGTATGCTGCGAAGTACGAGCCGGTAGAGGCTGATACATGGTATCACCTTACTGCCACGTATGACGGAGAAGATCTCAAAACATACAGAGACGGCGCTTTGATCACGACGAATTCGGCACCCTCTGGCCCCCCGGATGCTGAGACCGGGACTCTGAAACTTGGAAGGCATGCGACGGCTGCTACCCAATACTTCACGGGTACGGTGGATGAGGCCGTGGTTTACAGTAGAGCGTTGTCCTATGGCGAGGTTCGTTACCTTGCCGGCTATCGTGCCGACACCGGAGAAGGGGATCCGTCACAGGTCATCTACTATTCGTTTGACAGCGTTGATGGCGTTGTCGCGGACCAATCCGGCAAAGGCCATGACGGCGTTGTCACCGGCGCCGTTACAGCAGAGGCCGGCGGCAAGTATAATGGAGCCGCCAAATTCGCAGGCGGCGGTTACCTCGATCTGAATGGCCCAGGTTTCCCTGCTGAAGATATACCAACAACCGGTATGACGCTCTCGGCGTGGATAAAATGTACAAACACCGGTGACCATCACGCTCTATTCAACGCCCGAGCGGCTGACCAAACATGGGTGGTTCACCCCGAGGCCCGCAGCAACAGTGAGTTCAGATGGCTGCTTCGCTCTTATGGCGGAACCACTATGTTCGATTTACGAGCCGGAACTGTAACATGGGATGAATGGCTGCATTTTGCAGGCACTTATGACAAAGCGACCGGCAAGGCGACCGTCTGTATCAACGGCGAATTGGCCAAAGAGCTTGACGTTACAAACCCGGCGGACATAGCCGGAGACTGGGGCCTGGGTGCTCGCGTCGGGAAAAACATCGATGACGCAAGACCTTTCACGGGGCTCATGGACGAGTTCCGCCTATTCAACCGGGCGCTGTCGCAGGACGAGATTAAAACCATTATGCAAGGACCATGATTGTCTTTTGTTTTTGGTCCTGACTTGGCGTAGTGTGGCTTGAGGTTGAAGTAGGCTGGAATCAGCCTGTGCCAGGCCAAGTCGTCAGCCACGGTTTTGTATCAGTTCGGGGCCTATGCTGATTCGTTCGGCATAGGCCCCGCGTCTTTATAGTCAACAGCAGACGTCCTGCCTTGACAGGCAAGCCAATCAGCGGGTATGTTGCGCAACGTTGAAGTTTTCAAACAACCTCCAAGAGCACAGAAAAGGACGTATGTTGCTGGAACCACGGTATAAGAAGGTCCCTACTCTCCTGCTGAGGTGGTTTGAGCAGCACGCGCGCGATTTGCCGTGGAGAAGAACCAGGGACCCTTACGCCATCTGGATCGCGGAAATCATGCTTCAGCAGACCCAATCCGATACCGTCAAACCTTATTATCACAGGTTTCTGACGCGCTTTCCCACGGTCCGGCATTTGGCCCGGGCAAGGCTCGATAGCGTTCTAAAAGTGTGGGAAGGATTGGGCTACTACTGCCGGGCGAGGAATCTGCATCGGGCGGCGCAAAAAATCGTCCGTGAGTTTGCCGGGCGCCTGCCGCAGACGAAACAGGAGCTGCTAGGTCTGCCGGGCGTCGGTCTCTACACAGCCGGGGCAATAGCCAGCATCGCGTTCGGCCGGGATGAACCGCTCGTTGATGGAAACGTGACGCGCGTTCTGTGCAGACTGTTCGGCATTCACGAAAACCCACGTTTCGCAAATGTACGGAAGAATCTCTGGAACCTGGCTGAAAAGCTTTTACCTTCCGGCAAAGCTGGAGCCTTCAATCAAGCCCTGATGGAATTGGGGGCGACGGTCTGTCTGCCGCGAAGCCCGCAGTGTGACATTTGTCCGCTTGGCCGGATTTGCAGCGCCAGAAAGCACGGCGAGCAGGAGAAGCTGCCTATCCGCGTGATGAAAAAGCCGCTGCCCCGGTACAAGGTCGCCGTCGCAGTCATTTACAAAAATGGAAGAATCCTTATAGATAAACGCAAACCAGATGGATTACTCGGAGGCTTATGGGAATTCCCCGGCGGAAAAGTCAGGAAGGACGAATCGCTCGAAGCAGCCCTGAGCCGCGAAGTCCGCGAGGAGCTGGGAGTGACGATTCGGATTTTACGCCCTCTGGCTACGGTTCAACACTCGTACTCCCATTTCTCCGTTACGCTCCATGCCTTCGAATGCGCTTATGCAGCGGGAAAACCGAGGTGCCACACCTGCGTTGATTACAAGTGGGTGCATCCGGAGCAATTGAGAAACTTTGCCTTTCCGGCCGCAAACAAGAAGATTATTGCCGCACTGCATGGTGGAGAAGGCAGGCAGCGTCAATAAAAGCTGGCCGAGAACCATCCGACGGCGTACAATGTGGCGTCATCAGGACACTAACATGCGGTGAGGGTAAGATATGGGCAAGATACTGGCGATCAACAGATATGGGTTAGTCGTCGCGTGGATGGCGATGAACCTCGTATGCAGCATGGTCGAGTCAGCCGCAACCGAAGCACCAAAGACGAAATGGCCGCAACACATACAGCTTGTGCTGGATACAACCAAGCCCTTGGAATTCGACCGGGGCAAGCGTCTGCCGCTCTACCTCTGGCAGGCCATGAATCCGGGATTACTTGACCCCAAGGCGGCCCGGGAGCTTGTCGAGCAGCTCGACGCGCGCGGTATTGGACTAATCAGTTCCTGGGATCCGAAAAATCGTGAAAAAAGTCTGGCAGAGTCGCTCACAATAGCCCGAGTCCAGAAGAAGCTGGGCCTGCGTGTGAATATCGACGCGACCCGGTGTCTGTACTCGTTTTTCGATGGGGACCCGCGCACGGCCCACGTGGACGACGAGGGTAAGCCTTTTTGGGACACGTCGTTCGGCAACCAGAAGATGGGCTGTCCCTTCGCGATTGACTTTCGCCGGCCGATTATCCGCGAGCAGGTCGAGTACTTTGTCAGAGCGTTCAGGGAAGCAGCTATAGACGTCGATTTCATTTTCGCCGACTGGGAGATTGACGGCCCCATCGAATTCAACGAAGCTCACGCCGCCTCCAAACGATGCCGCCGCTGCCGGGAGCAAATCAAGAATATAGATGATTTCGGAGATTTTCAGACAGCGATTCGCAAGCTCAGATGCCAGTTGCAGCTCGAGGTTTATGCAGAGCCTGTAAAACAGAATTTCCCCGGAGCACTTGTGGGCAACTACGGCGTGTATCCGCACAACGGCTACCGTTATTGGTACGATTACTACGAATACTACGTCGATGGACAGCCCTTCGAAGGCGACCAGCGGGCCAAGTACAGACAATGGTACGATGAATTCCCCGAAACCGGCTACACGTTTGCCATGCCGGTCATATACCCGTGGCGCAGAATCTTCGACTGGTATGACTACACCGACACGGACTATCGGTGGTTCTACAACATGCTCTTAGTAGCGAGCAACACGGGACAGCATACGCCGGCCGAGATACCGATTATCAGCTTTGTGCACTGGCATACTATCGAGTCCGAAAACGCCGCCGGGACCGCCACGCAATTCAGCCAGGCCAAATACCAGGAGCTGCTGTGGCACGTGTTATTGAGAGGAACCGATACGTTCTTTCTCTGGTGCCCGCTCAAAGAAGCGCAAGAGGAAATTCAATTGGTCCACCAGGTTTACGGCGAGGCCCAGCAATACGGGCAGTTCCTCTCGGAGGGAACGCCAATCAATTTCAGCGTTCCCAAGCAGCCGGGAACTGTGATTTCCGGATTGGAGTTGAACGGGTGCGTTTTGATACGCCGGACCGATTTCGGAGAATCAACGGAATCGGTGCCAATCACGATAAACGGCAGGAGAATTGAAGTCCAGCCCACGCCGGGACAGTGCCAGATCATTCCGCTTCGCTGAGCTGCGTTTGTCCGACAAGAACTAAATGGAGACAAATTATGAATGGCAAACTTATTTCCGTTCTGAGTGTTTCTGTCTGTGTCCTAATTTCAGCCGTATGTCCCGGGGCCGAACCGAAAATCAAGCTGACCGCGCTGAACGGTATGCAGCGGATAGGCCAGGATCAGGAACCTTACGGCGCAACTGAGGTAAACATCAGCGCCGCCAAAAATGAAGTCGAATCGTTTCAGGTCGTGGTCGCAGCTCCGAAAGAAAACATCAGCGTAGTCAAGGTGGAGATCACCGAGCTGACCGGCCGCAAGGGAGCAAAGATCGCCAGGGAAAACATTCAGCTCTTCAGGGAAGAGTACGTCAGGGTCAGATTGTCCAGCCCCCGGGCGGAGCTGCCCCCGGGACTATATGCAGACCCGCTGGTTCCCTTCGTCAATCCCATCACCGGCCAGCCCATCGAACCTCTGACCGAGAGCAGCAAGCGATGGGGAGAACCGGTAACACGGAGCGGCTACGATATGTATGCCGTTCCGTTCGAGGTCTTCAAAGGCCAGAACCAGACGCTATGGGTTGACGTGCGCATCCCCAGCAATACCCCGTCGGACACATACCGCGGAGAACTCCGTGTTCAGGGACAAGGAGGGATTTCCGGACAAATCGGTGCCAGCGTCACCGTATGGGATTTCGCGCTTCCGGATGGTCCTACTCACCGAAACCATTTTGGGAATTTCAGCAATATTGCGCGCTATTTCAATATCGATCGCGGCTCGGAGAGATTCAAACAAATTGAGATGGAATATTGCCGGGCGATGGCCGAGCATCGGATAAACCCGCCCATCCCGGACGACCTGCTGCCGCAAATTAATGACGACGGCTCCCTGAAAATTGTCCCTGAAAGACACAAGGCCCTGAAGGAGTTTTTGGAGAAATTCCACGTAACCGATTTTGAAATACCCCGGGCGCCTTTCGTCCGGCTGCCCAGCTCCACCACGAATCCCGATTACAAGACGATCTCTCCGGCCAACCGCGAGAAGGCGCAGCGCTACTACAAAGAGTTTTACAAATATTTGCAGGACAACGGCTGGGAAAAACGGGCTTATCTCTATATGCTGGATGAGCCGAACCTTCGAGAGAATTACGAGCAGGTGCTCGTGCTCGGTCAGCTTGTCCATGAAGCGGTCCCCCAGTTGAAATGCCTCGTCGTTGAGCAGACGTACTCACAAGACCCCTCATGGCCTGACATCGATCCGGCGGTGGATATATGGTGCCCTCTGTGGTCGTTCATCGACCGGCAGAGCATCAGTGACAAAATCGCCCATGGCGATGAAGTCTGGTCCTATACCGCCCTGGTGCAGCGCTCGCCCCAGTATCGCCCTCAGTATGAAAAGGTAAAAAACCTCGACCCGCCTTACTGGCACATCGACCGGCCCCTGGCCGTCTATCGCGTCCCGACCTGGATCAACTACCAATATGGCATTACCGGCCTGCTTTACTGGAGCACGGTCACGACGGTCATCGAGCCGTGGTTCAACCCGGCCTTCGCGCATCCCCGGCACTACAACGGCGGCGGCTTTCTGTTCTACCCCGGAACCCCCTGCGGAATTGATGGACCCGTTTGTTCTATGCGATTGAAGAATCTCAGGGACGGCATGGAAGATTACGAGTATTTCGCCCTTCTTGAGAAGCTCGCCGGCAAAGAAGCGGCCCAAAAAATCGTCGATATCATCGCCCCCAACTGGTGGGAGTTTTCGAAAGACCCGAACGACTTCCTCGCCGCCCGGCAGAAGCTCGCAGAGGCTATTTTGACGCGCCGCTGAGCAGCGCCGAAATCATCGCAGGGGCGCCCGCATAAAGTTGCCCCCGCGTTTCTCAGCGAAGAGGAAAGCTCAATTTGTCGAGAGGGTCTGTTCCTTTTTTTATTTCTTCGTAGTCACTGAACCCATCGTTGTCATCGTCGGTATCGGCGTTGTTGCCGATGCCGTCGCCGTCGGTGTCGCGCCATTCTTTCGGGTCCAACGGAAACGCATCCCAGGGAACGGATTTTGCCCTGTCCACCCCATCGCCGTCAAAGTCCAGCTCCTGATAATCCGGAATCCCGTTGTTATTGTGGTCATCTCCGACTCCATCGCCGTCGTCATCAGCGTCCAGATTATCGCCGATCCAGTCCATATCCTTGTCTTGCCACTCCCCGGGATCCAGTGGGAAAGCATCCTCTATATCCGGCACGTCATCCTGGTCGTCATCCGGGTCAAGATCATTGGAGACACCGTCTCTGTCAATGTCGGGCGGTCCATCCGGCGTAATCAAAAGAGCGATATCCACGACGAAGGCAGGCACGTCAATCGCATTGGTCCCTTTTGTCAGCTCCACCGTCCCAAGAATCGCCGCACTCTCCGGCGAGTACCAGTAACCTTTGGCCGTCACGGGTACATCCAGACCGATGCGGACGCCCCGCACCGTTTCGCGGTGGTTCTCGAAGTGGTGCAGATAGACGCCCGCCCTTTCCTGCGAAGCCAGGGCGTAAGCGCGAATCCTCGTTGGCTCCGAAACATCGACCGAGACCACACGAACATCTTTGTCCAGCCTGTAGGCAAAGTCCTGCATCGCTCGAACGTATTCGCGCTCCTTGGGGCCTAACCAGATATTCATGTTGTGGCCGTCCCGCGCGTAGCTGGTGTCCCAGAAGATGAACGATATCTCGGTGAAGAACGCCGTCCAGTTGCGGATGCGCATCCGCAGGGCCGAGCGGTTATCCCATACGCCCCCGACGCCGGGAGCCGGAGGATTTTTGCGGTCGATGTGGTTGCCCTGCTCACCGACGACGACGGGCTTGCCGTATTTCTTCCAGTCTCGCGCACGCCCGGCCGTTACGGAATCGGACTCAAGCTCATTTTCCCTCTGATACCAGTGCGGAGCGCTGATTTCGATGCCGTCAATCTCGGGTTTTTCCCAGCTTGTCGTCACCGGATGCCCATATGGATCGATGGATTTCAGGTACGGAATCACGATCTCGTACCAGCCCTTCGCGGCGTGTTGTTCGTTGAGAAACTCCCAGAAATCGACGTACGCCCCCCACCGATCGACGCTGTACTTGATGAATCGCCTGACTTTCGCCATGTTCGCTTCATTGTTCGGGTCGTCGTTGAACACCTTCTGAAAACCGAAGATGCCGTAGAAGATGCTGAAGCTATACTTGCGCGCACTGCAGAGCATCTCGTCGGTCATAATACCTTGCTGGACAAGGTAACGATCCAAGTTGCTGTTGAGCGGATAGGAGCAATTCTCCTGGCTGAACCGATACAGGTTGAATCCGCACCGCGAGAAGTACCGAAAGTAAACGTCGGCATTCTGTGGATTCTCTGCGGGCCCACGCACGAACATCGGCCCGGGCGGCAATGCCGGCGGGTCTTTCAGGTCCGTGCGGAAAGGACCTTCCATCGAGCACTGGTCCAGCACCGAGCCGGTTCCCGAATTGTCGCCCCAGCAATTCTGGAGCCCGATGGGAAAATAGGGGCTGCCGTCGTCGAACACAAAGCGGAAGGGATTGGCCGGATACAGACGGACAAAGCCGCGGCCCAGCCCGGGCCCTTTGATGCAGTTGAAGGCTCCTGTGCCGCGTGCCTCCTGACTCTCCGCATTCTTAAATACAAAATCATACGTCCAGCGTCCAGGCTCCGACGGAGCAAACCGGGCCTTCCACAGGTCCTGCTTGTCAAAATGATAAGACACCTGCTGCCTTTGCCCTTTGGCGGCCGGGGCCTCGCTCTTTTCCACCTTCATCCTCGAAGAAGAACCGTAGTGGAATCCGCCGACATGAATCTGCTTTCCTGAAGGAGAGGTAAATGTAACATCAATGACTACATCGGCAAAAGGGTCTTCATAGCTGCCGTCATGCTTGAACGCAATTTCAAACACCTCGTACCTCGGAACTGTGCCGGTGTTCTGACTGTACTGAACCGCTAATGCACCCGCAGCGGGCCTGGCCGTGAGAATCCGCTCTGATTGAACCTGGCATGAAAAGCCGAATACGACTAATGCCATTATGGAAAACAACGACGCAATTCGTGACGCCATGGCCTTACCTCCCAATCATCGCCAATTTCTATTTTGTACCGCGTCTGTCGAGTCTCGAATCGTATCTTCTGCCCCTTCTGCTCTTAATGGCGGATTGAGCAGCGGCGGACTTCGGCCTGATTTGAGTGAGCTTGTATTGGCGATTATCTATCTTTCTCATAGGGCCGGCCCGAATGGCAATTCCCGATTTCTACTTAACGCCCGGCTCCCATAGGTATAGAAATTGAGCCCCGCCCGAATTCAGCCATTCCGGCAGCTCAACGTTGATCAGCGGTCCCAGACCGCTTGCCGAACTCGTCGCTACGCCGTATGCGTTCGGCGCATAGTTTAATGGCCGGTGATAGATGACCACCTGCGCCTTGCGGACACCCGCCATTTCTTTGGCCCATTCGATTCCATCGGGCAGGTAACCGATCTTGTCGATAAGCCCTTCCTGCAGAGCTTGCTGCGCCGTGAATACCCTTCCATCGGCCAGCCCCGCCAGCTTCTGCTCGCCGATATTCCTGCGGCCTTCACGCACCACATTGAAAAACTGCCCGGAAAGGTCTTTGATAACACCTTCCAGCACCTTGCGTTCTTCATCGCTCAGGTCGTGCAGGGGCGAGGCGAGGTCCTTCAACTCGCCGCTCTTGATTGTGACAGCTTTGACGCCGATTTTCTCCATTGTCCCGGCCACACTGATCGTCTGGAACACCGTGCCGATATTGCCGGTCACGCTGCTGGGCTGGGCCATGATGCCGTCGCAGCCGCACGCCAGGTAATACGCGCCGCTGCACCCGAGACTCAGCACGCAGGCGATGACGGGCTTGCCGGTCTTACGCTTAAACTCCCGCAGGCTGTGATACATGATGTCGCTGGCCGCGACCGTCCCGCCGGGCGAATCCAGACGAAGCACCACCGCTTTCACGGAACGATCGGCGGCGGCCTTATCCAGCTTCTCGATGAAAAGGCTCACCGGATTTTCGCCCGCGTGCATAAAGCCTTGCCTGGCCCTGTTGGCCATCACGCCGTCCACGTCGATAATCGCGATCTTGTCGAAAACAAACAAGCCCTTGTCTCTTTGCACCTGGGTCTGGCCAAGCTCCCGGCTGGCGGGCACCAGCTCCACCTGGAACGCCGCCGGCCCACAGCCGGCCAATATGACAACAGAAACAAACAACCCTACATACAGCCGAACGTATCCTCTAACCATGTCATGCTCTCCCGGAAACTTCATCTTATTATACAACGGGTTTAGCGCCTTCGAGCACCCCGGCGACGTTTGTGATACCTACGCCGGGCCCTTGGGGAACCGTCAGCGCGCCGTTATTGATTTTCAAAGGCGGATCGAACCACGGGCCGTATTTTTCGATGTTCATCTTGTATTCCTGATACCGGCCCACGTCCGGCGTGAGCGAGGCGAAGTGCAGCATATAGATGAATCCGAAGCCGCCCGAAATGTGGACGGTCGTCGGCATGCCCGCCAAAGCGGCCATCCGCGCCACGCGTGTGCTGCGGATCAAGCCGCCGTAGTAATGCAGGTCCGGCTGGACAATGTCCACACCGCGATTGTAAATCATCCAGCGGAAACGATACTGACTGTATTCCTGCTCGCCGCCGGAAACCGGTATCGTCAAAGTATCCGTGACCTTTTTTGTGTCTTCGAGGTTGTCGAAGGGGCACGGCTCCTCGAAATAGACCGCGCCGATGTCTTCCAGCATCCTGCCGACCTCGATAGCCTTCGGCGGGTCGTAAGAGCTGTTGGAATCGGCGTGGATGTCGATGGCGTCACCTAAGGTCTTGCGGGCCAGCGGGATGAGCGTTTCGGTCCGGCCGGGCATGGCGTCGGCATTCCTGCTCATTCGCCCGCCGACCCGGAACTTGACGGCTTTGGCGCCGCTTTCTTTTACCAGCGAGGCGAGATACTCCACCTCTTCCTGCGGCGTCGAGTCCCGGCGTCCGCTGGCCACGTAAAACGGGACCTCCCGCCGGACAACGCCGCCCAACAACTGCCCCATGGACTTGCCGGAAATTCTGCCCATCATGTCCAGCAGTGCAAACTCCACCCAGGCCACGGGGCACCACAACGCCAGCCCCTGGAGCTTGTAATTGCTCTGATACCTGTACACTTCGAACAAGTGCATTTCGAGGTCTCTGGCATCTTTGCCGATGAAGTAGGGAATGACCAGCTTGTTCAGTATCGGATACAGATACGGTGCTCTCTCATTAGTCACGGCGACGCCTTCTGCACCGTCTTTGGATCGGACGCGAACATAGTACTCGCGATCTTTCCGCAGCAACTCAATCGACTGTATCACGACCGGCGAGCTCAGGCCGTCCAACTGCAAGACGGGCTTCTCGGCGGCCTTGTCAAGCTCCTCTACGGTAACCTTTGAGTGACGTGCACCCGCCAATGATTTACCTGCATCCGAGTGACAGCCGGGCAGGGCTGACAAGACGCCCGCCCCGGCCGTCAATTCAAAAAAGCGACGACGATTCACGTGCATAAAAGGTCTCCATTCATTTGGTTTCAGTTTGCCTCTCGCAGATTCTTCAACATTGCGATTTCCTTTTTCAGGACCTCCGCCCGTTCGGCTTCGGGGAATTTTTCAAGCGATTCGTCTTCAACGCAAAGATCTCCGCGGTAACCGGCCTTGCGCAGAATCGCCGCAACCCTTCGAAAATCAATATCCCCCTCATAGATGGGACAGTTGTACTTGGCGTATTCCCAGCCCATTGGCCGCCGGACGTTCCTTTTATCTTCCGGATACCGTATGCTCTTGCAGTGCGTGTGAAAAACCTTCGGTGCGAATCGCTCGAAGTTCTTGTACAGCTCATCCAGCGGATGCCCGTACCAATAGAAGTTGGCCGTATCGAGCGTCAGGCCGAGATGCGGCGAATCGACGGCATCGAACAGTCTCTGCAGGAATTGCGGATCGTTGGTCACACTGCCGTGATTTTCTATTCCGAAGCGAACGGATGTGCCGTCAGCTATGTCACAGAGCTGCTTGCAGAGTTTGGCCGCAAAAGCCTGGAATTCTTCGCCTTTGGTTCGCTGCGAGACGATATCGATCCGAATGACCTTCACGTCCAGCGCCTGGGCGGCCTTGACCAGCTTTCTGGTCCATTCGAGCTCCTCGTCGAGACGCTCATCGAACCGGTTGTGCATCAGAAAGCCGGTGACAACAAGCCCTTGTCCGGCGAGCTTGTCTTTCAAGGCCGCGATCCCGGAAGCCGTCGCCAGACTGTACGTTTCGTTCGGGGCGTAAAGGGCCGGACAGGCCAGATCGGGACTCACTTCGACTTCTATGCCGGCTGCCCCGATTTCTTTCAACGCCAACCAACTGTCGGACTTGCCGGTTGCTTTTAAATGACCGTCTCGACAGGCGACGATCCAGGATTTCGATGATGCAGGCGGCACTTCGGCTTTCGGTCCGGCCTGAACCGCCGAAGAAAGCATCAGCCCTGCAGCCCCTTGAAGCAAACTGCGGCGGGTTAATTCGTAAGAGGAACTCATGGTTTGTTTTACTCCTTTCAATTTCAAGATCTGTTTGACAACCGATATCCACAAAGATTATACGGGCCGCTAAGACCGCGTCCAGCGAAATTGACAATTGACAAGTCACACCCGGCAATCGACAATGTCAAAGACGCCGGAACCGAGCATCAAACATCGTTTGAAAGGGCAGTAAAATGGCAGGAAGGCGCGTCCCGAAAAAAATCGAGAAACTGGCCATCGACGGCGGACCCAAGGCAGTAACAAACAAGCTGTCCGGCTGGCCACAGTTCGATGAAAAAACAATCCAAGCCGTCGAGCAAGTCCTGCGGTCCGGCAAGGTCAACTACTGGACCGGCCCCAAAGGCATGGAGTTCGAGCGGAAATTCGCCGCCTGGCAGGGCAGTAAATACGCGATCAGCGCCTCGAGCGGAACCTCGGCCCTTCACATCGCGCTATCGGCGCTGGGCATCGGCCCGGGCGACGAAGTCATCGTGCCCAGTTATACCTTTATCGCCAGCAGTTTCTCCATCGTTCAGGCCGGAGCCATACCTCGCTTTGCCGACGTCAATCTCGACGACCATTGCATCAGCGTCGAATCGGCCTCCAGGCTCGTGAACAAGCGCACAAAGGCCATCATGCCCGTCCATCTGTACGGCAACGTCTGCGACATGGACAAGATTCTCGCCTTCGCAAAAAAGCACAATCTCTTCGTCGTAGAGGACAACGCCGAGGCATTCGGCGGCGTTTACAAAGGCAAAAAGACGGGTACCATCGGCCACGTTGCCGCGTGCAGCTTCTGTCAGAACAAGACCTTCACCACCGGCGGCGAAGGCGGCATGGTCACCACCGACGACGAAGATCTCGCCTGGCAGGCCCGCAGCTTCCGCGACCACGGCTACGACGTCAAGCAGCGCCTGAGCTTGCTGGAGCTGGAGCAAAGACTGCCGTACATCCACAACGTGGTCGGCTGGAACTATCGCATGACCGAGATGCAGTCGGCCATCGGCCTTGCGGAGCTGGAGCGGCTCGACTCCTGGAATCTGCCCGCGCGACGGCGCAACGCACGGATCATTATCGAAGCGATAAAAGACCTGCCCCAGGTCCTGCACTGCCCCATCGATACCGACGACCGCCGCAATGGCTGGTACGTCATGGCGTTTTCTCTGGACATCGAGAAGATGACCTGTGACATCGACAAATTCGTCGCCGCGTGCGGCGCCGAAGGCGCCCCCTGCTGGAAGGTCTTCTGGCCACAGTGCCACACGGAAAAGGCCTATCAGCAGTACAATTCGTTCGGCAAGAGCGGCTTCCCCTTCAAGTCCAAAGAATACACCGATCCCAAGAACATCGACTACGGCAAAGTGGAAGTGCCCAACGCGATATGGCACCAGAGTCACACGTTTACCTGTTTTGCATTTCCGACTTACAGTGAAGACGACTGCCGGCAGATCGGCGACGCACTGGTCAAGGTCATCAAGGCTTATTCGAAGTGAACAGGCCGAAAGGATTGCCGCTATGCCTAAGAAAATCAAATGGGCTGTCATCGGCTCGGGCGGAATCGCCAGAAGAAGAACAATCCCGGAGGGGATCGTCAAAGCACAAAATGCGGAATTGGCCGTAGTCTTCGATACGAATCAAGCGGTCAATGCCGAGGTGGCCAAGCAGTACCGCGCCAAACAAGCCCGGAGCATCGACGAGCTGCTCGATGCGGGCACCGACGCCGTTTATGTCGCCACGCCGGCTTACGTTCACGCCGAACAGGTCCAAGCCTGCGCCGAAGCTGGAAAGCACGTTCTCTGCGAGAAACCGCTTGGCATGACGGTCGCCGAGGCGCAAGAGATGATTGCACTTTGCCGAAAGAGACATGTCAAGTTAGGCTGCGCGTTTATGATGCGCTTTGTCGCCCAGCACCAAAAGGCCCTCTCGCTCATCAGGGAAGGTAAGCTCGGCCGGCCGGTTTATGCACGGGCACAGCTTTCATGCTGGTATCCCCCTATCGAAGGCGCCTGGCGCCAGGACCCGGCCACGGGTGGCGGCGGGGCCTTGATCGACATGGGCGGACACTGCATCGACCTGTTAGAGATGTTCTTCGGAAAAGTGGCTAAAGTCAGTTGCTTCGTGAACAATACCATCCATGATTACAAATCAGAAGATAGCGCGACGGTAATGCTGTTCTTCAAAAACGGCGCGATAGGCACGGTCGATACGTTTTTCTGCATCCCCGACAACAGCAGCAAGAACGCCCTGGAACTGTACGGCTCGAAAGGCTCCATATTAGCCCAGGGAACCATCGGCCAGTCGCCGGCCGGGCAGATGACCGCCTTTCTCGAACAAGACGACAAGGATTACGATGCACAGCAGGCCCGGGCAGAAGCCGGAGCAATCACAATAGAGCCAGAGCCGGTGAATACCTATCAGGCCGAGATCGAGGAGTTCAGCCAGGCCATTATAGATGACCGCGAGCCGGCCATAAGCGGCGAGCTGGGCCTGCAAAGCCAAAAGGTCCTGACAGCCTGCTACGAATCCGCCCGGCTGGGCAAGGTCATCGCGGTCGGCTGAAGCTATGGACTTTACCGACACCATCACCGATAATACGCTGTGTGCCATTCGCTTCGAGCGGCCCGAGCATATCCCAATGATTTTCTGGATAAACCCCGCCTGCCGGCATCATTACCCGCAGGACGCCCTGCTCGAGCTTATGGCCGAACACCCCCTTTTGTTTCCCGACTCGGCTTCGCAGGATAATCTGTCACTGGGATTAGCCCCGTGGGAGCAGGCCGGCACGCCTTACACCGACGCCTGGGGCTGCGTTTGGGAAACAACCGATGATGGGATCACAGGGGCAGTGACAAAGCACCCGCTGGCGGATTGGGACGCTTTGCGGAGCTTCACGCCGCCCGACCCTGCACACACAAACGGCATGGCACCTACCGACTGGTCCATCGTCAAAGATAAAATCCTCAAGGCTAAAGCAGAAGGAAGATTCAGCGCCGGCAGCCTTGAGCATGGCCACGCCTTTCTGAGGCTCAGCTATCTTCGGGGATACGAAAACCTCCTTTTCGATATGGTGGATGCAGATAAGCGGCTTGGGCGACTGATTGAGATGGTCGAATCCTTCAGCGCCGGAATCGTGCAGCGATACGTCGAGATCGGCGTAGCAATGATGCGATATCCCGAGGACCTCGGCGCCCAGCACGGCCCGATGCTCTCGCCGGAATACTTCAGATCGTATATCAAACCCATCTACGAGCACCTGATGGCGCCGGCACGCGAGGCCGGCTGCCTCGTGCACATGCACTCCGATGGGGATATTCGCGAGCTGGCCGATGACCTGACGGCCAGCGGCGTGGATGCACTGAATCTGCAGGACCTTGTCAACGGTATCGACTGGATAGCCGCGAATCTCAAAGGCCGGCTTTGCATCGACCTGGATATCGACCGCCAGCAAATTACGCGCTTCGGCACGCCGCAGCAAATCGACGAGCTGATTCGCCGGGAAGTGCAGACGCTTGGAAGCGCCGAAGGAGGCCTGATGATGATCTACGGACTCTATCCCGGCGTGCCCCTTGAAAACGTCAAGGCGATTGCCGACGCGATGGAACAATATGCCACTTTCTATTCGTAGCATTAAAAAACCACGAATGAACACTAATAAACACTTATAAAATAAAACAAATTCGTGTTAATTCGTGTTAATTCGTGGCAAAAAACTATATAAATACTCGGCAGTTTGAAGGAGACGGAATATGAAAAAGCTTGGCGCAGCAATCATTGGTTGCGGCTGGGTGGCGGAAGAGTACGTGAAAGCATTTCAAAACGACGAACGCTCCGAGGTCCGGGCGCTGGTGAGTCGAAACCCGGCCAACGCCGAACGATACCGAGACCGCTACAACCTCAAGTGCACGATTGAAACCGACGCAGCCAAAATGTTCAAGCAAAAGGACGTTGATATCGTTGCGGTATGCACGCCGCACAATGCGCATACGCAATACGTCGTCGCCGCCGCAGAGGCCGGCAAGCATATCATCATCGAAAAGCCCCCGGCTTTGACGCCGCAGGACGTGCTCAAGCAGCGCAAGGCCATCAAAAAGAGCAAGGTCAAGACCATCGTCAGCTTCGTGCTGCACTGGAACCCGCTATTGATGACCATCGACCGCCTGATCGAGCAGGGCGCGTTCGGCAACATCTTCATGGTCGAGGTCGATTACATGCACCGGATATGGAACCTCAAATGGTATGGCAGCCTGGAAATGAGCGGCACGGCCCTTATGACGGCCGGATGTCACGCCGTGGACGCCCTGCGATGGTTCGCCCGCTCTCCCGTAGAGGAGGTCAGCGCCTATCAGGTCAAGGGCGGCAACCCCGCCGACTATCCCGGCACGATCTCAATCAACCTGAAATTCAAGGATGGAAAGATCGGCCGCAGTACGACGAGCTTCGATGCGAAGATGCCCTACCGATTCAACATCGGCATCTACGGCACCGAGGGCACGCTCCGCAACAACGAGCTTTTCGCCCCGAAGCTCTTCCCCGGCCAGAACGACTTTATGAAAATCCCCTGCATCCTGCCCGATAGCGGCGACGTCTCGCACCATCCGTTCCAAGGCGAGGTCTCTCATTTTCTCGATTGCATTATCAACGACAAGAGGCCCTTCCCCGACCTTGACGATGCGGCCGTAACGCAAGCCGTCTGCTTCGCCGCCGACCGCTCCGCCGAGTCCGGCCAACCCGTCGATCTTGAGGAATTCAAAGACCTGCTATAACCGAGAACGGAACGAAAGACGAGGGACGAGGGACGACCTCATGTTCCTTCGCAGGCTTCGTGGTAGAAGAATCTTTTGTTCCCCAGCAAAAAACTGGTTGCTGTCTCGAGCAGTCTCCTAAGTATTCCCCTACGTTGTATGCAGTTTTGCTTCAGCCCGCCTGATATCTCTCAGAGCAATCCACAGAGGCAAAGCTGCGGCAGGGGCAAATGCAGCATCAATCCAGAACCAAAACAGAGGCAGTCCTCGAATTGGAATACAGGTGCCCGCCAGGACGGGAACGAGGGCGCACATGATAAGCCCGCATTGCACGATCCAGATGTTGCGGACAGGGTCCCTGATTGCTCCTGCGAACAAGATTGCCAAGACAATGTGAGCGAAAGCAAGCCAATCGTGTGCATACAACATGAAAGAGTAACTTTCGTCAACGGACTCGATCCCCTCAATGGCCTTTAGGATGAAACTGTGCAACACACCGGACGGCTCGTCATCGCCCCAGACGATGTGAACGATTGTTTTCAGTTCTGGAACCGCAGGCCAGATAGTTACGCCGGACACGACAAGTCCGAACGCGACTATTCCCAACATCCACTTTGCTCGTTTCAAGTCTTTCATATTGCAGGCTTTCGGTGGGGCAAGCCCCACCCTACCTCTCGTCCATCATCCCTCGTCCGTCGTCCCTCATCCTGCCCTACCTCTGGCTGCGTTCGGCGACGGCGACGAGATGATGCTGCGTGCGGAAGAATAACATTCCCTGCGAGATGGCGGGGGTTGCCATGCAGGTCTCGTCCATTTTATTGACGCCTAACAATTTGAACTGCGGCCCTGCCTGTACGACATAAATATCGCCGCTCTCGGCTGTGAAATAGAGCTTGCCGTCCGCGGCCACGGGCGAGGCCGAAAGAGCAGTTCCCGTTGAGCTGAGATTCTCCCGATAGAGCAATTTTCCGGTTTCAGGCTCGAAGCAGCTCAGCGCTCCCCGGTCCGAGCCGCAATAGAGGTAGCCGCCGTACACGATGGGCGTCGGCATGTAGTTGCCGCCTTTTGGGTAGCTCCAGGCGACGAACTCATTGCTGGTCTGATTTTCCTTGAGCGAAATATCGCCCTTTGCCGAGAGGCGTATCGCGTATATCGGAGACGGCCCTCCGTGTGCACTGGTGATATAGACCAGCCCGCCGGCTACAACGGGCGTCGGGACCGGGATATCGCCACCGCCTGTTAACCTCCAGATTTCCGTGCCTTTCTCTATGTCATAGCCGCCGACGTGTTTGAATCCGTTGACGATAATCTGTGAGTTTTGTTCGGCGGCATAAACGGTCGGCGTGCTCCAGGTCGGGACGTCGTCCCTTGCGGTCTTCCACAGCAGCGCGCCATCCTTCAAATCAAAGGCGGCGATGAAGGAATCCTTTTGAACGTCGCATTGCACGATGACCATCCGCTCGTGGATGACGGGCGAGCAGCCCCCCGCCCACTGTGCGGCCGGACTGCGATAAAAGCCCCAATCCAGAATCCCAAGGTCTTTCTGCCACAGGAGGTTTCCGGCCATATCGTAACAGTACAGGCCCTCGGAGCCAAAGAACGCGACCACGCAATTTCCATTCGTGCAGGGCGTGGGATTTGCATGGCTGGATTTGGGGTGCCGTTTGATTTTCGGCTTGCCCTTGTAACACTCTTTATCCCACAGAATGCCGCCGGTCTTTCTGTCGATGCAGTAGAGATGCCAACTGAAAGGCTCTTCTTCGACGACCGACTGGACGTCGCCGTACATGCCGACCTTCAGGCTCGATTCCCCCTGATTCTGGATTGCAGTCGTGACGAAGATGCGATCCTCCCACACGGTTGGTGACGAGTGACCCAGGCCCGGAACAGGCGTCTTCCAGAGAATGTTCCTCGATTGTCCCATGTCCCATTCAATGGGCGTTTTGTATCCCTCGACGAACCCGCAAGCCGCAGGCCCGCGGAACGAAGGCCAATTCTGTCCGGCGTGTAAATTCGTTATCGTGAAAAAAATTGTAACAAACAGGGCCACGGTCACTCGGAATAAGCCGACAGTCTGACTCGCTCGTTTCGTTGATTTCCAAACCATGCTTTACGCTCCTTTCGCAGCCACAAGTATATCAGAAGATCGCGGCCCGTCAATGAGCAGACGTCTGAGAAATACTATTTCGGCCATATTTGGGGTGGACGGGCGGCGGAAGATGCCGTAAGATGCACTTCGACATGGATACACGAGAAGGACGCCACTATTATCGCTTAGGAATTGTGGGAAACTGTTCCTACATCGCCTACATCGACGACCAGGCCGCCGTGCGGTGGCTGTGTATGCCGCGATTTGACAGCAGCTTCATTTTTGGGTCGCTGTTGGACGCCGAGAGGGGCGGCGAGTTCTCGATCAAGCCGACCGAGCCGTCGTCCACTCATCAATCCTACATCGAGAACACGAACATTCTCTGCACGGAGGTGGAGGCCGCCGATGGATGGTTCAGGATCACGGATTTCGCACCCCGGTTCTACCAGTATGACCGGTACTTTCGACCGCTGATGCTGGTCCGCAAAATCGAGCCTATATCCGGGCAGCCCCGCATCACCGTCACCTGCCTGCCCGTAGGCGACTACGGACAAATCAAGCCAGAGATCGTGCTCGGGAGCAATCACATCCGGTATTTGAACCTCGGCGGCCACGTTCGCCTGACGACGGACGTCCCGCTGAGCTATATTATCGAGCAAAAAGCTTTCGTCCTGGCCGAGCCCCAATACCTGCTCTTCAGCTATGGCCCGCCGCTGGAAGCCCCGCTGGCCGCTACGGCCGAGGAGTTCCTGGACAAAACCCGCAAGTACTGGCTGCAGTGGATCAAGACCACTTCCATCGCCCCGATCTTCCAAGAGCAAATCATCCGCTCGGCCCTCGTGCTCAAGCTGCACCAGTTCGAGGATACCGGCGGCATCATCGCGGCGGCCACTACAAGCCTGCCCGAGTTTCCCCAATCCGGCAGGAACTGGGATTACCGCTACTGCTGGCTCCGCGACACGTACTACACCCTGACGGCATTCAATCACGTCGGCCACTTCGAAGAGCTGGAGAAGTACTTCTACTACGTTCAGAACCTGATCCTGCATGGAACAACAGCCGCACGCCCGGTCTATACCGTGACGGGCGATCCGGCGCCTCGGGAGCATCATCTGCCGTTGGACGGATATCTCGGCAACCAGCCGGTGCGGATCGGCAACGACGCGGTCAGCCAGCGGCAGCACGACGTGTACGGCCAGGTTCTGGTCAGTCTGCTGCCTCTGTATATCGACAGGCGTCTCGGCTCTCACGACACGCGCAACACGCTGTACCTGATCCGTACGCTGCTGGATAGAATCGAAGCGGTATTCGATGAGCCGGACGCAGGCATCTGGGAGTTTCGAAAGCGGCTCCAGCACCATTGCTATACGTACCTTTTCCACTGGGTCGGCAGCCGCGCCGCATTCAAAATCGGCGAGTCCCTGAAAGACACGGCCCTGAGGGACAAAGCCGCTTCGCTCATCCAGCGAAGTACGGCAAAGATTGAGGCCTGCTTCGACCCGGCCCGGCAGGTTTACACGCAAGCCATCGGCACGGAACATCTCGATGCCAGCAGTCTTCAACTGGTCAGCCTCAACTACCTCGACCCGGCCTCCGAGCGGGCACAACGGCACCTGGCCGCCCTCGAAAAGCAGTTGAAGGCGGACCACCACCTGTTCCACCGCTACGTTCATGACGATGATTTCGGCAAGCCCCAGGCATCGTTCCTGGCGTCCGCCTTCTGGTACGTGGAAGCCCTGGCCTGTGTCGGCCGCGTGAGTGAGGCCATCGCGGCGCTGGAACAGTTGATCACGTATTCGAATCACCTCGGTCTGTTCAGCGAGGACGTGACGACGGACGGCTCGCAGTGGGGCAACTTCCCGCAAACGTACAGCCACGTGGGCCTGATGAACGCCGTATATCGAATCGCCCGCAAGCTGGACCGGCCGATTTTTCTCTGATCCGGAGGCCCAGGCATGACACACATCAATCCCCAATCGTTCGATCGCCTGGTCATGGTCTCGTACCGTCTGCCGTTTCGGCTGTACCGGAACAAGGTGGTCCGAAACGCCGGCGGCCTGGTCTCGGCGATTTCGGCGCTGACCCGGAAGCCGGAGGTGACAGGGCGATTTGGCCAGCGAATCGTGTGGATTGGCAAGACCGACGACACACCCGAGGAGCTCGCACGGGTGCAGGCGCAGGTGAGCGTCTTTGAACTGGTGCCCGTACATATCGAAGACCGGCTGGACGATAAGTACTACAGCGGCTTCTGCAACGACACGATCTGGCCTTTGTTCCACTACTTCCCCTCTCTGGCGGACTTCGACGCAGCTTTTTTCGACGCCTACCGCCAGGCGCAGGAACTCTTTGTCGAACAGGTCGGAAAGATTCTTCGTCCCACCGATCTGGTCTGGATCCACGACTATCACCTGATGCTGCTGCCGGGGATGATCCGCCAGCGGTTCCCGAACGCGCACGTCGGATTCTTCCTGCATATTCCGTTTCCTTCGTTCGAGCTTTTCCGGGTGATGCCCAGAGCCTGGCGCGAAGCCATCTTGCAGGGCATGCTGGGTGCAGACCTGGTTGGTTTTCATACGTTCGACTATACGCAGTACTTCCTCAAGGCCGTGGGCCGAACGCTAGGCCTGGAGACCACGATGAACTCGGTGGTCGTCGGGGACCGATTCGTCGGGGCCGAGACGTTTCCCCTGGGGATCGACTACGCCCGCTTCAGTGAGGCCACGGCGAACAAGGAGGTGGAGCGCGAGCGTGAGAGTCTCGATCGTATACTGGGCAAGAACAAGCTAATCTTCTCTGTGGACCGGCTGGACTACTCCAAGGGCCTCCTGCATCGACTCCTGGGCTTCGAGCATTTCCTGGAGAAGTACCCCAGGTGGCGTCACAGGATCGTCTTCAACATGGTCGTCGTCCCGTCGCGGGAGTCGGTCGGGCGTTATCAGGACATGAAGAGGGAGATCGAGGCCACGGTCGGTCGGATCAATGGCAAGTATGGGTCCATGCGATGGCAGCCCGTGACCTACGAATACCGGTCGCTATCCTTCAATGAGATGGTAGGCTTGTACAACCGCAGCAACGTGGGCCTGATCACACCGATTCGGGATGGCATGAACCTGGTGGCCAAGGAGTATTTGGCCTGCCAGGGAACCGAACCGGGGATCTTGATCCTCAGCGAAATGGCCGGGGCGGCAGCCGAGCTCAGCGAGGCCATTCTGATCAATCCGACGGACAAGGCGGAAATTGCAGATGCCATTGCCAAGGCACTGGACATGCCGGCGCCGGAGCGCCAGGCCGTGCTCGAGCGGATGCAGAAGCGCCTGCAGACCTATGACGTCTTCGCCTGGGCAAGGGATTTCTTCGACACGATGGATCGCGTGAAGACCGAACAGCACGTCCTGGAGGTCAGGCTGGTCAATCGAGCCATCGAGAACCAGATTGCGCAAAGGTACCGCAACGCCGCCAGACGAATCATCTTTCTCGACTATGACGGCACGCTGGTTCCATTTTCCAGGTATCCGGAGACGGCCGTGCCCGACGAGCAACTCTTGGCGCAACTGAAGCGACTGGCAACCGATGCGGCGAACACCGTTGTGATCGTCAGCGGTCGCGGGCGGGAGTTTCTGAACAGGTGGTTCGGGGATCTGCCGCTCGTGCTGGTTGCCGAGCATGGGGCCTTCGTCCGCACGCCCTCCGCCGGCTGGTCCAGCGAGGTGGATGCAGACCAGGCATGGAAACAACACGTGCTGCCGGTGCTCCAGCGCTATGCCGACCGCTGTACCGGGGCATTCACCGAGGAGAAGAACTTATCACTCGTCTGGCACTATCGCAATGCCGACCCCGGGATATCCTTGCTGCGCTCCAGGGAGCTCAAGGACGAGCTACGTGAGCTGGTCTCGCACGGCAACAAGCTGCAGGTCGTCGAAGGCCATAAGGTCATCGAGGTCAAGAAGTCCGGGTATGACAAAGGCACCGTGGCCCGGAAATTGCTGGCCCTGGCCTCTTATGATTTTATCCTGGCCATCGGCGACGACAAAACCGACGAGGACCTCTTTCGCGCCCTGCCGGAACAGGCCCTGACCATCAAGATCGGGGTGATGCCTTCTCTGGCCAAATACAATTTCAAGGACCAGCATGGGGTCCTCAAGCTGATGGACCACCTCCAGCAAGACACTCAACAATCCGGCGGCTCATAGTCAGGCTGATGGCGTCTGTGGCAAAAGAGTTTGCCAAATCCGCGGTTGAATATTGCTGGACGAGACTCTCGAAGCGGGTATAATCCGAGCGATAAAGACCTTTGTATCACCAAATTGAACAACTATAGAAGGAGAATCAAATGTTATCACACAATACCGAATCGGTTTCGAGACGCGGCTTCATAGCCAAAAGCGTCGCCGCAGCAGCCCTATTGACCTCGGGCGCGTATGGCGCACAAAAGGACCAGAAGAAGAGCCAGAAGAAGAAAGACCAGTCTGCAAAACAGACCAAACGTCAGACGCCTATCGGCTTGCAGCTCTACTCGGTGCGCGAGGACTGCCAGCGTGACCTGCCCGGCACGATAGCGGCCGTGGGGAAAATGGGCTACGACGGCGTTGAATTCGCCGGCTACTACGACCGCAGCGCCCAAGACCTTCGCAAATTGCTCGACGATAACGGCCTGGTCTGCTGCGGCACGCACACCGGCCTGGAGACCCTGCTGGGCGACAACCTGGCCAAAACCATCGAGTTCAATAAGACAATAGGAAACAAGTACCTCATCGTTCCGGGGCTTCCTGAGAAGAACCGCAGCTCACACCAGGCATGGCTCGATTCGGCCAAGCTCTTCAACGAATTAGCGGAAAAGGTCAAGCCGCAGGGGATGCTCGTGGGCTACCATAACCACGGCGTCGAATTTCAGGCCATGGACGGGGAGCTGCCCTGGGACACCTTCTTCGGCAATACGAGCAAAGACGTCGTCATGCAGCTCGATATCGGCAATGCGATGAGCGGCGGGGCCGACCCCCTTCCCTATCTGTACCGCTATCCGGAGCGGGCCGTCACCGTGCACGTCAAGGAATTCAGCAAGACCAACGATAAGGCCCTGATCGGTGAGGGCGACGTACCCTGGAAGGCCTTCTTCGCGCTGTGCAAAGCCGTCGGCAACACCGAGTGGTACATCATCGAGCAGGAAAGCTACGCCTTCAAGCCCCTCGAATGCGCGGACCGCTGCCTGAAGAATCTTCGCAAGATGAAGTTTGCGTTTTAGTGCATTGGTGAATTAGAGATTAGTGAATTAGGGCGTCGCAGCCAGGCCAATTCGCCAAGTAACTGATTAACTAATTCACTAATTCTCTTATCACTTTGCGAAAACCTTTGTTGCGTACTTCAACGGCTCGAAGGACGGCAATTGGTTGAAGGGCACTGCGCCCCAGGTGGTATTCAGGTGGCCCAGCATGCGCGGGCCGTCGAATCGCCTGGAATAATCGACAAAGGCCTTAGCCGCGTCGGGTTTGCGCCAACTGGCCGGCCAGACGCGAAAGCCCTTCCCCAGAAACATCGGGACCGACTCGTACGCCGGGCGCAGTTCGTAGTGCCAGTCGCAGATGATGATGTTCTTGCTGATCAGGTCAACCGCTCGCGCGGTGCCGTTGGCGCTGCCTTCCCATTTGCCGTAATTGTACTTTGACGTGTCGATCAGCCGGTCGCCCCACATCAGCATTTCAACTTTTCGCTCGTTCACTAGATGATCGTAATAATCATTGACGGCTTTGGCAAAAAGCTCAGCCTTATCCTTGCCTTTGCATCGCGGGCAATCGTCTTCCCCAATCAGGAAAACCTCGTCCATACCGACGTGCATTGCATCGGCCTCAAAGACCGCAATCAGCTCGTCCATCAGCGCAAAGACCACTTTGTTAACGTCCGGATGCAGCGGGCACCAGCTTCGGCAGTAGATGTTCTCGTTGTTCAGATATTTGCCGGGCGTCTCGTCAAACTGCGGATACTTCGTCAGCAGCGGGGCTGTTTGACTCTTCCACGACTGATGACCGAGGCATTGAAATTGAGGAATCAGCCGAACATTGAACATGCGGCACTCAAGCAGCAGTTTCTTTATTTGCTCGGAGCTGCAGGCGTTACCAGCCCGAAGCTCCGGATGCGACTGATACTGGTAGCCGTAGTTGATTTCCCCTACGATCACATTGATGCCGCCCCTGGCAAGTGTACCGACAACGGCGGTCAACTGCTCGACCGCTTTGCCGCTGCTGATACCGACGTGCACGCCCCGCCAGTACGTTTTGCCGGCGAGCTGAGGCGGAGCCGACTTTTCGGCGCGAAGGCCGTCCAGCTTGACCAGCGACCCGCCCGAATTACCTGACGAAGCAGCCCGTGCGTTATCCGGCGTCCAGAAAACAAGCAAGCACAAACACACGCCAATCAGAATAGACTTGATTTTCATAAGGCCTTTCCCACTCTTGCAAACCATTACATACCTCGAATCACGGCGGTCACTGCGGCTGGATCACCTGCTCGCGCTGCACCGTGTAAAGCTCCGTTTTCCAGCGAAGCTCTGCAGGACCAAAGCCGTGAAAGATGCGCACCTGGCGAGCATCCTTGAGGTCCTTGCCGTCCATCGGCCGCAGCGTGAACAACGCCCCCTTATCGTAAGGCTGACCATTCCAGCGACGCGCATAAAAGGCCACAAAACGCGGCCCTTCGACAACGAATCCATACGGCGGCAGAATAACGTCCCCTCCCAGCGGAGACTTGACCTGAGCTTCGGCAGAGCCGAAATTGACAATAACGGTTGTCGTGTTCTCGCCATCTGCGTAGGTCGCCTTTCGGACCTTGGAATCTTCCGTGAGGAATTCCAGCCTCGTCAGGCGGTCGTAGGCCGTGACGGCGTGGAGCGGCCCTAAGACTTCCTGCGTATTTTTGATAAAGACGTCGAGCGAGTGCAGATTCTCGGCCCAGCCGTTGTCGGATCGAACGTAACATGCAAGGTCGGAATCTGAGCTTCTCTCACCCTTTCCACTGGGCGATTGCCAGTAAAGATGGTCGCCGAAAGAATGGTAGTGCAGCGGCCGGGCGCACAAGACGTGATGAGCGACGTATTCGGCGGCCTCGTTCGCTGCGTAGCCGTACTTGCCGTAACATATCTGGCAATCGTGATAGACCATCTCAAAGAAAGGAATGACGACGGCGCCAAGCTCTTCGGGCTTGAGGTTATGAAAGTAGCGGCCGGAGACGCCCACAAGCCCCTCGAAAAAGTCGCTGTGCGGCAGCGCCCACTCGCGCCCGCACTCGCTGCCGAAAATGCCGAATTGCTCGCGGGCGTAATCGCTCAGACGAATCTTCCATGCGATGTCGTCGTTTCTGCCGATGGGATGGTTGGGATCGTGACACTCGCGGGGCCCGACGGCGTACGTCGTATCGATGAAATAGCTCCAGGGCTGGAAGAGCTCACGAATGGCCGGAAGGTTCTGCGGCCTTTGGGCCAATTCCAACTGCTTGGGCGCACAAACCATATATGCTCGTCCGCCCAACCAGCGGCCGCCCTGAATGAGCGAGCCGTCCGGGCGCTTTTCAATGAACGCCGGACTCCAGCTTTTGGCGTCACGGTACATGTCCTGGACGTTATCATGCAGGCAGCCAACGTAGTTCAGCGCCTGAATACGTTTGACGGCGTCCGCCAGGCCCTCGTTGCCGCCGCACTCAGGGTTGGCGGGCAGGTTATCCGGATGACGGCAATCATACCCCCCTTCCGTCCAGCCTCCGACCATGAACAGGCATCGCTCGATTCCCACGTCCTTCTTTAGATGCTCGGCGACCCGGGCCGCCTCGTCGAACGTCCAGTGAACTTTGACCGATTCTTCTTTTGTGCTGTCCTCGCTCATGCGGCGCGCCAGGCACGTCCAGAGCTTGGCGTCTGCAGCGCCGATCATCAATTCGACATGTGGGTCGCGACGAATCTTATCCCGCAGCGTAACGAGCCGCCCCTGCTTTTCCACGTAGCGCCTGTAGCCCGCCGCAATTGTATTGAAATCCCCTTTGCCTAACGGCGTCAAACGCACGGCGTTCGCGGGGCTGCGCAGCTCGAACGCCGCCGTCAGCTTTTGACGGTATCGTTCGCCCTCCGGCGTGGTGCTCTGAAGCTCCGGGAATACGCAGACACCGTCCCACGTGACCATCAGCGCCGAGCCGCCCTTGACAAAGCCGAGCATGTTCAGATGGCAGCCTTCATATTCCGACGTGCCGAACACTTGCTTAAACACTTTGCCGCCGTCGGCGGGAACCAGCAGCCCCTCGCGAGCCGGAACGATGACGTATCCCTTCTCGACGTCGGTGATGGCCAGCGCATCATCAAGCACGCGGATAGCGCCGTCCATCTTGCCCTCGTAACGAAGCTCCAGCGACTCTTCTCCGGCCAGGGCGAAAACAACCGCCGCACCGTTCTTCTGATGCAGCCGCACGGAACTCTCATTCAGGGCCTCGGTCTTTACAAAGTTACCCTCAAGCGACGCTGCGCTGCCCGGACGAGCCGTCCCTTCGGAGGGCCACCTCGCTGCCGAACGTTTGTCTAACAAGGACCATCGGCCGGTCGAATCATCAACCTGCACCACCAGCGAACGGCTTTCCAGCTTTACCGTGGCGCCCCGGCCGCCCACGCAGGGCCACAACATGACCAAAAAGACCAGAATTAGCTTGCGCATAATCATATCCTTCTAAAGGCAGAAGATTCTGCTACTCACACATCCGACCGAACCTGGAAACAAAACGCGATTATAGGCTCTCGATCCGATAGCATAGCAAACTTGCTTGAGCAATAAAAGTACCCTGCTGTGCCGACAATGTCGAGTCTAATGTGTGAGCTTGATTTTCGTCATCGCAGCATCCATCCGACGGACTTCTCGCTGCTGTCCATAACGCTTAGATCACGACTGGCAAGACGGGTAGCATGTTGGTCGGGCCGACCTGTCAGAGCTTCCGTCAAGGCTTCTTCAGCAGTTTCCTCCCATTGTCCTCTGAAGCGCTCGTTGATGGCGACAATTCCTCACTCATCAGAAAACGCGAAACCTGCCAAGATTTAATGGCATTGGAACGGTGAATCGCATGCCTTCGGCGAAGCCTACGGCACAGCCGAGTCGCTCGTCCACTCTCCGTAGCAGCCCCGACTTGTCGGGGGCTATTGCGAAGCGTGAATGATCCATGACCCATGCCTTGTCATTGCGAGGCCCAAAAGGTCATCACAATCTCGCAATACTAAAACGGCCAATTTGAGTACCGCAAAAATTTTTCATATTTTGCAGTATTTCCCTTGTTGACGCTTCCTATCCTTGATGCTAATATTTGCCTTGGTTGAGGATATAGTGTAGGTTCTTACAGTAATAGTGTATTGTTTGTGTGTTAAGTGGGCCTTAATTTGACGCCGAAAAGGGTGGAGTCTAAGGAGGCAACGGCAGCATACAAGTACGCTTTGGGATCGTCGCAGCCAAGACTTTCGGAGATCGCGACACAACTATTGAAATACAACAATGCTTGGAGTGTTTTAACTGGGAAATTTACAGATACCATTCAAAAGACACAGAGACACTCGATGAAAAATGTAAATTGGGGTCCGGTAGCACAGTGGGTGCTCGCAGGGGTTGCAGTAGCGACTTTTCTGGACGTAAAAAAGTATATAGAATTCGGTACGATCACAACATGGATAGCTACTGTAGCTACAGGGATAGTTATAGGATTCATTCTAATAGTGATAGATAAAGTGATAGAAAGAATAAACGTGAGAGTACCCGGACCTGATAGAAAGACATTTGGGAAAGAAAGTCTAAGTAAATGGGCATCTGCACTAACAAAAATAGCGATAGCGATGGGAGCTATGGTGCTATTATACAAACTACTACTCGTCACTACACATATCAGTGAATTTGTCAATAATGAGACTCGTAAAATTGCGCAAAGAACCCGGGAAGGCATTTTTAACGACGCAAGAGAGGACCATGAAAAAGTAATCACGACATTAGGTGACTCAGAGGCAGTTCGCGAAGTGATTTATAGAAACGCCCTGGACCAAGCAGAAAAGAAGGGGTATATATTTTCCGTCGCAGGACAGTACTCAACTAACTATCTCTGGAGGGAAGGGAATAGACTGCTAACAGAAAGACAAAGAAAATCAATTGAAAAGTGTTTTTCTACAAAGCCTCCCGAAGAAGATTTGTACAGCTTGATGTATGCAGCTCTAAGCAATGAGGATGTAATCAAAGCACTTGAATCCGACGCAACCCTCGTTCGCCTTACGCAATATGACCTGATAGGGGTCCTCGGAGGTTATCTTGGTGAGCTCAAACTAGAAATATACCAAGTTAAGAAACAAGGTTCCGAAACCGGCGATTCGAAGAAATATTACCCAGCCCCACCATGCTTTCTTGGGGTCTATGATAATCGCACAACTCACTCAGAGCATTGGGGCGAGAAGGGTTCAGCAAAATCTGAATCGGTTAGGTGTAAGTCCGGTATCCCTACAACCCGTTACCAGAGTTTTTCATTTATAGCGAACGACAAAGTAGCCATAAAGGTTTGTAAATAAAGGAGTTGTATATTTTCACATAATCTTCTTAACAGTCTCTTTACAGCAGAATAGCTAATCTGGTATAAATAGGCAGTCTATGATGTGACGCGTGGGTTTTATCAGTGTGATAATTCCATTGAGTCAGAAATGAACAAATGTAGTCAAGGACGATAATGACAGGTGTGACCCGTGGAATTATAGTTCCATTTGTCGGTAGAGTTTTTCAAACTGTGAAAATCAGTTTGAGGAGGAGTATTATTATAGGACCCGCGACACCAACGAAGGAGGAGTTTTCGCGCATTGCCGAAAGGGTACCGTAATCGCATGCCGCAGACAAAAGAACGGTTCAAGAAAAAATTATGCCTTTCATCTCTTCTACCGATATATCCTTTTGTCGGCAAGGGGGTGAAGAGCGTAATTCTTGGCACTGTCATTTAAGAGAAGGAGCAGTAAATGGATTTTACCGCGCACAAGAAAAGAATTGTAATCTACCTATCAGTTTGGTTGGTGATTTTATCTTCTTTTTTGTTTATGGGTGCTAAAGCTTATCGGCAAGCAGATCAGTTAATTTTATGCAACGCAACTGATACCCTTATGGCGCTTATCGAAATCAAAGCCGAAGCTGGAGGCAACTACATTAAAGCTAAGGCTGATCATGTAGAAATGTTGCGTCAATATGTTGGGCATATGGATAGCCGCCACCTATCTTTTCTCCTTAAATTGCCGCCGTTTTCAAATAAGAACGTTGCAAAAGAGCTGGACCGCGTAGCAGAAGATTTAAATAATGTTGACCCACTAAACGCCCGTGAGGCCATAGAAACGGCCTCGAAATCAATAGCTGAATTCCTCAGTCAGTTGAAGCCATTCACAGGCGAGCCAATTACTACCTGCGGGCCTGAAGTTGTGTCTCAGGAGTTAAAAAGCGCGATCAAAAACTCGCTTCAGCAATCACATGAAAAAATAGAGATATTTGCCAATGACCCGAATATGACTAATTCTGAGGAGGCATGTTGGGCTAATAGAAGAGCGGCAGCTTACCTATATCTGGCTCGTTTTGGGTACCATGAAATCGTTAGTCAAGAAGAGCTTAGAAGATTTCGAACAGATATGAACCGTTGTGTGTATTACAACCGTGTTTTACAGCAGACCGATATCAGTGAGAAGGAAAGAACCCGCCTTATCGAATATTCAAATAGTGAGATCCGTCGTCTCCAGTTGTTGCAGGCGATCATGGATAATAATATCCAGCAAGCTCAGCTTTTGTTATTAATAGCGATCAAAGACGCTTTCCCCAACAATCAATTTTCAGGCGCAACGCGCTAACACCCCCATTCTTTCATACGACACGTTATCCACATTTCCACATTTACTCATCGAGCAACTATCGATGGGCCACGAGGCTAAAGGTTCCGTTCGACGAAGCCGGTGTCAATGTTGCCTTTGACAAAAAGGTTGTGCGAGAGAATGTCCAGACAGGCGGGGATCGTGGTTTTGATCGGCTCGATGATAAACTCGTGCAAGGCCCTTTTCATCGTGGCAATGGCCTCGGCGCGGGTCCGTTGATGCACAATGAGCTTGGCAATCAGCGAATCGTAATTCGCCGGGACCGTCCAGCCCTGATGGACGTAGGTATCGACCCGCACACCCGGTCCGCCGGGCGGAATGAACCGGGTAATCGTGCCGGGACAAGGGGAAAAATCGTTCCGCGGGTCCTCGGCGTTGATCCGGCACTCAATGGCCACGCCGGTCTGCTTGATACTCCGCTGGGTCAGCGAGAGAGGCTCCCCCGCGGCGATTTTCAACTGCCACTTAATCAGGTCGTGGCCGGTCACCATCTCCGTCACCGGGTGCTCGACCTGAATTCGCGTATTGACTTCGATGAAGTAGAATTTCTTATCTTTGTCCAAAAGAAACTCCACGGTGCCGGCATTGACGTATTTGGCCTTCCTGATGAGCTTTAACGCCGCTTCGGCGAGCAACTCTCTTGTCCGCTTGTCCAGGATCGGGCACGGCGACTCTTCGATCATTTTCTGATGCCGGCGCTGTATGGAGCAGTCTCTTTCGTAGAAGTGTAAAGCGTTGCCTTCATGGTCCGCCATAACCTGAACCTCGACGTGCCTGGGCTCGACGATGAGTTTTTCCAGATATACCGCGCCGTTCCCGAAGGCGGCCTTGGCCTCGGCCTGGGCCGCGCTGAAGGCCGATCGCAGATTCATGTCGCTGTGGACCACTCTCATACCGCGCCCGCCGCCGCCGGCAGCGGCTTTGATAATCACGGGATAGCCTATCGCGTTGGCCAGTTTCATCGCCTCGGAGTCGTTCTCGATGGCGCCGTCGGAGCCGGGCACGACCGGCACATCGGCCTTGCTCGCCAGCTCGCGGGCCCGGACCTTATCTCCGAGCAATTGCATCGCCTCAACGGGCGGACCGATAAACGCTAATCCGCACTCCCGGCATATTCTGGCAAACTCAACGTTTTCGGCCAGGAAGCCGTAGCCGGGATGAATGGCCTCCACGTCGGTGATCTCGGCGGCGCTTATAATACGCGGGATGTTGAGGTAGCTTTTCGCCGATTCGGCGGGCCCGATACAGACGGCTTCATCGGCAAGCTCCAGGTACGTAGCCCCCCTGTCGGCTTCGGAATAAACAGCCACCGCCTCGATTCCCATCTCATGGCAGGCGCGGATGATCCGCAGGGCTATTTCACCGCGGTTTGCAATCAGAATCCTTGAAAACATATTTTCCCTGCCTTGAATTGCGCCGGATATACGACGCTCCATGAATCAGTTGGGGCTGACCCTGAAAAGCACCTGGCCGTATTCGACCGCCTGGCCGTTGGTCACTAAAACCTCCACGATGGTCCCGTCAACTTCGGCCTTGATCTCGTTCATGACCTTCATCGCCTCAATGACACAAACGACCGTGTGCGCATTGACGGTGGAGCCGACCTCCACGTAAGGCTCGGAATCCGGGCTTGGCGTCGCGTAGAAGGTCCCGACGATGGGCGAGGTTATCTCCACCAAATCCTCCCGGGGCGAAGCGGCGGGCTGACTTGTCGCCCCTGCACCGCCCGAGCCGGCGAATGCCGCACCGGATTCGGGTATCATCATGGGCATTCCGCTGAAAACCTGCTGGGGCTGCGCACGTTTCAAGACGATCTTGTCCTCATCGTGCTTGATTTCGATCTCCACAAGCCCATTTTCCTTCATGATTTCGATGAGCTGCTTTATTCTCTTCAAATCAGCATCTTTGTCTTTATGACTGTCTATGTCATGGTCTTTTTCTTTGTCTTTATCCGCCATCGCTGTATCCTTTCCTTCAACCCGGCGCGCCGGCAACGGGATTCAGGACGGGTCTGAGAACCCAGAAACCATTCTCGCCCGCCACGCGGCGGGTGACACCCTCAAAACGCAGCTTGGGGGTGGCTCTTCACGGGTGGACCATGCCTCCCTTAGGGAAGCCTGCCACCCCCCCCACAAAACCAAGGCGTAAACTCCCACTCAAGTTAAGGCCAGTATAGTCTCCGGGGCGGCTATTGCAAGGATTTTTCCTTGTGTACAGAGTCCTTTCAGATTAGATTCCGGCGCGTCAAAACACAAACGCCGGCAGAACTTTAAAGGTTATCCGAATGGCCAGAATTGCAGTCGATGTTGTACTACTGCCCTCGAAAGAGATCACGGACATGGCCATCGAAGCCAATAGAAAGCTGCTTAAACAACGATCCGACAGAATCACTCTGGATAAAAAAAGCTGTCTGCCCCACATTTCACTGGCGATGGGCTGCATGGATAAGAGGGATATTGCCAATATTAAAAAAATCCTTCAAATCGTCGCGAAAAACCACCCTCCCGGGCGGCTCACCATTGTGGGCGTACACACCGAAACAGACTCGGCCGGTGAAGAGGTATCCGTGTTCCAAATAAAGAAAACTCAGAGACTTCAATCGCTCCACGAAGTGGTTATGCGAGAGTTGGCGCCGCACTTCAGCTATGATGTAACAGCCGATATGGTGCTTTCTCCACCGGCGGTGAGCCAATCGACCTTATCCTGGATCAAGAATTATCCGGAAAAATCAAGTTTTGAAAATTTCTACCCGCATATCACGGTCGGGTACGGACGAATCACTGATTTTTCATCGCCCGTCGAATTCACCGTCTCGCAACTGGCCCTATGCCATCTGGGAAATTTTTGCACGTGCCGCAAAGTCCTCGCCGCAGCGGAACTTAGAAGCTGACCGCCGCAATATGTGGCGAATCTGGATAAAAATTTCTTGCATTATCGGACGGAGCGGCGTATTTTGGCCGCACAGGAGTTCGAAGCCGGCTTCGCGGTAATCGTTGGAACACCCCGGTCCAGCCGCTCGCTCTTGTGAAGCAGGAGTATGGGTATGCAAAACGCACGCCCGGTGATTCGGTACGGAAGGAGGTCATTGTGAAAATAAATCAGGATTTCGCCATGTCGGTCGAGACGATTCTCTTCCTCAAGAAGAGAAAGAACGCCGACTATCTTCAGGCGTCAGAGATAGCCAGGACTCTGAATTTTTCCGTGGGATACCTGCAAAAGGTGATACAAATGCTCAGCAAGCAGGGTCTTGTGGAATGTAAACGCGGACGAATCGGCGGCGTCAGGATACGCGCCAAAACCATCACATTGCTGGACTTGTGGCAGGCGACGTGCGGCGGGCTGGATTATAAGGACTCGGCGCTTGCCGCAATGAGACAACCGTTGAAAGCCTTCTCAGACTCCATGGGCAAAACGGTGGTTTACAGGAAACAATAAAAAGGGGACCAGGCGATCAGGATATCAGGATGAAGGATATCAGAACATCAGGATAACTGGAAAAGAGACACCCACCCTGATACCCTGATACTCTGATAACCTGATGTCCTGATCCGCTCACTTCTTACTCTTTCCCCCTAAGAACCCGTCGAGCAATTCCTTTGATTTCTCTACGGCGCCCTTGATTTCGGGCGGAGCCTTATCGCCTAATTGCTTATCCACCTGTTTGTTTATTTCGTCGGCGAGCTTTTGCTTTCCGGCCTTGACCAGGGCGTTTTTGAATTCACCTTCCAAACCCTTGACGTCAAATACCAGGCGCGGCTCCGTCACGGGCCCGACGATTCGTATCGTCGTCTCAAGACTGTTCAGGACCTTCAGTGCTTCGGACGTTGTTTCAGAGCCCAATCCCAGTACTCCGTTGCCCTGGGCGCTGGCCTTCATGTCGCGCACCGTCACATGAAGCGCCAGGTCTATCGATTCATTCGTCGCATAACCGTCAAACGTGCCGGACGCGGTGCCGCTCTCGAACACAATGCCGTTGCTGCCGCCGAGGCCTGATTGCATCTTGCTCAGATCGATGCCGGCAAACGTTCCGGAAAGCTTTGGCGCCTCGCTCTTTGACGAGTAGTCCACTGTAGCATTGACAGCGGCCCCCGTATCGTGCGATTTCAGCTCGAGCGTGACCGGCAAACCCGCCGTCGCCGCCGAATCGCTCAGGTTGGTCAGCAGAACTTCACTGCCGCCGAAAAGGGCCGAAGGTATCTGTATCTTATCGACCAGGACTCTCTTGGCTAACAGGCGGGGCGAAGGCGGAACAGCGGCGCGAGCCTTGAGATAATCCAGGTATTTTTGCGGCGCTTCCTCGGGGCCGGTTCCCGCCGGCGTCTGACCGTCCTTTGCCTTGGGCAGCCACTGGCGGACCTTCTGCAGCTTTTCCTTCATCGCCTTGGCGTCTTTGAAATAGGTCTCAAGCTTACTGATGTCGGCGGCTGTAATCCTATAGTCACACGGATCGAAGGCCGGGGGCTGCTCCACGGCGGTTTCGAGGACCTTGCCGGGCGTCGTCCGTTTTTGGCCGAACTGGACGTTCGAGACTTCCACGTTTTCCAGCACCAATCTTCCCAGAAGCAAATCGTACAGGCTGGCATCAGCGGCGACCTTTTCTATGGCAACCTGATTATTCTCAGGTTGCTTGGCGTCGGTCACCTGTATCTGGGAAGCCGAGACGGCTCCGCTCAATGCAGACAATTCGAGGTTTCCGAGATTGACCTCAGCGCCATTCGCCCGCGTCAGTGTCGCGGCGGCATAGTTTCTGGTGACGTCGCCTTTTGCCAACCAGACCGCGCCCGCCGAGACGGCCAAAATCAGGACTGCGATAGCGACTCCGGCCTTGCGAACAATCTTGGCCTTCGCCGTGAAAAGCGACTTGGCGTCTTTCGTACGCTTGCCGACCAGTATGCGGTCGAGAATATACACCCAACGATTGGAGTGCCACTTCTTGAACTGCTCGGAGCCCTCCTCGAACTTCAGGAGCATCCGGCGAAAGCCAATGACGGAGCGGGCCATCAGCAGGCCGATAATGCCGCCAATAATCGGGCCGGTCACAATCGCCCCGGCAACCGAATAATTGCTGAAATCGGTGATTCCAATTATCGGTATCGCCGCCAGCACGTTCAGCAGACCCGGCAGATGAGCCTGGACGGCATGGCCCACGTGAAACAGGACCGGCGCCGCGGCAAAACAGAGCCCCTTGCCGACTCCCGCAAAGAACAGGAAAAAGCCTATATGGATGTTCAGCACGAACACCATCGCGATAATCAGCGTGTGGAAACCCGACCAGCCGGGGACCAGCCCGAACCAGAATCCCAACGTGATAGTCAGGAAGATAATAACGGGTGAAACGCCGCCGCGGAATATCGCAAGGATTTTGCTAAAGGGCGTCGGAAGAATCATATTTGCACCTCCCTGTCAAAAAAAGCAAAACTTCAACCATTAAAAATGAAGATTGTCGATTCCTGAGAAAAACTTCCTTCATTTTACTTATCGCATTTCGATTTACATCTGGAAATTGTACCGGTCCAAATTGCAGCAGGTCAAGTAAAATTCCACCCGGCTTTGGGCTTGAGATTTCAATCCGTTCGGCTACACTATTCAAAACTCAAAGTTTAAGAGGGACACGAATTATGGACTTTAGTCGAGATTGCAGGCCGAACCGATGGGCTACAACCCACCCCACCCGTCTTTTCTGGAAAACAACATGGGTTCTTCTCCTGCTGATGGGCGCAGGGATGGCTGCGGCCCAGAGCAGCCAGGAGACGATGCCGACGCGAATCTGGGACACATCGTCTCGTTTTGCCGATACGGTCGATATCCAGAACAGATCGAATTGGAAGCTCGTCCCGACCGACCTGCTGACGCTTGAAGCCGACCCAGCCGCCGCTTCTTCGGATCCCGGGTACCAGGGAAGAGAATATGCCTTTGAAGGCGACGCGGTAGTGGAGAATGCGCACATCGTCGCGGCGTTCCAGTCCAAAGAAGGCAAAATAGTCATCTACTCGAAAACAAATTCGAACCAGAAGAAAGTGGAATTCACCCCCCTTGAATTCAAAGCAGGTGCGGCGAGGATTACCAATTGCCTGATTGTACGGAACACAAACGACGAAGCCGTTCTGGAAGTGACTTTTTCGGCAGGCCAGGCGGCCAAGAGCATCTCGGCCATTGTCGCGCTCGACGGGAGCGGGATCGTCGAGATCAAACCGGCCGCGAATATGAAAGGAATCAGCCTTCGCAGTCCCATCGAGTACGGCGTCGTACCCAGCTTCATCGGCGACGATCTGATATACGGTCCGAAGGAGTATCCTTCCGCGAACTCGCTTTGTATTCCTTCCGAGAATCTGTTCCTCGGATTGCTCGAAGGAAAGAACGACGTGCTCGTTGTCACGTGGCCGGATGGAAAGCAACGGGTGAGCCTGACGCTGGGCGGCGAGCCGGCGAAGCCTCGCCTTATCGAATCGGTTGACATTGACAACGACGGCAAGAGTATCTACCTGGCTGTATTGAGCGCGGCGGGGATCTGGCACAGAGAAGAGCTGACGGCCTCGTATCTGGAAAAGGACGTCGCGAGCAAATGGAAGAGGCCCTTTTCCGCCAAATGGGTCACCCAGTTAGATGAGGCCGGAGTAAAGACGAGATTCACTTTCAAAGAATCTAAACAGGAGAAAATCTGGCGTGGCGTCACAGGCTCGTACGTCTATCCGGTCTGGTTCAGCCAGGATGGCGCCTTCTATCACCTCAGCAAGAAAATACTCCCAAAAGACGAATCCGTCGCCTATTTCGTGGAACGAAGCGCAACCGGCAACCCTATCCAGGCCCCCGCCGACATCCTGAAGGCGACGTTAGGCCGGCAAACTTCCGACAGGATTCTCGACATCGCGGGCCGCAAACTGCGAACCCATCACAGGCGCGGCGCCGCGGGCGTTCGCCGGGCTTGCACCTGCGGGTGCACCGAAGCCATCCAGGCGGTCTTCGAAGCCCACCAGGAAACAGACAGGAGCGAGTACGTCGATGGGGCCGTCGATGACATGGTCTTTTTTGTCAGGCGGCACGTCGAACGGCTCGACGAATATCGGGCCTTTGCCGCCGGCGTGATGGAGCTTATAAATCAGACAAGAAAATCGGCCCCCGAGCTGAAGCCATATCTCGACGGCATCGAGGCGACCGTCCGGCAGATACCGCAAGAGTATGAGAACCAGCGCGAGAATATCAAGACTCTGGATTACGCCGCTGAACTGGATCGCAAGACCAAAGCCCTGACGCAAAAGAAGGACCCGGCGAATCTGCCGGCCTACCTGGAGCTCGGCAAGCAATGGCGGGACATGGGCGGCGCCCAGGATTCTGTTCTCGGATTGTATCACTCGGTAACCAGGAGACTATTCCAGGAGGCAGGTTACGGCTGTGCGGAACAACCCAAAGCGGTTGAAATATCAAAAGAAATCAGACGACGGTGCAGAGAATGTCTGCGGAATCCGGACGGCTATGAGATTTGGCCCGATTATTGACAGTTGATCTGTTCGTTGATTGTTCATGAGCTTATTGGGGACACAAGCTAACAAACGGTATTGAAGAGGAAATTGGCGGCAATGTTTAATCGAGACTCAAATCACAAATTGTTTTCAAGCAAGATGGCAATTGTTCTCTTGCTGGCAGCGAGTCAAGGGACCGCGGCAACCCGGATATGGGATACCGTGTCGCCATCTCTCGATAAGGAAGTGCTTGTAAACAGGGACGGTTGGAGAGTTGTCCCTGCGAAAACTGAAAAATGGCGCGGGCCGGAATATTATAACCGCGAGAACGACAGCTTGCAGTACTCCTTTACAGGTGATGCCGCAGTGGAAAACGAACATCTGCTGGCCGTGTTTTCGTCGAACGGGGGAAAGGCGACAATATACTCCAAAGCGGATCACGCAGAAAAGAAAGTGGAGGTCATCCCTCTCGAACTCAGAGCAGAGCCGGCAAGAATCACCCGCTGCGCCGTGCTGCAGAATTCCGGGGACGAGGCCGTTTTGGAGGTGGTTTTTTCCGGTGAGAAAACAGGCAAGAACCTCTCGGGTTTCTTCTCCTTCGGCAAGAAGTGCGTCGTCGAGATTCGGCCTTCTGAGAACGTCAACGGGATTAGCCTGCTTGGTCCGATCCGCTACGGCGTGGTGCCGGATTTCCTCAGTGACGACCTCATTCTTGATCCGCAGGAATACCCTTTGCTCGAAACACTTCACGTTCCTTCTGCAAACGTTTTCGTAGGATTGATGGAGGGCGAAAACGATATGCTGACTGTCACCTGGCCGGAGGGAAAGCAACGAGTCCGGCTCATTCCGAACCAAAAGCAGCCAGAGCATAGCCTGATCGAATCCGTCGATATTGAAAACGACGGTAAGAGTGTGTTCATAGCCGTATTGAGTGCTCCAGGCATCTGGCATGAAGAAGTCCTGAAACCATCCTACCTGGAGAAGGATGTCTCTGTCGCCTGGAAAAGACCTTTTCCCGCGAAATGGACAACGCAACTGCTTGAGGATGGTGTCAAAACCACCTACACGTTCCAGGAGATCAGGCCGGAGACGTTCTGGCGCGGCAACGTCGGTTTCTATCCATATCCGGTCTGGTTCCAGGACGAGACTACTTTCTACCGTCTTGGCAAGAAGATTCCGCCCCAGGGGAAGTCTCTTGTATATTCTTTAGAAAGGAAAGGTACTCCCTCCTCGGTTTCGACCCCGGTTGATATCATGAAAGACACGTTGGGCGAGCAGGTTTGCAGTGCTCTGCTCGATGTCGAAGGCCGCCGGCAGCGCTCGCATACAAGAAAGGACGCCGTCATCGGCGCCGCAACCTGCGGAGTGACAGACGGGATGCAGCCCGTCTTCGAGGCGGGCAAAGAAGTGGAAAGGAAAGAGTACATCCACGGGGGTGTCGACGATATGGTGTACTTCATCACTCGGCAGAGACAGAGGATCGAGGAATACCAGAATTTTGCCGGCAGGATGATGGGCTATCTCGATCAGACGAGCAAAGCCCGGCCCGACCTCAAGACGTTCATAGACGAGATGAGAGCCATCACGCGGGAGATAATTCAGCAACACGACAGGGAAAGAGACAACATGAAGACACTGGCATACGCCGACGGCCTGGCGAGCGAAACGAAAGCCCTTACCCTGAAAAAAGATCCCGGAAATCTGGCGCGTTTTAATGACCTCAAGATGAGGTGGCGGCGCATGGGTGGAACGCAGGACACCCTTGTCTGCAAGTTCCACACCATGACCAGAAAACTGTTCCAGCAGGCGGGTTACGGTTGTGTGGACCGGCCCGAGGCGATTCCCATTGCCGATGAGATCAGAAATCTCTGCAAACAGTGTCTGCGAAACCCGGATGGCTACGAAATATGGGCGGACTATTGAATATTGACTATTGACGAATGACTATTGGCTATTTGCATGTAAGCAGTAGGCCGATACATACGAGTCTTTCAATAGTCAATCGACAATCTCTGTGATTTGCAACAAAGAAGTAAAGAACTCGGAAAGTGAAGATCATGAAACATTGCTTGATGACGACATTTGTGCTGCTGGCGACGTTAGCGTGGCTTGAAGGCTGTAGCCGCAAGGCGCCGCAGGAGAACTCAAGCACGGGCAAGGCCGAATCCGGAACAAAGATGGTCCAGATCCCGGCCGGACGGTTTACGATGGGCGATGAGAAAGAAATAGATGCAACGCCCCATGAGGTCTCCGTCAGCTCCTTTTACATGGACGCGCATCTGGTGACCCAGGCCCAATACCAAGCCGTCATGGGAGAAAATCCGTCCCGCTGGAAGGGAAGTGACAATCCCGTGGAGCAGATGCGCTGGTCCGACACGGCTAAATACTGCAACGCCCGCTCCAAATTGGAAGGGCTTCAACCCTGCTACGATTTGAATACGTGGGAATGTAATTTCGAGGCCAATGGATACAGGCTGCCCACCGAAGCGGAATGGGAATATGCCTGTCGGGCGGGCACGCAAACAGCGTATTCCTTCGGGAACGACCCTTCGAAGCTCAAGGATTACGCCTGGTTCGACCAGAACGCCGGCGGCAAACCCCACCCGGTCGGCCAGAAACCAGCCAATCCCTGGGGCCTGTACGACATGCACGGAAACGTCTGGGAGTGGTGCAACGACTTCTACAAGGTGGACTATTATCAGGAAAGCCCCAAGGAAAATCCCAAGGGACCGAAGACCGGCGATACCAAGGTCGTACGCGGCGGAGCGTGGAAATTCAGCGCCGAAACGTGCCGCTGCGCCTATCGTTACAACGAAGACCCGGGCTACGCCGACGTCTGCTTCGGATACGACATCTACGGCTTTCGCTGTGTAAAGAAATCGTAGGGTGGGCAATGTCCGACAGGTCGGACGTGCCAAAGGGAACGATCATTTATGGCTACGAGAGATTTGCACCTGAACTATTTCACAATTGTCGGCGCCAGTCTCGTAACGGCATTGCTGTGTCCGTGTGTTTGGGCCGGTCTGTATAACGTGAAAGTCGTCACTGACGCCTCGCCCGACTACTACGACATGGATAGCCTGATCCGCAGCGCCACCAGCCGGTGGGAAAAAGACAGCGAAAAATGCTGGGCGATGTTCTATTGGAACCACATCGCACGCCGGCAAACCAATCCGATAATCGTTCACGGCGTCGAATGCACGGACCCGATCCGGCAGTTTAACGACTACGGCTATACGATGTGCAGCACGGTGGCCGGAATCAACTGCTCGATCTGGAACGCGATGGGCTATCCGGTCAAATTCTGGGATATTTCGCTTCATACGGTTCCCGAAGTCCAATACGACGGCCGGTGGCACATGTACGACAACAGCATGTCGGCGCTGTATACCCTCTGCGATGGCGTGACGATTGCCGGCGTCGAGGATATCGGCGCGACCGCCGCGTGTTCGCTGTCCGGCGGGGCCGCCGAGCCGGGCCACGTCGCCAAGTATCACTGTCTGACCGCAAACGGCCTCAAAAGCTTTCTGACCGGCGCCGACTGCCCGCGCGACCTGGCGCAGGAATACCGCTGTTTCAATCCGAACGGCCTGAAGTATCGCTATTACTACTTCAATTGGGACCGCGGGCACCGGTACATACTGAACCTGCGGGAAAACGAGACCTACACGCGCCATTATCACAGCCTCGGAGAGGCTCGCTCCTTTTACGTGCCGAACAAGGGAAAAGACCCGGAATCGGCGAATCGGCGTTACAAAATACGTGGAAACGGCCTCTGGCAGTTTCATCCGGCGCTGACCGCCGACGGCCTGAAATCGGCCTGCGACCTGCAAGGCTGCCGGGCCGGCCCCGCCAACGGTGTCACGCCCACCGAGGCCGGCAAAGTCGGATACGCGGTTTTCAAGATAAGCGGGGCCAACGTCATTACGTCCATGAACATCGAGGCGAAGTTCCTGCGAAAAACGTCGGCAGACCTGAACCGTATCGAGGTCAGTACAACCAACGGCTCGACGTGGAATAGCGTCTGGACCAACGAGGGGTTGGGCGAATGTGACGCCGCACTTGAGCTCATCGACGAAGTCAACGGGGCCTATGAGGTCCTCGTCCGCATAAGCCTGATGGGTGCCGCCGAGCCGTCCAACGGCCGTCTTGATGACATCGCCTTCAAGACGACTACTCTGCTCAACAGCAAGACCCAGCCGCAACTGCTCCTGGGTACGAACACTGTTTATGTCGGGCTTGGCGAGCAGACGGATTCGGTCGTGCTCTGGCCGGACCTGCAGGGCGAAAATTACAAACCGTACGTCGTGGACGAAAAGAACATCGCCTCAGAGCCGAAAAATCCGGGCTTTCAGGGCGTCCTGCACGCGGCCAAACCCAAAGAGGACGCCTACGTCGTTTTCAAAATCGACACGCCGGGCGACGTGACGGCCGTGACGTACGGCGGACGTCTCTACAACCGCGCGCCGCGATCGCACATCGAATTGCTTCACTCCTTCGACGGCGGGCAGACGTGGCAAACGAGCTATTCTCTGACGAAAACCGATCCGCCGTGGGACGTTATTCACTACGAAACGGTCACGGATGTACCCGCAAACTGCCGCTCGGTCTTTTTCAAATATCTGCTCAACGGCTCGGCCGCCGGGAAAGACGCATGCAGTCTTTACAGTGTTCGAATGGAGGCGAAATACCGGCCGGCGGATACAAGTTTTCGACCTCTGGAGGTAACGTTCAACTGGAGCGAGGTCCAGCCGGACTACTCCCTCGTCGAGCGAAGTCATACGCAACTCGTTACGAGCGTGCCCTTCACCTACCCGATTCACGTCGGAGGCGCCGACCATCCGGTGGTCAATGCACTGAGCATCCGCCTCAAGGGCACAACCGCGGACGTGAAATACGGATACTCGGACGGCAAAGAAGCGCCCGGCCCGAAATTCGTACCCAGATGGGTTACCTACGGCCAGAACCTGGCTAAGGGAGCAAAATATTCCGTATCCGTCCCGTCAAAGAGCCAATGGGGCGCCGGGGACCCGGACGGCAGGAAGCTGACCGACGGAATCACCGGACCACCCTACGCCGGCGGCATAGGCCCCGGATTTGCGCTGTGCTGGGACAAGGGCGATGATCCGGTGATCGACCTGGACTTAGGACGCGAGCAACCGTGCGGGGCGTTCAGAATTCATCTGAGCGCCGGCTGGCCCTGGTGGGACGCACTCAAGGGCCAGGTCAAAGACGCCGTTGAAGTGCAGACCTCGCCGGACGGCCGCGACTTTGTCAGCCGGGAGTTCTTCAACCTGAACATCCGGCGCAAGGATGTCTCGATCAATCACATGATGCCCGACGACGAAACCGCCACCGGCTGGACGTATGAGCTGATGCCGGCGGAACCCGTCGCGGCACGTTTTGTACGATTCAAGATCACGGCTCAACGCACGCTGACCGTCAGCGAAGTTCAGGTCCTCGACTCGATACGGTACGAGCCCTTCGATCTGCGAATCGCCCTGCCAAACGAAAAAAAGAAAGGATAAATCATGAAGAACATTCGAATCACTCGCCGTGAGTTTATGGCGGCCGCCGCATCTTCTTTTGCGTTCACGTATATTCCCGCTCGCGTTTGGGGCGCCAACGACCGCTTTTACCTGGCGGGAATCGGCGTCGGCGGCAAGGGGGCCGGGGAAGTCAAAGACCTGACCGCAGCGAGCGGCACGTTCGTCGCGCTGTGCGACGTGGACCATGCCCGGGCGGGCAAAACGTTCGAGGGCTGCCCGGACGCCAAACGCTACACGGATTTTCGCGTGATGCTCGAAAAGGAAAAAGGCATCGACGCCGTCACAGTGAGTACGCCCGACCACACGCATGCGGTCGCGTCCCTGATGGCCATGTCTTTAGGAAAGCATGTATATTGCCAGAAACCACTGACGTATTCGATTTACGAAGCTCGCCTGATGACGCGGGCGGCCCGCCACTACAAGGTGCAAACGCAGATGGGTAATCAGGCCCACGCGGGCGAGCCGATCCGCCGCGCCGTCGAACTGGTGCGGGCGGGCGTCATCGGCCCGGTCCGTGAAGTGCACGCATGGACGAATCGTCCGATTTGGCCACAGGGGCAAAAAGCTCTCGACGAACGCCAGAGCCTTGCCGGCAAGCCCAAGCCGGCCGATTTGAACTGGGATCTCTGGCTCGGCCCGGCGCCGCAACGTCAGTACAACAAGTGCTACGTCCCGTTCAGTTGGCGAGGCTGGTGGGACTTCGGCACCGGCGCGCTGGGTGACATGGCCTGCCACATTATGGACATGGCGTATTGGGCGCTCGATCTGGGCTCGCCATTGTCCGTCGAGGCTGAATCAGGTGGGCAAACCAAAGAAACAGGGCCCGACTGGTCCACCATTACGTATCAGTTCGCCGCGCGGAAATCCGCTGGTGGCGGCGAGACCGGCAGCGCCGTCGGTCCCAAGACCGCCGTTGAGGCGCCCGCAGTGAAATACGTCTGGTATGACGGCAACAGGGACGGTAAGCAGAACGCCCCGTATGAGCTGTTCGAGCGGGCAACCGCAGAGGCGCCCAAAAAAGACGCGGCCGAGCCTGCGGTCAACGCCAAAGGCAAGCCTAAGAAGAAACCGCAGTCCGGCGTCAATGACCCAAAGAGCTGGGATGTGATCCTCGTCGGCGATGAAGGAATGATGCTGTTCAGACGAAGTGCGACCGACTGGATCGTCACGCCGGGCCGGCGCAGCGGACAATTCGCCGATGTTCCCAAGACCATCCGCCGGGTGCCCAGCGAAGACGCCGAATGGCTTGAGGCCTGCAAAGGAGGCCCCAAAGCGATGTCCAATTTCGATTACGCCGGTCCGCTTACCGAGATGGTGCTTTTAGGCAATCTGGCCGTACGGTTAGGCAAGAAAATCGAGTGGGACAGCGAAGCGTTGAAGGCAACAAACGCTCCCGATGCCGACGAGTTCATCCGGCGTCCATACCGCGAAGGCTGGAAGCTGCCGGAGTTGAGTGCCTGAAAGGTGAGGTGGGCATGTCCGACTTGTCTGACAGGTCCGACCTGTCAGACATTTTCCGGCTCAGGATGCACCCACGGCTGGCGGTATGGGCGGTGCAGCAGGCCGTTCGCCTCGTCATCGCCCACAACCTGACCTTTTTCGGGGTCCCAGACAAGAGTCCGGCCGAGCCGGCAGGCGATGTTCGCCATGATGCACGAGGCAGCCGTGATATATCCCTGCTCGATGTCGGAAACGGGGCGCCCGCGGGTTTCAACCATCTCCAGGAAATTCTTCCAATGCCATCTCATCGCGGAGGCTACGTGACGCTCCAGGTCCTTCTCGGTCTTGTCTTCGGGATATTTGTCATACTCATACAGGGCCTTGCCGCTGATTTTCTCGCCCTTGCCCGCGGGGATGAATTCGTACTTGTGAACGTCGGCCTTGAGCGTTCCATTCTCACCATAGATGAAAGCCGCCCAGGGGTACTCGGGGTCGGGCGAAGTGCCCCACGTCCGATGCGTCCATGTCACTGGCACGTCGCCGAAATCGAACGTTGCGACCTGCGTGTCGGTGATGTTGGCCTTGCTGTCCTTGTCCATTAAGATTCCGCCGGACGAGCTGATACGCTTCGGCCAGCCCAGATCGAGCATCCAGCGAACCATATCGAGCATGTGCACGCACATGTCACCGACGATGCCGTTGCCATACTCCATGAAGGCCCGCCAACTGCGGGGGTGGTTGAGGGAGCAGTACGGGCGCATCGGCGCCGGCCCGGTCCACATATCGTAGTTGAGATTCTCGGGCGCAGCCGTATCGGGCGGATTACCGCGGGCCCGCATGTGGTAATAGCAGCAGACTTCCGCGTACGCGATCTTGCCGAGTCTGCCCTCTTTAATGATCTTCTCGCGGGCTTCGACCAGGTGCGGCGTACTGCGACGCTGCATGTTCACCTGCACGACGCGATTATACTTTCGGGCCGCTGCGAGCATGGCCTGGCCCTCGACGACGTCCACGCTGACGGGTTTCTCGACATAGACGTCGGCCCCAGCCTTGACGGCGGCGATCATCGCCAGGGCGTGCCAGTGGTCGGGCGTGGCGACGTGCACGATATCGAATTGCTCGCTCTTGAGCATCTCGCGGTAATCGCCGTACGTGCGCGGCTTTTTCTTTGACGCCTGCCGGGCGGCCACCATCTCGGCGGCCTCAGCCAGCATCTTCGAATCGACATCGCACAGCGCCACCACCTCGACGGGCGCAACCTGAAGCAGGCGGAACATGGCGCTCTTGCCGTACCAGCCGCAGCCGATCAGCCCATAACGTTTCGTTTTTGCCGCTGGCTCCGCAGCATAAATGCTCGACCCGGCAACAAGGCCGGACAAAGCCATCCCGGCCACGCCCGCTTTAAGAAACTCACGACGATCCATAATATTCCTCCCAAAAATAAGCCGATGTCAAAATCACGCCGGATTATACGCGGGCCGCCTGCGGCTCGCAAGGGCCTACGATACCTGAAATGAACAAGTGAAAATAAAGAGTTTTACATTTCACCTCGTGCATGCCCAGGCCGGCAACGGACTATTCAGGCCGATAGGTGCGAATCTCAGCGGGCCGGTTGCCCCGCTGCGGCACGGCGAGCCAGAGACGGTCCAGCTCGGCCGAATAGAAACACGTACGTGCGCCGGGCGAGGTGGCGACACGCTCGATCCGCTCGTAGTGGTCGGCGTCCCGCTGGGCCACCACGTCCAGAAAGCCTTCGCCACACGAGAGGTAGAGCCGCTTTCGCACGGCGTCATAGAAGAGATCGTCGATGTCTCCGGAGATCGCCAGGTCGGTCACGGGCCTGGCCAGGGTTGTATCGAATATGACCAGCCGCGCCGGCTTGCGGCATCCGATGAACAGCCGGTGATTCGCTTCATCCAACGCCATCGGAAAGTTGGCCCGGAACTCCGTCATGGGCCACGTCGCCGTGACCGACTGCTTTTGACGGTCGATAACCGCGATTTGTTGTGCATCGGGAACGTTCACGAAAACGCGGACGCCGCGCAGTTCCAACTGAAACGATTCGGGATGAGCCGGAAGCCTAACGTCGCCGGTTTGCTTCATCGTGGCCGCATCGATGACGGCAAGCCCCCCGGCCCCGTAGCCGACGTAGATTATGCTCGTCTTTGGGTCAAAACGCACGTTGTCGGCGTCGTCCAGCGAGCCGAGACTCTTGGCCGCGTCGTAGGAAACACCGTCAAACAGCTTAAAGACACCGTCATCCCCATTGGCGACGCCGATTTGATTGGAATTCGCCAGATACAGCACGCCGGTCGGCTTGTGCAGTCCGGCGATGCCCTTGAGACGTTTGCCTGTCGCGACGTCCACAACTTCCAGCGTGTTGTTGCCGAGCGCGGCGACAAAGAGCCTGTGGCCTTTCGCGTCGATAGCGAAATGGTCGAACCGTCCCGTGACGCCCAGCAGCGGAACGGTCTGGATGAGCGTCAGGATATTCGGTTTGACGGGAGCGGAGTCGTCCGCAACAACAGCCCGTTTGGGTTCGCCGATGTTGGTGCTGCCAACGTTGGCGCTTGCGGCCAACGTGACACAGGCCATTAGGCCGACAACGAACCGACCGATATGACTGGTAAGCATCATAAGTCAAACTCCTCTGTAGCTGGATTTGATTCTTTTATTTTGGGATCAATCCTTCAAAAAAGAGGTCTTTCTTTTCGCCGGATTTCAGCCACACCCATCGCGTCATCTTCTGATCAGCCACGGTCCATTCGATCCTGGCGAGTCCTTCCGCACTACCGTTTTCCACGCTCGCGCTCACCGAGTACTTGCCGCCCGCGACAAAGCGGCCTGAAGCATCCTGCGTATTGACTCTTATATTCCGGACCTGTGGTTGGACGAGTGACACGTCAGCCTCGTTAACGTCAATCTGCTCGACGTTATCCAGGACAAGCGGCTCCGCAGCCTCCGCCGAGCGCCGAAACTTGAAACCGTCCAGCGTGAGTCGCTTGACGCTGTCGCAAATCAGCACGGGCCGCAGGTCCTCTTTTTCGCAGCGCAGCCGGACGTTGTCGAATTCGAGTGCATCCACGTTTCGGGCGTAAAATCCCCACGCCGGCAGCGGCCGGGCATCGAAGCCCGGCGATTTTACGCTCATGCTCGCCTGCTCCTTCGTGCCGCCGCCGGTGTATTCAATTGTCACATCCCGAAAAACGACGTTCGCGAACGCCGTGTCCGACCAGCTTTCTACCGAAGAGGCCGCCCGATAGGCCCCGGTGGCCGTGACGCGATTAACCACGATCCGGCCGGCTGTGTTGCCGGGCTTGAGCGAAAAATGAAACGGGCTCGATACATTGTGCATGGTGACATCGCTAATCAGAACGTCGTCGAGCACCCCTTGCGTGGCGTCCCATGCACCGGGCTGTAAGTTCAGCCCCGACAGCATGTTGTGGCGGTTCGAGGTACGATGGGGATGAACTCCGGGACCGTAGAAAAGGCAATCGTGGATGATCAGATGCGTCGCCGGGCCGATGAGCCGGACCCCGTTGCAGGAGGAGTTCACGATGCAATCGGAAATCAAAGTATTTTCCCAATAGCGGCCCGCAATCGAATCGTCGCCGGTGAAGAACCGGCAGCCCACGATACTCACATCCCGGCAGGGCCGCCCGGGTCCGCCGCGGAAATGTACGCCGTCCCAGCCGCCGGTGAACGTGACGTTGCGGATATCGACCTCGTCGCTGACCTGGAAGAAGATGGCGTAGTTAGCCGAATCCACAAAAGACACGTCGCGCACCGAAACCCTGCGGCAATTAACGAACACGAACGTGTGCGGCCCGCGCATCCGTTCCTCGCCGGTGGGATCGATAACTTTGTTGCCGTCAATCACGCCCTGCCCGGCAATGGCGATATCTTCCAGCCCGTCGCCAAGGATGAGCGCCCTGTGCCACTTGCCCCATTTGGCCTCGGGCAAAAAGGCCGGCGGCGTGGGATGCTGGTATTCGTCGAGATTCGCGGTCCCGACCAGCCTGGCGCCTGCTTCAAAAAAAAGCGTCACGCGGCTTTTCAGATGCACAGTGCCCGAGAGGTATCGGCCGGGCGGAAAGTGCACCTGGCCGCCCCCCGCCGCTGCACACGCCTCAACCGCCTTCTGGATGGCGGACGTATCGAGCGTTACGCCGTCGCCTGTTGCACCGTAATCTCGAATGTCATATACCCCAACCGTCGAGGCAACAGCCATTTGCGCGCCGATCATCAGGCCAACGATGCCAACAACGAATCGACTGATATGACTGGCATGCACCATGTGTCAATCTCCTCTATTTCCGGATCAATCCTGTCAAACCGGCTGTCCCAATCTCTCGGCCGCGCTCGGGATAAGCCCGCCGTCCGTGTGGCAAATAAGCCTGTACTTCCTTAGTGTCCGGGCCAGCTCTCTGGCGCTGCCGCCGAGTGTTTTGTTCAGTTCCGCCCAGAACTGGCTACTATGGTTCTTGATCCGGGTATGAACCAGCTCGTGCAGTATCACATAGTCCCTTAGTTGAGCAGGCAGACGCACCAGGTTTATATTCAGATTGATCCTGTTTTTTGATGAGCAACTGCCCCATTTGGTCTTCTGATTCTTGATTGACACCTTCTTGTAATCGAAATGATGGATTCTTGCCAGTTCCTGCAACCGGCCGACGAGCATCCCGCAGGCTTGCGGCACGCTGATTTCAAAGTCCGGCAGATTCACCCGCGGTTTTTCAAGCTCCGCGACCCTCGGCAGATTCCTGCGGATCCACGGGACTTTGGAGAGCAAAAACTGTCGGCCTTTCTCAATGGATTCGCGTCTGGGGACGGTTAATCGAACGGTGCGATCCGGGCTTATCGTAATGCGAATGTGCCTGGCTCTCTCGGACTTCACAATAACCACCGGGCCAACCCCGGGGATATCAACCGTTGTAGCACACATGTCAACCAATGGTTAGAACCATCTTTCGTCAAACGCTTCACGAGATTGTGACGATAATGCCATTATCTGCATTACCGGTTCTCCGTCAAGATAATAGCCCACAAAAGACCGATCCAGGAGATCGCATGTCACATCTTGACATAATAGCTTCATGCGTTACGATTCAGATATGACACTCAGAGCTTGCAAAGGCCCGAATGAGGTTTCCGCCGGCATTTCCAGGCGTGCGTTCCTCCAGTGCCTTGGCGGCGCCGGCGCCGTATTACTGGGAGGTCCCTGCTACAGCCCAGCCGCGAGCCGGAATCGCCCGAATATCCTTTGGATCATGACCGACGAACACCGCTGGGATGCAATCCGCACGTACGGCCGGAACGATTGGGTCCGCTCGCCGAATCTTGACGCCCTCGCGGCCGAGGGCGTGCTGTTCCGTGAGGCCTATTGCCAGGCCCCGCTGTGTGTGGGCTCACGCGTCTCGATGCTGACGGGGCGCTACCCTCACCACACGGGCGTTTACGGATTCGAATACTCCCATCCCGACACGCCGTTTTCCGTGCCGTTCTTCACGGAACTGCTCCATAGGAGCGGCTACGAAGTGGTCAGCTTCGGCAAGGAGCACCACTACCGGCTGGTCTCGAAGGATAAGCCCACCACGCCGGACGGCAAGTGGTACAATGTCGTCAGTGCGTTCGCAGACAAGGATTTCCACTCCTGGGGCAAGGCCAATATCCAGGAGGCCACACCTTCGGAGCTTACCAAAGGCGCCGACCGCGAGGGCGAGCTTAGCATTCTCCGGCGGTACCTGACGACCAAAAAGCTGATCATCGGCGGAACGAATCCCGTCGCCGCCGACCAGACCCTGAGCGCTCACCTCTCGAACATGGCGATTGAGCACCTTCAATCCGAAGCATCCAAAGACCGGCCCTTGTGTCTTCGCGTCTCATACATCTATCCCCACACGCCGGTTCTGCCGCCTGTCCCCTTCAACACGATGTACGACCCGGCATCCATCCTGCTTCCGCAAGTCACGCAGACCGAGATTGACTCTTTTGGGCGGCAGACCAAGACGGCATACGAGAACCTGCGAGTCCACGGCATGAAAGAGACGGAAATTCGCAAGATGCGCGCGGACTATTACGGCCTGGCAAGCTACGCCGACAGCGAGATCGGGCGGGTCATCAAAGCGTTCAAGGCGTTCAGCAAAGACCGCCCGTGGCTGATCGTGTTCAATCCGGACCACGGATGCAAGCTTGGCGAGCACGGCATGCAGGAAAAGTTCACGTTCTATGACGAATCCGTACACGTGCCGTTGATTGCCGCTTTTTCCGATGGGCGCCTGCCGCGAGGCAAGGTCTGCGACGACTTCGTGGAGCTTGTCGATCTGGCGCCGACGTTCCTGAACGCCGCCGGCATCGAGCTGCCGCATTACCTGGAGGGCCGGGACCTGGCCGAGACTGCCCACGGCCGCGTCAAGCCGCGCACTGAAACAATAAGCGAGAAACTTACTTACGGCCGCCGGGCGATGCTGCGAACCAGGCAATGGTCGTTTGAGATGCAGGTCTCTCCGGACCCGCTCGCGGGGCGAAGGCTCAGGCAAGACGAAATGGACTGGGCCGCGAAGAGTCCTCTGGCCGACCTCGATATAAGTCTCTTTGACCGAAAGAACGATCCTGCCGAGCAGCATAATCTCGGCACTGACATGGAACATCTCAAGCTATGCCAGGAGATGCGCGATCGCCTGGTCGCAAGGATATTTCCTCCCGACCGCATCGAGTACAACTGGTCCAAAGATATTCCGCCAAAACCGAACGCATAGGAGACAGGTGAATCTGAGCACGTTATACGTAAGCCCGGGCGCAAACAACGGTGACAACTGACAGTTCGGCCGCCGTTGTGATGCGTAGAGACATCCCGTCGTTATGTGTCAAGGGTGCTACAGCCTCAACGATCAACCTCGATGAAGAAATTTGGAAACGCCGCGGTGAGAACGTATAATAGTTGATTGTCGAAGAAATGCCGCCGTATATCGAAGGGTGGACTTATGAAGAAACGACAATGTCCATTTCTAATCATCCTGGCTGTTTTCGTTCTCTGCGGCGATGGTCAGGCGGAGCGTGTGATTGGATCGTGGGGCGACCAAGGAGACGGAACGTACAGAAACCCGGTACTCAACGCGGACTTTCCCGACTCCGACGTGGTCGAGCACAACGGAACGTTCTACATGATCTCGTCGAAGCAGCACATGTCACCCGGGATGGCCATCTTAGCCTCGAAAGACCTCGTCAACTGGTCGCTGATTGGCCACGTATTCGAGAAGCTATCGTGGGAGCCGATGTATGGGCCCGACCAGATGGCAGGGTATAAATTCGGCGTATGGGCCGGCGATCTGGCTTTTCACGATGAACGCTGGTACTGCTACATGATCGACAACAAAAGCGGCCTGTACATGACCAGCGCCCCGGATATCCGAGGCCCGTGGGACAAACCCACCTGTATGCTCAAGAAGCAACAATGGACCGATCCGGCCGTGTTTTGGGACGAAAACACAAGGCAAGCCTATCTGGTCTGTAACTGGGGCCGTGAGTCAGCCAACAGCAGCAAAGGCTTGCACGAGCTGCGTCTGTTCAAGATGAGTTGGGACGGCACGAAGCTGCTCGACGAGGGCAAGGTGATCTATGAAGGGCCACGCAGCGAAGCCGCCAAGATCATGAAGATTAACGGAATGTACTACATTGCAACGATTGACTGGCTCACGACGGACGGCAAACCAGACCGCAAGCAGATCATTCTTCGCTCGAAGAATATCTACGGACCCTACGAGCGCAGGGTCGTGATGGAACGCGGCAACGGTTTCGACCGAAGCGCCTGCCAGGGCTCGCTACTGCAGGCGTCGAACGGCTCATGGTGGTTCATCCATCAACTGGTGCAAAACTGCCCGAATCCCTTTCAGGGCCGGCCCCAGTGCCTTGAGCCGGTCACGTGGACGGACGGCTGGCCCATTCCCGGCAAAGACATTAACGGCGACGGAGTTGGTGAGCCGGTATGGAGCTATAAGAAACCCATCGCCGATCAGGCAATCGCGGCGCCGCAAACCGACGATGAGTTCGACTCGGACAGACTCGGACCCCAATGGGAATGGAACCACAATCCGCGTGACGACCGTTGGTCATTGACGGAGCGGCCGGGTTGGCTGCGCCTCAAAGCGTCTGTTCCCGTCGGCCAAGGCGATTTCTGGGGTGCGTGCAATACGATCAGCCAGCGTCTCATGGGCACGGGCAAAGGCACGGTCATCACCAGGCTTGATTTGTCGGGCATGAAGCCCGGCCAGCAAGCCGGCTTTGTTCGCTTCAGTGTGATCTACCATCTGTTCGGCGTTCGGCTCGAAGACGACGTCAAATGGCTGTTTTTCAACGCCAACGGCAAAGTGGAAAACGGGCCAGCGATTGAAACCGACGCGATCTGGATTCGCACGGTTAACGACGGGGATCAGGCGCGCTTCGCCTACAGCACTGATGGATGGACCTTTACCCCCTTTGGCTCGGCCTTTACGATCAACTTCGGCAATTGGTGCGGCGACCGCCTCGGCTTCTTTTGCTGGAACAACAGGAAAGCCGAGGGATACACCGACATAGATTACTTTCACTACGATTACGACGGGCCTAAGGCCTCGACGCACGATTCGTAGCTAAGCCGGGGCACGAACGCCGGAGAAAAGGAAGGCACTATGAAAGCATTTACTCGAAGATCGCTGCTCAAAGGAACGACCGGATTGATAGCCTCGACGGTTACGGCACCTTATCTCGTTCCATCGCGGGTGTTGGGTGGACAGGGAACAGTCGCGCCGAGCGAGCGGCTGACAATGGGCGCGATCGGCCTGGGCGGCCAGGGGATGCACAATCTGCGCAATTTCCTGACCTGTGAGGACCTTCGCGTTCTGGCCGTGTGCGACGTCGATGCAAACCACAGGCAACAAGCAAAGGAAACAGTGGATGGAGCCTACGGCAACCGAAACTGCGCAGCGTATAATGATTTCCGCGAAATACTCCTTCGCCGTGATATCGATACGGTGCTGATCGCCACGCCCGACCACTGGCACGCCATTATCTCCATCGAGGCTGCAAAGGTCGGCAAAGACATCTACTGCGAAAAGCCCATCTCGCTGACCATCGCCGAAGGCAGGGCCGTCGCCGATACGATGAAACGGCTGGGAACCGTCTATCAGTCCGGGACGCAGCGGCGCAGCATCGGCTGTTTTCGGTTTGGCGTGGACATCGCTCGCAGCGGCATGCTGGGCCGGCTTCAGACCCTGCACTGCTATTATCATAACGGTCCGACGTGTCCCCCGCAAAAACCCGAACCGGTTCCGGAAGGCTTCGACTATAACCGGTGGCTCGGGCCTGCCCCCTTCGAGCCGTACACGACGAGAAGATGTCACGCTACATTTCGCTGGCTCTACGACTACTCCGGCGGTCAGTTGACCGATCTTGGGGCGCACTTCAACGATCTGGCCCAGTGGGCGCATGACAGCGAGTACTCGGGACCCACAGAGTACGAAGGCTGGGCCGAATTTCCCAAAGACGGCCTGTTCAATACACCCGTGCGCTTCGAGGTGACCGCAACGTATCCCGACGGTGTGAAAATGATCTATCACGACGAGACCGAGCCGGGCCGAGGCCCCAGGGGAAACAAGTTCGTCGGGACCGACGGATGGGTGAGCGTTGATGATACTGGCAAGATTACCGCGTCGAGCAAAGCCATTATGAACGAGGTTAAGGTGGCACAGAGAGACTATGCGTATATGATGGGTCATCACCGCGATTTCCTCGACTGTGTCAAGACCCGCCGCCTGCCGATATCCAGCGCCGAAGTGTCGCATCGCTCGGTCACGACGTGCCACGCCGGCAATATCTGCCTGCGGCTCGGGCGCAAACTGCGCTGGGACCCGGAGAATGAACGTTTTGTCAACGACGATATGGCCAACAGGATGCTCGCAAGGGCCATGAGGTCGCCCTGGTCATTATAGACTCGTAGGGTGGGCAAAATCCGTTTTTTGCCCACGCTGTTCCGAATCCGCGTGTGCCCCTAAGGGGCACACCCTACCGACTGTTGTATGAAAGGAGTGTGCCGTATGTGTTCGACTTTTAGCCGTTTGGGTGTGGTTCTGGTGCTCTCGGTTTTGCTATGTCACGGCTGCGCACATGTGTCTTCAATTCAGAAAGGCGGCACCGTGGCGCAGTGCGTTGTTGACGCCGCATGGCCCCAAAAGCCGGAGCAATTCAAGTGGGCCCAGATGCCCGGCATCACGGTGGATGCTCAGGACCAGGTCTATATCTTTACTCGCATCCAGCCGGCCGTGCAGATTTACCGAACTGACGGAACTTTTGTTCGCTCATGGGACATGGACGATTTCGCGGGCGCGCATTTCATCAGAATTGATCTCGCGGGCAATATCTGGACCGCCAATATCAGCAGTCACACCGTACGCAAGTACAATTCCGACGGCAAGTTGCTACTGACGCTCGGCGAGCCGGGCCGCGCCGGCGCCGACCGGGGACACTTCGATAAGCCGACGGATATGGTCGTACTGCCAGGCGGCGATATCTTCGTCAGCGACGGATACGGCAACAGACGAGTCGTTCACTTCGATGCAAACGGTAAGTACGTAAATGAATGGGGCGGAGCGGGCACTGAGCCGGGCCAGTTTGCCCTGCCGCACTCGATCGTGGCCGATTCTCACGGCCGGCTCTACGTCGCCGACCGCGAAAACGCCCGCATTCAGGTCTTCGATACCAAAGGCAAGCTGCTTGCAGTGTGGGCGGACCGGATAACCCCCTGGGGACTGTGGATGACGAAGAAAGACGAAATCTGGGTCTGCGGCTCGTCTTGCGTGAAGGACGCGGGAACAAACCAGTGGAGCGTCCTTCCACCGCCGGACCAACTTGTTATGAAGCTGAATCTCAAGGGCGAGGTCCTGCTGCGCACGCCCCTGCCGAAAACAACTGTTCCGCCAGGGAAGGCGGGGGAAGTCAACTGGGTCCACGGGCTCGCCCTGGATTCGCAGGGCAAACTCTACCTTGGTGACATCCAAGGCGCGCGGGCGCAGAAGTTCTCCCTCAAACCATGATGTAGTGCTATGAATATAAGGTGAACAATGCGAAATCTGAATTTGTTAACATTGACTTGCGGCTGCCTTTGTTCCGTCGCGGCGTCGCACGCCGCGTATTCACCGCGCGTGGGCGAGCCGCACCCCGATTTCACCTTACCCAGCATCGCGGATCGCACGCCCGAGTCACTTTCACAGTTTCGCGGCAAAAAAGTCCTGCTGATCCACTTCGCCTCGTGGTGAAGCGGCTGCCGCCAGGCCGTGCCGGCCTGGAACACAAAATTGCAGAAGTACGTCCAGGAGGGCAAGCTCGTCGTGATCGGGATCGCCCAGGAGCAGCATCCCGACCGCACAAGGCTGTTCGTACAATGGCACCGCATAGACTGGCCCATTCTGCACGACCCGATCAATGTCATGCAGGTCAGGGGCGTACCCATCGAGGTAGCCATCGACGAGGAGGGAATCGTCCGCAGCATCCGGCCCAAGCTTGAGACATTCGAGGCCGAGTTCCTCAATAAGACGTTCGAAACTGGGGTCGCCGAACCACCGACAAAACCCGGCAAAACAACCAAATCCGACGTGGCGGCCCTGCGCCGCCGAGCCGAGCAAACTGGCTCGTCCGACGCATGGCGCGATCTGGGCGATGCTCTGGTACTCTGGGCGGAACCGGAAAAAATCAACGACGCCATCGACGCGTACATGCAGGCGATTAAGATCAAGCCGGACGATGGCGACGCGTATTTTCGCCTCGGCGTCTGCTATCGCATGCGATACGACTCGCCGCAGCAAAAGCCCGCCGATTTTCAAATGGCCGTGGATTGCTGGACTAAAGCCCGTCAGATTGAGCCTAACCAGTACATCTGGCGACGGCGCATCGAGCAGTACGGCCCGCAACTGACCAAGCCGTACCCGTTCTATGACTGGGTGGAAACAGCCGCAAAAGAAATCAAGGCGCGCGGCGAAGAATCCGTTCAGTTGAAGGTTTTACCGACGAGTTCCGAAATCGCCGCCCCTGAACGTAACTTCGAGACCGGGCAGCGCCGTGTTGAACCGCCCGATCCAAACGGCCGGATTGCACGCGATACGCAAAACCTGATTCTGACGGAAGTAACGGTCGTCCCGCCGCAGGTTAAGCCCGGCGAAACCGTTCGCGTCCACGTGACACTTCGGCCGAATGAAAGTCGCAAGGCCCATTGGAACAACGAGGCTGAGCCGTTGAAGCTGTGGATCGAGCCGCCAGCCGGCTGGCAGGTGAAGCCGCAACTGCTGATTGCGCCACAGGGGGAAATGCCGGAGACAACAGAGACTCGACGCTTTGAATTCGAGGTCAGGATTCCGCCCGACGCTGCCGGAACCGGCAAGCTCACTGCTTACGCCTTATACTACGCCTGCGAAGATGTCAGTGGAACGTGCCAGTTTCTGCGTCAGGACATTGCCGTCACCGTGAAGATCGACCAGTAGGTGTCAACCATGCGGTTGCGCTATTGCTTCGAGTAGAATTCCTTTTTGTGCTGTTCAGCGCATTGTTTGAGGCGGTCGGCGACGTCTGGGTGCTTGTCGAGAACGTTGGTGGTTTCGTAAGGGTCGTTCTCCATGTCGAACAGTGAAAGCTCAATCTCTTTCTGGGCGTATTTGCCGGGCATGCCGTCTTTGCCGGCTTCGACGAGCGTCCGATAGCTGTGCGGCAGGTGGAGCTTCCATCGGCCGTCGCCGCTGATAACACCCTCGAAATTTTGTCCCGTCGAGAAGGGATAATAGTCGTGCGGATTCTTCGCGTTGGGTTTGCCGATAATCAGGTCCCAGACGTTCCGGCCGTCAATTGGATTGCCCGGCAGCTTGGCTCCCGCTAAATAGGCCAGCGTCGGAAGCATGTCGAGCGTGCAGAAGGCCCGCTGCGAGAACGTGCCCGGCTTGATGTGGCCGGGGTACTTGATAATACACGCGCTGCGGGTGCCGCCGTCGAAACTGGTCCCCTTGGCCTCGCGGAAAGGCGTCTTGCCGGCGTGGTTGCCGTAGGAAATCCACGGGCCGTTGTCGGAAGAAAAGAACACAAACGTATTATCTTCTACGCCGTTGGCTTTCAGAGCCTTCATGATCTCGCCGACCGACCAATCGACCTCCATCATCACATCGCCGTAGAGACCCGTACCGGACTTGCCTTTGAATTTCTCGCTGCAGAATATCGGCACGTGCGGCATCGAATGAGGGACGTAGAGGAAAAACGGCTTATCTTTATTCCGCTTGATGAAGTCCACGGCGTGCTCGGTGTACCAGGTCGTGAGCATCGGCTGGTGCTCCTTCGTGACGCGCTCGATGGTGACCTTGTTGTTCTCCCAGAATTGAAGGGGGTATTTGCTCCATGCCTTGGGATTTTCCGGGTGGAATTCCCACATGTCGTTGGAGTACATCAGGCCGCAGGATTCATCGAACCCCCTCGCCGCCGGGCGCGTCTCAGGCTGGTCGCCGATGTGCCACTTGCCGAATACCGCCGTGGTGTATCCGCGCGCCTTGAGGACCTGCCCGATGGTGGCGTACTTCGGATCGAGCCCGCGGGCGTGCGGGCCATGCGCTCCGAAGACCTTTGTTCGGCCCGGATAGCAGCCGGACAGCAACGCCGATCTCGAAGCCGAACAAACCGCTTGAGGAACGTAGAATTGATTAAAGCGGCAACCCTCGCCGGCAAGCCGCTCGACGTTGGGCGTTTGGTATGCGGGATTGCCAAAGGGGTGAAAATCGGCCCAGCCGGAATCATCGAGAAAAATGATAACGAAGTTCGGCAGTTTCGTGCTCGGTTGCCCTCTGCAAATCCTGGGCAATCCCATCGCCGCCACCGACAACGCGGCGGCCTTTAGAAAATCTCTGCGGGTTTGTTTGGTCTTCACGATATGTCTCCTTTCGGCTGGTTCCGCGTGGGCAAAAACAAAATTTTGCCCACCCTACGAGTCTTTACGGTTTGTCTCCTTCATTATCGTTGGGGGCTTTGATAGTTGGCTCGCCCTTGAGATAGCCGAGGGACGCAAGGAACTTGTCGGCCGCGATGATAGTGCGCTCGCGCCAAGGGGAGTTGTTGAAGAAACCGTGCCCCTGCCCTTCGGCGAGATACTTGTCCGCACGGACGCCGAGGGCCTCGGTCTTTTGCCAGTATTCATCGCCGAAAACTTTCAGCCGGTCCTTCGTGCCGAATAGAATCAGCGCCGGCGGACTATTCCTGGCCAGATGCAGCGTCGGCGAAATCTTTCGGGCAAGCTCTTTGTCGCCGTTGATGCGTTCGATAATCAGCTCGTGGTCGAAATTGAGGACTGGATTGAACAACACCATCGCCTGCGGAATCGTCGAGATGGATAGGTCGTCGCCTTCGGCTTCGACGCTCTTTGCGATCATCATACACGCCGCCAGGTGCCCTCCGGCCGAGCCGCCCGACGCGATCAGCTTCTGTGGATCGATCCCCAACTGCTTGGCGTTGCGGCGCATCCAGCGCACGGCGCTGCGGGCGTCCTCGACACATTTGTCGGGCGTCACACCGTCGCGGCTCTTGACGCGGTAATCGGCCCGGGCGGCGACCAGGCCGCGAGTCGCAAAGTACTCAGCCTGGAACTGGAACTGCTCGATTTTTCCGCCGGTCCAGCCGCCCCCGAAAAAGAAAATAATCGCAGGCCGAGCGTCGCTCGCCTTCCAGCCGGGCGGATAGTGGATGTAAATCTTCAACTGCCTGTCGCCCACGGTCTTGTACATCATGGTTTTGACCTCGGGCGCGGCCGAGGCGGCAACCATCGCGGTGGTCAATAACAGGGCTATCGGCGTCGATATAAACATACTCATCCGAATGGCCTTTCGAATAGAATTTTTCATCGTTCCATCCATACCACTGCTCCTCAATCAGAACCGCATGGGCAGGAGAACCTGCCTATCCTACGAGTCTGTAAGCAAAATACCGCCATCGGTTTGAACATTCAAGCCTTTTGTGTACTTGACCGGCCTGGCACAACAACGTTGCAAAGAATCTTCACTGGTGAGGTTGCGCCCTTTCGCGAGGCCCTTTTATCCGGATATCGAGGATTCTCTTCGGATCGGCGCACCACTGGCCATTTTCGTAGTCAAACGGAACCGCAACGAGCCGGTCCGAGACGATGCGTATGACCGTGACCTCACTGGGAGAGTCCGGGGCCGGAGAAGGCAATTGCACGAAGTTCACACCTCTGTACTTGTTGACCGTTGCCTTATGGTAGTGCCCACCGAGGACGAGTATCACGTTGGCGTCTCCAAATGCATCAACGAATTCGTCTCGATTCGTAATGGCGTCGAAGCAAAGATGGGTCGCCACGACCACGGGGGTTCCCGTGGGCACTTTCGCCAGGTCTTTGCGAAGATACTCAAGGGCATCCTGCGCAATCGGCTGCGCGGGGTTATTCAGGCTTTCATCGTACTTCGAATACAGCGCTACGAAATGAACGCCTTTTTTGTCGAACGTGTAACTCAAGGATCCATGGCGTTTTATAATCCAGTCGTGGATGACCGGGCTTAGAGAAAGGCCGCCGCTGTCGTGGTTGCCCGCCACGTCGAAGCTGCGAAATCTCAGGCGCTTCGTAATCAGCCCCTCATACGTGTCCCCGGCTGCACGGGATGGCCATTCCGTGATGTCCCCCAACCCCATGACGAAATTCGGCTCATCGACTTGACCGGCGATAGAGGCCGGATAGGCCCGGCCGGGCAGCTTGTTCATCGCATCAATCGCGCCAATCAAATGCGCGCCATCTCCATCGGCCTTGACGTGCTGGTCCGACCATCCGAAAAAGGTCAGCCCACTCGTGTCGGCAAGAATTCTTGGAGGGGCCAAAAAGCAAACGGCAAGACAAACCACTCGTATGAATGTCTTGATTTTGTACCTGGCCATCGTTGTGCTCATACTTTGATTGTTCACATAGTCCTCAATAATTGTTTCAACTTGTGCTTGCGAAGCCCGGCAGGCTCTTCACGAAATCCGTCAAGGCGCAAACCGTATTGATATTGTATTCCGCTTCAACGTGATATACGAACTCCAAAGGGCCGCCATCGTTCTCTTTAAAGACGTGTTCGGCCCAGCATAGTATCGGCTCCATTGTCTCGGCGGACATATCCTTCGGCAAGGGAGAAACGCTTATCAGCATTTCTTTTCCGAATACTTCCCTCGCTTTTTGGATTGACGTATCGCCGCCGAGGTTGAGAGAACAAACCGCTTTGATTTTGGAAAATACTTTCAGATGGTTCGTGCTCGGCCCGCACGAGTGCAGGCGAACGGGACCAAGCTGTTCGCCGATCCTCGATGTCACCGGGACGACAAATTGCTCGATGAGCTGCGGACTGACCATGCAGGCTGAACACTCGCCCACGTGTACGCCGGTAATGGGCAGATTCGCCACTTGTGAAAAGTGCCTGCATAGAACGATAGACGCATCCCCAATCCAGCTCATGATGTCCAAACACCGTTTCGGCTCGGTCATCATATCCAGAAAAATAGCCTCGCCGAGAAATTTCTGCGCCGAGGTCATTACGCCGTGGATGGTGGCCCGGCCTGAGGCGTCCCAGAAGAACGGCGGGATCGGAAGAAGCCGCCCGCGTTTGTCGCTTTGCACCCGGCGGATCTGCTCGTTGAAAAGCCTGATGAGCTCGTGGTCGAGTAAACTCTCCGCGGCAGGCAGGTCGGCAAAGTCCTTGCCGATAAGGCAGCCCGGCGTGATATCGGCGTCATGGTCGTCGTTAGGTATGAAATCGGCGCCGAGCAGCATCCCGAGAATCATATTCGGCTGAATGCCCCCAATTTGAACCTGGTCCTTGTCCCAATAGTCGATCTGCCCCAGGTTGGATTCCGAATAGAACAGACGCATGCCGGGAAATTGTTCTGCCGCGTATTCATTGCACCGGCAGTCAATATCATATCGTCTGCCGGGGTCAAAGTAGTAATCGCGATCGAACGTGACACACAGCGCGTCAGCCATCCATCCTTTTGAAAGCGTTCCGGAGATAGTAATCTGGCTCATAATACGTTGTTCAATTCGCGTATCGTTACAGGCCTGCCGGATTCGGCGGAAAGGTCGGCGGCAAAGCACACAGCGTGAGTCTGCGCGGCATCTTCGAGGTCGGGATACGGGCGCTTGTTTTCGATGATACAATCAAGAAAATGGGCCACTTCATGCACAAAGGGATGATGCTCGACGTCGGCGCTGTCCGGCAGGACGCACGGAATCTTCAAAAAGTCGGTCTGCCCGGGGAACAGTTTCGGGGCGAACAGCTCGTTGTTCCGGAGCGAGCCCTCGGTACCATAGACGCCGATGTTGAACCTGTAAGGCATTCGTGCGTCGAACGTCGTGGTGCTGCGCCCGATTGTACCATTCTCAAACTTGACGTTGACGGAAATTGTTCCCGGGTACTCGATGGGATTCTCGGTCTTGACCTGATAGGCACAGACCTGCTCGGCCTCGCTACGGGCAAACCAGCGCAGCGCATCAATCGCGTGGCAGCCGCCGGTCAGGATGGCCGTGCCGCTCTGGCGGCGGCTGGCATACCATTTCTGCTCGGTCGTCATCCATATCCGGTGCATATAGTCCACTTCGACCATGAAGATGCGGCCGAAAACACCCTGCGTGATGAGCCGGTCGATGGTCATCAGCAGCGGATTCCAGTGCAGCACGAAACTCACTAACGTCTTGACGTTGGCTTTTTTCACGGCCTCCTGCTGTATTCGCAAATCCTGCGGCGTCAGGGCGACCGGCTTTTCGATGATGACATGCTTGCCCGCCTGGGCCGCCGCGACGGCATATCTCGCATGCTGGTCGTGAGGGGTGCAAACCACGACAATGTCAATATCCTTGCGGGAAAGCATTGCCGTGGCATCGGTCTCTATTGCACAGCTCAAATCGTACCTGTCCCGATAGCACTTCGCATTTGCCCGGTTCCGGCTGACTAAAGCGCGCACCTGCGAGCGTTCGTCCTTCTCAAACGCCTTGATATACTCCTGCGCCACCGCCCCGCAGCCGATAATCCCCACGCCGAACTTATCCATGTTCCACTTCCTCTGTTTTCGGTGGTTATCAAAATTTTTCCTTTATGAGCATGCACGATTATAACCAAATCAGACTTCATGTACAGAAATTGAACCGTTAGAATGGAGTTTGCGATCCTTGATACCAGGTACTTGATGTGCAGGAGACTGAAAATGACAGAACACACCACTCGACGTGAATTCATGAAAACCCTGCTCGGCGGCCTTGCGGTTACGCTGATACGGCCCCGCCTCATACATGCCGCGACGACGAATAAGAAGCCACTCAATTTCGTATTCTTTCTCGTCGATGATTTCGGATGGATGGACATCGGCGCCAATAATCCCAATTGCTTTTACGAGACGCCGAACATCGACCGCATAGCGCACAGCGGCATGAACTTCACTAACGGCTACGCCGCCAATCCGGTGTGCAGCCCCACGCGCTTCAGCATCATGACGGGCAAATATCCGACGCGAGCCGGTGCGACCGACTGGTTCAGCGGCAAGCGCTCAGGCCGGTTCAATCCCGCCCCGCTCAATGACTGGATGCCGTTGGAGGAAGTCACGCTGGCCGAGGCCCTCAAGGAGCATGGCTACAAAACCGCGTTCGTCGGCAAGTGGCACTTAGGCTCGCAGGAGAAATACTGGCCGGAAAACCAGGGATTTGACGTCAACATCGGCGGCTGGTCGGTAGGGTCGCCCAAGGGCGGCTATTTCGCCCCCTTCGACAATCCCCGGCTGGGCGAGTACCCAAAAGGCTCACACCTGCCAAAGGTCCTGACCGACGAATCGTTGAAAATCCTGGACCGATATAAAGACGCGCCTTTCCTGCTCTATCTGGCTTTCTATTCGGTTCACATTCCGCTCCAGGGCCGCGAAGACCTGATCGCCAAATACAAGGCCAAACGTCAGGCGATTCTGGATGCCGAGGAGCGCGAGTTCGGCCCGGAAGAGCAGGTCTGGCCCGTAGAGACTCTGCGCGAGGTTCGCCTGCGGCAGTGCCACCCGACGTACGCCGCCATGGTCGAGGCGATGGATGAGCAGGTCGGCCACGTGCTGGATAAATTAGAGGAGCTGGGCGTCGCCGACCACACGGCCGTCATCCTCATGTCCGACAACGGCGGATTATCGACCGCCGAAGGCTCGCCCACGTCCAATCTGCCTCTTCGCGGCGGCAAAGGCTGGCTGTACGAAGGCGGCATCCGGGAACCTTTCCTGATCCGCTGGCCTGGCGTGACACGGCCCGGCTCAAACTGCGACGTCCTGGTCGTCAGCACGGACTTCTACCCGACGATCCTCGACATGGCCGGCCTGCCTTTGAAGAGGCAACAGCATCTCGACGGCGTGTCGTTAGTGCCGCTGCTGAAGGGTGCCACGAAAATTGAACGCGACGCCATCTATTGGCATTACCCACACTATTCCAACCAGGGCGGCTTCCCCGGCGGGGCCATCCGTATGGGCGATTGGAAGCTCATCGAACGTTTCGAAGACGGCCGCATTCACCTGTACGACCTCCAGATGGACATCGGCGAGCGAGAGGATTTGGCGTCCGTCTATCCGCAGCGCGTCGAGATGATGCGCGCCAAGTTACACGCCTGGTACAAGCAGGTCGATGCGAAATTCCTGCAACGCAAAGATGACAGCCCGATGCCCTGGCGTCCGGGATAACCCCAAACGCCCGCGCGTTTCAAGCCTGCCGCCACGAGATGGGCCGGATGTCCTCGATTTTGGACTCGTCCAGCTCGATGCCGAAACCCGGCCTCTCCGGCAGCTCTAACACGCCCTCCACGGGCCGGGGCTGATGCTTCTCCATGTCGTAGTGAGTCTCCATCTTCTGAATCAGATACTCCACGAGCGGACAGACCTCGACCGGCTGGCTGGCCACCACGTGCATGGCGGCGTGCAGACAGTGCCCGTGCGGGATGACGTTCACGCCGTGAACTGAGGCCAGCGTGCATATCTTGACCAGCTCGCTGACGCCGCCGCACCATTCCGGGTCGGCCTGAACCACCATGATGGCGCCCGCCTTAAGAAACTCGTGCACGTCCCGGCGGCCGTAGAAATGCTCGCCGGTCGCCACCGGGATCGAGGTCTCACGGCTGAACTCGACGAAGGTATCCAGGTCGGCCGTCAGGAAAGGTTCTTCGATCCAGCGCGGACGATATGGCTCCGCGCGTCTGGCCCAGGCCAGGGCGTATTGAAGGTCCCATTTCCAGAACGCATCGAACATCAGGTCCACGTCGTCGCCGGCCGCCTCGCGGGCCAGGCGGACGACTTTCACGTCCGCCTCGACGCCCTCCGGGCCGAAACTCGGGCCGCGGTCCCGCACAAACCACTTCTGATGCCGGTAGCCCTGCTGTTTCAGCTCGCGCACCTTCGTCTGCAGCGCCGTCGGCTCCTGCGAAAATCCCAGGCAACTGGCGTACGCCGTGACCTTGCTGCGCGAGCCGCCCAACAGCCGATAGACGGGCAGGCCGAAGAGCCGGCCGCGAAGGTCCCACAGGGCGTTGTCCACAGCGGATAGTCCGATGATGTAATGACTGCCGCGAGAGTGCCGGTCGGCGCGAAACATGGCGTCCCAAATGGTCTCGTAAGCCAGCGGGTCCTGCCCGATCAGGCGCCGTTTGAAGAATTGATCGACGAATAGGCCCGCCTCGTTGTCGATGGGCCCATACAGACCAGCCACGCCCTCGTCGGTTTGAAGTTTCAGGTACAGGGCCTTTCGCTTGTTCTTGCCCGTCACTTGAAGGACTTCGACGTTGGTGATTTTCAAATTCGCCCGCGCGGCGGCGCCCGCCGCCGGCGCAGCTTGAGCGTGAGCACCGAAATACGGGGCCGCACCCACGGCGGCAAGACTCGCCAGAAAACTGCGTCGTTTCATACAATCTGCCTTCCCTTTTGCGATTATACGCGAAAATCCAATGCGATGACTTCGTGGTCCAAAATCGACGGCACCGTGACTTTCACAATTCTTTCGCCGATCTCGCACGCGGGGGCCTTATCGCCGACCAACAGATGGGCCTTTTCTATTTTCGTATCCGGCGGGACTTGAATCTCGACGCGCTGTTCCCCCACGGGGATCAATTCGCGGAACGGGCCTTTCATCATCATCGGGTTGGTCAGGTTCACAAGATGGATAGTCTCCGATTCGGCCTGCCGCCATACGGTGACATCCAGAACGCCGGGCCCCGTCACCCGGACGCGAGGCTCTTCATTCGCCGCCCAATCGACGATGTTTCGCAGAAGCCTTCCGTGGTCCGCGCTCATAATCTGCCAGAACGTCCTGTCGATGTCCCAGGGGATATAAGCGACCCGGCCCTCTCCCAACTCCTTCAGGTACAATTCGCGGATATCCGTATCGGGCTTTCGCGGATAGACGTGCTCCATCGGCAAATCGGGATAACTGGGTATCAGTGTTACGAGAGAGGGGAAATCCGCCGCCGGCTTGACCTGGATTCGCCAGATTCCATTGATGATTCGGTACGCATCTTCCAGCCCATCCAGGACGGGATGGAACCGGCCGGTTTTCGCGTCGGGCTTTAATCTCAAATACGAGTTTCTCATGGGCCCTTCGACGCGGCCGTCGTAAGAGACGCCGAACAAATCGGCCAGGCCAAAGTCAGGCCGCTGTTTGCCTTCTTCGTCGTATAGCGACGTTTCGAAGGTGGCGACCAGGCTGCCCCCCCGCCGGACGTACTGCCTGAGCTGCTCGCACTGGGCATCGGACAAGGCCGCGACGTTCGGAAGGATCAGCAGCTTGAACGGCTTGAGGTGGTCGGCGTCGAGCAGGCGGTCGTTGACCATCTCGAAAGGCACGCGCGCCTCGATCAGGGCGTGGTACATCCCCAGCTCGTGACCGCTGCCGGCCTGCTGCCACGGCTGGCCTCCATAGTACCGCTCCGTCTGTTCCGAATAGACCATCCCGACCCGGGCCAGCGGGGCCGTATTTCGCAGGTACCTTTCATTGCGATAGTGCCATTCATAGATTTTCTCAACCACCGGCAGCCAGCGCCGGTCATAGATAGTCCCGGAAAATTTGACGAACCACGGGCGCATATTATTGGCCGCACTTTCCGCCACCCAGACTCGGATTTCCGCCTCGCTCTGCACGGAGTCCTTCCAGCGATACTGCTCTTCAAGGCCGATGCTGAATATGCCGCCCAAAGGTTTCATGCCCATCGTCGCGCGAAGCTCTTTGGCGCGCTTGCCGTTCGACCAGGGCGGAATCACGCCGCTGCGGCCCTGGTGGTCCGTGAAGAAGATGTCGGATAACGCCCCGGTCACGATATTATCGGGGAATCCATTGGGAATATAACGCGAAGTGGATTTGACTTCTCGGATGGTCTTATCCCAGAGGAACCATAGCTCTCTGAGCCGGTTGATTTGCCACTCGATGTACTTGCGATAGGCCGGATCGCGCCGGTCGCTCGTTCGCGGCAGGTCCATCCCGGCGAACGACTTGAAATTCGCAGCGCAGTGCTCGCAGTAACAGGTCCCATGGCCGGCCCAGCGGTTGGAGAAGATGCCATCCACTTCATAGAGCTTCATAATCTCCTGGTGGACCTGCGTCATGAAGTCAAAGTTGTACGGGCCCATCGCACAGGTGACCCATAACTCGGGATTCGACCAGTGCCGGCGCTTTTGTCCCTTCGAATCGACGGCAATCCAGTCCGAATGGGCCTGGTAAACGTTGTCCCACGTCGCGTGGGGATCGGTACGGGCGATCACCGCCATATCCATCTTCCGGCATCCGCGGACCAGATAGCCGAAGGGATCGGAGTCGCCCAGCCAGGCGCTGCGATGGTGCAGAGGAACTGTCGTGGGATAATATGCAACGACACCTCCCGCGCTCAGGCATGCACCGTCGGCGTGAACGCGTTTGAAGTAGTCCAGCCAAAAGTCCGGATCGAATGGTTCGACAAGCTCACCATCCTGAGCGGAGTCGAAGGATTGGCCCGGATCGTTCTCGACGAGAACCAACTGCGCCCAGCGCATCGGCCGGTCGAACCAGGGTTGATCGGATTTACGATTTTTGATTTTTGATTTTTGATTTAAATCGGCAATCGCCAATCGGGTATCGGAAATCGACAAATATGCCCCTGCGACGGCCGACGTCTTCATAAAGTCTCTTCGGTTCATGTTTTTCCTACTCCATCGTGATACTCAACGAGAATCGAGAATCCAGAATCGAAGTTTCTATGGCCTGACCGCCGTGCCGTCGCTTCGGCGGACGGGACTCCAATAACCCGGATGCTCGGGCAGCGGGAATTTCGCAGCGAGACTCTCGTCGATGTTGACGCCGAAGCCCGGTGCTTCGTTTACATACATGTAGCCTTCCTTGACGGTTGGACAGCCGGAGAAAACCTCTCTCGTCTTGTCGCTGAAGCGCACGCTTTCCTGTATCCCGAAATTCGGAATCGCCAGATCGAGATGCGCATTGGCCGCGTGCCCCACTGGTGAAACGTCGCCGGGGCCGTGCCACGCGGAGCGCACGTTGAACCATTCACCCAGCGCGGCGATCTTCCGGGCGACGCTCAGGCCCCCAATCTGCGAAATATGGACGCGTATGAAGTCGATGAGCCTTTCGGTTATAAGCCCCGTCCATTCGTGAGGGCTGTTGAACAGCTCGCCCATTGCAATCGGCACACAGGTCTGCTGGCGGAGCAGTTTGAAGTATCCGTTGTCTTCGGGGGCGAACGGGTCTTCGATAAAAAACGGGTGATATGGCTCCAACTGCTTTATCAGGTTGATCGCCTGAATCGGGGGTACCCGCTCGTGGATGTCATGCAGCAATTCAATCTCATCGCCGCACGCCTTTCGGATATGCTCGAACATCTTGACCGTGGCCCTGACGTACGGCCCTGGGTCCATGTTTGAATCCGAGCGCAAGCCAAATTCCGCGTCCCTGAAGGCAGGGGTCTTGGAGAGGTGGGGCGAGCCGTAGCCGCCGAGTTGTATTCGTATATGCCTGTAGCCCTCTTCCATCGCCTTGCGGACACTGCTCTCGAGCCCAGCCAAGTCCCGGCCGCTGCAATGGGTGTAACAATCCACCGCGAACCGGCACTTGCCGCCGAGCAACTGATACACGGGCATATTCGCGCGCTTGCCTTTGATGTCCCATAGCGCCTGATCGAGGCCGCTCAGCGCGTTATTGAGAACGGGTCCGTTACGCCAGTAGGAGCTCGTATAGGCGTTCTGCCACATATCTTCTATGTTGTCGGCATCCCTGCCCTTTGCAAACGGATTCAAATAGTCATTCACCGCCGCAGCCACCGGCAGAGGACGCTGATTGAAGGTCGCACATCCCAGGCCGTACAAGCCTGCCTCGCTCGTCTCGACCTTGACCACGCAAAGGCGGATGCCTTCCGGCGCGGTCAGGATAGCCTTGACATTTGTAATCTTCAAACGGGGCAATCCTTTTGTCGCCTCCGCGTAAGTATTCGCGAGCGCCTCATCGCTTCGCGATACGGCTGCGAAGGTACCGGCTGCTATGCCGAGCCCTACCGACTTAATGAGATTACGCCGATTTATCGACATTTGCTTCACTCCTTACTTCGATGAGCCGGCCCAGGGCAGCCACACAGGGTTGCCCCTATGAAGCCTGCACATCAGATTTTCTTTTCGCCGGCTTACGACGCCACCAGGTGGCCAGGATTGATCCTGATACGTTCATCCAGGGGCCGAAGATGGCGGGCGCCAGGGCAGCTTGCGGGCTTTTGAGAACGTTCATGGCAAGGGCCGAAGCCATGCCGCCGTTCTGCATGCCGACCTCAATGGCTATGGTCCGGCATGAAGCCTCGTTCAGACGGATCAGCCGGGCAAGCCAATAGCCCAGACAATAGCCGACCGCATTGTGAATCATGGCGGCGGCGATCACCACGGGCCCGACCGTCATCAGGTCATTCCTCGAACGGGCCGTGATGATGGCAATGATTAAAACGATCCCTGCCATGGAGACAATCGGCAGCGCCTTATTCATCCAGTTCTCAGGTCCTTTGAGCCACACACTGATGACGAGCTTGGCTAAAGCGACCACGCCGATCAGCAGCAGCCCAACGACAAAGCCGTCCTTCTGGAGAGAGGCGTCGTGATAGGTAAAGACGGCCGCGGGCGCCCAGAGAATCATGGCCGCCGCCGACAGGATGCCGGCCGCCGCGATCATCGCCAGGGTTACACTCGTATGAAAAGCCTTCCGCCCACTGTACAGGACACGGTTGGCAATCAGACCGGCGACAATCGGCACAATGATCATATTGATAATGTCGAACATCATCCCAAGAAAGTGCACTTCTATGAACTGGCCGGCCAGGAGTTTCATCGCTAAAGGCGTCATAATCGGCGAAGCCAGCGTCGAGCAGGACGTCATGGTCACCGACAGGGCGACATTGCCGCCGGCCAAATACGTCATCAAATTCGAGGCCACGCCGCCGGGACACGAGCCGATTAACACCACTCCGGCGGCGACCTGGGCGTCAAAGCCGAACGCCTTGGCTAACATGAAACCCGTCAGGGGCATGACGGAAAATTGCAGAACGAATCCCACGAAGACCGGCCAGGGCATCTTGAAGACCCGGCCGAAATCGGCCACGCTCAAGGTCGTTCCCATCCCGAACATGATAATCTGAATCAGCGGGACAATCAGGATCCCCAAATTGAAGCCGGCCCACGTCATGAAGGCCGCCGGATAAACCATCGAGGCAGTCACGAAGGCAAATACCCAGACGGTAAAGGCAAAGCTTTTGAGGAATGGGTGACTCATGAAATACAGAGCTAACGAAGCGAACATCACAATTAGCAACGGACCGACCCCAGCGCGACGCCCCGCAACCAGCATAACGATAACAACCGCTAAGCAAACAGCGAACACGAACTTGAAGTAGTCCAGAAACGAGCGTTCAGTCTTCATGGCTCTCCTAAATCAGGGATTTATGATTTACAATTTACGATTTATGATTGATGAGAACCGCTCGGCGAAACCGCATTCGTAAATCATAAATATAAAATCATAAATTCTTCAGCTCCACAGCCGGTCGTTCGAGCGTTCCCTGTTCCATTCATCCGTTGGGGCAAACAGCTCCTGCCCGCGTTCGAGATGCTCTTTGACAACGTCAAGATTCAATTCGATCCCAAGGCCCGGCCCTTCCGGAACACGGGCGAAACCATCCTTGTGGAGCGGCTTCTCGACGCCCGTCACAAGATCCTCCCACCAGCCTACATCCACCGAATGATGTTCCAGGACCATGACGTTCTCGGTGGCCGCGGCACAGTGCAGGTTCGCCATAAAGGATACCGGGGTCCCGGCAAAGTGCATGGCCATGGCGATACCCGCCTGCTCGGCATAATCGCCGATCTTCTTGGTCTCCATGATGCCGCCGGCCGTAGCCAGATCGGGATGAACCATGTCCACGGCGCGCTCATCAATCAGCGGTTTGAAGCCGTCGAGCAGGTAGATGTCCTCGCCCGTCAGCAGGGCTACATCAACGGCATTCTTTATCTCCTTGAGCATATCGGTATATTCCCACGGGACCATGTCTTCGAGCCACGCCACCTGATACGGCTGCACGGCCTTGCCCAGCTTGATACAGCTATTGACGCTGATATGGCCGAAGTGGTCCGCGGCAATTGGGATTTCCCAGCCCACTATCTCACGAGCCTCGGCAAAGCGCTGGCCCAGCAGGGCAGCCCCTTTGTCCGACAGTTGAATGCCCGTGAACGGATGCTTGCCCTGCCAGTCGGCGTCCTTTGTCGGGTAGCTCAGCGCCCCGGGGACGTTTCGAATATTCCGGATTCCGCAATCATACTTCAGGAACGTGAATCCCTGCTCGATTCTCTTCTTCAGGCCGGTTACCTGGCCGTCGGGTGTATCGGCGTACAGGCGGACACGGTCGCGGTATCGGCCGCCCAACATCTGATAGACCGGCACGCCGTAGGCCTTGCCCGCCAGGTCCCACAGGGCCATCTCTACGCCCGAGACGCCGCCGCCCTGCCGGGCGTGATGGCCGAATTGTTTGATCCGCTTGAAGATCCGCTCCACGTTGCACGGGTTTTCGCCCAACAGCCGGCTCTTGAGCATGAGGGCGTAGCGCTCGCTGGCCCCATCCCGGACCTCTCCATAGCCGCAGATGTCCTGGTTCGTGTCGATCCGAATCAGCGGGCAGCGCATCGGCGCCCTCGAAACCACCGCCACGCGAAGATCGGTGATTTTCAGTTGCGAAGGGCTGGAGCTTCGTTTGACGTTCTGCGCGGCATAAGCAACCTGCTCGGCGACTGGGGCGCCGATCATGTTCGCCAGGCTCAGACCTGCAACGCTGAATCCAACTGATTTCATCAAACTACGCCGATTCATCATAGAATTCCTTTAACCTTCATAAGGAACAGAAGCATGGAGATTTCCGATTTACGATTGCCGAATGCCGATTGAAAAATCGCAAATCGCAAATCGACAATCGTAAATCCTATTACCAGTTTCGCGTTTTCGGATTCAGCATCTGCTCGATCACGTCCCGCGGCACGGGCAGTTTGTCGGCGTTCTGTTTCAACCAGCCTCGAAAATCATCCTGAACCTCGGGCGACCACCGGCCGTCGATCTGCCCCGGCGTATATTTGCCTTCCTTGAGGCGCTGATGTCCGAACATGTCTTTCAGCATGATGGCCTCGGATTCGACGACGACTTTCTCAGCCAGATGCGCAGGGATGAAAACGATGCCCTCCCGCTTGGCCAATACGACGTCGCCGGGGCAGGCCAGGGCCTTGCCGACGCGGATCGGAACGTTGATCGCGGACAGCATGACCTCACGCAGAAAACTCGGGTCCGCGCCTCGGTACCACGCGTTGAATCCTTTGATTTCTTCCAGGCCCTCCAGGTCGCGGACACCGCCGTCGAAGATAACGCCGTTGCCGGAGTTGGCGTAGATGGCGTTGCCCAGATTATCACCGATAAGGGTCCCGTCGAGGACCTTGCCGAAGCAGTCCGCGACATAGACGTCGCCTTTCTTGAGCATGTCGATCGGCCAGGAATTGGAGTTGCCGATACGCCCCTCGGCCTTGCCCTGGCGCATGATGAGCCGGTTGTAGTCGGGGTGCAACGGCATATATTGAGCGGTCAGCACGCGGCCGACAATCGTCTCGTTGGGATACATGATGTTCCAGCCGCCCGCATTCTCATAGCAGTTGACGTAGCCGGCGCCTCGCACAATGCTCCAGGCCTGCGTGACCGAGACGTTCCTCATTCTTTTTAGGATGTCGTCCGAGACGTAAGGCCGGCCGTCTTCGGCGCGGGGCCCGGTCCAGCCCGGCGTGGAGGTCAGCACGCGCGTCCGGCTGGAAATCACAGGCGGCTCGACGCCTTCATCCTCGGCCTGGATGCGGATATTTCGCCAGCGCACCTGGTAAGGCCCCGCTTCCTTGCCGATCCCGTGAACCTGCAGGCCGATAACGCCCCGGCGGGTCATCCCGTCTCTCAAGTCGATGCAGGGCACATCGTTGATCCACGTTCGGATGCGGTCGCCCTTGCACTCGATGCGGAATTTGTTCCATTGACCGTCTTTGAACGCCTTGCTCGCCGCCGGATCGGACTTCGTGCTGGCTAACATGAACGCGCGTCGCGCCTCGTCGTAAATGCTGCCGGACGAGCCCAATTTCTCGGTCGCAATCTCCACCTGATAGCCATAGACGCGATCCGCCGGTATCACTTGCTGCTGAGGCGCTCCATCGGCCCCGCTGAAAACGAACGCCTTCTCCGCTTCGGCGATCTGGCTGCGAATTTGCACGCCCGAATTGAGACGCGGATCCAGGTTCACTTCGAACTCCAGCACGAAATCGCCGTATTCCCGGTCGGTACAAAGGAATGAGTTAGGGCTGCCTTTGACCGTCGTGCCGACGATAGCCTCGTCCTGGACGTCATACCTGGCAGTACCGCTGTGGATGGACCATCCATTCAAGGTCTTGCCGTCGAACAAAGGCGTCCACTGGTCCTTCTGAGACTCCCCGGCCAGGCTCAAGCCAGGCGTACACAAGAGTATGAGGCACGAGAGACGAGAGACGAGAGACGAGGGACGAAAGATGCGGCTCATAATATGCTCCTTTCAACTATGCGACCATTGATAGTTCGCGGTTCAAATCCACAACGCCCGAATTATATCAGGCCCGAAGCATAAGACAAGGCTCAAACCTTCGATCCGCCCGAAGTATCTTCTGATCGAGGCGCAGGGGAGGGATTGAATTTGAAAGAGGAATGGAAATCAGGCATTCAATCAGGTAGAATAGCTTATCGTAAAGTTGGGGGCCGTTATTGAACAATGTATTTGAGAGGTATCGGGTATGAGGAGCTATGCACAGAATCAGGGCAGAATTACACGGCGCCAATTTGTCACTCGTCTCGGGGCCGGAGCAGCCGCCGCCATCGGAATCATCGGCACTCGGCGAGGATGGGCGGCTCAATCCGGACCTGCCAAGCGGCCGAACATCCTGTTCCTGATGTCGGACCAGCACCGGTGGGACTTCATGGGCTGCACGGGCCATCGGCTGGTGCGCACGCCGAACATGGACCAACTGGCCGCCGAAGGTGCGCTGTTCGACGCGGCGTACTGTCACTGGCCCGTCTGTGTGCCCTCGCGGATGTCGATGATCACGGGGCGATATCCGCACAGCCACGGCGCAATCGGTAACGCCTACGCCCTGCCGCAGGACCAGCAGACCATCGGAAGCTACCTGAAAACGTTCGGCTACCAGACAGCCGCCATCGGCAAGATGCACTTCGTGGACGACAACCAGCAACATGGGTTCGACTACCGCGTGGAGAAGGCGGACTACGGCCAGGAAAAGGACGCCGAGAGCAAAAACAGCAATATCCGCGCCCGCAGCGGCAAACCATGGGGAATATCGACTCAGACCGAAGAGCAAACCTACGAACACTACATCGCCGACAAGACCATCGACTGGATGGAGAAAAACGCAGACAAGCCCTTCTGCCTCTGGTGTTCATTCAGCGCACCCCACCCGCCGTTCGTCTCGCCGGAAAACTTCTACAAGCTTTATGAAGGAAAGGTCAAGCTGCCGCCCCAGCCGCCTTCGCCGAATCCGTTCCTGAAAAAATCCACGCAGGAATGGGCGGATCTTACTGATGAGGAAGCACCCGTCGTCATGACGGCATATCTTGCTAATATAACCCTCGTGGACATGAACCTCGGGCGAGTGCTCAAGGCGCTGGAGAGGCTGGGACTGGCGGATAGTACAATCGTTTCCTATACATCCGACCACGGTGACATGCAATGGCAGCAGAGGCGATTCGGCAAGATGACCATGTTCGACGGCGCTACTCGCATCCCTCTGATTCTGCGATACGGGCCGCGGGTCCCGCGCGGAGCCGTGCGGCACGAAGTGGTCGAGCAGGTTGATCTATATCCGACCTTCTGCGATTTGCTTGGGGTATCCGCCCCTGCCAGCGTTCAAGGCCGCAGCCTGATGCCGCTGCTGGAAGGGAAAACCGCCGACTGGCCCAACACCGCTTTCATCGAGATGGGCAGCTCCGTAATCGTCCGCACTTCGCGGCACAAGTGCAGGTTCGAAGACAACAAAGCCATCGAGTTGTACGACCTGGAGAAAGACCCGCAGGAGTGGGATAACCTGGTGGGCAAGCCCGGCAGCGACTCGATTATCGCCGAGATGCAGCAGCTTCTGGCCGACTGGTGGAAACGCACGCAGCCCGACCTGCGCAGTCAGGTTAAGCCATACCGAAGCGGTAAGGCCGCCGCAAAGAGCGCCGGAAAAACAAAAGGACAAGACAAGAAACGTGCGAGCAAAAAATCCAGGGCGGACCAGAATAAATAGCCAAGGCGTCATAAGGCGCCCGAAGATAGTGACATATTTGGGAGACGTGCGATGAATACGAGTCGACGAGCGTTTCTGAGGATCGCCGGGGCTGGGTTTGCGGGCTTGTGTATTTCAGATTGGCCGGCTGTGGCCGAGAGAGCATCCCGGCCGAATATTTTGTTCTTCTTCCCCGACCAGCATCGGTTCGACTGGACGAGCATGAATCCGCAAGTGCCCGACGTCACGCCGAACCTCAAGCGGTTAGCCGGCCGGGGCGTGCATTTCACCAACGCCCTCAGTCCCGCGCCCGTCTGTGCGCCGGCGAGGGCGTGCCTGGCCTCGGGTAAGGCTTACGCCAACTGCGGCGTGGCCGGCAACGGCAATCCCTATCCGCTGAAACAGACGACCTTCTATTCGCTGCTTCGGCAGGCCGGTTATCAGGTGTTAGGATGCGGCAAATTCGACCTGGACAAGCCCGGCAAGAACTGGGGCCTTGACGGAAAACATAAGAGGCAAGGCAAGCCGTCGCTGTTAGAGGCATGGGGATTTTCCGACGGCATCGACAACGCAGGCAAAATGGACGGCGCCAGCGCCTACAAGGACGGCAAAAAGCCCGAGCCATACTTTGCCTTTCTCGAAAACCGTAATCTCGTCGATGCTCACCTGAAGAATTTCAAGACGCTGGACCACGATTATCCGGGACTGTCTCTGATGCCGGATGATGCGTACTGCGACAACTGGATAGCTGACAACGGATTGAATCTCATTCGCTCGGTACCAAAAGGAAAGCCGTGGTTCATTCAGATCAACTTCAACGGCCCGCATCCGCCCATGGATGTCACCAAGAGCATGTACGAAAAGTGGAAGGGCGTGACGTTCCCGCCGGTGCGAGCGGGCAACGGCGACGACTGGTCGGCCAAACGGCGAAATTACGGCGCGATGATCTACAATATCGACCGGTGGCTGGGAGTATTTCAGGACGAGCTAAGCAAGCAAGGCGAGCTTGAGAACACGCTGATTGTCTATTGCTCGGATCACGGCGAGATGTTGGGCGACCGGGGCATGAGCGGCAAATCGAAGCCGTATCATCCTTCGGTCTGCGTGCCGCTGGTCTTCGCCGGGCCGGGAATTCGTAAAAGCGTAACGTGCGAAAAGCCCGCCGAGACACTGGACCTTGCCGCCACGTTTCTGGATTACGCCGGGATTGCGGTCCCTAAGGACATGGACTCGAAATCCCTGCGTCCTTTCCTCGAAGGAGGCGGCGACTTGCCACGAACCTATGCGGCCAGCTCGCTTGACAACTGGGCGCTTGCCTTCGACGGCCGGTATAAGCTCGTCGCGACCGGGCTTGAGGAGACAAAGGCGAAGAAGGCTGCCGCGAAGGAGCAACTGGAACTGTACGACCTGAAGACCGATTCCGCCGAGATCCACAACATTGCCGGGGAACATCCGGATATCGTAGAGAGACTGGCGCTGCTGCTGCCGCCAGTGGCGCCATACAAAGAATCGAAAAAGGAAGCACGGAAGAACAGAAAGGGATGATGATATCGAAGAGACCTCCTTTGAGAGGACTAAGAAATGAGACGACGTGAATTCCTTAAGGCAGTTGCAGCCGGCGCTTGGGTATCTGCCAGGAGTTGGGCACAGGCACCGCGTGATGATATCCGGATTACGCGCATCATCGGCTTCGACCTTGTCAGCGAGCGGCCGAAGCTGGTGGGCAAGAACTCCCGGCTCGACGTGCACGGCCGGCGGGCCACCGACCGAATGGTGAGGCTGTACACGAACACGGGCATCGAAGGGATCGGCAATTGTCGCGCTGAACAAGCGGCTTTGGCACAACTGATGGGAAAGAGTCCGTTTGAGTTTTACCAGCCTGCGAGCAAGACCGTGACGGGCCCGCTGGGGCCGGGAACGATGCCGGTCTGGGATTTGATTGGCAAGGTCCTGAGCAAGCCCGTTTATCAATTGCTGGGAGGGGCCGGTCCCGTTCGAGTCCCGGTGTATGACGGTTCGATTTACTTTAGCGACCTGCTTGCCGAATACGCCGACAGACCGCTCGACCGATTCAAAGAAGAAATCGACATGGGACTGGCTCTGGGGCACCGCGCGTTCAAGGTAAAGATCGGTCGCGGGGCCAAGTGGATGCCGCCGGAAGAAGGGTACGCTCGCGACGTGGCGGTGCTCAAGACCATTCGTCAACATGCCGGCCCGGAGATTCTCATCGGGGTGGACGCCAACAACGGTTACGATCCGGCCGGGACCGAACGGCTTCTGAAAGACGTGCCTGATTACAATTTAGCCTTTCTGGAAGAAATGTTCCCAGAGGAGATCGAGAAGTGTCTGGCACTCAAACGTTTTATATCGCAGCACGGCTGGAAAACGCTTGTGGCGGACGGCGAGACGCAAGGGGACATCAATGCCTATAAACCGTTCATCGAGGCGCGCGCCATCGACGTCTTTCAGGGCGATATGAATCGCTTCGGCTTCGAGGGAATCCTGACCGAGGCGGGCTGGTGTAAGGCTCAGGGATTGCAGGTTGCTCCCCACAACTGGGGATCGTTAGTCGGTTTCTACATGCAATTGCACATCGGGCGGGCGATTACGAACCTCTACAGAGCCGAACACGACCCGCTGTCCAATGACATACTGATCGCGGAAGGCTACCGGATCGGTGAGGGCCATGCGACGATTCCCGATGCCCCGGGCTTCGGCCTGAAAATCAACAAGGAGAAGTTCTCGGCCAATGCACGCGTGCGCTTAGACCTGGCGCTCTGAGAGTTCACTGAGAACACGTTTGTGATTCGAGCTTTGTCAATTCTGATTTCTGACGAGGCTCTTCGGTGTTCCGGCGGCCGTATATATCGCAGCGACTTTTCCCAGCGCCTCACCAGCATCGCCATAGATCGTCAGCGGCCGCGGAGCGAGCATCCCCAAAACATCCGTTATATCACACACTCTGCGGATGTTCAGGAACTGCGGCGACCCGGCATCCATGCAGGATAACGTCGGCCTGTTCAATATGACACCGGCAATCTCCGGCTCCCAGAGGGCCGCGTACGCCGCCAGAATGCCGGCGCCGCCTTCGCCGAGCACGTAAACGCTTGTGTGACCGCCAGATGTGTCTTGCAGATAGCGGGTCGCCGAGATAATGTCCCAGACTCGGCCCGTATCGACGGTGCGCCCGAGCAGGACGTGCGAACGCTCGACGTAGTTGGGCGGATTCTTGCGAGTCCATTGCGTCGGTCCGACGCCGCGCGGCACACAGGCGTACACGGCGTCGCCCTGCTGACGAACCCGGCGCAGCCAATCCAGATTTGCTTCATTTGAGTCAGCGTTTTGTACAACCAGCAAAATTCGCTTGGCGTCCTTGATCGACTCAGACTCTGCCGCACGCCGCAATCGAATTTCGATGCCGGGCTCCGATTCAAGGCGAACATGGTCGGGTTCTACCTCGCCAAGCAAACGAGCCGCCGAAATTCGCTGCGGAAAACAGCGAAACGCAACCCGATGAAGCTCCGCCAAAAGCGCCGCTTTCCAGGTTTCATATTGGCCCTGCCGGGGCGGCTCAACTTCCGCGATGGGGACGAAATGCTCATCAATCGTGGTATTCAACTGATCCGCAGGGATGTCAGAATCTTCCGGAAAGACGCGGAGCTTCTCCGGCTCGATAGGATGCCGCTGGTCGTTGCCGGATTCCGTCACGAGATCGACTTCACTGTCGGTGACAACCCTCGCGTCGTTTTTCAGGTGCATGTTGATAAAACGAAAAGCCGCCTGACGGATATCCTGACGATACGCATGGCCGCCGATACTGACCAGGCTATCGACAAAATCGCCCATCCCGTACAAGCTATAAACGCGTTCGAGCCGATTAATCACGCGCTGGTTGGCGTCCATCGGAAAAATGCCGTCGTTGTCGCTGTTGACGAACAGCAGCGCTCGCGGCACTACAAGGGCCGCAATCCGTGTCCAGGGCCACTCGAACGTGTTATACAGGAACATGCAGTCGCAATGTCCGTTAATCACGCGGTTGGGCACGTACGACATCAGGTCGGCCATCCCGCTGACCGGCACGGCGACTTTGGCACGTTCATCAGCGGCCGCAATCCAGAAGGTCGCCGCCCCGCCGCCGCTGATTCCCGTTACGGCAATCCGCTCGGGGTCCACGTCCGGCCGGCTGAGCAGGTAGTCGATCCCGCGAATCCCATTGAGGCACTCCACACCGGCGGGCGTATAGCCGCGAGAGTGCCACCACCAGCGGCCTTCGCGATACGTCCCGTGGTGAATCGCCGCGATCTCGCCCAACTGAAGCGAATCGAGAACCAGGCAGACGTAGCCGTGCCGGGCAAACCATATCCCATGCGACTGGTAGGCGGTCTTGTTGCCGTTTCGCCCTCGAAAGGAGTGCCCGCAAACGTAAAGCACCGCCGGCAAACGCTGCCCCTCGGCGACCTTTTTCGGCCGATAGAGATCCGCCGTGACGTAGAGCCGCGGCCGGCTCTGGTAGTGCAGCATGTCCACAACGTAATCGTCCCCTTCGAGCGTACCGGTGATGGTCGCTTCGAGCGGCGTCTTTTCCGGCATGGGCCAGAGGCCCAGCATGTAGAAATATTCCTCCTTGTACCCGGGGCGAAGCTTCTTCCAGTCTTCGACGGATTTAACATTCTCCAGAAAACGTTCGTGGATTTCTTCAGTCACATGATTGAGGTACCGCTGGATCATTTCATCGCTCGGATTGCCGCGGTCAGCCTGGCCGTATGCCTGGCCTTTCGCAGCGGAACCACCACCAAACAATAGTACACACATCAAAATCACCAAACAGCAAAATCGCATAATTCAATCTCCCAATATTCCTCGTGAACGAGCGATGGTCAGCCAGATCCAAACAGCCGCTTGATTAAGGCATAGATACTCAGCCCTGTACAGGTCAGGCCCAGGACGAGGCATACGAGTCCGAAGAGGTTAAATCCCGCTCGGATGAATCCCTCTTCAAAATACGGCGAGGCTTCGGCTCGTTTCTTCAGCAGCATTCCGACAATCAGCGGCGGACAGGCCACGCCCAGCAAGCCGAGTCCCGTCAAGAAACTTCGCAGCGGCGCCTCGATGAAAGGCCCTTGGGGCCGGGGCAGAACAGCCACGAGAATAAAGCAAACGAGCGCGATAAGGAACGAGACGCCAACGGCAATCAGAATCGTTCTCCTGCGGAACGGCTTGCGAGCCCAGTTCGGCCCTGAGCTCACTGCCGAAGGGTTCGCCTGGCTGTCGTTCTCCTGGCTCATCGTACTCGACTCTGGATTTTGGATTTTCGCCACTAAGACACCAAGACGGTCGGACGGGCCGCGTTACTTTGTGCCTTCGTGGCTGGTCCGTCAATACTTCAACTGGCTGGCCTTGGGCGTGACCTTATCAATGTTGGGCGCTACATCGACGGTCACGTTGCGCATGGCCCACGCCAGGCCGCCGGCGATGATGCCCTGGACGTCGGGATTGGTCCAGATGTCGTCGCGGTGGCCGAACGAGGTATAGAAAACGCGGCCTTTCTGGTGCATGCGAGCCCAGGTGGCCGGGAACGGCGGGCGCTGATAGCAATCGCCCTTCATCCCTTCGTTATCCTCGACGAGGATCACGTGCAGGTCTTTGGCGAAATTCTTGAGGGTGTACCACTCTTCATTGAGTTTCTGAACCTCGCCAAACTTTTTTACGCCGGGAAAGTCGGGCGAGACGGCACGGATCGTCGCTTCCTGCTGGGCGCCGTGCACGATGAATTCGCCCCCGATCATCGCAATGTACGGATCGACTTCGGTCTGGTTTTCGTTTGCAGGGCCTTTGGAATGGAAGGAATCCGTGGCCGCGTGGAGGCCGACGAAGCCTTTACCGGCGGCGATGGCCCGCAGGAGCTTCTGTTTGCCTTCGGGGGTCATCGGCGGCGTATTTGCCTTGTCGGGCTTGGTCAGATCGCCGCTGGTGTAGAAGGCGATGGCGTCGTACTGATCGAGATCGCCGTCAAAGACCCGGCCATCCTTAGTGCAGACTACCTCGAAGCCGTGTTTTTGGCCCAGTTCGGTGAGAATTCTGTCGGAAATACTGGGCTTGCCATCCTTGAGCTTGACGGCGTCGTGCTCGAAGCCGGCCGAGCGCGAGAAGTAAAGAACCTTCTGCTTCTTCTTCTCGGCGCCGGCCACCCAATCCAGCGGGAAGGCAGAAGCCGTCAGCAGCGCAGCACCGGTTGCTCGAAGCATGTCACGACGGTCCATGCTCTTTTTGTTGTTACCAGGATTCCTGAGCGACGTGGGTAAATCATTTCTCGTGATCATCGGCTATGAACCTCCAAATCTCAAATCTTCGCCTCGGTTGATCAAAACATCTTAAAAAGACGAACAACGCGCCCGAAGGGATTCGAACCCCTGACCTACGGATTAGAAATCCGTTGCTCTATCCAACTGAGCTACGGGCGCTCTACTCATAACTCGGGTTAGTGTATTGACTTCTTGCGTATGTTGTCAACCATTCTTTTGTCATCCAGAGATGACACAGCAAGAGGGATTGACACTATCCGGCAGTGAAATATAATCTCCGACATGAACTGGGCCGCAGACGAATTGTCGATACCCCGTATAGGGTCACAGACACAAATTCCCATCAATTGGATCCGTTTCCCCATGAATGCGAATATTCTGAGATTTACAGCTTGTATCCTCGTGCTGTTGTCCTGGCGCGGCCAGGCTATGCCGAACAATAGCGACACCGATTGGTTCAGGGACGCGAAGTACGGCGTCTTCATGCACTTCTTGCCTGGGGATGCAGCAGGTCTGGCCCGTGTCCAGGAGTTCGACGTGGAGGTCCTGTCCCGGCAGTTGGAGACGCTCGGAGCGAAGTATCTGGTCATCACGCTGGGCCAGAATTCGGGCTTCTTCAATTCCCCGAACGCCACGTACGACCGCTGCACCGGCTATGCGCGGGGTGAACGCTGTTCCACTCGTGATCTACCACTGGACCTCTATCACGCTCTGAAATCCAAAGGCATCAGGCTGATGCTCTATCTGCCCTGCCAAACGCCTAATGGCGATGCCCGCGCTCAGAAGGCTTTCGGACTGCCGGAGGGGAAACGCGATCAGCCGATCGACCTTGAGTTTGCGCAGAAATGGGCGCATGTCATCCAGGAGTGGTCGGATCGCTATGGGGACAAAGTGGCGGGTTGGTGGTTTGACGGGGGGTACGAGCATATCCATTTCAACGAACAGATCGCCCAGGTCTATGCCGTGGCGGCAAAACACGGCAATCCAAAGGCCATCGTGACCTTCAATCCCGGCGTTAGGTTGATTCGCCACACTCAGGCAGAGGATTACACGGCCGGCGAGCTGAATGAACCATTTGGTGTACTGCCCTCCTCGCGATGGGTGGAGGGCTCGCAGTGGCATGCCCTGACCTACCTCGGCTCGAACTGGTCTGCGCGCGACACTCGATTCCCTGCTGAGCAATGGGCCAGGTGGGTCAGCACGGTGGTGTCCCGGGGTGGGGTTGTCACCCTCGACATGGGACCCAACTGGGACCCACAGGCCGGGCCAATCGGCTCTCTTGCGGAAGCACAAATGGAGCAGGTCCGGGCGGTGCAGACCGCGGTCAAAGCCACTCTCGTTCAACCTGACCTCGATGATCGCACCCATCCATCCCGCTCGGCGGTGGAGCTGCGTGCTCGCGATGGCCTGGCGAACTTCTTTGCCAAGGCGCGAGCAGGTGGAAAGGTGACGGTGGCTTACTTCGGCGGCAGTATCACCGCGGCAAACGGCTGGCGGCCGCAGACAACGGCCTGGCTGCAACAGCGCTACCCGAAGGCCCAGTTCACAGAAGTCAACGCCGCCATCGGCGGCACGGGCTCGGACCTTGGCGTCTTCCGGCTGGAGCAGGACGTGCTGACTCATCGGCCGGACCTCGTGTTTGTCGAGTTTGCCGTGAACGACGGCGGCGCGTCGCCGGAGCAGATATACCGCTGCATGGAGGGCATTGTGCGGCAGATACGCCGTGCCGATCCGGCCACCGACATCTGCTTTGTCTATACGATGCATGACGGTATGTTACGCGATCTGGCGGCGGGTCGGCTGCCTCGCTCGGCGTCGGCGATGGAATTCATCGCGGACCACTACGGGATCCCTTCCATCCACCTTGCCCAGGAGGCGGCTCGGCGGATCATTGCCGGCGAATGGGTCTTCACCTCGCCGAAGCCGGAAGTCCCCGCCGATCCGGCCAAGGGCATCCCAGCGCGTCCCGCCTTTGCGCCGGACAGTTGCCACCCGTTCGCCGAAACGGGCCATCGGCTCTACACCGAGGCGATAGGCCGCTCCTTCGAGACAATGGAGAGCCTCGGCCAGCCTGGGCCACATACGCTGCCGGCGCCCTTCATGCCGGATAACCACGAGGCCGCGAAACTCATTCCGTTGACCGCTGCAATGCTGGGCGACGGCTGGCAGACACTGGATCTTCAGAGCGATCCGATGGCGAAACGTTTCGCGAACCGTCTGCCCGTCCTGTGGCGGGCGGACAAGCCCGGCGCAACGTTGACCTTCACCTTTCACGGGCGCTCGGCGGCAATCTACGACCTGCTCGGTCCTGACGGCGGGGAATTGGAGGTGCTCGTGGATGACCGGCCCGCGAAACTGGTGAAGCGATTCGATGCCTATTGTACCTACCACCGGCTCGGCACGACGCCCGTTCTATCCGAAACGCAATCCGGGGACCATACAGTAACGATACGGCTGACTGGGAACACCTTCGATAAGGCTGAGATTCTCAGCCACAACCAAAACAAGATCGACGACCTCACCCGCTACGCGCCCCTTCGTTGGTATGCCACAGCGCTGTTGATCGACGGCGAATTGAAATCGGCGCAGGTGTCGGATCAGCCGGCGACACTGCCCAAACGTCTCAAACGGGCAGAGAGCTTTCTGGGCATCCACTATGATTTTCACGCCGGGCCGGACTGCAACGCTATCGGCAAGAATACCACGCGCGAGATGATTGAAAATATAGTGAATCAAGTCCATCCAGACTATATCCAGATCGACTGCAAGGGGCACCCGGGGCTGTCGAGCTATCCAACGAAGGTGGGCAATCAAGCTCCGGGCTTCGTGGGGGATCCGCTGCGGCTCTGGCGGCAAGTGACCGCCGAGCATGGCGTCGCGCTCTACATGCACTATTCCGGCGTGTGGGATTCCGAGGCCATTCGCCGCCATCCCGACTGGGGCGTGGTCAATGCGGATAGCAAGGCCAACGAGAGGGCCACTTCACGCTTCAGTCCCTATGCGGACAAGCTGCTGATTCCGCAACTGCGCGAGTTGGCAGGCGAGTACGGTGTAGATGGCGTCTGGATCGATGGGGATTGCTGGGCCTCGGTGCCGGACTACAGTGAAGCGGCGCTGCAAGCATTCCGGCAGGCCACCGGTATCGAGAGTGTGCCCCGCAAACCCGGTGACCCGGCTTGGTTTGAGTTTCTCCAATTCCATCGCGAAGCCTTCCGAAGCTACCTGCGGCATTACATCGCAGAAGTGAAAAAGACGAATCCGGACTTTCAATTATGCAGCAACTGGGCCTTCACCGACCACATGCCGGAGCCGGTCAGTGCCCCGGTGGACTTCCTCTCGGGAGATTATTCACCCGATGACAGCGTCAACTCCGCCCGCTTGTCGGGACGGTATCTGACCCGTCAGGGTGTGCCGTGGGATTTGATGGCCTGGAGCTTCTCCCGCAACAAGACTCAGGATGGACGCAACGAGAAGACCGCCGTCCAGTTGCAGCGCGAGGCGGCTGTGGTGCTGGCGCTGGGGGGCGGTTTTCAGGCCTATTTCAAGCAGAAGCGAGATGGTTCTGTCTATGAGGAACGAGTGCCCGTGATGGCGGAAGTGGCGAAGTTCTGCCGGGCCCGGCAGGCCATCTGTCATCGGGCCACGCAGGTGCCGCAAGTAGCGGTCCTGTTTTCCACCGTCGCACATTATCGCAAGAGCAACGGGCTCTTCGCGCGGGACCTGGCGCGGATCAATGGCGCGTTGCAGGCCCTGTTGGAAGGCCAGCAGTCGGTCGAGATTCTGGGCGAACATCATCTCACGGGCCGCATGCCCGACTATCCGCTGATCGTCGTGCCCGAATGGGAATACCTGGAGCCTCAGTTCAAGGAGGAGTTGACCGCCTACGTGAAGGGCGGCGGCAATCTTCTGCTCATCGGGCCCAGGACCGCGGCCATGTTCGAGACGGAACTCGGTGTGACGCTGGAGGGTGAATCGAGACCCGCCGCGGCCTGCCGGCTGGTGTACAACGGCGAGCCGGCTGCGATCAACGGACAGATGCAGCCGGCGAAGCTGGGGCCGAAGTGCAGGCTGTTCGGCCAACTTCGAAATACCAACGAAGCTGATACGTCTTCCCTGCCTGCCGCCTCCATTAGTGAATACGGGCGGGGCAAGATCGCGGCGATCTATTTCACATTTGGCCAGGGGTACGTGAACGCGCGGACTGACCTGATGCGGCACTTCCTGAACGACCTGGTGCGGCAGCTCTTCCCCAAGCCAATGGTGGAAGTGAAAGGTTCGCCCGACGTGGATGTGGTAGTCAACCGCGTGGCGGGCAAGCTGGCCGTGAACCTTGTCAATACCGCCGGGCCGCACCAACGTGAGCCAATCCTGGATTCCATCCCACCGGTCGGTCCCCTCGGTGTGACTATTCGACAAACCGATAGAGCGACGAAAATCATGCTGGAGCCTGTCGGCACTCCATTACACTTCGAGTACCAAGACGGTGAAATCCACCTCATCGTCCCGCGCGTGGACATTCACGAGGTCATTGTCGTCGAAGTCAACTGAGGCAAAACAGTTTTATCTCTGGCTTGCTCGGAACAGGCTGAGTGCGCGCCGGCTCGGAGTTAGGGCACGAATTCGCAAGTGACTGAGAAGTTGTAAACAAGTAGCTGTCAGGCGATGACTGATCCATTTTGCGATCTACTTGTTGGAGAAAAAACAGCCAATGACGGCAACTTACGCCGTGAGCAGGTAGATAACTTCCCGTGCAGCGCCGATCCAGTCGTCGGCTTCTTCCTTGTGTAAGATGTTGCCGTTGTTACTCTGTTGAGCTTCAACCTCATTGATGAATTTTTTCAGAGCCTCGACAGCCATCGCAGCGTTGTCGGCATCAAGGTAATCGCACGCCTCCTGTATTGCTTCTCGCCTGGCATCCGGACTATCCGCGACGCTTTCGCGGCTATTCGAATCAACGATCTCCTCAGCCAGCTCCCTGAGCTGCTGAGCGGAGCTTTTTGCCTTCACGCTCATCTTGCTTATCGGTATTATCGTCTCGTCCAGTGGCACTCTTTCGCCATGTCGATCGGGTATTTCTTTGCTCCCGGCTTTCATATATTCGGCCAAATCGTCCCGGAGCTGCTCGTTAGCAATGGTCAACGCGGCGTTTTGTTCCTCGGAAGATTCTCTCATTTGCCCGATTTGGTACTGGAGCTGTTCGTTGGCCCGGGTAAGCTCGGTGACTTGGACCTGGAGCTGCTCGTTGGCTGCGGCCAGCGCAGCGATTTCCCGCTCAGAACATTCACGGGCCTCTCTACCGGCTGTAGCCTCCCGCCGGAGCTGTTCGTTGACAATTATCAGCTCGGTCATTTTTTGCATAACGGACAACTCACCTCTACTGTCGGCTTGTCGGAGCTGTTCACTGACCTTTGTTAACTCAGCGATTTTGACCCGGAGCTGTTTGTTGGCAGCGGTCAACTCTGAGATCTCCCGCTCGATACGCGCTTCCGTATTGTCACGTTTGATGATTTCGTGCTGCAGCAGTTGTATGCGTTGATTATCCGTTAGGCCCGGCTGCCCTGCAATCATCCTTGTTTTCTTTCGCCTCCCACTGGCTTCTTTCAACCGTCGCAACACAATCATCAACAATAGGAGTACAACCGCCACGGCGGCGATTGTCAGCAACTCCCATGTTGCCCACTGCCGCTCGCGTATCAACGCCCAATATTGCTTGATGATGTCCGATAATCTACCTAAGATCATCGCTATTCCTTACCCTGCAATTTAAGACAAATCCCAGGCCGGATGAAGCCATAGCAAAAGCGTATTTCCACGCACAATATTTCGGCAATTTCGCAAGGCGACATTACTCCGTGCGTTCCATCATAAAGACGAAACATGGAAGGGCTTATCACGGCCGGTTTTAATCGACCCATTGACGACCGGAATCACAAAACCTTGCAAGTTCCCTGACAAAACGCTTGTCTGCCGTGGCATAATACAGGTGGGAGTGGTGTATACACCGGCGGCGGTCCGATAGCCGGGATAGACCGAGCCGATATCGAGGCTTTCCACACCCCATCGCCAGCCTCTCTTGCCGCATACGGAAACCGATCATCAGGGTCTCGGATGCCGAGACCGGCTCCAATAAAAATTAGGAGAGCCGTTTGAGTGGAACTCCTTCGGCCGGCATTACCGAGGATGCGATGACCTCAGCAGAATTTCGTCGAAGAGCTGAAGTATCACGCAGTGTGGGTTTTTTGACCATCGAGCGACGCTCGACGGTTATCTCACAAAGACTGCACCCGCTATCCCCCTCAACCCCACGGGGCTGCAACCGGCGTTCACCCGATCACAGCTGGAGCCTCGTTGATGGCCAGGATGTGGTGAACATGAACGCCCGGAGCTGAAATCGTCTGCCAACTTAGAGACCTTACTTGTCTCATTCTTGCTGACGACCTAAAATCAGCAGGAGCAATAGAACTGGGTTACCCAGAACCAATGGAGACAAAAAATCCCCTCTCGGCGAGTTCTTCAGCCAGCCACAGAACATCCCAATTCCCCTAAGCTGCCTATTTTATATTAGTGTACACTTTTTAGCCAACAAAAGCAAGGGAAAACCCATTTCCCGGCCTATTTGTGTGCGAGGAGAAATCCTGGCGGCCTCACGCGGCGGTCCGCTCGGATTTCCAGTACGTACCCCACAGGC
>Ga0315295_10000042_pt1 | contig 111664 bp, 107 predicted proteins | sample YL17G14_0_MG_FD_204453 | JGI IMG/M metagenome (GOLD analysis project Ga0315295, IMG submission 204453) | Sediment microbial communities from Yellowstone Lake, YNP, Wyoming, USA - YL17G14_0 | ecosystem: Environmental > Aquatic > Freshwater > Lake > Sediment | place: USA: Wyoming | collected...
AAAGAAGCAAAATATCCCCTTAGGGGGGATATATGCTAGGCTGGGGGCAAAGGATTCGAACCTCTATCAACTGATCCAGAGTCAGTCGTCCTGCCATTGGACGAGCCCCCAGAGCGATTGTGCGGCGCATTGTAACATGCCGCCCCGACGCGGGCAAGCCCGCGAGGGACCGATTCAGCGCCGGGCCGCGCGCCGCGTGTTCTCCTCCACATCCAGCGCGATCAGCAGGCCCTTGGACATCACCTGTAGCAGCGCGAAATACAGGATGCCGTGCAGTGGCCGCTCGATGATGTAGAGCAGGCTCTGGAGCACATCCGTCATACCCATCCCCATCATGAAGCCCCGGACGTACTGCAGGATCATCACCGTCAAGCCCACTACCAGGTCCGCGGCATAGATCGCCGCCACCACCCACGACAGGATGGCAATGATACGCGACCAGCGGATAACTATGTCGCGGTCGAAGTACGTACCCAGAAAACGCCCTTCCTGATCACTCATCTGCGGCTCTCCTTGAGGTCTCAGCTTCCCGCGGCCAGCAGTTCTGCCGCACGCCGAAGCCGGGCCAGCACCTTCTCACGCCCCACGATCTCCATGCTCTGGAAGAGCGGCGGACTGATCTTTTGTCCCGTAACTGCTACACGCAAGACCCCGAAAACCTCACCTATGGGACAGCCGACCCGCTCCACCATCTGTCGCAATGCCGGCTCCATGGCTTCGGCCGAGAACTCCGGCAGGCTCGCCACAAGCGAAGCCGTCTCTTTTAGGATGGCCGTTGCAGTCTGCGCCGTCATCCCCTTTGGCATCAGCTCCTCACGCCTCGGCTCGACCTCCGAGCGGAAGAAGAATCCCGCCATGGCAGGCGCCTCATCCAGCGTTGTCAGGCGCTCCTTGATCAGCGGCGCCATCTTGATCAGCATATAGTCGCGCACCGGCAGCTCCAGGTTCGCCATGAAAGGCTTGACCCGCCGGGCTAACTCTTCATCGGAAAGCAGGCGGATGTGTGTGCCGTTGAAGTGGTCCAGCTTTGTGAAGTTGATCGCCGCCGGGGATGCCGTCAGGCGGCGCAGGTCGAACTGCTCGATCATATCCGCCAGCGAGAGCACATCGTCCACGGCCACGCCCCAGCCCATCAGGACGATCCAGTTGAGCACACCCTCCGGGATGAAGCCCAGGTCCTGCAAGTCCTTGACGAACACCGAGTAGCCGTCTTTGATGGCCTCGGACGCATCCCGCTTGGAGAGCTTCCCTTTGCCGCTGGGTTTGAGGAAGAGCGACAGATGCACCCACTCCGGCTCATCCCAACCGAAGGCGCGCACCACGTTCACGTGCAGCGGGAATGTGCTCAGCCATTCAGCCCCGCGCAGCACGTGCGTGATCTGCATGTGATGGTCGTCCACCATCGCCGCCAGGTGGTACGTCGGCAGGCCGTCCGACTTCATCAGCACATAGTCATCCACGTTCTTGTTCTCGATGACGATCTCGCCTCGGAGCAGGTCGCGCGCCGTTGTGGTGCCCTCCCTAGGCATCTTGAAGCGAATCACGTGCCGTTCCCCCGAGGCCACGCGCTTGCGCGCCTCATCCGCATCCAGGCTTCGGCACAGCCCGTCGTAGTGCGTCGCCAGCTTCTGGCGCTGTTGCTCGGCCCGCATCTTTTCGAGCCGGTCCGGCGTGCAGAAGCACGGATAGGCCATGCCGCGGTCGACCAGGATCTTCGCATGCTCAAGATAAAGATCGCGGCGCTCCGTCTGCCGGTATGGCCCAAAAGGCCCACCGATGTCCGGCCCCTCATCGTACTCGAGTCCCAGCCAACGCAGGCCATCCATCAGCTCCTGCTCGGAGCCCGGCACGGTGCGCCGCACATCGGTGTCTTCGATCCGCAGGATGAACTTGCCCCCCGTCTGCCGCGCAAGCAGATAGTCGTACAGCGCCGTCCGCGCCGTTGCCAGGTGCATATGCCCCGTCGGTGAGGGCGCCACCCTGACGCGTGCCGGTCTCTTGGCTTCAGTCATGTCGCTCAACTCGTCAACTCCGGTGTCCTGCTGAGAGCAGGTCGTCAGAACTCCAGTTCCTTGTGGCGCATTACGACACTCTCAACCAGCCCAACCCCTATCATCAGCGCCATCAGACCCGATCCTCCATAACTGATGAACGGCAGCGGCAGGCCGGAGACCGGGATGAGCCGCAGATTGACCGCGATGTTGGTCGCGCTCTGGAAGAAGACCAGCATGGCGACGCCGTAGGCGATCATGGCACCGGCCAGGTCAGCGGATTTCTGCGCCGCACGCAGGCACCTGTAGATCACAAACGCCTCAATGATCACGATAAGGACCGCTCCGATCATGCCGAACTCCTCAGCCGTCACGGAGAAGATGAAATCCGTATGCCGCACCTTCATGAACCGCAATTGCGTCTGGGGGCCATGCCCGTATCCTTTCCCAAACAGGCCGCCCGACCCAATGGCGATCAGCGCCTGGAGCACGTTGTAGGTCGCGCCCGTGCGGGCCTGCGGATCGGGAAGAGCAAAATTGATCACCCGGGCCTGCTGATAGGGTTCCAGGAATGGGAAAGCAAACACGGCGATGGCAATTGCCGCCAGGGCTATCCAGGCGATCAGGCGCATTGGCACGCGGTTCATCCACACCATGCTTGCCCATATGAACATGGTCACGATCACGTTGGACAGGTTGGGTTGGAGCAGGATCCAGATGACCAGTCCCCACACCCATGCAAGGCTCTTGAGCAGCCACTTCAGGTCGTGCGCGTCGTGTTGGGTACGATCAAAGTAGCGCGCGAGGGCAAGAATGACCACGATCTTGGCAAACTCGGTGGGCTGAATGAATAGAACGCCCACCTGGAACCATCGCTGGGCGCCGAATGCCGCCTGGCCCAGGCCCGAGAGCGACATCAGGACAAGCATCATGACGATGTAGATGGGCCAGTGGATCGAGATCCAGTAGCGGTAGTCGATGCTTGCCAGAAGGACGATAACGAGCGCGCCGGCCGCTGCAAAATATGCCTGGCGGGTATCGTAACCGGCCAGGTTCGCATTCCCCGCGATCGCGGACCGGATCATCATCGTGCCGAAGGCGCTTGCCAGCACCACGGCGCCAAACAGCAAGAAATCGAAGTTGCGCCAGAAGAGCGCGCGCATAAACTACTCAGCGCGGCGGCGCGTTACGCTCCGGAGTGGGATGTCGGCTACCAGCCGCTGCGAACGCCCGTCATGCTCCACGGAGATCTGTACGGCATCAGACTCGAAATCCACGTGCCTTGCGATCACCTGCAGGATCTCGTCCTTCAGGACGCTCAATTCCTCGGAGGTCAAGTCCGTCCGATCGTGGATCAGCACGAGCTGCAGCCGCTCCTTGGCCCGCGATCCGCTGCGCCGATGCCCAAACCCAAACCAGCCCATCATCGCCTCCCCGTCATTTTCTGGAGACGATCCCAGAGGCCGCCTTGTTTCTCCATGCCCATGAACGGCACCTCTTGGCCGCGCAGACGCTTGGCGATGTTACGAAACGCCTGCCCGGCGCGGCTGCGTGGATCCAGGGCAACCGGCGTGCCATGATTTGAGCTCACGATCACAGTCTGGTCCTCAGGGACGATCCCGATCACGGGGATTCCCAGCAGGTCCAGCACATCTTCCGCGGACAACATGTCATTCTGTTTGACAAGGATGGGATTGACCCGGTTTATGATCAGGGCCGGCCCCCGCTTCTCCTCGGCCTCCAGGATACCGATCACCCGATCCGCATCACGCACCGCGGACACCTCGGGGTTGGTGACAACAAACACGCGGTCGGCCGGAGCGATCGCGTTCCGGAAACCGCGTTCGATCCCCGCAGGGGAATCTATGAGGATGAAATCGTGATCGGGCCGCAGTTCGTTGCAGATCCGCACCATGTCCGAAGGGGATACAGCTGTCTTATCGCGCGTCTGCGCCGCCGGGATCAGGTGCAGTTCGGGCAGATGCTTGTCGCGGATCATTGCCTGGCGGAGCTTGCACCGCCCTTCGATCACATCGACGATGTCGTAGACGATGCGGTTCTCAAGCCCCAGGACGACATCCAAATTCCTCAGGCCAATGTCGCCGTCGATACAGACCACCTTCACGCCTTCGGTGGCCAGCGCCACCGCGATGTTCGCAACCGCCGTTGTCTTGCCGACGCCGCCTTTTCCCGAGGATAACGTAATAACTTGAGCTGTCATGCCTGTCCCGTTCCCGCGGGCTGCCATTCTTCCAGCACAATGCTGCCATCGCGTATGAGTGCCATTCCCGGCCGGCCCTCAGGATTGCCGGCAGGTGACTGCAGGATCTCCCCGGCTATCTGCAGCCTCATGGGGGCGATTTCCAGAGCACAGACCACAGCCTCAGCATCGCCTGCTGAACCGGCATGCACGGCGCCTCTCAGCCGACCCCAGATGATGGCGCTGCCCTGCACCACCAGTTCCGCTCCAGGGTTGACGTCTCCAAGGACGACGACGCTTCCCGGAAACTCGACGCGTGTGCCCGAACGCAGCGTGCGATTCACGTAAAGTGCTGTCTCCTGAGATATCGGCCCCGCATCAATGCTCTGCTGTTCCTCCGGCCGTGGCTTTGAGACCCGGGTCGCAAGGCCGAGCAATTGGGTGGTCTGCTCAGTCGCCGGGGACTCGCTGATCACCGCCCAGAGCGAAACGTGGCGCTCCGACAACCGATCACGCAGCTCCACCATCTCGTTGACCTTAATGACCTGGGATCCCACGTCCAGAGCGAGCCGAGCCCCCTCGAAGAATGCTTGTTGGGCGTCGATTTGAGCCAGCAATACGGCGCTCTGCTCGTCCCACCCCCCCTCGGGTAGTGAGACCAACAAGCCATCGCGCATTCCCTTGATGCGGATCGCCGCTATGAGGTCATCCATTGGATGAAATTCCGCCGAATTATAGCATGAGTGCCACTGTGTAAGATGCGGGGCGTGCCTGGCATCGCCCTTGCGCGAACAGCGCGCGTGCGCGGCACTCGTAGGAGACTGAGAGGATGAGGCAAATAGCCGGTCTTGGGGCGGGTTGCGCTAGCCGCCAGCGCGTGCCAGGTCGATGGATTTCAGGTCGAAGTAGGCCTGCATCAGCCGACCAACCACCGGCGCCGCGACCGAGGCGCCCTCGCCCCCGTTGTACTCGAACGCCATGATGACCACTTCCGGGTCCTCATAAGGTGCAAATGCAAGAGTCCATGAGTGTGTCGGCCAGGAGCCAAACTGGCATCGATTTGCCTTGAGCGCGACATCGTCGCAGTATTCGGCTGTGCCCGTCTTTCCGGCCACCGCGATCGGAAGCGGATACTCTTCGTTGAAGATGCGGCGTAGCGTGCCCCCCGTTTCTGTGACCGCCAGACGCATGCCGGTGCGAACATTCTTCACCACGCCAGGATCAACGGTCTTCGTCTGGCCGGTTGGGAGGCAGTTCCCTGCCTCACATTGGTAGATACTGATACGGGGATCCGTCGTGATGTCCCACTTCATGTTGGGCACAAAGGGCGAGATCTGGTAGCTCCCCTCGGGCAGCGAGGCTGCTGTCGATCCGTCAGCCAGATTGACCCAAGCAGCCCCACCCGCGCTTTTTTCGTCGGTTTCGCCAAGGGGAACCCACAGAGTAAAGTCACCTGGACTGAACCACACCGTCTGCGGCTTTCCATCCGCATCGGTCACCTGGCGGATGATCGTCGGCTGCATCAACTTGCCATTGTTGGCCATGGTCGCGCCTGAAAGGAGTACTTGCAGGGGCGTGGCCAGCACATAACCTTGTCCCACGGTCGCGATGTACGTGTCGCCGGTAGACCAGTTCTCTCCCTGATTGATCCGTTTCCAACGCGGGTCTGGGATGAGCCCACGGGCTTCGCCGGGAAGCTGGATGCCGGACCTTGCGCCATAACCCAGCGCCCGCGCATACTCTCCCAAGCGGAAGATTCCGAGCCCGCCGTTCGGGATCTCGTCTTCAAATCCGCCTCCCAGCTTGTAGAAGCACACGTTGCTGGAGAAGGCGATGCAATGCAAGTAGTCGATCGCTCCAAAACCCTCAGGCCGGGTGTCGAAGATCCAATCGACGAAAGGACGGGTGTTGGTTGGACCGCACGGTTCGTTGGGTGTGAATTGCTCACACAGTTCAAGTTGACCAGGCGCGTAGATCACGTAATCCGGCCCGGGTATGACGCCCTCGTTCAAGGCGCCGGTCGCGGCCGACAGCTTGAATACCGATCCCGGTGGGTATTCGCTCTGGATGGCGTTGTCCAGCAATGGATTGCGAGGATCATTGCTCAGTTGATCATAGTAGTAGGCGGGGATCAGCCGCGCCATGCGGTTGTTCTCGTAGGTCGGAAACGACACCATGGCAAGAATCTCGCCTGTCTGCGGATTCATGGCGATGACCACGCCGCTGGAGATGCGCTGCTGTCCGCTGGTGCCGTAGAACCAGCGGTTCCAGAAATCGATCTCCTGACGCAGTGCTGCTTCCGCGGCTGCCTGCAGACGGGTGTCTATCGTCAGCGTCACGTTGTAGCCTGGGACCGGAGCTATTGGCGGCTCAAGGTTCCGCAGCTCCTTGCCGGCGACATCCACCTGCACCACGCGCGTGCCATTCTTTCCAGTCAGGACCTCCTGAAGAGAAAGCTCGATCCCTGCATAGCCCACCTTGTCACGATTCGGCACAAAGCCGCGCTCTCGGTACTGTTGCTCGAGCAAGGCCGGAATCGGACCCAGATATCCGATCAGGTTGGCCGTCAATGAGCCTGTTGGATAGTCCCGGATCGGACTAATCTCCACTGCCACTCCGGGCCAGTCCACCGCCTGCTCTTCGACCGTACGCGCCACCTCTTCCCCGACGTTGCACTTGATTGCCACGGGACTGTAGGGTGCCAGGGAATCGCCGAGCTCCACCAGCTGGGCGATTCCCGGTCCCTCGACGCACGGGCCAAAGAGCTTGGCCTCGTCCAGTGTGCCTCGATTCACCGGAATGCCTGTAAGCCCGGAGACTGCGCGATAGATCCTCTGGATGTCCGCGTCGTCATCGGGGAGATATGCCGGCGTGATGGTCAAGTTGTAGGAGGCCACATTGCGGGCAAGTATGAAGCCGTTGCGATCATAGATGATGCCGCGAGGCGCCAACGAACTGAGGTTCTTGGTGTAGTTCTCCACTGCCAGATCGATCCACTCCTGACTGCCGAATACCTGGAGCGACAAGAGCCTGGCAAGCAGGGCCAGCAGCACCACCAGGATCAATCCCAGTACGATGGCGAGCCGACGCGGGTCCAGACCAGCTTCGCGCCGTGAGGTAGCGCCTGTCACGCTGCCTCCGTGGTGGGAAATACCCAATTGGCCAGATTGCGCATGATGCCGAAAATCGGAATGGCAACAAGCATGTTGAGTAGAACGCTCGGGAGTGTGATCATTCCCAGGGAATCCGCCAGGGAGATGGCTTCACCTGAGAAGCTCAGATACAGGTAGGTTAGTATGTGCAGCAGCGTGGTTCCCAAAAACGTGACGGTGAACATGGCCAGCATCGGCACTTGCCACACCCGTCGCTGCAGCAACACCGCAAGAAGCACGATTCCGGTGTAGCCAACCAGGTAGACGAACCAGGGAAGGCTTGAGATCAGGCCGACGAACACGCTCGCCAGGAAGGCCCAGTGAAACCCGGTAGTCACTGCCTCCTGCAGCGCCCACGCAGTAACCAGGACTAGCACAATATCGGCGGTACCCTCGAGGAGCGGAAACTGGCCGATGATGGAGGACTGAACGATCACGGCCAGCCCCAGGAGCGGTATTGCGATCAGATTTCGCATTCTAGGGAATTGCGGTTGGAACGAGCGGCACCGTGTTGATGGCGCGGAAGTTCGTGATCACCAGGACTATTTGCAGGCGACTGAAATCCACCGCCGGCTGTATCGTGGCCTCTTGGAACAACTCAGCAGGCAGCTTGCGAACATTTATCACCTGTCCCACGATGAGTTCCGGCGGGAAACCTCCGCCCAGGCCCGACGTGAGAATGATGTCCCCGGACTCTACCGCAGCATCTTGTGAGATCAGCTCCAGACCAATATCGCCTGTGACGGATCCGGCTACCAAAGCGTCGGTATTGGCGTTCCGCAAGTGCACGTTCACAGTGGAAGCAGGATCGGTGACTAGCTGCACGCGGGCGGCGTCCGAGATCACTGCGTCGATCCGGCCAGCCAGGCCTTCGTTGGTTACGACAGGCATGCCTCGCTGGATTCCATCGTTGGAGCCGCGGTTGATGATGATGTAATGGAGGAACGGGCTTGGATCACGACCGATAACCGACGCTGCCTTGTAGCTGCTTTCCGGGCTGGCGCGCGAGAAATCCACCAGAGCGGCGAGTATGGCGGTCTCGCCCGCCCGCTGCTGCAGATCGATGACTTGTGTCTGCAATTGCGAAACCTGTGCCTCCAGCTCCGCGTTGCGCGCGCGGAGAGAGATGAGGTCGCCAGGTGCAGCCAGGAATTCCTGGATCGCCTGTGTCCTGCTGGCAAACCAGTACTGGACCGACACGAGTCCCCCCGTCAGCACGCCCGAGGCGGATCTGAAATAGCCGCCGAACGCCAGTACCAGCACTCCCGCGGTGATCAGGAACGTGATGGTCGTTTGAATGGTTCGCGAGAAGTGATCCTTCATTCTGAGATCTGTGGGGATTCAGGGTCGATCCGTGCGCCGAGCAGGCAAATCGCAACTGCCCGGGGACTGTGTGCGCAAGCACAAGCCTGCGCATCTTCAGTGCCCGCCGCGGGGCGCACTATCGCAACCGCGCGGGGCGCGTGAACTAGACCCTGTGCCGTGTACTGCCTCGTTCCAAACCAACCAAGTAGCGGCTGAGATTCTCGAAGTCTTCGTAGACGACCGCCGCTCCACGAGCAACGCAGGTGAGTGGATCCTCTGCAACCCACACACGGAGCTTGAGCTCTTCGGTCAGTCTATCGGCAAGCCCTTGCAGAAGAGCCCCGCCACCCGAGAGGCAAATGCCGATATCCATGAGGTCGGAAACGATCTCCGGAGGGATCTCGTCCAAGGCGTCGCGGACCGTATCGACGATCACTTGCACCGCCCCCGACAGCGCCTCGCGGATCTCCACCGACGAGACCTCAACGGTCTCAGGCAAGCCGGTCACGAGGTTCCGGCCGCGCACTTCGATCGTCTTTTCCGGCTGAAGCGCGAAGGCCGAGCCGATTCGCCACTTGATTTGTTCTGCTATGCCCTCGCCGATCAGCAGACTGTACTTGTTGCGGAGATACTGAACGATATCCTGGTCCATCTCGTCGCCGGCGACGCGCAGCGACCTGGAGGCCACGACACCACCCATGGTGAGCACCGCCACCTCGGTCGTGCCGCCGCCGATATCCACCACCATGGATCCGCGCACTTCGCTGATCGGCAGACCCGCCCCCAGGGCAGCCGCAATGGGCTCCTCGATCAACATCGCCTGACGGGCCCCGGATGCCATCACGGCGTCATAGACCGCCCGCTTTTCGACCTCGGTAACCCCGGTTGGGATCCCCACGATCACTCTTGGACGCGGTAGCGGCACCACGCTCTGCTCGTGCACCTTGCCGATGAAATATTCCAGCATCACTTGGGTGACATCGAATTCCGAAATCACGCCGTCGCGCACAGGGCGAACCACCACGACGTTGCCCGGTGTCCGTCCGACCATCTCCTTGGCCTCGAGGCCGATCGCCAGAGGCAGCCGCGAACGCTTGTCAATGGTCACCCATGACGGCTCATTGATCACAATCCCCTTGCCGCGCACATGGACAAGGGTGTTCGCAGTGCCCAGATCTATGGCGATGTCTAAGGAAAACAGGCCTAGTAGCCAGTTTAATGGGTTGAGGGCCAAAAGTCGGCTCCTGGTCTGAAATCTACGCAAAACTACAGAGTGCCGGAAGGGATTATAACATACCGACTTTGCTGCACTTCGGGTATCCTTGAGAGCGTTTCGGGGTTAATTATTGGAAACCAAGAGTCCTTAGTCGGGAGGCATCATGTCGGGAATTGCGATCGTAACAGATAGCACCGCATACATACCCACCGCGCTGGTGGAACAATACAAACTTACGGTTGCTCCGCAGGTCCTGGTTTGGGGAGATCGGACATACCATGACGGCATTGACATCCAGCCGGAGGAATTTTATACGCGTCTCAAGACGGCCAAGGTCATGCCAACGACCTCCCAGGTCCCGGTTGTCGTCATGAAAGAGATATTCGAGAAATTGGTGGGGCAAGGAGCGGAAGTCCTGGGAGTCTTCATTTCCAGCGGGTTTTCCGGGACCATGGACTCGGCCATTCAGGCCCGTGAAGCGCTTGGATCCGCGGTGTCGAAGGTCACACTTGTGGATAGCAAGGCCTCTGCCATGGCACTCGGCTTCGAGGTGCTGGCAGCCGCGAGAGCCGCCGAGGCTGGGGCATCCATGGCCGAACTCAAGCAGCTCGTGGAGAAGAGCCGCGAGCACATCGGCGTCTATTTTGCCGTGGAAACCCTCGAGTTCTTGCACCGCGGCGGCAGGATCGGCGGCGCCCAGCGCTTCATCGGGTCAGCCCTCAATCTCAAGCCCATCCTCGCGCTCCGCGATGGGCGTATCGATGCAGCGGAGCGCGTCCGCACCAAGTCCAAGGCAGTCGATCGAGTCCTTGAGCTTGTGGCCGCCGACGTAAGAGGCAAGTCAAACATCCGCCTTGCCACAGTTCACGCTAATGCCGAGGCTGAGGCTCTGCAATTGCTCGAGAGGGCAGCCCGGGAGGTCGGAGCCGTCGAGACTGTTGTTGCGTCGCTTAGCCCGGTTGTCGGAGCACACACGGGGCCGGGCACCGTCGGATTGGCATTCATGGCAGGCATGTAGATCACGCCGAGGGGACAGTTCCGGCTCATTTTCCTTGGCAATTTCGTGCGCAGGTATAATGCCTGCATGAACCGCCCAAGGTCACTGACCATCGGCATCGCTGGCGGTTCCGGTTCAGGCAAGACCACCGTAGCGCAGGAGATCCTGAGCCGAGTGGGCCCTGACCGGATCGCGTTTCTCCAACACGACTCGTACTACAAGGACTTGAGCGGTCTGCCCCCAAACCAACGGGCGGAGCTCAATTTTGACCACCCGAATTCGCTGGAGACGGACCTGCTCATCCAACATGTCCTTGCACTGCGCGACGGCAACCCGGTGGAGGTCCCAATCTATGACTTTTCCAACCACAGCCGCACCGGGCAGACCTTCACGGTGGCGCCTCGACGGGTGATCCTGGTGGAGGGCATTCTGATATTTGTCGATGCGGCGTTGAGGGAGCTCTTGGATGTGAAGATCTTTGTGGATACCGATGCCGACATTCGCTTTATCCGGCGACTTGAGCGCGACATCACCGAGCGAGGCCGGACCACTGAATCCGTGATCAAGCAGTACCAGCTTACGGTTCGCCCCATGCATCTTGAGTTCGTTGAGCCTTCCAAACGGTACGCCGACGTCATCATACCGGAGGGAGGCTTTAATACGGCTGCCCTCGACATGGTGGCAGCCCGAATTCACACCCTGCTCGCTTGAACGCCCGGTTGTGTGCCGCCCAGACGCGTGCGACCCGGCGTGACCCCTATCCTTTTGGAGGACTGACTTGGCGAAGCAATGGAAGGCCGCACCCGCGATGACCATCGATCCACACACACTGTACAGAGCTCGCATGGAAACCGAGCTGGGAACGATGGTAATCCGCCTGTTCGCAGACAAAGCCCCGAGAACGGTGAACAACTTCGTGTTCCTCGCCCGCGAGGGTTACTATGATGGGTCGATCTTTCACCGCGTCATCAAGGACTTCATGGCCCAAGGGGGCGATCCTACGGGTACAGGCACTGGCGGACCGGGCTATCGATTCAACGACGAGTTCCATGCAGAGCTGAGGCATGATCGACCCGGCAAGGTGTCAATGGCGAACGCCGGGCCCAATACGAACGGCTCGCAATTCTTCATCACGTACGCGGCCACTCCGTGGCTCGATCGCAAGCACAGCGTTTTTGGTGAGATCGCCGAAGGTTTTGACGTGCTCAACTCCATCCCTTCCCGCGATCCGTCCCGGCCAGCGTCTCCGGGGATCAAGATCCTCCGACTTACGATCGAAGAAACCGCGACCTGATGGCCGGGAAGAGCAGCTCGAGCAGCGCCGCGAATGATCCCCGGCGTTCGCGTCTGCGACTCACCATCATCAGAGTGCTGATCCTGCTCGCCGTCCTTGCGCTCAGCGCGTATATTTTCAGCATTCGAGATCAGGCTGACCGGCTTGCCGCCTACGGATACCCCGGATTATTTTTAATATCGGTGCTGGCCAACGCCACGATCCTGCTTCCTGCACCTGGCGTGGCGGTCGTCTTTGCCATGGGCAGCGTATTTCAGCCCTTGCTGGTTGCCCTCGCCGCTGGCACGGGGGCCACAGTCGGGGAAATTTCCGCTTACGCGGCGGGTTTCAGCGGGCAGGCGGTCATTGAACGTACGGCCGTATACGCCCGGATCGTCCCCTGGATGCACCGATACGGCGGCTTGACCACGTTTCTCCTCGCCGCCATTCCCAATCCATTTTTTGACCTGGTGGGCATTGCCGCCGGCGCGCTGCGGATGCCATTTGTGCCGTTCATTATGTGGTGCTTGCTTGGCAAGTGCGTGAAGATGCTGATTTTTGCCTACACAGGCGCCTATTCAATTGAATGGCTCAGTGGATTGTTGCACTAGCCCCGAGGTGGCCGCCCACGGGATGGTGAAGAAATGGGACTTCGGCGCCCTGCTTGCGCGCCGGAGCCGGGTTTATCGCCAGCTGCTGGAGATTGAAGCTGATGCACTTCCTCCGGATTCAGATATCGCCATTCGCCAGGCTTGAGCACGCCCAGCCTCAGCGCCCCGATACGAACGCGAATGATTCGCACGACCGGCAGACCCAGCAGCGAACCGATCTCGCGGATCTGGCGCTTCCGCCCTTCTCCCATCGTGATTCGAATCCACGCACCCTTGCCCGCGTTTTCCTCGACTCGTACCTCGGCTTGAGCGGTCTTGTAGCCGTCCTCCAGGACGACACCCCGGCGCCACGTGCTGAGTTGCTCCGCTGCGGGTCGCCGAGCCACGAGTACCCGGTATTCCTTGGTATGCCCGTAGCGCGGATGGGTGAGCTTGTTCGTGAGATCCCCGTCGTTGGTCATCAGGACAAGGCCTTCGCTGTCCCAATCCAGGCGCCCTACCGGATGCAAGCGCGCCGCCGCGGGCACCAGGTCACTCACCGTCTTGCGTCCAGCCGGATCATCGAGTGAAGAGATCACGTTGCGCGGCTTGTACAGCGCAACATACGTGAGCATCTCCGGCTTTCGAATGCGCTTGCCGTCCAGTGTGATGATCGAGGCCGCAGCATCAGCACGCTCCCCCAGTACAGCCACGCGTCCATCGACGCGCACTCGTCCACCAGCAATGAACTCCTCGCAGGCGCGCCGCGATCCATACCCTGCCTGTGCGAGGATCTTCTGCAGTCTTTCGGCCATAACGATCAGATTCCGATCCCCAGATCGAACCCCTGCTCACCCGGCACGTTCCCTGGGCTCAAAGGTGGTGCCACTTAACCCTTGAGCATCTCGTCGGGTGAATCGACGGGCCCAGCTGTCTGCAGGGGTGGAAGATCCGCGATGCTGTTCAGTCCCAGGTGCTGCAGGAAATCCGGTGTGGTCGCATACAGGATCGGCCGCCCCGGCCCCTGCGAACGCCCCATTTCATAGATCAGACCCTTGAAGAGCAGGCTCTTAAGCATGGTCTCCGAGTTGACCCCTCGAATGGCATCGATCTGTGGCCGTGTAGCGGGCTGATTGTAGGCAATGATGGCTAGTGTCTCCAGTGCAGGCCGGCTCAGGTGACTGCGAGCCTCCAGGCCCAGGAAGCGCTCTATGCTGACGGCCAGCTCTGGCGCGGTCGTCAACTGGACTCTGCCGCCGTGGCGTTGCAGTCGCAAACCGCCCGCGGCGACCAGCGCCTCCAGTTCAGCGAGGCCAGCTTCCACCACCTTCACATTGATCTCGAGGACATCAGCCAGTTCCATGGGCGCCACTGGCTCGGCTGCGATGAACAGCAGCCCTTCAAGCTGCGCAGCAAGTGGAAGCCCGCTCCCTTGAGAATCGCTCATGCTATAATCGCCTCAAACAGTCGTCGACTCTGTGCACTGCCGGCGCATGTGCTGCGCCTTGGATCCGCAGCCGACGCCCCTGGTGCTAGTTCCGGCGTTCGACTTCATTGCTTGGCCAGGCCGCGCGGCACGGGTAGGTCTCTTGTCTTCATGGGGCGTGAATTAGGCGCGCCGGGGACGAAATATGAACCATCACCTTCATCTCAGTATCTTAGCCCTCTCTGCGGCCTCACTTGCCTGTTCGATCTTCCTCGGAGGTCCAGCATTTCCGAATCCCCCGATTGCCAGCTCCCCCGAGGCTCTTCAATCACTTCAGGCGGACATTGAGACAGCCGTCGCCGGCAGCCTGACTGACGGGACGTTGCATCTGGAAATTACCCAGGAGCAATTGACCGCCTATCTTGCTTCGCGATTTTCAACCCAGGACGATCCCATCATTGCCGAGCCTCAGGTCGTTCTGGAAGAGAACGAAATGAAGATCTACGGTCGAGCGCGATCCAGCATCTTCGAGGTGAATGTCTTGGTCACGGCGCAATTCGGCATCGACCAGGAAGGCCGACCCGTGATCAGCATCAGCGATGCCGAACTTGGCCCGATGCCCGTGCCGCAAGCCTTCAGGGATGCCATCGCTGCGGCCGTGGATGAGGCACTCACCGGCTATGTCGGTCCGGTAGCTATCGGTTTTCGAATCGATAGCATCGAAATCGGTAGCGGTGTCATGATGCTCACCGGGCGCCTGAGGTGAAACGCATTATACCAGCGGCTCCTTCGAAGGGCCGCCAGCTGCTACCAGCTCTCGGAGCCCTTCTCATGGTTGTTGTGCTCCTCGCGTTGGCGGCCACGGGATGTCAACTTTCAGCAACCGAGCGCAACCTGATCACCGTGCGCATCGATACGGATGGCCACGAGCAAACGGTGTCAGTCCCGGCTGGCAGCACAGTGGGCAAGGCGCTCCAAGTAGCCGGAGTGAATGCAGGCAGTCTTGACAGGAGCGAGCCGCCGGCCTATGTCGTGGTCGAAGACGGCGACCTGATCCGCCTGGTCCGCGTCGAGGAGAGATTCAGGACGGAGATCCGGACCATCCCGTTTGACCGGCAGGTCCTGCGCAATGAGTCACTTCCGGAAGGAGAGGAACGTCTTGTGCAGGCAGGCGTGAACGGACAGGAAGAACTCACATATAGAGCCATTCTTGAGAACGGAGTTCAGACCAGTGATTCGGTCATCAAGACCGTCTTGATCAGTGACCCGCTGGCTGAGATCGTCATGATTGGATCCAGGTCTTCGCTTTCCCCACTGGGGATTCCAGGCCACCTCGTGTATCTGAGTGGCGGGAACGCCTGGATCATGGAGACCACTACGGCGAACAGGCGCTTGATCGTCAACACAGCTGACCTAGACGGCCGCATTCTCGCCCTTTCGCCGGATTCGAGGTACCTGCTCTTCACCCGCAGATCGAACAAGCCGGTTGATAAGGAGATCAACACACTTTGGGTGGCGCCAACGGACCCTGATGATGGCAGTGCATCATCGCTCAACGTGTCGAACGTGGTCCACTTCGCCGATTGGTATCCGAATTCCCTGACGAGTGTTGCATACTCCACGGTCGAGCCGCGTGCCAATGCGCCTGGCTGGCAGGCGAACAACGACCTGTACAAGGTCACCGTCGGCGCAAAGCCGGCGCGGATCCTCGATTCCCAGAGCGGCGGCATATACGGCTGGTGGGGCACTTCATTTGCCTTCTCCCCGAGTGGCCGGCTGGCCTACTCGCGGCCAGATGGAATCGGCCTCGTAAGCCAGGACGGAGGTTACCTGGCACCAATCATTGATATCACGCCCATGCAGACCCATGGGGACTGGGCATGGGTGCCGGGAATTGCGTGGGGTGTGGACTCCGAAACGCTGTTCTTCGTCGACCATGTTGCCGCCCAACCGCCCCTGGCGCCTGAGGACTCTCCCCTTTTCGATCTTAGGGTGGTGTCACTGACCAGTGATGCGTCTGTGGCGCTGGCTCAGAACGTGGGGATGTTCGCTCTCCCTTCGGTCTCTCCCAGAGTCCCCGGGGGAGCGGCCAGTGCGTACCAGGTCGCCTTCCTCCAGGCGATATTTCCGGAACAGAGCGACGTCAGCCGCTACCGGCTGGTCGTGATAGATCGCGATGGCTCAAACCGGCGAGAGGTCTTCCCCTCGGCTGATCTGCCCGGTTTGGAACCCCAGCGTCCTGTTTGGGCGCCGGGCGACATTGTCGGTCAAACGGGGCCGTTCCTTTGTGTTGTGTACCAGGGGAATCTATGGTTGGTGGACAGCGGAAGCGGTCAGGCCAGGCAAATTACCGGAGACGGCCTGATTTCTGGGGTAGACTGGAAATGAGGGGCGCTGTTATCGGATTGCCGAGCGGCTCTGGCTGCAAGCGCACGCGTTGCGGGCTGGTCCCAATCACTGTGAGGCAGGCATGCGGATTCTGATTACGGGGGCTGCGGGCTTCCTGGGGTCGCACCTGTGTGATCGCTTGATTGCTGACGGGCACGAGGTCATCGGCCTGGATAACTTTGTGACCGGACGAGCAGAGAACATCGCCCATCTCATGGGCCATGAGCGATTCACATTCTACCGGCACGACGTGTCCAACTACATTTTTGTTCGCGGCAAGATCGATGGGGTTCTGCACTTTGCCTCGCCCGCAAGTCCGAACCCGCAGTCGCCAAGCGCGTATTTCAACCTCCCCATCCAGACCATGAAGGCCGGTGCGCTCGGCACGCACAACACGCTGGGAGTCGCGAAGGCTCACGGGGCCCGATTCCTGCTGGCGTCAACGAGCGAGATCTACGGCGATCCCCTGGTTCACCCGCAAGTGGAATCCTACCCCGGAAACGTTGATCCGATCGGCCCGCGATCAGTGTATGACGAGGCGAAGCGCTTTGCAGAGTCTCTGACGATGGCATACCATCGTCAGCATGGGGTCGACACACGCATTGTCCGCATCTTCAACACATATGGCCCGCGTATGGATCTGAATGATGGCCGGGCTTTGCCAAACATGCTCAAGCAGGCGCTGTTGGGACAGGCCCTCACCGTCTACGGCGATGGCAAGCAGACTCGTTCTTTCTGTTACGTTGATGACCTGATTGACGGCGTGGTCCGGCTGCTGCACTCGGACGAACATCTGCCGGTGAACATCGGCAATCCTGTCGAGATGACACTCCTGGAATTTGCCACCCATATCAACCGGGTTGTCGGCAATCGCGGTGGGATCACTTTCGTGCCTGAAGCGCGCAGTGAACGCGATCCGCAGCGACGGCAGCCCGATATCACACGAGCTCGTGAAAAGCTGGGCTGGAACCCCAGGGTCCCGCTGGAAGACGGCCTGCGGCTGACGATTCCATACTTCAAGCAGCAGCTGGGTCTGTCATGATCGCAGTGCTCAGAAACCCGGTCGAACGAAGCAGATTTCTCAAGTTCATGGTGGTCGGTGCCATCGGTGCGGTTGTGGACTTTGGCATCGCCAATCTCCTCACGCAGTTCCTGAACATGGACTTGGTGCCCGCCGGCACAATCTCCTTTGCCTGCGCTGTTCTTAGCAATTTCCTCTGGAATCGCTACTGGACGTATCCAGAGTCCCGCTCTCGAGCCTTGGCCCACCAATTGGGCATGTTCACCATGGTAAATGTGGCCGGCGTTGCCATCCGCATCCCCATCCTGCACTACATCGAGCCCCTCATGTTGTATTTCTTCCGGCAGGACCTCAACCTGTCTCGGCCCGGCCCCGAGTTTGCTGCCAGGAACGCGACGCTTGCACTTGCTGTGGGCATCGTCATGCTCTGGAACTTCTTCGTGAATCGCTATTGGACCTACGGCGATATTGACTTAGTAAAAATGGTCGAATGAAGATCGTCCCCATCTACAATTCGATAGGCGATGTTGGAGCGTACTTGGTCTACCCGCACATCTACAATGCGGTCGGTGAGTGGATAGGCTTCTGCACTTCCGAACGTGAGGTGTACTCCGTGCTCGGCTCCTATGTGGGCTATCTTTCGGACGATCAACGCATCCTCCGCCAACGGACCCTGTCATCTCCTGGACGACGCCTCGAGCCTCCTTCCCATCCGCCCAAGCTCAATCCGCCCGCAGCGGTTCCACTGGCTCCCATGATGCGCGAATTGACACACAGCACTGTGGACGTACTGCTCGAAATGCCTGAACGGCTGCACACCGCCGATATGGGTGAGCTGCGGCCGGATCTGGAGTAGCACGACCTCGTCGACCGCCGATGACCTGGATGTTCAGGGTGCTGCGACAACCCATTATCTGGCTGCTGGCGGTGGCATTAGCCGCCGCCCTGTTCATTTTCCGGGACTTCGGCTTAACATGGGACGAGCCGCTTTTCTACAAGTATGCGGATGCGCTCGGATATGCTTACACTCCCGCCAACTGGTTTGGCGGCGAGTTTGATCTGAGCAGATCATATGGGCCCAGCGGAGACGATCACAAGACGCGAGGACCGGGCTACTTGCTGATCGCGCGTTTGCCAGCGGAGACCTTGCGAGCCCGCGGTTTGGATACTGGATCGTCCTGGCATCTGGTCAATTTTGGCGCCTTCATGCTTGGCGTGTTCTTCATCTACCGCCTTGGCAGGTGGTTTGCGGGCGACATGGCCGCGGCACTTGGAGCTGCCCTCTTTACCAGCCAACCCCTGCTGTGGGGGCATGCTTTCATCAACCCAAAGGACATGCCCTTCATGGTCCTCTTCATGGGGGCGATCTGGCTCGGCGTGCGCATGGTCGATCGGCTCTCAGATTTTAAAGGGGCCCAGTGGAACCGCCTAGCCGCCGGGCTTGTTCTCCCTGCTGTCTTTCTCGGCCTTGCTAGCTCAAATCGTGTACTCGGTCCTCTGGCTGGCATCCTGGTGTCGTTCTACTGGATTGCGCGGCGCCCGGGCTGGCGCACGCTGGTATGGATTGCCATCTACGGCATATTGGCATGCGCCGTGATGTTCGCAACGTGGCCATACCTCTGGGAGAACCCGATGCATTTTGTCGAGGTCTTCGGCCTGATGGCACAGAATCCTACCGTTCTGCCGGTTCTGTTTGCCGATTCGATCTATCACGCGAATGAACTCCCCCTTCGCTACCTCCCCTTCTATCTGGGCACAACTTTGACTGAGCCAGTTTGGCCCCTTTTTGCTCTGGGGCTTGTTGGCAGCCTCATCGCAACCAGAACGGCAGGCGGCCACAGGCCGTGCCTCGCCATCCTGCTGGCCTGGCTGCTCGTTCCCCTTGCCTATGCTTTCATCGCTCGTCCGCCACTATACGATGGCATGCGGCACATCCTATTTGCACTGCCGCCCGTGTTTGTCATTTGCGCTGCGGCCCTGGAGCTTCTGCTCCGCCGCCTCTCGCGCCTCTGGATGTGGCTCGCGCTGGCGTTTTTTGTCCTAGCACCGGGCGTGGCCGGAATCGTGATACTGCACCCGTATGAATACTCCTACTTCAATTCCTTTGTCGGAGGCACCGGCGGGGCATTTCGGCACTACGAGACCGAGTATTGGTTGACCTGCTACAAGGAGTCAGTCGAACACTTCAATGACATGGTCTCGGAACCAATCCGCCTCTTCGTGCACCGAGAGGCAGCCGTGGCAGCGCCGTATGCCGCGCCCCATGTGACCGTCCTTGAAGAACGGGGCTCCAAACAGACCATCCAAGCCGGCGACTTCATCCTCGTCAACACGCGGACCAATGAGGACCTGCGCACGTTTCGCGACGCCCCTGAGATTCTGAACGTAGGCCGCGCCGGCGCCACGTTCTGTATCATCAAGAGCGTTCCATGACGACCCACCGAGAACGGATCCAGGCATGCCTCCGCGGCGAGATTGTCGATCGGCCGCCGGTGGCGCTCTGGCGCCACTTTCCAGTGGACGATCAATCGGCTGAGTCCCTTGCGGTAGCGCACCTCGCCTTCCAGGGTCTCTATGACTTTGACCTCGTCAAGGTCACGCCCGCGTCTTCGTTTTCAGTGCAAGACTGGGGAGTGGAAGACAAATGGGAGGGCAACACCGAGGGCACGAGAACCTACTCAAAGAGGGTAATTTGTGAGCCGCGAGACTGGGAGCGGTTGCCGGTTCTGGATCCCACAGCCCCGCATCTCGCGTGCCAGTTGCAGTGCCTTGCCCTCATCCGCCAGCGTCTGGACCAGGATACGCCTGTGTTGCAGACCGTTTTCAATCCACTCTCCCAGGCGAAGCACCTTGCTGGCGATCAGACCCTCATAGATCACCTGCGGACGCATCCGCAAGCCGTGGTGCAAGGTTTGGAGATCATTGCAGAGAGCACACGCCTGTTCATCCGGGCGGCCGCGGGCACAGGAATAGACGGCATTTTCTACGCCGTCCAGCACGCACAGGCCCGACTTCTTTCACGTCATGACTTCATGCGCTTCAGCCGCCAGGCGGACCTCATGCTTCTGGAATCAGCGGGCGACCTGTGGTGCAACCTTCTCCACCTGCATGGGGAGGCTGTCTTCTTTGACGCCGTCAGCGATTATCCTGCTCAGATCATCAATTGGCACGACCGCGAGGCCGGTCCATCCCTTACCGAGGCGGGCCAACTCTGGCCGCGCGCCCTGTGTGGTGGCCTTGGCAGGACCACACTGGTGTACGGAACGGACTCTGACGTCACGCTGGAGGCGGCCGAGGCATTGGCCGCGCCGCCTTGTAGTCGACTGGTACTCAGCACGGGATGCGTTGTGCCGATCATTGCACCCCACGGCAATCTGTTGGCAGCCAAGCGCGCAACGGAGTCGCTTGTACGCGGCCCTGGTGCGCGGCATCCCTAGGGTATCGGCGTGCGGGTAATCTCGGGTACGGCAAAAGGTCGAAAATTGCAGTCTGTTCCGGGCGACCAGACACGACCGATAACCGATCGTGTCAAGGAGGCCCTCTTCGATATCATCGGCCCGGATGTTGTTGGTTCGACCTGGTGGGACATGTTTGCAGGCACCGGCGCAGTTGGGATAGAGGCACTAAGCCGGGGCGCGACCTTCGCGAGATTGACGGATCTGAACCGGGCACCGCTTGAGACGATCAAGGGCAACCTTGCGCGCACGGGGCTCTCAGCACATGCCGAGGTTCGTCGCGCCGACGCCTTCGCGCTCCTGGCTGCAGCGCCAGACAGGCAATTCGACTACATCTACATCGCGCCGCCCCAGTACAAGCAGCTCTGGCAGCGTGCTCTGCATGCGCTTGATGGCAACCATGGGTGGTTGGATAGAGATGGCTGGGTGGTAGTGCAGTTGGATCCGAAGGAATACGAACTTCAGGCGCTTGCCAACCTGAAGGAGTTCAATACACGCAGATACGGTACAACCCTGCTGGTTTTCTACGTCCGGGGGGATTCATGAATCACAGGCACTTGAGCTGCTCTATCTCCACGGCACGGTGATGAGTACGTTCTCTTCCTCTGCCGCGTGTCCGAGATACTCCAAGTGCCAGGATTCGGCGATGGTCTTGAGCACCGAGTAGTGGGTGTATGGGGTCTGATCCTCGAAACCGACCTTCACCTGCGGGGAAACAAGTATTGTGGCGACCCGGCCGCCCGCCTCCTCGGGCAGCCCGCAACATGAGTGGTCACCTTGACCCTCATCCCACGTCAGAATGATCAGGTAGGGCTTGCCGACCGCTTCCAGCGCCGGCTGCAGCACCAACATCAGGGTTTCCAGCCATTGATCTGCGACCGGCAGGCCGCAATCGTGGGCATCGTTGCACAAATTCGGCGTGATGAACATGTACGACGGCAGATCGCTGGCTGCGATGTCGGCGGATAGCTGCGTGAACGGCACCACGTTCCGCGCACAACGTTCCTCATTGAGCCGAATTGGCTCAAAATAGATGAACGGATTGTGCTTCATGGCATACGGGCCATAGTCAGAACCTTCAAAGCATGCCGAAGGCATGTCTTCCTGATAGGTCTTCCAAGTCCTTCCGCTGGCCTCGATCAAGTCAGGAAGTGTCACGGCATCGTACAGGCACGTGGTGCACGTGAAATCCAGTCCGAACGTATCACCGCTGATCAGCGCCAGGTAGTTGGGCAGGCTGGGATGCGTAACGGCGTAGTGTTGCGTCAGAAGCGTGTAGGACTTGGCGAGCTGATTGAAGTAAGGCATGCGAGAGTTACCAATGACTGTGCCGAATTCCTTGTTCTCAAGGACAATCGTTACAATGTGCTCAAATTCGGGTACCAGTGTTATGGGTGTGGCTGTTGGCAGTGACGTTGGTGTAGGAGAGGACGTTGCCGTTTCCGGCAGAGTCGCAGTCACGGTCGGATTCGGTGTTGCAGTCGGCGCGGCCGTACCGCAAGCGGCGAGTGCGAACACCATTAGAGCTCCAGCGTACGTCCAGGGATTGGATGACACGTCAACCTCCCCTCACGGTTCTGCGCAGGCTCCCAACAAGCATCGTCCCCCTGCAATTCTTGCTACAATCATACCAAAGCGTTGAATGACAGGTCGAGGAGGATGCCATGCAGATCGAGAGTGTCAGGATTGAGAAACCGGAGGACATCAATTTCGTGCTGGGGCAGTCGCACTTCATCAAGACCGTTGAGGACGTGCATGAGGCGCTCGTCAACGCCGTACCCGGCATCAAGTTCGGCCTGGCTTTCTGCGAGGCCTCAGGCAAGTGCTTAGTGCGTTGGTCGGGAACCGATGAGTCGATGATCTCCCTGGCCACCCGGAACGCGCAGGCAGTCGGCGCAGGTCACTCCTTCATCGTGTTCCTGGGGCCGGGGTTCTTCCCGGTCAATGTGCTGAATGCCATCAAAGGCGTGCCCGAGGTGGCGCGCATATTCTGCGCAACCAGCAACCCCACCGAAGTCCTGGTCGCTCAAACTGACCAGGGACGGGGAATACTCGGCGTGGTTGATGGGTCTTCCCCTAAGGGTATAGAGCAGGTCGAAGACATTGCCTGGCGGAAGGATCTGCTTCGCAAGATAGGGTACAAGCTCTGAAGCCGAGACTCCGCTTAACGACGCGGGGCAAGCAGCAAAAAAAGCCGGGGCGTCCTGCCGAGGATGCCCCGGTTTGCTTTTGTCGCCCCGCAGATGCATGGCGATTCCTGAACGCGTGGCGTCGTCAGTCAGCAAACTCGAGCCGCAGCCTTCCGCTTTTATCGTAGGACGAACGTGCAGCAAAAGGTGGATCACCCCGGCGCATCTGCCGTATGCGCCTTACGAACTGGGGGACGTCCTCGACCGTTGGAAGTGACGGGATACGCTCGTAGGGAACCCACTCGGCCTCACCCTCAGCAGATTCCCGGAGCACTCCACCAGAGACTTCACCGGTAAACACGTAGAGTCCTATGCCGATCTCACCGGCGTCGACCACGACCGTTCCACACAGCCAGAGCGTCGCTTCAAGGCCAGTCTCCTCACGGAACTCCCTTGTCGCCGAGGCCAGGACGTCCTCCCCGCGATCAACGTGGCCTCCAACGCCGTTGTATTTGCCCGGCCACAACTTCTTGCTCGAAGCACCCCTCATCAAGAGGTACGACTCGCCGTCTCGAACGAAGATCGCTGTCCGGGGGATGAGCATATACCGCTCTTTCGAGACGCCTTGCTCGCGGCCAGGCATGCTATCTATGTTCCAAAGGGCTTGCTGCGAGTCCGGCTGTGGGCTGATCAGTCTTGCAGATCGTCTGCCATCACAAGTGCCGATTCGCGGCCGACATAGAACTCGGTTTGGGGCGCCACCGCCGCCGGGTGAACAAAGGTATCCACATACTGGCGCGTGTTTGCGGCGCCAAGCAACTTGAACAGCTTGGCAAACTGGTTTTCCCAGGCGCTGCTGATCCTTTCGCGGGTAGATCTATCGAGCCCAAAGATCTGCCGCTTGAAGGGTCCGATGGCATTCTTGCGCGCCTTGTAGTAAAACTGCTCGTCTGTCATGCCCGGCTTGCGCTCGGCAGAGGAGTTCTTGTCAAGCCATGCATACATTTCGCGTCGTAGCTCCTCGGGCGCGTTTTCGTAGAACATCGTCATGAAACTGGTCGCCAGATGCACCTCCACGGCCTCGTACTCGACGAACTTGTGGAAGGCATCCTCCGGCAGCGTTGATGCGCCGTGTTGCACCGCACCCCCGAGACCATATTCATCCCGGCCCAGTCGCGAGAGCACCTTCAGAGTGTTGAAATCAATATTGACCTGCGCCAGCGTCCCATCGGGAAGTACCGTTCCCCCATGAGAAGTGCCGGTCTGAATACTAATCTTGCTCAAGCCTGGCTTTCCTGCCGCTCGCCCCTTCATCGCGACATTGAAACCATCCATGAAAGCTCGGAGCTCCTCGGCTGTCGAGTTGTGTCCACCGACCTCGCCGATCTCTCCCCCGATCGAGATCGTGACCCCGTCGGGTTCAAGCTCTCGGATGAAGGCTGCGTATTGGGAAGACAATCCGACGTTCGTCGCCTGTTGCTCTGGTATGGTCGGCTTCGAGATATCCACCAGCGTCGACGTATCGATATCAATGTTATAGAAACCGGCGGCAACCGCCTCGCGCGACAGATCTCGCACCGCCTGAACCTCGGCCTCTGGATTGGCAGAGTATTTCTTTGGGGAGAGCTGAAAATGATCGCCCTGCACAAATACCGGGCCCGTCCAGTCTTCGGCTATCGCCGCGGCAAGGATGTTCGTCGCGTACTCTGCCGGTTTCTGATCCGTGTATCCCATTTCCGAGCGCGCGATCTCAAAGATGAATGCTCCCGCATTGATTCGCTTGGCTACGCGGAATACCGCCTTGGCCGCGTCAAAGGACAACACCCGCAGGTTCATCGCGGGCACAGTGAATGTGTTTGGCACCTCGCCCCGCCCCCGTGCCATGTAAAGCTCGTGGATCGAACCAGGCACAATACCCAGCGCCAACGCGGCGGAGCGCACCAGATACCGCGCCCAGCCCTGCTTCTCCGTCGGACCCAGAGTCGAGGCTTCTACCAGCCTGTCGACGTTGCTTCTGAACCTCCCGGCATCGTCGATCTCGACCTTGCCGGCATGCACCACCGCGCTCTTGTCGGTGAGCTTAAGCACTTCATTGAGCACAGACATTGCCCGCTCCTTGCGAAAAAATGAACGCATCGCGATTATACTGCCTTCCGCGTCCTCAGCGCCGATGGCCACAATTGCGCCGCGGGCGCGGAACGATGCTCTCGCATTCCACCGCTCCTAGATGCCAGACGCAAAAGGCTGCATAGTATAATGGACTGAAACAATTCGTTGAATTCTCCGTAGATCATGGCAGGAGGCCGGAATGACTGACATGTATCAAAGCGTAAGCGATCAGATGGACCCCCTCACCAAGTTGATATCGCTGGTGCCGGGCTTCAGTGGCTATGTGAAACGAGAGAATCGACGGGCGGCGGACAAGCTGATTCGCGAGGCCGTGGCCAAGCGCTTCGAGGAATTGTGGAAGCGGATCTCGAATTTGCAGGCCGATTTGGTGGCCGCCGGGAAGATTGAGTACGTCGACGACCTGGAAAAGGCAGCCATCCAGGTGCGGACATTCATCGACAAGATCCGCACGGCCGCCCGGGGCTACGCCGGCGTGTTTGACGCCGTCAAGATCAACGAAAAGGAGCTCGAGCAGCTCTACAATTTCGACCTGGCATTCTTCGACCTTGCGACGGAGATCGGTCGCGGGATCGACAATGTTGAGGCCAGCATCGATGATGAGGCGGCGCTCCCCGCCGCCATCCGGAATATTACGACGCTTGGTCGACAGGCAGTGGAGACGTTCAACCGCCGGTCGGAAACAATTACCGGCGCTGGCAAGTAGCGCAACATAGCAACACATGACCAGGGGCCAGCTGGCGCAGGGGGACCTGGTTCGCGCCCGCCAGCTTGCGGCCGGAACCAGTGACGCCAACTCTCATTCTTCAGATTGGAAAACCTGTGTGGCGAGAGTACATCCAGCCAGAATCCAGGGATGAAGTCCTGAAGATCCTCAGCGCAAAGCGCGAGCATGCGCGGATCGTCGCGGGTGCAACCGATCTGATCCTGGAGCTCGAGCGCGGCGTTCGCCGCGACATTGACACCCTCATCGACGTGACGCGCCTCCGTGGTCTCGACGATATCCGTTTGGACCGCGACAATACGATCCGCCTTGGCCCGCTGGTCACTCACAATGACTGCGTAGCCTCACCACTCATTCGAGATCGGGCGTTTCCGCTTGCCCGTGCGGCATGGGAAGTAGGTGCGCCGCAGATCCGCAACCGGGGCACGGTTGCAGGCAACCTCATCACAGCGTCACCCGCAAACGACACCATCACGCCCCTGATTGCACTGGGCGCCACCGTATCGCTCGCTTCGGCGCGCGGGGTGCGCCGCATTCCTCTCCGGGATTTCTATCTCGGCGTGCGCAAGACAGCAATGGAACCGGACGAGATGCTGATTGAGATCTCCTTCCCGGCAATGTCCGAGGGGCAGCGAGGAACGTTCATCAAGCTTGCGCTGCGCAGAGCCCAGGCAATCTCAGTCATCAATGTGGCCATCGTGCTGACCCTTGTGGAGCACAGAGTGGAAGCGGCAGCCATTGCTTTGGGAGCCGTGGCGCCCACGATCATTCGGGCCACGGCTGCCGAGCAGTATCTGACGGGCAGATCACTCGAAGCGTCCACGATCGAGAATGCGGCTGGATTGACCCGGGATGCAAGTCGTCCCATCGATGATATACGCAGCTCTGCAGCGTATCGCAGAGAGATGGTTCGTGTCATGACGGCGCGAGCGCTGCGGGCGCTTAGAGACAAGAGTGAGCGGGATGGCTTTCCCGCGGCACCGGTGTTGCTTCGCGGCACCGCCACCACCCACCCGCCCAACACAGCGTCAGCAGCCCGCATGGACGGAGCCGCCAGTGCCGCGCGGCATTCGATGGGCAGCCCCATCGATACCGTGATCAACGGAAAGAGCTACCGGCTTTCACCCTCCAGTGGAAAATCGCTCTTGCGTCTCCTACGTGAAGAAGCCGGCCTGACAGGAACGAAGGAAGGCTGCGCTGAAGGTGAGTGCGGCGCTTGCACGGTTTTCTTGGACGGCGAGGCGGTGATGTCGTGCCTCGTTCCTGCGCCGCGCGCACACAACGCCCAGATTGTCACGATAGAAGGACTGGCTGAGAACGGACGCCTGCACCCGGTGCAAAGGGCATTCGTGCAAGACGCCGCGGTTCAGTGTGGATATTGCACGCCGGGTTTCGTAATGGCCAGCGCGAAGTTGCTTGAAGAGAAATCGAACCCAACCAGGAACGAGATCGAGCAGGCGCTCACGGGTAACCTGTGCAGATGCACTGGTTACTACCAGATTATCAAGGCAGTCGAGGACGCGAGCCTTGAGGCCGCCCAAGAGGTAATGCATGGGTAGATACCAGTTCGCTGTCCGTCGCCGACCCACAGGGCCCCGCCAGACCCACGCCATATGGCGCGGAATTGGCTGTGTGTTGATCCTGATCGTTCCTCTAGTCTCGTGGTTCCTGGCAACGGGCACAGTGCAGCTGGCCCTCCGCAGCGGCTGGCCGCTCCCATACCAGCTGCTCGGCTACCCTGTCATGCCGAAGCAGTTATGGAACCTATCCGCCTTGCCGCCACTCCTGTTCTTCATCGAGCGGCAGCAGCATCTCTACCTGGCGCTTGTTCTTGCCATAGCCTACATCGTCCTCATCAGCGCAGTGCTCTCGTTCGGATACTCGGTTATCTACCGCATTGTGGGCCCACCAAAATACGGCCCGCTCGATCTGCCGCAGCCCCAGATCAAGGTTGGGCACTATAAGAGATAGGAAAGGCCTCCCTCAGGCTCCGGCGGCACAGGATGCATTGCAGATGCCTGCAGCCGCATTACCTTCCAGTCGACCAGACAATTCTGACATGATGGCTTCATCCATCATCATCCCGGTTTAGCGCCTCGGAGATTCGCATGTCTTCTATTGGAGTTTCTGCGCCCCGCAGCGACGCGGAGGGCAAAGTCACCGGTCAGACTCACTACTCGGGCGACCTCTCGTTGCCAGGGATGCTCTTCATGAAAACGTTGTTTGCCGAGCGGCCGCACGCCCGGATTCGCGGCGTCGACACACAGTCGGCAAGAGCAGCTCCCGGCGTCATTGCCGTCTTCACGGCAGCAGATGTGCCGCTAAATGAATACGGTCTCCAGATCCCAGACCAGCCGGTGCTGTGCGGGCCGGGCTCGTCCTTCCCGCAGGCGGACATTGTGCGTTTTGTGGGCGATCAGGTCGCGGCCGTTGTCGCCACGACTGAGGTGGCAGCGGAAGCAGCCCTTCATCTCATCCGGGTCGATTTCGAAGACCTGCCGGTGCTGGCCGATCCGCTGGAGGCCATGAAACCAGACGCGGCGCTTCTGCATCCAGATCGCGGTTCCACGAACGTGTGTGTGCACTACAAGATCCGTAAGGGCGATGTCGTTGCAGGCTTTGCGCAGGCGGATGTCATCGTCGAGGCTGAGTACCGCACGCCATCTCAAGAGCATGCATATCTGCAGCCTGAAGCTGGGCTTGCCTACATCGATGAGGCCGGCCGCGTGACTGTCGCGTGTGCGGGTCAGTGGACCGATGCCGACCGCAAGTCGATCGCTCACGCACTCGGCCTGCCCGAGGAGAAAGTGCGCGTGGTCTACCCGGCGATCGGCGGGGCGTTTGGCGGACGCGAGGATCTTTCGGTTCAGATCGTGTTGGCACTGGCCGTCTGGAAGCTTCAGAAACCGGTAAAGATCATCTGGAGCAGGCGGGAGTCCATCATCGGGCACGGCAAGCGGCATCCGGCCATCCTGCGCGCGAAATGGGGCGCGACCAGGGATGGCAAGTTGGTCGCTGCTGAGAACGAGATCATCAGCGACGCGGGCGCTTATATGTATACATCGAACAAAGTGCTGGGCAACGCCGCGATCACGTCCACTGGACCGTACTTCATCCCCAACGTGAAGACAGATGTATACGGCGTGTACACCAACAACGTACCGAGCGCCGCATTTCGGGGATTTGGGGCGCCACAGGCATTGTTCATGGCAGAAGGGCAGATGAACAAGCTGGCGGAGGAACTAGGCATAGACCCGGTGGACTTTCGCCTCCGCAATGCCCTGCGCGATGGCCTCACCCTGGGAGTCGGCACGCCCGCGCCTGGGCCTGTTAGCGTGCCACAGGTCATCGAAGCGGCTGCCTCGAAGTTTGGCTGGAAGGCGAGCCCAGGCAACGGGCGCAAGGATCATGCGCCAGCAGTTGCGCGCGGCCGTGGATTTGCGGCCGGATTCAAGAACGTGGGCTTCTCGTTCGGATACCAGGAGAATTCCTGGGCAAAAGTCGAGCTGCATGGAATAACCGGCATCGAGCACGCGATCGTGCATCACGCCGGCGCGGAGGTTGGGCAGGGAACCCACACGGTCATGGCCCAGATGGCCGCAGAGGTCATCGGTATACCAGCGGGCAGGGTCAAGGTGATTCCATCGGACTCTGCAAACCAGAGCAATGCGGGATCCGCGTCAGCATCTCGGATGACCTTCATGGCGGGGAATGCGATCAAACGGGCGGCTGAGGCCGCCCTGCAGAAATGGCAGAGCGAGGAGCGGCCGGCCATCGCCGAATTCACGTATCTTGCCCCCAAGACAACGCATTTCGACGAGGAAACAGGGTACTCCACGCCGAATTTCTCCTACGCCTATTCAGCAGAAGCGGTCGACATCGAAGTGGACACAGAGACTGGCTGTGTGAAGGTCAATCGCGTGGTCGTGGCGGACGACGTTGGCAAGGCGATCAATCCAGATCTGGTGCTGGGCCAGATTCAAGGCGCGGTGGTTCAAGCCCAGGGCTATGCCATCACGGAAGACATGCGTACCACCGAGGGGAGAGTCCTTACCGACCAGCTTAGCACCTACCTTCTGCCTACGATCGTCGATATTCCGACGGACGTGGATTCTGTGATCGTTGAGGTGCCGGACCCCAACGGACCTTGGGGAGCGCGAGGGCTCGGGGAGATACCATTCCTGCCACACGCACCCGCGATCGCGGCTGCCATCCACGATGCAACCGGAGTGTGGATGGACGAATTCCCCTTCACACCCGAACGCATCCTGCGCGCCCTCGGCAAGATCCAATGATGTGTGGGGATGCGTGGAGGCGCGAAACTGCGCTCCTCGACGACACCGCTCGCCTGAAGGCAGACGGCTCTTTCATCCGACTCGCTCACGGATACACGCACTACCAGGCTGCCGGCCCCGAAAGGTCATGCCCAGTCGTGCTCGTACATGGATTCTCGGTTCCGTACTTCATTTGGGAAACGACGTTCAGAGCCCTGATTGACGCGGGAATGCATACCATCCGGTATGATCTATACGGGCGGGGCTACTCCGACCGCCCGCGCGTGACCTATGATCTTTCTTTATTTCTGACACAGTTGGGCCAGCTCCTGGATGCGCTTGGGCATACTCAGGTGGATTTGGTTGGGTTGTCGATGGGAGGGCCGATCGCCGCTGCATTCTCGGTTGATTTCCCTCATCGAGTGCGCAAGCTGGTTCTCATTGACCCCAGCGGGGCGAGCCCCATTCACCTCGGCATCCTGTACAGACTGGCAGTCCTGCCGGGCATAAGCGACGTGATATTTGCGATTGCCGGCAGCGAATACATGCTGAATAATGTGGCCGCAGATTTCTTTGATCCTACTTTGGTGCAGGTATTCCGCGAGCGCTATCGGGTGCAGATGCAATATCGCGGCTTCAAGAGAGCGATCCTCTCGACTGTCCGCCACAACATGCTGGGCAGCTTCAGGAACACCTACGCGCAATTGGGGGATTTGGGCATGCCGGTCCTTCTGATTTGGGGCGAAAACGACAAGACCATATCATTCAAACAGAGTCAGATTCTGCGAGGGCTGCTCCCACAGGCGCAGTTTCTGGCGGTGACCGATTGCGGGCATATTCCCCACTTTGAGCGGCCTGAGGTGGTGCAGCCCCGTCTGATTGACTTCCTGAGTTGAGTAAATGCAGAAGCTCGTCGCGGTCCTAGCTGCCCACAGATACAAGATCGCCGTGTTCGCGCTGCTAACGGCCGCGTCAATGATTTGTGTTGCGCTTGTCAGCGCCAGGATGGCATATAGCGATTCACGGCGCTACGCCAGCCTTGTCTGGAATCTTTTCCTGGCCTGGATTCCGTTCATCCTGGCGTACCTGGCCTATGTGCTCTCATGGCGCCGGGCCCTCATGTACGTGGTGATACCTGTGTTCGCGTTTCTGTGGTTGATCTTCTTCCCAAATGCCCCGTACATCCTCACGGACCTGCAGCACCTGGGTGTCAGCGCCAGTAAGGTGCCCCTCTGGTACGACGTCATCCTTCTGATCTGGTTCTCCTGGACAGGAATGCTCCTTGGGGTAGTCTCGCTGAGCCTGATGCAGGAGATCATCAGGCGCCAGTTGGGGCGTCTGCCGAGCTGGATCTTCGTTTTTTCAGTCTCCGCCCTCACCAGTGTGGGCCTCTACGTAGGTCGCTTCATCCGGCTGAATAGTTGGGACATCCTTCAGGATCCGAGCGGGATGGCATCCGAGGTCTTTGACTGGCTCTCGGATCCCAGCCTGCGCTCTGCGGGATTCATCGCCCTGTATACGGCATTCTTTGTGTTTGTGTACTTGACACTGCATGCGTTCGGACGAATTCTCCAGGAAGACTCCGAGGCACGCTGATGCCCGCAACGATCCTGATTCGCGGTGCAGGCGATCTTGCAAGCGGGGTAGCCCTTCGTCTGTTTCGTGCCAGCCTCAACGTTGTCATGACCGAACTGGCACAACCCCTGGCAGTAAGGCGCAGCGTGTCCTTTGCCGAGGCAATCTACGAGGGGCGCGTTAATGTGGAGGACGTCGTAGGTCGGAAGGTTGAGGATTCCGCGGACATGCTCAACACCCTCAACGTCCTTGCTGCTCATCAGATTCCCGTCCTGGTCGATCCCAATTGCCTTGCTGCCACGCATCTGCATCCACTGGTGATAGTGGATGGTCGCATGACCAAGAAGCCTCTGGAGCCAATGCAGCATTCGGCACAGATGTACATTGGCCTAGGTCCCGGATTTGTTGCTCCCGTGAATTGCCATGCGGTGATCGAAACGCGACGCGGGCATTCCATGGGGCGGGTGATCCTGCAGGGATCAGCACTTGAAGATACTGCCCGGCCGGACGGTGACACGCGGCGCGTGCTGCGCGCGCCTGCCAAGGGTTTGCTGGAGTCTGCCGCGCACATTGGCCAGCACTTCGAACAGGGCGCTGTCATTGCGACCGTGAACGGCGTTCCTGTCCTCGCGCCCTTCACCGGAATGCTGCGTGGTCTGCTCCGACCCGGCCTGCGCGCCCTCAATGGCATGAAGGTTGGCGACCTTGATGCTCGGGATGATCCCGATCTGTGCCGGTTGGTGTCGGACAAATCGCTGGCAGTAGGCGGCGGCGTGTTGGAGGCGATGCTGGCACGCGCCGAGGTCCGAGCCAAGTTATGGGCCTGACCCTTGGAACGGCCCTCCGAATGCTACCGAGGGCACGCGCCCGCAATAGAGACGAAGGCAGCCCGAGTTCCAGTGTTGCTTTCGTGGGCGCCGGTGGCAAGACCGCAAGCATCTTCGCGCTGGCACGAGAATTGCCGTTTCCCACACTCGTTACCACCACAACTCACATGGGCGCTTGGCAGCTTGATCAAGCCGATGCGCACATCGTTGCAGAAACGCCTGCTGCTCTCGTTCGTCTTGGCGAACGCAAGATCACCATTGTCACCGGGCCAGCCGACGCCGATGACCGCCTGGGGTCAGTGACCCCAGAAGTGCTGCATAGCTTGCGAAGGGAGTCTCTCGCGCACGTCTGGCCACTTCTGATCGAGGCCGATGGCGCCGGTCAGAGGCTCCTCAAGGCCCCCGGCGATGATGAGCCACAGATCCCTTCATTCGCTGAGGTGGTGGTTGTTGTAGCGGGCATGCGCGCAGTCGGGCGGAAGCTGGACCAAGAGTCGGTGCACCGCCCGGAGATCTTTGCAGGGCTCTCAGGTCTTGAACTCAACGGCACGATCACCGGGGACGCGATCTGCCAGGTACTCGCCGATGAGTGGGGTGGTCTCAAGCGCATTCCCACAAGGGCGCGGAAGGTCGCGCTGCTCAATCAGGCGGACACACCTGAGTTGCAGGCCGAGGCCCGCAAGATGGTGCATTCGCTTCGTCGTTCATATGACGCGATCTTGGTGGCCACGGCAGACACCAACACCGTACATGCGGTGCATGAGCCCTGTGCGGGTATCGTACTGGCTGCCGGCGGCGCTTCACGGTTCGGGAGACCAAAGCAGCTGCTTGCATGGCGAGGACAGCCGCTTGTCCATGCAGCAGCGCAATCGGCGATCACGTCCGGGCTCTCGCCCGTCATCGTAGTAACGGGAGCATACGGGCAGCAGGTTGAGGCAGCAGTTCGCGATTTGCCAATCACGATCGCCAGGAATGAGCAGTGGCAGGACGGTCAATCATCATCGATCCGATCGGGTCTGGATGCCACTCCAGCATCCATCGGCTCGGCAGTGTTCCTGCTGGCAGATCAGCCTCTCGTCACACCCTCTGTGATACAGGCCCTGATCGATGCGCACTCGTCGGAACCTGCTGCCATTGTGGCTCCCCTTATCCGGGGTGATCGACGCGGCAATCCGGTCCTCTTCGATCGAGAAACGTTCGCAGATTTACGAGCGCTGCGCGGCGACGACGGCGGGCGCGCCATCTTCTCAATGCACTGCGTGCACTTCGTCCCCTGGCATGATGACCAGATTGCCCGTGACATTGACACCCAAGAGGATTACCGCAGCCTGCTGGAGAACGATCCATCATGATTACGGTGATTGTCCTGGCCGCGGGTCTTTCACGCAGAATGGGGAAGCCTAAGATGCCTTTGCCTTGGGGGAGCACCACGGTACTCGGTATCGTGCTCCGCGTAATCGGGGCAGCCGGCGCCGAGGATACCGTGGTTGTCACTGGTGCTGCTCGAGACGCGGTTAAGGCTATTTGCCATGAGGCCGGCGTGCGGACAGTGGAGAATCCCGACTACGAGTCCGGAGAGATGTTGTCGTCTCTAAAGGCGGGCTTGCAGGGTGTGCATCCAGCCGCGCAGGCGGCTCTTGTGGTGCTTGGTGATCAGCCGGGCATACAGGAACCTGTTGTGAGGGCGGTGCTGCGCTGCCACCGCGAATCCGGTGCCTCGCTCGTTGTTCCCAGCTATCAACGGCGCCGGGGCCACCCGTGGTTAATCGGACAGGAGTGGTGGCCCGAAATCCTTGGAATGCAGTGGCCGGAGACGCCGAGGGACTTCCTCAATCGTCATAGCGGGGCTATCCACTACGTGGAAGCCGACACGCCCTCCATCCTGCAGGACATCGACACCCCAGAGGAATACTTGAAATCGAGGCCCTAGTGTCCTATTGTGAGATGGGGGCAAAGATCAGAAGGAGTGTGTGAGATGACGGACTGGGACGAGATCGTCGAGAGCATCAACCGGGCGATGGAGGCTGTGAGCAAGGCCCACAATGCATCGCAGACCCTGCAGCAAGACGCCAATCACAACACCTTCGAGGTATTTCGCAGGAGAATGAAGGAGCCGGAAGATCACTTGCAGCGGCTCAAGAGGGTGCTGGACAACGAAGAAGCGTTTGCAATGGATGAGCTGATGGACGCCCTCAGCAAGGTGTATTCGGGCCACGCGGCGGACCATCGCAAAACACCGCGCATGAACCCATAGGGGATCGCAAGGATCCCTGAGAATTCCCCGAGATCCTGCGGCGCCGCTATCGGAACTCGAGGTAGTAGCAGTTGGTCTGGCGAAGCGAAAAACCCATTCGCAAATAGAGCCGATTTGCCGCGAGCCGCCGCGGATTCGAGGTAAGAGAAACCCCGCGTGCACCCCTCTGCCTTGCCAGTTCCAGCAGGCGCTTCATCAGCGCTTCACCAATACCGAGTCCCCGTGAGGCCTGGTCTACGACCACATCCTCAATGACCGCGCGGGTCCCTGTGGGCACACGGTAGATGGTCAAGGAACCGGCGCCCACGATCTGACCCTTCTCATCGGGGTGGCGCGCGATCAGCAGGACATTGGAGTCGTTCTTGAGTAGCGCATCCAGCTCGTCTGCCGCAGGTGGCGGGTTGTTGTGCGTCAGCTGAGGGATGAGACGCTCAAGCGCACCAAGGACCTCTGGTGTCCGGGCAAGCACCTGCTCAATGACCATGCTACTCCTTGATCCCCAGTGATTGGCTCGCCGGCAGGCAAGCATGCACTCAGGAGACGCTCGTCAAGCCCACCCGCAACTCCTCGCCGTCCAGGTTCTCACTCAGTTGCGCGGCATCGGCCGGCGGAGCCTCAAAGTCCAACGACACTGCCAGGGTCTCTGTGGTGACATAGTCCTTGTGAGCCTCGACAGCTGCCCGGAGACCGGGGGAGGCTTGAACAAAAAGGTGGATGCGGTCTGCCACATCGAGATTCGAGGTCTTGCGCAGATCCTGCACTCGCCGCACGAACTCGCGTGCCTGGCCTTCCCGCACCAGTTCCGGCGTCAGCGTGGTCACTAGGGCCGCCACGTACGCGCCCTCTTCGGCAACGGAGAAGCCGCCCTTGGCCTGCGCCTTCACTTCCACATCGCCCGGCTCGATCTCATACTGAGCGCCCTCAAGCGTCATAGTCAGGGATTTTCCCAACAAGAGCGTCCGGGCTGCCCCTTCTGCTTCCAGAGCCAGGATTGCCTTCTGGATGGCAGGGAATTTGCTCCCGTACTTCTGGCCCAGTTGCTTCGGAAGCGGCTTCACAGCGTGCGAGACAGCCTCAGTAACCGAATCCAGCAGGCGAACATGCTTGACGTTGAGCTCGTCCTCCACCAGTTCCGAGAAAGCCTCGACCACGCGGCGTTCTGATGGATTGCCCACCGAGAAGGCGGCCTCCTGCAGCGGCTGGCGGACCTTGCGGTTCGCCTTCTGTCGGGCGGCGTGGCCGAGGGAGACCAGCTTAATGACAAGCGCCATGTCGCGATTCAGAGCCTCGTCAATGAGGGACGCGTCATACACCGGCCAGTCGGCCAAGTGCACAGATTCCGGAGAGCCGCCATCGACGGAACGCACCAGGTTCTGGTAGAGCTCGTCGGCCAGGAAGGGCATGGCGGGGGCAATCAGCTTGCTCAACGCGACAAGCGCGCCATACAGCGTTGCGTAGGCCGAGTGTTTGTCCTCATCAGAAGCCGATTTCCAGAAGCGGCGCCGCGAGCGGCGCAGGTACCACGTTGAAAGCTTCTCTACGAAGGTCTGAATGGGCCGCGTTGCCCCTGTGACATCGTATTCATCATACGCTTTGCTGACATCGCGGATGAGCAGGTGGAGCTCTGATAGCAGCCAGCGATCCAGAACGTTGCGGCTGCCGGCCGCCCGGTGTGCGAGGTCAGGTTTGTCAAGGTTGGCGTAGGTGACAAAGAATGAGTAGACGTTCCAGAGCGTCAGGGTGAACGTGCGAATCACCTCAGCCACCAGATCGACGGAGAAGCGGCGTTCGTTCCCAGGCGGAGATGCGGTGTAGAGGTACCAGCGGAACGCATCAGCTCCGTCCGCTTTGATGACATCCCACGGATCGACGAAATTGCCCAGGCTCTTTGACATCTTCTTGCCCTCAGCATCGAGAATCAGCCCCAGGCAGATCACGTTCCTGTAAGAGACCGAATTCATGAGAAGCGTGCTGATGGCGTGAAGCGAGTAGAACCAACCGCGCGTCTGATCGACTGCTTCGCAGATGTAGTCTGCCGGGAACTGGGACTCGAATTTGTCTTTGTTCTCGAAAGGATAGTGCCATTGCGCAAACGGCATGGCCCCTGAATCGAACCAGACGTCTATGAGGTCCTTGACGCGCCGCATCGTGCCGCCACACTGAGGGCAAGCATACGTGATCTCGTCGATGTACGGCCGGTGCAGGTCTAGATCGGGCATCTCCCGACCAACCTTGCCGGTCAATTCGGCGATGGACCCCACACATTCCCGATGCTTGTCCTGTTCGCACTCCCAGATGGGCAGTGGTGTTCCCCAGTAGCGCTCACGGCTGAGGGACCAGTCGATATTGTTGGACAGCCAATTTCCAAAGCGCCCCTCGCGGACGTGCTGCGGCACCCAGTTGATGGTGTTGTTTAGCTCCACGAGGCGGTCCTTGAACCGGCTCGTGCGGATGTACCAGGAATCGCGCGCATAGTACATGAGAGGCGTATGGCAGCGCCAGCAGAACGGGTAGGTGTGCGAATAGTCCTCGATTCGGAATAGCAGTCCTCGCGCGCGAAGGTCGTCCACGATGAGAGGATCCGCGCTCTTGATGAACATACCTCGCCACGGGGTAACATCCTGCACAAATGTTCCGTCCGGCAGCACCGTCATCAGCACGGGCAGGTTATGCTGAGTGGCCATTTCCATATCCTCAGCGCCAAACGCAGGGGCCATATGCACCAGGCCAGAGCCATCCTCGGTGGTCACGAAATCCCCAAGGACGACGAAGTGCGCGGGCTTGTCTGGCGGCATGAAGGTGAAGAGCGGATGGTACTTGGCGCCCTTTAGTTTCTTACCCTTGAACGTGTCGAGGACTTTCACTTCCTCATCTTTGAAGATCTTCTGCACCAGGTCCTTCGCGACGATCAACTTCTCTGAAGCGCCGTCGTGTTGACGCTCTATGGTGACATAGTCCACATCGGGATGGACTGCGACCGCTACATTTCCCGGCAAGGTCCACGGCGTCGTGGTCCAGACCAGCAGCGAGGTATCCTTCCTCTCAACGAGGGGCATGCGGACAAAGACCGAGGGCTCGGTGACATCTTCGTAGCCCAGGGCAACTTCGTGATCCGAAAGCGGTGTGCCACAGCGAGGGCAGTAGGGCACAACCTTGTACCCCTTGTAGAGCAAGTCCTTGTCCCAGAAGCTCCTGAGGATCCACCAGACCGACTCGATGTATTCGTTGGTGTACGTCACATAGGCATCATCGAGATCGACCCAGAAGGCTATTCGATCAGTGAGGCGTCCCCAATCGCGGATGTACTCAAAGGCGGACTTGCGGCACTCCTCATTAAACCTGGCGATGCCGTACTCATCGATCTGCTGCTTGTTGGTGAACCCGTGCTTCTTTTCGACCTCGATTTCAACCGGCAGGCCGTGCGTGTCCCAGCCACCACGGCGCGAAACGTGAAATCCGCGCATGATCTTGTAGCGCGGAAACATATCTTTGAAGGCGCGAGCCAGAACGTGATGCACGCCCGGCCGGCCGTTGGCGGTCGGTGGCCCCTCGTAGAAGACGAATTCCGGCCGCCCACGACGCGGCTCAACGGTCTTGTTGAAGATCTGTTCGCGCTGCCAGAACGCGAGCACGCCCTCTTCCATCGCGGGTACATCCAGCTTGGCAGGCACGGGCTTGAACATGTGTGTTTCCATTCAAAGACACCTCGAAGCATGAAGAAAAATCAAAGCCTCTCATCCCTGGACAGAGACGAGAGGCTATGCTCACGCGGTACCACTCTGCTTCCCGCAAGCGCGGGCGCTTGGCCGAAGACCAACATCTTCGCGAACCAGGTAACGGTGGTCGAATCCGTCTCGCTTACTATCCCGCAACCGGTCCTCAGAGAGGCACCAGCTCGGATTTCAGCTCAAGGCTCCGGGATGATTTTCGGTCCATTTGGCAATCCGGCTCGCACCAATCCCGAACTCGCTGCGCGCCATGCGGACCTACTCGTTCCCATCAAAGCCGATGTGTTCGCGATTATCCCACGGTTCGTCTCAGGCGTCAATTTCGCACGTGCTTGAACCTGGATGCCCAGACGGCGCACGCCCCGCATGACCCACATCGCCCATCGCCCATGGAAAGGCAACGCCGCACGATTTGACTCCGTGGAACAAAGAGGAACAGTTCAGATCACTGGGTGCAGCCTCGTCCCGGGATGGCTGCGGCGTATCAGAGTACGCGGCACCGTGAACCGGGCAGGTGCAGTCATCGCCACGCTGTGCCAAGCATATGTGCTTCCGTCAGAGACCAACTGGCTGTCCGATATATCTATGCGAAAAGGTTGCCAGCCAGGTAACCAAGCTAGGAAACCGGGAATTGATCCGCTTTGGCGGAGGTGAGAAGGTCGTTTTTGCGCAATGCCCTGACCTGGCGCCTCCACCACTGACCGTTACCTCACCCCTTCAGTAGCGATCAGTGGATGGCGTTCTTCGGCCTCGGAAGTCGCCACATCGGTCAACATTGGCTCACCACCCCTTCATGCTGCACTCTTCATCTAGTGAAGGTTGGCGATTGAAATGCCCTTCTCAAAATCGAAATATCCTCGGGATGCGAAACGTGCACGCGCAGCACGCGTCGGCGCCGGGCAATAAGCGTATCGTAGTCGCCCAGGGCTTGGGCACGGATGAGGGTACCGAAGGACAAGCCTTGCCCAGGGATCTGAATGTCGTTTGTGGCGTCGCTGACGATCTGAATGAAGAATCCAGTGTTTGGTCCGCCTTTGTGCAGTTGCCCGGTGGAGTGCTGGAAGCGCGGTCCGAAACCGGCCGTGACGGCCAGGTGCGTCCGTTCCCGGATGAGGACGCGGAGCCTCTGGAGTTCGTCAATGATGTCCTGGCGATGCGGCAGATAGGCATTGATCGCCACGAAATCGCCGGGAACCGCCTGCTCCAGGAAGGATCGCAGTATCTGGGAGGCACCCGCATCCAGCGACCGATCGCCCAGGGAGATATCCCACTCACCCTCCACCAGCCGCCCTGCGGCTCGGAACTGGTCGATCTTGGATCGTGTTCGATCCTTGCTTTCCTGCACGTCTGGCTGATCGAAGGCATTGACGCCGAGGATGTGACAGGCCACAGCGATGGCGACCTCCCACCGGAAGAACTCTGCGGCCATATCATAGGCGTTGGTCACATCGAACTTGATCACGGGGAATCCAGCCCGCAGCAAGGCATCCAAACCTGCGTCCAACTCACCGTCCTGACGAATGTATACAAAGAGGCGATCCTGCCCGTACACCGCGGGCACGTCCAAAGGCTCCAGCGGAACGGGGAGAATTCCCTTCCCGTTCTTGCCGCTCGATTCCGCCACCAGCTGCTCAATCCAGTGCGGCAATGCGCTCAATGACGAATCAGCGAGGATTGTCAGCTTGTCGCGTCCCTCCAGGGCAGCCTCTCCCAACACCGCGCCAAGAGCGATGCCCGGACTGCGCGCTGCTGGGAGCTCGCGCCCGCACTGCCGTTGCATGCTTTCAGCGCGGTCCAAGAGTCGATCAAGATCCACTCCCAAGAGAGCAGCCGGAACCATGCCGAAATCCGTGAGAGCAGAGAATCGTCCTCCGACCGTAGAATCGGCCGTGAAAATCCTGCGGAAACCCAACTTGCGCGCCAGTTGTTCAAGCGAGGTGCCCTTATCTGTGATTGCCACAAACCGCGAGCCGTCCGAATTGGACCTAGACCAGAAATAGTCAAAGGTGGCCGACACTTCAGCCGTACCGCCTGACTTGCTTGAGACGATGTACAGGCTCTTATCGGGAGGGAAGTCGGCCGCTGCCTGCGCAACCTGGGCAGGATCGGTCGAGTCGAGAATCGCAAGGCATACGGCATCTGGATCCGAGGCAGCTGACGACGAAAACATGCTGCTGATGACTTCTGGGGCCAGCGAAGAGCCGCCCATGCCGATGACCAGGAAACGGGAGATGTTCGCACGGTGAACTTGCGTCGCAAACTCGCGATAGGCTGGAAGCAGGGCGCGAGCCTTCTGCGGAGAGCCCGTCCAACCCATTCGGCGGCTGACCTCGGCCTGCCCGGCTGGCTCATCCGACCACAGGGTCGGGTCGTTCCCACAGAACCGCGTCAGAAACGAATTGGCTGAAAGCTGACCGATGCGCTGCGCCACTCCCTCCGAGATGGGGCCAAGCGCCCGCACGGCGTCCCGCCGTCTCGTATCAATACTCTTCAGGACATCGCCAATGGATGCTGAAAATGCCGCCACGCCCTCGGACTCCAGTTCCCGCGCAACTTCGTCCATTGCAATGCCCGTTTGCTCCAGGTCGGCGAGCGTGTCGCGGGCGCCCCTCAGATCCTTGGAGATGGACAGCTCGGCGCGGCCGTGATCCCGCGCCGCAGCCAATGTCAGTGGGGGGAGCGTGTTGACCGTATCCTTGCCAACAAGCTCGTCCACGTAGAGGGTATCGGGATACGATGGATCTTTGGTGCTGGTTGACGCCCACAGCGGCCGCTGGAGCCGCGCCCCACTCAGGCGCAGGCGTTCCCATCGCTCTCCGCTGAACACCCTGCGGAAGTCTTCGTAAGCGAGCTTCGCGTTGGCGACCGCGGCTCTGCCACAGAGGGAGGATCCGGGCGGTAGGCGTTTGTCAACCTTGGAATCCACACGCGACACAAAGAATGATGCAACCGAGGCGACATGATCAATTGCGCGACCGGCTGCCAGCCGGTCCTCGAGACCGGATAGGTAGGCGTCCACTACCTCAGCGTAGCGCGAGCGTGAGAAGATGAGGGTGATGTTGATATTCAGGCCAGCTGCAACCGTCCGGCGGATGGCAGGGATCCCGGCAGACGTTGCAGGGATCTTAACCATGAGATTGGATCTCGCCACGCGCGCCCAGAGCTGTTCCGCCTGTGCGACGGTAGCTTCGGTGTCATGGGCGAGAAGAGGGCTGACCTCGATGCTTACGTAGCCATCGGCACCACTGGTCTGCGCGTAGAGGGGCGCAAAAAGATCCAGGGCATAGCGAACATCCTCAACCGCCAATTCCCAGAAGATCTTTTCGGCGTCCCAACCCGACCAGGCCATAGACCTGAGAGCCTCGTCGTAGTCATGGCTGCCGGAAATGGCCTGGTTGAAGATGGTCGGATTTGAGGTCATACCGCGGATGTCCCCGCGGTCAATGAGGGCTTTGATCTCTCCGGTCTCCAAGGCTCCCCGCTGGATGCTATCCAGCCACAACGATTGGCCTAGGGAGACCAGCCTGGCAAGTCTATTCATGGGTTGATCAGTCAGGCACTACTCCGAAAGTCGAAACGCGATCGGGCAGCCGGATTCCCGACCTGACAGGTCCCGTTCTAGAGTTTCCCGGTGTCCTCCAGTTTGCGGATCTTGGAGACGCGGCGATCGAACCGTTCGCCGCCAGGGTCGCGTCCCATGTAGCGTGCGCCCAGGAAGGCCCTGATGAGCACCACGGCAAGTTCGGAACCGATGACACGGCCGCCCAGGCAGAGCACGTTCATGTTGTCATGGACAACTCCCTGCGCGGCAGAATACGTGTCATGACAGACGGAGGCATACACGCCCTTCATCTTGTTGGCGGCAATGCAGGCGCCGATGCCCGAACCGCAGACCAAGATACCTCGTTCTGCCTCGCCGCGTTGGATCTTCCGGCCCACCTTTTCGGTAAAGTCCGGGAAATCGACGGGATCCGGCGTGTTGGTGCCGAGGTCGATGACGTCTGCGCCAGCATCGCGCACAGCCTGCAGTACCGTGTCACGCAGAAAGAAACCCGCATGGTCAAAGCCGACCGCCACCTTCATTTGCGTCCACTCCGTTTAGTTGCTGAGCGTGCCTTTTGCACGTTGCGGGCCGCAGATCGATGCCGCGGCTTAGCCCTGAGAAGGCCTCTTGCCTGGACAATCACGTTGTCGACGGTGAATCCCAGGTGCTCAAAAATCACCTTATAGGGTGCGGAAGCGCCGAAACGCTCAATGCTTATGATCTTGCCCTTGTCGCCGACATAGCGCTCCCATCCCTGTCTGACGCCGGCCTCCACGGCCAACCGAAGCGGAACATCGTCCGGAAGGATCGAACGGCGGTATGACGCCGGCTGCTCTTCAAACAGTGACCAGGATGGGAACGATACGACGCGGACGGCGATTCCCTTTGCCGACAACTTCTGCGCCGCATCGTGGATCAAGGCGACCTCAGAGCCGGAGGCCATAAGGATGATATCCGGCTTCTTCCCGCCGAAGTTTGCCAACACATAGGCGCCCTTCGCAACTCCTGTGGCCGAGCCGGTGGCCGTGCGGTCAAATACAGGCAGGGCCTGGCGGGATAGGGCAAGAGACGTGGGGCCGTCCCTACGGGAAATGGCGAGCTTCCATGCCTGAGCCACCTCGTTGGCGTCGGCAGGACGAATCACCAGCAGGTTCGGTATCGCGCGCAGTGCGGCGAGATGCTCGATCGGCTGATGCGTGGGACCGTCCTCTCCGAGGCCAACACTGTCGTGAGTGAAAACGAAAATGGACGGAACGTGTGACAGCGCGGCGATACGGATCGCGGGCCGCATATAGTCTGAGAAGACGAGGAACGTGCCGCCATAGGGGATGACACCACCGTACAAGGTCATGCCATTCAGGGCGGCGGCCATGGCGTGCTCGCGAACACCAAAGTGTACGTAGCGACCTGAGGGATTGTCGCTCTGAAACACGCCAGCCCCGTCGAACTTCGTGTTGTTGGAGGGAGTCAGATCTGCCGAGCCCCCGATGAGCTCGGGCAACATAGCGGCGAGGGCAGTCAGCACTTTTCCCGAAGCGACCCGGGTTGCCATGCCCTTGTTATCGGCCGTGAATGACGGGATCGCCGCTTCCCAAGAGTTCGGGAGCTCATGGCGGAGGCGGCGCGTGAGATCGGCCGCCGCCGAAGGTTTCGATGCGGCAAAGGCCTCCAACTTCTTGTTCCACGCATCCTCGGCGGCTCTCCCATCATCAATAGCATGCCGGAAGAACTCCGACACATCGCCTGGGACAATGAAGCGCGGCTCGATGGGCCATCCGAGGTTCTGCTTGGCGGCATTCAACTCCTCATCGCCGAGCGGCTCGCCATGGGCCTTGGAGGTATCCTGCTTGTGCGGAGCGCCGAACCCGATGTGAGTGCGGCAGGCAATCAGAGATGGGCGCGGATCCTGCTTGGCGCGGCGGATGGCTTCATCGATTGCGTCGACATCATTCCCGTCCGCAACCTGCTGGACGTGCCAGTTGTAGGCCGCGAAGCGCTGCACGCGGTCCTCGGTGAATGTCAGATCAGTGGGCCCATCTATGGAAATGTGGTTGTCATCGTAGAGGTAAATGAGTCTGCCAAGGCGCAGGTGACCGGCAAGAGACGCCGCCTCAGAGGCAACTCCCTCCATCAGGTCGCCATCGGTCACGATTGCATAGATGATGTGGTCGAACAATTCCTGGTCGAACTCCGCCGCCAGGTGGGCCTGAGCGATAGCCATCCCCACACCAGTGGCAAAGCCCTGTCCGAGCGGCCCCGTAGTGGTCTCTACGCCCGGCGTAAGGCCGTATTCCGGATGCCCCGGAGTCTTGCTCCCCCACTGTCGGAAATTGCGAATCTGGTCAATAGGCAGATCGTAGCCGGTCAGGTGAAGCAGCGAGTACAGGAGCATTGAGCCGTGCCCGCCCGATAGGATGAATCGATCCCGACCGGGCCAGTTGGGATTGTGTGGATTGTGACGGAGGTGCCGGGTCCAGACTGTGAATGCCAGCGCCGCGGCTCCCATCGGAAGCCCGGGGTGGCCCGAATTGGCCTGTTGGACTGCATCGGCGGAAAGGAACCGCAGTGTATTGATTGCTCGCGATGAAAGCTCATCCATGTTGTGCCCTCCAGTGAACGACATTCTACCACCGGGTGTGCAGACGTTCACAATCATGGCGGCAGAGGCGAAACACATCACCGCGCCGAGATGACATTCGTCCCAGCACAATGCTGATGCTGGTGTCGACGTTGCAAATTCCGAGTGGTTAGTACCTGTCGTGCAATTGGGAGACGGGCAGCGTAATGAATCCCTCTTCTTTGTTGCCCAATTGTGTCACTTCGGCTGGTCGCAGAGCAGCTAGCCAGCCAGTGTACGCCGCGAGCAGTGCATCCAGCTGCTCCTGCATGAGCACCTGCTCCATGGGTAGAAGGCCATGCAGGAGCCTGTGTCTAGTGATCTCTTCCAGAAAAGTCATCGGATCATGGATGCGAATGCCGCGCTCAAACAGGACAAGGGCGCGCTGCAGGCGGCCTTCCAGGGTGGGTTTCGGCAGTGGAGGGCGTCCCAGTAGTGCACAGAAACCTGCATGCGGGTGGGTTTCCAGCCACTGGCGCTGAGTATCCTGCGCCGGAAAGGGCTTGAAGGCAAGCGGGACGAGCCGTCGGTATAGTTCGAAGCCCAGTTGCACCCAGCCGAGACAAAGAGCCTCGGTCCGGGGCGTGCCGCTGACCGGTATGCCGCGCAAGTGCAGGTCGTGTTCCGCCTCGCGGATCTCCGCGCCCCTGATTGTCTGCGATGTCCCTTTCTGAGACTCGAGGCGTTTGCGGATCACTCCGGCGTTCACATGTGAAGGCGAGTTTACAGCGACGTGGAGCGAATCCTGATTGGCGAGGAATCCGACGAGGTCATCGAGCGCGGCCTCGGAAATGTTCACCACGCGTAGGTCTTGATCCAGCACTGCGTACGTGAAGGCCTGGCGACCAGAGGTGCAGTCGATCCCAACGCAGATCCTGTTCACAGTACTGTCGGTCATGGTGCGCCGCCGCTGCCACATATCAGTATAGAGCAAAAGTCCGGTGGCTGCAACAGACATGCCGGCTTGCTACCACTCCAATACGGAGGCCGCGGGCGTCCCCGCTCCTTCTGGGAAAGCACCGCTCTCGCCGACAGCGACCTGCAGTGATGTGGTCTGTTGCCAGGTTTGGTGCGTTCATTCAGCCATTGAATCCAGGGAATCCGGTTCGGGAGAAGGGTTACGTTCACCGAGCCCTGCAGGTACCCCTTGGAGGTATGTTCCTTTACCTGAGATTGCCGATGCATGAGGAGGGTTTTCCAGATCTCTGCTGATCCTCGGCGAATTCGACATCTACCTTCGGATCAATGATAGTCTGATCAGATGGCAGGGTCCTCTCAGCCTCCTGTCAAGAGGCCACTATCACTGCGGAAAAATGCAGTCGAGCACCAGATGATCTGGATAGGCACTAGCGCAGCCACACCGATGATAGAATGGCGAAGAGGATCTTGGACGAGTGGTTGACACCCCGCTGAGCAGCAAAGTGGTATTAATCACGGGGGCAGCGAGACGCATCGGTCGGGCCTTGGCTGTTGCGAGCGCGCAGGCTGGCGCGGATGTAATCATTCACTACGGAACATCCAAGGAGTCAGCCGAAGCCACGCGCCAGGAAATTGTGGCCATGGGGCGAAGCGCCTGGACCGTGCAGGCCGACCTCTCCAGGCCCGACGAAGTTGCAAGGCTGGCAGAGAACGCGTTTCAGCTTGCACCGGTTTTTGGACTCGTCAACAATGCGGCGATCTTCGCCGGAGGGCCGTTTGGGAAGACCAGCCTAGCGGACTGGCAGGAGCACCTGGCAGTGAACCTGACCGCTCCGTTTCTGCTCACGCAATCCTTTGCCCGCCTGCTGGGCCCCGAGAGACAGGGACGTGTTGTAAACCTGCTTGACTGGCGCGCCTCCAGGCCCGGAGTCGATCACTTCGCCTACACGGTTACGAAGGCTGCCCTGGCGGCGATGACTCGCTCACTCGCGCTGTCGATGGCCCCAAACGTCTCGGTGAACGGACTGGCTCTCGGTGCGTTCCTTCCACCAGAGAGCGGAGGGCGAGATCCAGACCTCGTCAACCGCATCCCTGCGGGTCGGTGGGGTGAACTGCACGAGGCTGGACATGCACTCGTATTCCTGCTGGCCGGGCCAGCCTACGTTACGGGTGAGATCATCCACCTGGACGGCGGCCGCCACCTGCTTTAGGAGGATCCATGGACAAAGTGATCATCAGGGACCTGGTAGCCCGCGGCGTCATCGGGGTGAACGATTGGGAACGGGAGAAGGCTCAGGAGATTCTGATCAACATTATTGCCTTTGTAGACACGAGGAAGGCAGGCAAGTCCGACAAGCTGGCGGATTGCGTCGACTACAGGATCCTGGCGAAGCAGGCCCGGCTGCACGCTGAGTCCGTTGCCCGGCACACCGTTGAAGCGCTGGCAAACGACCTGGCGGAGCTTTGTTTGCAGGACGAGGCGATCCGCAAGGTGATCATACGAGTGGAGAAGCCAGGAGCGGTCAGGTTTTCGGCATCAGTTGGAGTGGAGATCGAACGAGGCCGCGATGAGGAGAGCAGTTGAGTTCTATCTCAGCCTAGGATCGAATGTCCAGCCGGAGCGTAACCTTGCAGAGGCGATACGTCGCCTGCGGGTATACGGCGAACTCAGGGCGATCTCAAGTGTTTGGGAGTCTCACGCCGTCGGCTCGGATGGACCAGACTTCCTTAACGTGTGCGTCGGATTCGTGGCGCCCCTCGACGGAGCGGACCTGAAACAGAACATCCTCCAGTCCATTGAAACCGGACTCGGGCGCGCCAAGACGGCCAACAGAAATGCGCCCCGGACAATCGACATCGATATTATGATGGAGGATAACCAGCCGCTCAACCTTGAGCGCTGGAACCACGCCTTTGTGCTGATGCCTATGGCCGAATTGAAGCCAGACCTGCCGCATCCGATCAGCGGCAGACGTCTTGCGGAGGAGGCCATGGAGGTTCAGGCGTCGACGTGGATCCGACGGCGCCCGGATGTCTTAATGGACGTGGAAGAAACCAAGGGGAACTAGATCTGCGACGGGCGCGGAATGCACCGATTGCGACCCGGACAGACATTATGCCTAGAAGGCATCAATAGGCGGTCTGGAGATGTTGTCGAGAAACTCCTGCCGGGTGGACGGGTTCGTGCGGAAGGCTCCATGCATGGCGGAAGTCGTCATGCGTGCATCGTGCTTCTTCACGCCCCGCATCATCATGCACAAGTGCAAGGCCTCGACAACCACGGCCACGCCCGTGGGCTGAAGCAGCTGCTGCAGCTCGTCGGCGATCTGACGGGTCATCCGCTCCTGGACTTGCAGACGCCGAGAGTACAGGTCGACCAGCCTGGGAATCTTGGAGAGCCCGATCACCTTGCCTGCCGGCATGTAGGCCACGTGGGCGCGCCCGATAAACGGTAGCAGGTGGTGCTCGCACAGGCTGTAGAACTCGATGTCCCGGACAATGACCATTTCATCGTACGTGATATTGAAGACCGCACCGTTCACAACCTTTTCGGGATCGGTGTGATAACCGCTTAGCAACTCGGCGTACATGCGAGCGACGCGTTTCGGGGTATTCCGAAGACCCTCGCGTTCCGGTTTCTCCCCAAGCGCGCGCAGGAATTCCGCCATGGCAGCCTCAGAGGCGGACAGGTCCACGCCCGTGTTGGCGATGTAGTCGTCGCTCATTTCATCATCAAAATCAATGCGATCCATGGGATCATCTCCGGCATTGGGCGCGCCAGGCCGCACACCGTTGCCTTGCCACTATCCGATTTCGGGTTCCAGGAGTCCGTAAGAGCCGTCGCGGCGGCGGTACAACACGGCAATGCGATTGGTGTCGGCATTGTAAAAGACAAAGAAGGCGTCATGACCGAGCAGGCTCATCTGCTCAACGGCCTCCAATTCATCCATTGGGAGTACGCGGAAGGTCTTGCGGCGGGCTATGACGGGCGGCAGGCGATCCGTGTCATCCGCGGGGATCGGGGCCTCGACCACCTCGGCGGCTGACTGACCGGTGCCCCGACCGCGATAGTGTCTGCCCTTGTATCGCTCAATTTGCTTGCGAAGAATGTCAATACCAGCGTCGAACGCTGTGACCATCTCGCTCGATCGCTCCTCCGCTCGGAGGATTAGACCCTTGCCCCGTGCCGTGATCTGAGCAACATTGCGGTCTTCGGCCTGGCGTGATGAGGCGTGGTGGCTCAGCTCCACGTCGACTTGCTCAATCGCCGGCAGGTAGTGATCCAGCCTGCCTGCACGCTCTTCCACATGCTGCTTGATCCGATCAGATAAACGCAGATTGCGAACCTGGACTTCGACTCTGGCCGTCACATTGCCTCCTCAAGAAAATGCCCGTTGCCTTCAGCGAGGGCACGCCACCTCAGGCGCCGAAAGCAAGTCCGCGATATGCCCGTGCCACAGTGAGCGCAAAAACGTCCCGCGCCCCCGCAGCAAAGAGCGCTTCGGCGCAGGACGAAAGGGTGGCACCCGTCGTCGCGACATCGTCCACCAACAGAACGCTGCGGCCTTTCACAAGCCCCAGCCTGCCCTGGAATGCGTCGCGCACATTGACGTGACGTTCCGCTCTGCTCAGCCCGACCTGGGAACGAGTCTCGCGAGCCCGAATCAGCGCATGCGGAGCATACGCAATACCCAAGGCAAACGAAAGCGGCCAGCCAATCAAGCCGGCTTGATTATAACCTCGTTGTTTGAGGTGGCTGTTGCCCAGGGGCACTGGGACAAGCACATCCACGGCCCACCGAAGTTGATTGACATAGGCGGTCAACTGAGGAACAAGTGCTTCACCGAGTCCAAGGTCGCGACGATATTTGAGTCTGTGCAACGCGGGGCGGATGGGATCGGCGAAGGCTGACCATGACCGAAGCTCTGTGAAGCAAGGTGGAACAGTGGTGCAGTCTGCACATCGGCTGCGTGCCGAGGAAACAGGCGTACCGCATAGCTCGCATAGCGGAGTCGGAAGGATGGGAACTCGTTGCTGACACCTGGGGCACCAGCGATATCCAGGTGTCCCGCAACCGCCGCATGTAGGTGGCAGGAGTAGGTCAATCCCCAGCCAAAGAATGTGGTACAGGTGATAGAGCAGCCTGAGGCCGCTCACCGCGGATCTGCCCCCAGATCGATGATCAGGGACCAATTCCCGCAAACGCCTTGGTCAATTGGATGGCAGCCGGAGTAAGGAGAATGATGAGAATGGAGGGGAAGATCAGAAATGCCAGCGGCAGGATCATCTTCACCGGCGCCTGACGCGCCCGCTCTTCCGCGAACTGTCTTCGGCGGACGCGCATCTGGTCAGACTGAATGCGCAGCACTTTCGCAAGACTGACGCCCAGGATCTCGCTCTGGATGATAGCAGCCACGAAGCTGGTCATTTCAGGCAGACCAATACGATCAGCCATGTCGCGCATGGCGTCGCGCCGAGCCTTGCCAAGCTGGATCTCGCGAATAGCACGCAGAAGTGCAAGCGAGAGCTGGCTTTGCCACTTTTCCGCAACCTTGGCCATCGCTGCCTCAAACCCCAGTCCCGCCTCCACGCATATCGTCAGCAGGTCAAGAGCGTCGGGGAGAGCGCGGCGGATATCCAACTGCCGGGCATTGATCCGAGACTGGAGCCAGAGCTGTGGGAAAAAGAAACCCAGGACCGTGAAGATGAGAACGATCAGCAGGATCTGACCCAGCGGCCAATTGGTCGGAGCCGCGAGGCCGATCACAAGCATCAATCCGCCGAAAAACACCGCTATGAGGAAGCGTGATGCCAGGAATGTGGGAGCCTCAATTCGGCCTGGATTGCCAGCGATCTCCAGCTTGCGAGTGGTGTCCTCGAGGGCCTTCTGAGGCGTGAATCGGGAGGAGAGCTCGCCAATTCGCTGCAACAGTGGCAGGAGCACACGCTCCGCGAACGGCTGCTGCATTTCGATCTCTTCGAGCGACGTGACCGCCTCTCCCCGTTGGGCAGCTTCGGCCAAACGGACCATCAGGGGGTCTTCCTGATCCTGGGAGTGCACAGCCCGCACGCCGGCGGCAATGAGGAGCGCCGCACCAATCAGGACTCCGAGAACCACGAGCAGGATGATGAGAGTGCTCATATCTCAATCGTGCCGATGCGCGTCATGACATAGTAGCCGAGGCTGATAAGCGCTACCACGACAATGGCAGCAATGGCCGCGCACAGGGGACCCGCCTCGGCGAAGGACATCAGATAGGCGGGGTTGAGGAACCAGAGGACAATGGTGAGGATGATTGGGATGAGGGCCAGAATGATACCTGAGACCCGGACCTGAGCAGTAATCACCCTTATCTCGCCTTTGATGCGGACGCGCTCGCGAATCGTGAACGAAATCGTGTCCAGGATTTCGGCGAGATTGCCGCCAACCTCCCTCTGCACATTCATCGCTGTGATGACAAAGTCAAGGTCCACGCTCGGAATGCGGCGCAGGAGATTGGCCAGAGCGGCTTCCATCGAAATGCCCAGTTGAATTTCCTGCACAACGCGGCGAAACTCCTCGCAAATCGGGCTGGGCAGCTCTCGGCTCACGGCCTCCATGGCCTGCAGCATGGAGTAGCCGGCGCGGAGTCCATTTACCATGAGGTTGAGCATATCGGAAAGCTGATCATTGAATCGATTCAGCCGCCGGGACTGCTGCCGGGCGACATAGATGCCCGGCGCGAGGTATCCAAGGACTCCGCCGATTGCAAATGAAATGATATTCCTGCCGCCGATCAGCCAGGCGAGCGCACCAAGCAAGAGCACCGACATGAACACCAGGGCGAAGTACTCGCCCACTCGGAATTTTAGATCGGCACGCGCGAGGTTCTGGCTGATGCGACTTCCAAACGATGTACGCTCCACGCGTACGGACACCCAGTCCGAAAGAGCGCGCCGCCGGGTCTCGGCATCTTCCTGCGGTGCTTCTTCGCCCAGGTACTGGGTGAGGCGTTCCTCGAGCAGGCCCTGTTCCCGGGAGCTTGTGACAATCATCCCGACAATAAGGAGGGCTATGGTGAGGATCCCACCGACAATCACGATTCCGGTCATACGAGTGCTCGCCGACCTCTATGCTGCCGCTAGCGGCGCCGTTCGCCGATTCCAAAGATGGAGGCAGGCAGGTGGATGCCAGCTGCCTCGAGGCGGTCCATAAACTTCGGCCGCAGCCCCGTGGGCCGCAACCTGCCGATGATCTGCCCGTTTTCAATTCCTGTTTGCTCGAACTGGAAGATGTCGGTCATGGTGATGATCTCGCTTTCCATGCCGCTGATCTCCGTGATGTTTACAATCTTGCGGGAGCCATCCCGCATACGCTCCTGGTGTACGACCACATTGATGGCTGAGGCGATCTGCTCGCGGATGGCGCGGGACGGAAGATCCATGCCGGCCATGAGTACCATCGTTTCGAGGCGGGCCAACGCATCGCGCGGTCCATTGGAGTGCAGAGTGGTCAACGAGCCATCGTGACCGGTATTCATTGCCTGGAGCATATCCAGGGCAGCCTCATCGCGGATCTCACCCACAATGATCCGGTCGGGACGCATGCGAAGGGAGTTGATCACCAGCGCGCGGATGGTCACCTCTCCGCGACCTTCGATGTTTGCGGGGCGAGATTCGAGCGTCACTACATGTTCTTGCCTCAGCTGGAGCTCCGCCGCGTTCTCGATCGTCACGATGCGTTCATCGTTCGGGATGAATTGAGAGAGTACGTTCAGGAATGTCGTCTTGCCCGAGCCTGTGCCGCCCGAAATCACGAGATTGAGGCGCGCCTCCACGCAGGCCTTAAGGAATTGTATCGCCTCCTGCGTGATAGATCCCCATTGGATCATCTGCTCAAGCGTGATCGGTGTCGTGCCAAACTTGCGGATTGTAAGCACCGGCCCAACGAGGGAGATCGGAGCAATGACGGCGTTGACGCGCGAGCCATCCGGAAGGCGCGCGTCCACGTACGGACTAGCCTCGTCAATACGACGGCCGAGAGGTGCGACAATACGGTCAATGATCCGTAGGACATGATCATTGTTCTCGAACGTCACCGGCACCCGGTGAATCTTGCCCATGCGCTCAATATAGACGTTCTTCGCTCCATTCACCATGATTTCTGTTATGGTGTCGTCCTCAAGCAGTGGCTGCAGCGGGCCGAACCCCAGGATTTCGGCAGCGATCTGCTCGAACAGCCGCGCCCGCTCCGGCCTTGAGAGGACTATGTTCTCCTCTGTCAGAATCTGATCGAAGAGCTCTTGAATCGTCCGGCGGACTTCGGCGGTGCGAGTCACGTCAGTGGACGGATCAAGGTCGGCAAGAAGCTTGTTCTGCACGCGAGTCTTGAGGTCGAAGTAGGAACCGGCCTGCGGCGAGGTGATGGGCACACTAACGCGGCGTGCCTGAAGCGAGGAGAGCCTCGAACTATCACCGCCTGACCGGTCTCCGACTCCACCGGATGTGCCCGGCAGGGTGTTCTGGTCACTCTGTCCCTGTTCGATACGTCTAAGCAACGACATGTATGCTCCTTAACGTTTGCCGATAGGTGTTTCCGAAGCCTCGAGGCTGGCCAACTGAGCGCGCAGGGCCTCGGCCATGGCAAATACGCCGCGGGCAGCGGGCTGGGCACGGTTATCCAGCATGAAGGGCACGCCCTTGTTCACTGCTGGTATGACAGTTCGTTCGTCGAGGGGGATTACCGCACTGATCTTCTCCCGGAGATTCTCGCCAACGCGATCGGGCGTGATGCCGATGCGCCTGTCGAACTTGTTCATGACAAAAACCACGCGTCCTCGATCGATGCCCATAGTCTGCAGCAGGTCAAGGAAGAGCCGGGCGTTCTTGATGGCGGGGATGTCCTGTGTCGTCACCAAGACGATGGCGTCGCTTTGATCGATGGCCGCAAGGACAATGTCGGTCAGCAAGGATGACGTATCCACCACCACATATGAATACATGCGGCGCAGGAATTCCAGCACCTTAATGAACTGTTCCGCGGAGATCTTCTCAGCGAGCTCGGGGCGCTGCGGTGCGGCGAGAATGTGGATACCGGACGCCTCGTGCTTGATCATCGTCTCCTCAACAACATCAGCATCCAATTCGTCCACGCGCGGTGCAATATCAAGGATCGTATTCTTGCCCTGCTCATTAAAGAACATGGCGACGTCCCCGTATTGGAGGTTCGCGTCCAGAATGACGACGCGAGTGTCTTCGTTGTGGAGAGCAATAGCGAGGTTGACAGCGAGCGTCGTGCAGCCCGTGCCGCCCTTGGGGCTGTAGAGTGTGACAACCCTACCCTGGACAACACCGATCGGCGCCCCCTGGGCCGCGGCACGGCGCATGGATGAGCCATCGACGCCCGCGCGGCCGGACTTGGCCTTGCTGCGCTCCGACCGCGCCATTTCCCCGCTGCGACGAACAGCCGAGATCAAATCGTCCCCAGCGGGTGGCTTGGTGAGGAAATCGCGGGCACCAGCAAGCATTGCCCGCCGCATGTAATTCTGGTCCCCCTGGACAGATAGGATAACGACTTGTGAGTGTGGTGATTTCTGACGAATAGCCTCTGTGGCCGCAATGCCGTCCATGTCCGGCATATTGATGTCCATCAAGACCACATCGGGGTCAAGCTCGCCGGTTAGCTGAATGGCCTCCTGTCCGCTCCGTGCCGCCCCGACCACCTCGATATCCCCCTCGAATTGAAGGAGTCTGCGGACGTTTTCCCGGGTATCAGCGACATCATCGACAATCAGGACCCGGACCTTGTCACCGGCAGGCATAGGAATCCTTGGGCCGCAGACCCGGAGTGGGTCTGGTTGAGCACATCTTAGGGCGTCGTCGCAGCATCGTTGGGCAGGCTGGGCGCGCTCAGCGCGTCGATACGAGGCTGCAGCGCATAGGGAAGCTTGGCGGGCACCGGTATGTTGTACTGGCTAAGCAGGAACTGCAGGGTCGCCGCCTCCGTTGCCAGCCGCGATTGGTCACTTGGGTTGCGGAGTGTCATACTGATCTTGGCATTGGTGTAAATCATGTATGAAAGGGTGACAGCATCTTGCGGGGAGACAATGAGCGTGACGATATCCGGTGCCTTGGGAGCCGCCTGTGGCTGCTGAGCCGCGGCCTCGGCAGCTATGCCTGTCAGCGAGAAATCACCGGTCTTCATAACCACCACGTCCTGGAGTATCGTCTGGCACACCGGACGAGGTCGTTGTGGTTCGGATGGCGCGAAGTAGAAGGGCTGCTGCAGTGAAGGATCCAGTTCAAGGCGACCCTGCGGGCCACCCGTCCCACCCACTCCAAGGGTCAGTACCGGCAACGCACCCTCCGGTACACCGGTGCCCGTTAGGACGGCAGTGTTGTTCGGAGTGATGCTCTGAAAGCTTGGATCCACATCAACCAACAGGAAACAGGCGTTCACGTTGACGTGTGCGCCATCACTGATGCCATAGGCGTTTAGCGAAAGACGTCCAGCGGGTATTGACGCCGCGGTCATACCGGAAGGAATCAGCGCCGCGTGCTGTGGGCCGGCGATGGCAATCCCGGCGGCAGACTCGGTCACCATCGAGCTGGTGATCACGACTCCCTGGTCAATCGGGAACTTCGCCAGGCGATCAACCAACTGGGATTTCTCACCGACCGTGAACTCAACCGCGCTCACCTTATCGGCCGGTATGGTGATCGTCGAAAGCATATCTTCGGTGATCTTCCCGCCCTGCGGGATGTTTTGACCGGCGACGAATACCTCCACGTCGAGGGGTTCGGCCACCCTGGGAGTCAGGAAAGGCAGCAACGCACGGATGCCCACATAAGCCACCACTAGGCCCACGATCAGTATCAGGAGCAGGAAAATCAGCGTTCGGCCCCGTCGCATACAGGTCTCCTCTCTTACACTTCCGGGCGCGATTCTAAGGCAGGATTATACAAGAAAAATGGCAATACCATATTCGAACGAAGAGCGGGACCCTGCCTTTGGGCAAAGGGTCCCGCTCTTTCAGAACTCACTCAGGGAGGAACTAGACGGAGGTAAGGCTGGCGTTGATGGTGCTGAAGGTGTTGCCGATGATCGGGCCGAGGATCATCAGGGCCGCGATAACAACGATGGCAACCAAAACAAGAATCAACGCATATTCAACCAAACCCTGGCCTTTTTCGTTTCTTGCAAATAACATGGCGTTTTCTCCTTTCTTCAGGGTGTTCCTGCATTGTGAGGAACTCAACGTTATTATATCTAATCGGCGGAAAATTGCAAGATTTGCGGCCTGACACTTATGCAAACCGTGCCCCCTAGAACGATCCCTCGCTGGATCACCCGTCAAGAGGGCCAACGGCAGGCTCGGATGAGCACGGGGATGCCCGCGCCTGGTTACCTCAGATCTGATGCAGCTATTCTGGCAAGGAGGCTTGGGTGCCTGATGGGTCTCGAACCCACAACATCGTGATCCACAGTCACGCGCTCTGCCATTGAGCTACAGGCACCATGTACTAAACCCCGGGATTATATCATCGAGGGCTGGACGCTTCAAGGCGCTGCCTGCACGCTTCAGCGACATTGGCACGCGGGAGTGTTTCCTGGGCGCCGGTCAGGAGGTTCTTCACAGTGACATGGCCAGACCGCGCTTCATCCGGGCCCAACACCAGCGCTAGGCGCGCCCGAATCTTGTCGGCGTACTTGAACTGGCGCGCCAGTTTGTCGGGATCGGGGTAGAGCGCGACGCGAACTCCTGCGCTCCGAAGCTCAGCCGCCAACTGGAGGGAGGCCTGATGGTGAGCAGCATCAAAAACAGTCACCAGCACCGCGGCCGGGAAGACGGGGAGATCTGATGGAAGTAGATTGTATTTCTCGAGGAGCAACGTCATGACGACGTCGCCCATGGCAAACCCGATCGCGGGGAGAGGCGTTCCGCCCACGTCGGCGAGCAAATTATCGTATCGGCCCCCTCCGAGTAGGGATCGGCGGATGTCTCCGCCAACCTCCCATGCCTCAAAGACGGTCCCCGTGTAGTACTGGAGTCCCCGGACGATCGATGCATCGAATCGGACGAAATCAGCCAGGCCAAGCGCATCGATGGCGGCGAAAAAGCGACGGAGTTCGGCCGATCTTTTCCAGAGTTCCTGGTCCCGCAGCAATGCTTCCAGACTGGAGAACTGCGCCGCAGACAGTCCGAGCCCGATCGCTTCCCTCTGCCAGGCATCAGAGGCGACTTTCGTCCGCCGATCCAAGAGGGACGAGAGCGCAGAGCGCGCCTTCGCGTCGATCCCCAGGCTCTCAAAGCTTGCATCCATGAGCCGGCGATCGTTGACGAGGATGAGGACCTGCGCCGGCGTCAGACCCACGCGCTGCAGAAACGAAGCCAAGACTGCAACATTCTCCGCATCGGCCTCGGGCGAGCTTGCGCCAAGCATGTCGACGTTCCATTGGAAGAACTCACGGGTTCGCCCGCGCTGAGGGCGTTCGTAGCGCCAAAACGGTCCAAACGACCACCAACGAACCGGGAAGGCAAGGTCGGCCTGGCGCTGCGCGATCATACGGGCGAGGCTGGCTGTGAGTTCCGGCCGCAGGGCGATTTGAGCCCCGCCTCGATCCGCGAAGACATAGGCTTGATCCTTGACGAGTTCATCACCGGAGCGCGCGACGTAGAGGGCGAGACTCTCAAGGATCGGAGCCTCGTACTCCTGGTAGCCGTAAGATTCGGCGACGGCGCGAGCTGTGTTGTAGAGCCACGTGCGAACAGCCATCTGCTCAGGATAGAAATCCCGGGTTCCTTTGACTGGGGGTATCACGTTCTTCATGGCGGACTGCTCCGAGATCAAGTGCGGGGATTTTAGCACACTCATGCAGAAAGCATGACAAGCAACCTCACGAAACAGGATGATACGCACTGGCACGCATTTGTGCAGGACCGTACAAGTAGAGTGCGGAGCGCGCAAACCGTATATTTGCGCGCGGGAGGCACTCATGATCGACCCAATTGAGATGATCGAAGAACTGCAACGAATCCCCTGGTTCCAGGAGTTCAAACCACAGCACGTGCGCAAGCTGGCCTCAATCACACAGCCGCGGACTGTCAAGGCCGGTGAAGTCCTGTTCCGCGAGGGCGACAAGGAGGATTTTGTTTACATTGTCCTTGAGGGCCGTGTTGCGCTGGATATGTACATCCCACACCGCGGAAAGATCCGCTTCGATACCGTGGACCAGTGGGAGATCTTCGGGTGGTCGAGCGTGACGCCGACCGTGCGACAACGGACCGCCGGCGCCACCGCCGTCATCGACAGTCGCGTCGCGCGGATTGACGCCAGAGAGATGCGGCATGCGTGTGAAGAAGACTTTGAACTTGGTTATCGGTTGATGCGCAGGGTGGCGAACGTGGTCGCGGGCAGGTTGCAGGCGACGCGGCTTCAACTCATGGATATGTTCGCCAACCCGGAGACACAACATGCTGGATAAGCGTCGCATAGAAGTCGGCGATACCATCGCAATCAAGAAATCTGAGCTAGAGACGCTTCTCCAAACCCTGGCAGCGGCGGGGTATGTGCCCCTCGGTCCGCAGGTGAGGGACACGGCCATTGTTTACGACCGCCTTGAAAATGCCGATCGGCTTCCCAAAGGCTATGTCACGGAACAGGCTCCCGGCCGCTTTCGACTGGTGCGCGCCAAGCATTCGCGGTTTTTTGATTTCATCCCCGGCGCAGCTTCGTGGAAGCAATTCCTGTTCCCGCCTCGGCTGGATCTTCTTACGCTGCGAAGGAATGGCAAGAGCTGGCACCAGGTGGGTTCAAGGCCGGAGCCAAATGCCTACGCGTTCGTGGGAGTGAGGCCTTGCGAACTCGCGGCAATCCAAGCGCAAGACAAGGTATTCCTGCGCGAGGACTATACCGATACCACCTATCAGGCGCAGCGTACTAAGGTCTTCATCCTGGCAGTAAATTGCATCCATCCCGCAGGTACCTGTTTCTGCGGGACGATGGGAACAGGGCCGCGGGCGGACTCGGGATTTGACCTGTGCCTGACGGAGTTGGATGAGCACTTCCTGGTCGCGGTGGGTTCAGCGCTTGGAAGGGACATGGTGCTCGACCTAGCCGGCGAGTCAGCAAGTGCGTTCCTGCTTGGAAGCGCGGAAAATGCGTTGCAGCACGCGGCCGCACTGACACAGTGCGACATCGATCCTTCGACGTGTGCAGAGGCAATGCTCGATGACCTGGATCACCCGCACTGGGATGAGGTGGCGCAGCGCTGCCTGAGCTGCGGCAACTGCACGCTTGCCTGTCCAACGTGCTTCTGTTGGGACGTCTCAGACCAGACGAATCTGAGTATGACCGAAACGCGGCGGGAACGTACTTGGGATTCGTGCTTCAATCCGACCTACTCCTATCAGGCTGGCGGAAACACGCGACCCACAATCAGATCCCGCTACCGACAATGGCTGTCGCACAAATTCGGCAGCTGGAAGCAGCAATTCGGGACCCTGGGCTGCGTGGGATGCGGTCGGTGCATTACCTGGTGCCCCGCTGGCATAGACACCCGGGTTGAAGTGGCAACGCTGCAGAAGGAGACCGAGCAATGACGTTGGAACAAGCGCTGGTGCATACAGCGGCAGGAAGCAAGCAGACATGGGAAGTCCAATGGGCCGAGGTGGTCAAGGTCGTGCCGGAAGTCACGGACGCCGCCACTTTCAGTCTGCGATTCATCGATCCAGCAGTTCATAACGCGTACCACTTCAGACCCGGTCAGTTCAATATGCTCTACCTGCCTGGATTTGGGGAAGCTGCTATCTCGATCTGCTCTGACCCCGCAGACCGGTCTTCGATCGCGCACACCGTGCGATTCGTCGGGAATGTGACACGAGCAGTGAGCCGCCTCAGGCCGGGGGACCAGGTGGGAGTGCGAGGGCCGTTCGGAACCTCCTGGCCCATCGAAAAGCTTGAGGGCAAGGATCTCTTCATCGCCTGCGGTGGAATCGGCCTTCCCCCGCTGCGAGGGGCCATCTACCACATTATGCAACATCGAGAAAAGTACGGCAATGTGACCCTGCTGTACGGGGCGCGCACGCCAGCCGATCTCATGTACACACAGGAATACGAACAGTGGCGTGCGGCGAAGATTCAAATCGAGGTGACGGTCGATCGCTCTGAAGCTGATTGGACCGGGCACGTAGGTGTGGTGCCTATGTGGTTCTATGGTTTCCGGATGCAGCATCGCAAGACCGCGGTCCTGACCTGCGGCCCCGAGATCATGATCCGATTTGTGATCTTCGAAGCGCTTGCGAGGCGAGTTGCCCCCGAGAGTATCTTCGTGTCCCTTGAACGAAACATGAGGTGCGGCCAGGGCTCATGTGGTCACTGTCAGATCGGACCGTACTTCGTCTGCAGAGACGGCCCAGTGTTCCCGTTCAGCGCTTTGCAGCCGTTCTTCAACGTGGAGGAGTTCTGATGGCGAAATCAAAACCGACGGTGGCGGTCTTTAAGTTCTCCTCCTGCGACGGCTGCCAGCTATCCCTGCTGAACATGGAAGACGAACTGCTGGATCTCGCGGCGGCCGTTGACATTGCCTTCTTCCTGGAGGCGACGCGAGCCGCGCGGCCAGGCCCCTACGACATCGCGATAGTGGAAGGCTCTGTGACCACCGAACACGAAGCATCACGGATCGAGGAGATCCGGAGCGAAGCAAAGACCCTGATCGCCCTGGGAACGTGTGCAACGGCAGGCGGCATCCAGGCATTGCGCAACTTCGCGGATGCGAGCCAGCTGGCATCCGCCGTCTACGCCCACCCCGAATACTTGAACTACCTTGAGACTTCCAAGCCAGTGTCCGCCTACGTAAAGCCAGATCTGGAATTGTGGGGCTGCCCCGTCAACAAGGGTCAGGTACTTGAGGTCATCACCTCGTTGCTGGCGGGGCGCAAGCCGAACCTGCCAACACACACCGTCTGCATGGAATGCAAGCAACGCGGGACCAGTTGTGTCCTCGTGGATTCGGGCACCCTGTGCCTTGGACCGGTCACACAGACGGGTTGCGGCGCGATCTGCCCGGCGCTGAGGCGCGGATGCTATGGCTGTTTTGGCCCGGCGGGCCAGGCAAATCTCAAATCACTTTCGGGAGTCCTGCAGGGTCTGCAGGTTCATGAGGGTGAGGCTGCGCGCTTGTTCCGCGGCATAAGCGGGTACGCACCCGCTTTCCAAAAGGCGGCGTACGAAATCCTCGTTCAGGCCAAGGGTGTTGTCAAATGAAAACGATCGAAGTCCCAGCCATGGCGCGAGTCGAAGGAGAAGGAGGCCTGTATATCGGCCTGCAGAGCGGAGAGGCCGTCGAAATACGGCTTGACATCTACGAACCACCTCGATTCTTCGAAGGGTTTCTGCGGGGCCGATTCCTGCAAGAGGTTCCCGACATTACCGCCAGGATCTGCGGAATCTGCCCGGTCGCCTACCAGATGAGCTCAGCCCTCGCTTTGGAGAACGCGCTGGGGGTATCGGTGAGTGCCGAGGTCCGCGCGTTGAGACGGCTGATGTACTGTGGCGAGTACATCGAAAGCCACGCACTTCACATGTACATGCTTCAGGCTCCAGACCTGTTTGGGAAGGAGTCTGCGTTCGAGCTGGCCGAGATGGAACCCGAGACCGTCAAGAAGGCTCTGCGTCTGAAGAAGATCGGGAATGAACTCCTGAAGGCTATTGGCGGGAGATCAGTCCATCCTGTCAACGTATGTGTGGGAGGCTTTTACAGTTGGCCAGATGGGACTGTTCTGAAGGCGATGCTCCCTGAGCTCACATGGGGACTTGAAGCAGCCATGCAGGCGGTCAAATGGTCGACCACACTCCACTACCCGAAGCTGGAGATCAACTACGAGTTCGTGGCGTTGCATGAAGAAAAAGAATACGGGCTCATGGGCAGCGAGGTGTGGTCTTCACGCGGCCGCAAACTCGCAATCCGGGACTACGAGAAGACCTACATCGAGGAACACGTGCGGCACTCGAATGCCCTGCACAGCCACACCGTGGATGGCGGCACCTACCTCGTGGGCCCCTTGGCACGACTCAATTTGAACCACGATCAGCTTGCGCCGATCGCAAAGCAGGCTCTGAAGGAAGCGGGCATCAAACTGCCGCTGAAGAATCCGTACAAATCGTTCATTGCCCGTGCGGTGGAGTTGGTGCAGTTCTTCAAGGAAGCGATCGACATCGTCCAGGCATATGCACCCGCCGGGCCGGCACACATGGAGCTCGACCTGAAGGCAGGCGAAGGCTGTGGGGCGTCTGAGGCGCCCAGGGGTACGCTCTATCATCGATATCAGATCGACGATCACGGTCTGATCCAGTCCGCAAAGATTGTGCCGCCAACCGCCCAGAACCTCCCCAGGATTGAGGCGGATCTCTTTGCGATGGCCCCTGCACTTGTCGTCATGCCTGAGGCAGCGGCGACGCGCCAGGCCGAAGATCTTGTGCGCGCCTACGATCCGTGCATATCCTGCGCGACGCATTTCCTGAAGCTGAAGATGGAGGAGCGCGATTCATCGTGCAAGTAGCCGTAATAGGGATCGGGCGGAGCATGCGCGGCGACGACGCGGCTGGCCTCGAGGCAGTTCGCCTCTGGCAGCGAAAGCACGCCCGGACCGCCGGCAGGACTGATGTCCGAGCCGCGATTGTCGAGGAGCCCGGGCTGGAACTTCTCGATCTGTTGGACGGGGTGGACGCGGCCATCCTGGTAGATGCTGTCTGCTCCGGGGCAGCGGCTGGCACCCTGCACCAAATCGACCTGAATGAATTGTCCGATTTCCGAGAGGGCCCAGCATCGGCGCACAGCTGGGGCGTGGTTGAGGTACTGCGCCTGGGCGGAGCATTGCATCTGCAATCCGCACAACGGGCGATCAGGCTGTTGGGTATCGAGGCAGAGCAGATGGAGATCGGTGCGGGGTTGAGCGATCCGGTAGCGGGCGCCCTGCCTGCCGCGTGCAACGCAATCGAAAACGAGGTCACCGCCCTGCTGCAAGGCTAACATTTCATGCAAGGTGACCGCCGCGACCCCGGGTCCGGCGGCCTTTTTTGTGGTGTGGTATATTTCGGGGGCATTTGGCCGAAGACTCGATGAAAATCAACTATCAAGAGACTGCAAAGGACCTTCTGGTCCGCATCGACATCCACGAGAAGTACGGCACGCGCAACATTGACCAGTGGACGGTGGAGCTGCTGCAGCCCAAACCTGGCATGAAGATCCTGGACGTTGGATGTGGCGCCGGGAAGCAATGCTTCCTGTACAGCGATTTCACCGATCGAAAGGCATCCATCGTCGGAGGGGACTTCTCCGCCGAGCTGCTGGATAGAGCCCGAGCCAAGAACACTGAACGCGGCGACGTGGTGGAATTCCGCTTCCTCGACTTCAACAGGAAATTCGAGTTCGACAACGACACATTCGACCTGGTCTCGAGTGCATTTGCCATCTACTATGCCTCGGACCTGGAGTTCACCTTCAGTGAGGCGCATCGAGTTCTGAAACCGGGCGCGCGCCTGTTTGTGACCGGACCACTGCCGGAAAACAAGCGCATGTTCTACGAGATCATCCAGGAAGCAGCCAACAAGCCAATACCTCCCATGCCTGGATCTTCCCGGTTTCAGACCGGGATCTACAGCACGATCCAAACACGATTCACGAAGACTGAGATGCTTAGATTCGAGAATCCGATTACATTTCCCGCTGTACAGCCTTTCATCGACTATGTGCAGGCATCGCTATCTGAGGACCGCAAGCTGTGGACCTCGATGTTCAAAGATGCGGATGAATACTCCGCATTAATCGAGGCCATTCGCGGTTTGGCAGAACGGCGGTTCTCAAGAGCTGGGAACCTGGTGATGACAAAAGTGGTCGGCGGCATCCTTGCCACCAAGTAGTTCGCGCCCGCGAGCATTGTGGCTCCCGCCAGCGTGACGGAAACCCAGAGGCCGATGCCCTGAGCCGGGTGATGCAGTAGGGGCGGACACAACGCCTAGAGCGGAACGGGAAATCGCATGCAATTCTACGGAAAACGCGCACTCTTCCTTGGAGCTCACCCCGACGACATCGAGCTGGGTTGCGGGGCACTCATTCATCACATCTCCCAGCTGAGTGAGATCACTTGCGTGACACTCTCAGACAATCAGAAGGATCCTGAGCTTAAGAACGTGGTCAGCGAGCAGCACAGGAGCATGGCGATTCTTGGCGTTCCACAGGACCGGATCCGCAACGGGCCCTTTGAGACGCGCATCTTTCCGCAGGCTCGCCAGGAGATCCTGGAGTACCTTCTTCAGTTGCGGGAGGAAGTTCGACCCGAGATCATCTTCGTGCACTCCAACCAGGACGTGCATCAAGATCACCTCACCATGACCCAGGAGGCTTTGCGGGCCTTTCGAGGCATCACACTGCTGGGTTTTGATGTAGTGCGGTCATCCTACGGTTTTTTTCCGCACTTCCTTGTGGAGGTCAACGCCTCGGACGTGACCGCAAAGATCGAGGCCTTGGCTCAGTACCGGACCTACCGCGACAAGTATTACTTCAACAGCGAGTTGACACGATCGATCATGATCCGTCACGGAGCACTGGCGGAGAAGGACTTCGCCGAAGGCTTTGACATTCTCCGGATCGTCGGCCGATTCGAACTGTGTGAATGACGGAAGGGACCCTGGCGTTTCAGGCTCTGTACCTCGAAATGGTGGACAGCACAGCCATGATCCAGGCTTTGCTGTCAGGCATCACGCAGGAAGAGGCGGCGATCAAGCCAGATGCTGACTCTTGGTCAATCCTCGAGACGTTGTGCCACCTGTACGACGAAGAACGCCTGGACTTCCGTCCGCGATTGGACGCAATCCTGAGTCACCCCACAGAGGAATGGGAGCCGATCGATCCGCAAGCGTGGGTCAAGGATCATCGCCACAGCGAGCAGAACCTGACTCACATCAAGGAACTTTTCTTTGCAGAACGCAGCAAGTCGCTGGACTGGCTGAAGGGACTGGAGAACGCTGACTGGAAAGCAGGACACACCGCGAGCTTCGGCACGATGACAGCAGGGGACATGTTTGCCTCGTGGGTGGCACATGACAACCTCGCCATACGGCAGCTCGTTGAGCTGCGCCGGGCGAGACTGGAACGCATTACCAAACCCCAAAATATCAACTACGCCGGCGAATGGTGACTCCAACGGCGGCTTGACGACCACAAAGCGAATGTAGCCCGAGGCCTTGCCCCGGGTTCGTTGTTGCCCACAGCCCGCCGAGGGTGGCGGCTAGTTCCTGGGCAACCCCAGCTGGATTATTCCATTGACGACGCGAACCGGATATGCAGGAATATCCACGACGGCGGGCATTTGCAGCACCTTGCCGTTCCTCACGTCGAACCGGGCCCCATGGCGTGGGCAAGTGATGCTGTAACCCTCAAGGTCCCCCTCGCCCACCGGTCCATCGTCATGCGAACAGGTGTCCGCGATGGAAAACAGCTCGCCTGCGATATTGAAAAGGACGATGGGGCGACCTTCTATCTCGACGAAAACCCGCTCCCCTGGGGAAAGCTCATCGGCCGGGCTGATATCCAAGAACTCGACCTGAGGTTCTTCAAGCGTGGTGTAGTTGTACATCGATCTCCCCTGCCATTCGATGATTCCGGGCCTGGTCGGGATGGTACGGGAGGGCTCTCTACTCTATGAGATCATCCCCGGCCTCGCCGAGGCCGTAGACACCGGCTTTCAGGACCTTCAGTGAGAGGAGGGCGCACTTGAGGCGCACGGGGCCCAGATCGATGCCAAGCATATCGAGGATATCCTGCTTTCCCATCGATTTGACATCCTCCAGAGGCTTGCCAATGATCGACTCCAGCAATAGATCGGCGGAGGCTTGAGAAATGGCGCATCCGTGTCCATCAAAGCGGGCGTCGGTGATTGTTCCGTCACTCCCGACGCGGAGGTCAATCTGGATGTGATCGCCGCACAACGGGTTGTCGTCGGCGAAGGAAATATCATGAGGATCGAGCCGTCCGCGAAATGACGGATTCTTATAGTGGTCAATTATGACTTCACGATACAGATCATCCATGGCAGTGTGCGTTCAAATCGTCTGCACGCGGCGGCCGGCGGTCATTCAAACACCTTTCTGACCTGGTAGAGCCCGTCGATTAGGGCATCCACCTCCTGTTTGGTTGAATACAGGTAGAAGCTCGCCCGCGTGCTTGCGGGGATCCCCAGACGCTCATGCAGGGGTTGCGCGCAATGATGGCCGGCACGAACCGCGATACCGTAGTGATCAAGGATCTGGGCGACGTCGTGCGGATGGATGCCGCCTAAGGTGAAGGACGCCACGCCGCCTTTCTTGTCTGCGGTTGGCCCCAGGATCCTCAGACCCGGGACCTCTTCGAGGCGCTCCATGGCGTACTCGGTGATGGAGTGCTCGTGCGCGGCGATATTCCCCATTCCGATGCGTGTGAGGTACGCAACCGCCGCATCGAAACCTACAGCCTCCGCGACAGCGGGCGTTCCAGCCTCGAACTTGTGCGGCAGGGAGTTCGGGCGGAAGGAGCGCAGCTTGACCTCTCTGATCATGTCGCCTCCGCCAAGGAACGGGGGCGTCGCCTCAAGCAGCCGCACCTTTCCATACAGCACGCCAATCCCAGTTGGCCCGCACATCTTGTGGGCCGAGAAAGCCATGAAATCCACGTCCAACGCTTGCACATCCACGCCCAGATGAGGAACAGATTGGGCCGCATCGAGCAACGTAACGCTACCAGCCTCATGCGCGAGTCGGATGATCTCCGCCGCGGGTGTGATCGTGCCAAGCACATTCGACATGTGCGTGAACGACACTAGGCGAGGCGATTGTGCCAGGAGCATCCTGTAGGCTTCAAGGTCCAGCGTGGCCTCAGCTGTCAGTGGGATGAACTCCAACCGGATGCCCCGCTCTGCCGCCAGCATCTGCCATGGCACAAGATTGCTGTGATGCTCCATCTCGGTGAGGACGACCAGTTCGCCGGCCTTGATATTGGCTCGCGCCCAGGTGTACGCTACAAGGTTGATGGCCTCAGTCGCATTTCGGGTGAAAATGACTTCCTTTGGGGAGGCTGCATTGATGAAGCGGGCAACCACGGCCCTCGCCTGCTCATACAGGGCGGTAGCCTCCTCTGCAAGAACATGCACGCCACGATGGATGTTGGCATTGGAGCGCCGATAGAACTCGTTCATTGCCTGGATGACAGATTCCGGCTTCTGCGCAGTGGCAGTCGAATCGAGGTATACGAGCTTTACGCCTGGACGCACTTCGCGTTCAAGGATCGGGAAGTCACTGCGAATACCCTGGAGATCGTAGTTCATGGCTCCGCGCTTCATCGCGCTCATGAGCGGATAATGAGGTGTCCGCTGCCTGACGCGATTAGTATTCCGGAATTGCGACTCGCACACCCTTCTTGCCGACGCCAATATTCCGGATCTGGTCAGAGCTCAGGGAATACCACAGAATGCGATCCGGAACCATCCAACCGTCGGTCAGAAAGACGTCGGACCGGAACTGCACGGCAACAAGCTTATTGTCCACCTGCACGACCACCCCCTTGATCCAACCGCGAACGCGCTCACCATCCTGTTCGTGGTCGCAGAACACCTCAACGGGGTCGCCAACGTCAAATCCGCTGTCGGCACCGGGCGCCCTCATATACGTGAACTGCGGCACTCGCGAAACGCGTACTACGGGACGATTTCCAGGCAGGGACGCGGCACCGTGCCCTCGCCCAGGTTTTGCCGTTCCACTCTTGGGTTGCTTGCCTGCGCTCGAACCGATGGCCTTCGGCGCAGTTTTGAGGGGTGGCCTTTCGACTGGGATCGGGGTGGCCAGCGCCTTCACCTTGGCTGCCCGTCGCGAGAATACGCTCGCCGCGAGCTTGGCCGCGGAGCGTGCGTGCAGGCGCGCGCTTGACTTCTTCGTTTGTTTTGCCTGCGTGCGGACGGCTTTCCGCGGTGTGGCCTTCCGGCGATTGGCTCGGACCTGCTTGCGCGACGTCCGCAACTTTGCCTGCGCGGCCTTTCGAGTTCGGGCTCTTCGCTTGCTGGAAGCCTTGGCGGTGGATTTCTTCGCTTTTTTCATTGGGACTTGTGCTCCTGTCTTACCTCGACTGCACAGAGGGGCTGCTCATCTTATCAAGAATCGCCTGCTGGAATCTGGCGCGTACGCCCTCGAACGGAATACGCTGCATTATGGGATCAAAGAATCCCTCTACGACGAGTCTCGCAGCCTCGGCTTTGGGAATGCCGCGGGATCTCAAGTAGAACAGGGGCTCCTGCTCGGGCTTTCCGATGGTGACGCCATGCGTGCAGCGGACGTCGTCAGCGAGGATTTCCAGCCCCGGGATCGAATCGGCACGGGTCGAATCCTCAAGGACCAGATTTCGATTCGCCTGGTATCCATCGGTCTTCGCGGCGCCCCTGGCAACATAGATCATGCCCTGCCAAACCGAATGGCTGTGACCACGCAGGGCGCCCTTGAAGAGAAGGTCGCTGGTGGTATGCGGGGCAAGGTGATTCTGCTTCGTGTCATGATCCAAGTGCTGCGTGCCGTCGGTGAAATAGAATCCGGACATCCTGCCGCTGGCGCCCTCGCCGGCAAGATCCAATTCTGAGAAGTTCTTGGTCAGTTTGGAGCCAATGGCGCCGAAGATCCAATCCAGGTGTGCATCACAATCGAGCCGGATGCGCTCGTGGGTGAAGTTCCAGACATGCCTACCCCAGGACTGCAACTCGACGAATTTGAGGTTGGCGCCTTTTGAGACCTTGATCTCGACCACGCCGGCATGGAAGGCGTCCTGATTCTCGGTCGGCGAGGCCGACTCATGCACATACGTCGCCGACGATCCCTCGTCGAGGAACACGAGCAGGTGCGAGATGTGCGCCATGCCAGCGCCAGGCCCCCACAGAATGCTGTGCAACGGTGCTTGAACCGCAAGTCCCCTGGGAACGTAAAGCAGCACCCCGTCTCGTGCAAGCGCGCCGGCCATCGCGGCGAACTTGCCTTCTTCCGCATTGACTGTCTGGCCGAGGATTCGCCGCAGGATCTCGGGGTGCGACTCCTGCGCAGTCAAAAGGTCGGTGAAGATCACCCCTTTCCTGGATAACTCAGGATCAAGCACAATGACCTGGCGACCGGTGCCGAGGACAATCTGGCCGCCATGCTGATCCGCGATGAGCGGCTGCAACAATTGCGTCGCAACTGGAGAGCCTGCATCCTGACCCTTCGCGAGCTTGAATGCGCTCGCGGGAAGAGAGCGCAGGTCCGTACGCCTCCAGGCTTCCTGAGTAACGTCCGGGATCGGCTGACGGATGAACGCAGCCCAGGCATGCTCACGATAGTTGGATACGAAACCGGCGGCCGCAGGGACATCGCTGTGCTTGAATGTGAAATCAGCCCGGACTTGCCCAGTTGGCCGTGTTCGCGATACTACGATTCTCGGTTTCTCCTGCATTCGCTGTCTTGTTCCCTGCTCCACGCCTGCCCCGCCTGCTTGGAATGGAGTGGCTAGCCGATAGATCCTTCCATTTGCAGCTGGATCAGGCGATTCATCTCGACGGCGTACTCCATCGGTAGTTCCTTAACGAGCGGTTCAATGAACCCAGACACCACCATGGTTGTCGATTCTTCTTCACTGAGCCCGCGGGACATCAGGTAGAAAAGCTGCTCCTCGCCCACCTTGCTCACCGAGGCCTCGTGCCCGATCGAAACGTCATCCTCATGAGTCTCGATATATGGATAGGTGTCTGACCGGGATTGCGGATCGAGCAATAGCGCATCGCAAACTGTGTTGGATTTGACGCCCTTGGCACCTTTGTGAACCTTAAGGAGGCCACGAAAGGATGCCCGACCACCCGCCTTGCTGATGGATTTGGACGTTACCTTGCTCGTCGTGTTGGGGGCAAAATGGTACATCTTGCCTCCGGCGTCCTGGATCTGGCCGGCGCCGGCGAATGCCATGGAGAGCATCTCTCCGCGCGCGCCTGGTTCCATAAGGTAGCAAGCTGGATACTTCATCGTGATCTTCGAGCCGAGGTTGGCGTCGACCCACTCGTGGCTGGCGTTCTCGTACACTTTGGCACGCTGCGTCACGAGGTTGTAGACGTTCGTTGACCAATTCTGGATGGTCGAATACCGGGAGCGAGCGCCCTTCTTGACGATGATCTCGATCACACCGGAGTGCAAGGATTCGGTCGTGTACTGGGGTGCCGTGCAACCCTCCACATAGTGAACTGAGGCACCCTCATCGACGATGATCAGGGTTCGTTCAAACTGTCCAACATTTGCCATATTGAGTCGGAAGTAGGCTTGAAGGGGCAGGTCGACCTTCACGCCTTTGGGCACGTACACAAACGATCCGCCGGACCAGACTGCAGAATTCAAGGCTGCGAACTTGTTGTCCTCAATTGGCACTACTGTCCCAAAGTATTCCCGAAACATGTCCGGGTGCCGTTGGAGACCGTCCTCGATGGAGACGAAGATGACTCCCTGCTTCTCAAGGTGCTCCTGAATGGAGTGGTACACCATTTCGGATTCGTACTGAGCTCCAAGCCCAGCAAGAAACTTGCGCTCCGCCTCCGGCACCCCGAGCTTGTCGAAGGTGCGCTTGATGTCGTCCGGCACGTCGTCCCAGGATCGCTCTTGCTTCTCATGCGGCTTCACATAGAAGTAGATCTCGTCAAAGTTGAGTTCACTGAGCGATGGACCCCATGCAGGCATGGGCCGCCTGAGAAAATGATCAAGCGCCTTGAGACGGAAGTCCAGCATCCACTGGGGCTCACCCTTCATGTGGGAGATCTGCTCTACCACTTCCCTACTGAGCCCCTTTTGCGATTTGAAGAAGTACCTGTCGTCTGGGTCGTGAAAGCCGTACCTATAGTCGCCGATCCCCTCAAGGGTCTGGCCGTCCTTGCCTCTTACGTCACCCATAAATGGACTCCAACTCGCTTGGAAGGGCCTCCAACGCAACCCGCAAAGATCGTGCCGACGGGATCATGCCTCGGCCTTCTCCCTAATCCAGTCGTAGCCCCGTTCCTCGAGGCTGAGAGCCAGATCCGGGCCGCCAGACTCGACAATTCGGCCGCCCATCATTACATGTACGAATTGCGGCTTGATGTAGTTCAACAGGCGTTGATAGTGGGTGATCACGATCACCCCGAGGTCTGGTCCCGTAAAGGCATTCACGCCATCAGCGACGATTCGCAAGGCGTCGATATCCAAGCCCGAGTCAGTCTCATCTAGAATCGCGATTTCAGGCTGCAGAGTCGCCATTTGCAGGATTTCCGCGCGCTTCTTTTCCCCGCCAGAGAACCCGTCGTTCAGATACCGACCAGCAAAAGCAGGATCCATCTTGAGCATCTGCATTTTGGCCGTGAGTATTTTGCGGAATTCTGGGAGCGGAATCCCCTTGTCTCCCTTGTTGGATGCGCGGCGATGGGCATTGAGGGCGGTCCGCAAGAAGTTGGCCACCGTGACGCCAGGAATGGCAACCGGGTATTGAAAAGCAAGGAAGAGCCCCAGACGCGAGCGCTCGTCCGGTTCAAGCTCAAGAACGTTTTGACCCTTGAATAGGACCTTGCCCCTCGTTACCGAGTACGAAGGATGGCCCATCAGTGTGTACGCCAAGGTTGATTTGCCCGTTCCATTGGGGCCCATGATGGCATGAATTTCCCCTTGTTTGGCGACAAGATCCACGCCCTTCAGAATCTCCTTGCCGTCGATGGTGACATGCAAGTCCTTGATCTCAAGCTGTGACATCCCTGAATGCTCCGCAGCGATCTGAATTCCTCAGGCAACGGGCGTCTTCGGCTACACGATACCCAAAGACGCATATGTCTAGCTACCCAAGACCCTATTATAGCAGGGCAAACAAAAAAAGTCAATATTTATGAGATTCTTCTAGTAAATTATCCTGCAGTAGGCCAGTGAACGTGGAGGCCCGTCGCCGAGAGCCTTCTATGCCGTCGCGCCGGCCCGGCGCAGCCGGAGACTATTGCTGACAACGAAAACGCTGCTGAACGCCATCGCTGCGGCCGCCAGCATGGGATTCAGAAGGCCCAGAGTGGCCGCAGGTATCAGAATCACGTTGTAGAAGAATGCCCAGAATAGGTTCTGCCGAATTGCGCGGAGCGTCAACCGGGAAAGCGAGATTGCCTTCACTACACCACGCAAGTCTCCGCTTATCAAGGTCACGTCGGCAGCCGCAATTGCCACGTCGGTTCCCGTCCCCAAGGCGATGCCGACGTCTGCCTGGGCAAGCGCCGGCGCATCATTTATGCCGTCACCAACCATCGCAACCATCCCGGCTCTTGGCGAGGCCTTGGCAGCTTGCTGCAAACGCTTGATCTCCCTCGATTTGCCTTCTGGCAGAACTTCGGCGAGGACCTGATCGATACCAACCTCGGCGGCGATAGCTGCTGCGGTCTGCTGGTTATCACCAGTGAGCAGCGCTACCTTAAGGCCCATCGCATAGAGGGCCTCGATGGCCTGTGTGGAACCTTCCTTCACGGCGTCTGCTACTGCAATGATGCCTTCGACTTTCCCATCGATCGCCACGAACATTGCGGTCTTGGCCTCTGATCGTAAACGTGAGGTCTCACCCTCAAAGCCGTTCAGCTGAAACCCACGCGATCGCATCATGCGATCATTGCCCACTGCAATGCGCTGGCCGTCAATCTCCGCTTCCACGCCGTTCCCGGCATCCGCGATGAAACCAAATGGCTGCTCCAGTGTCAGGCCGCGGGCATTAGCCTCGCTCCAGATCGCCTCGCCCAGTGGATGCTCAGATCCGCGCTCCACACTCGCGGCCAGGCGCAATAGGTTGTCCTGGATTCTTGAGTATGATGACGCACCGGCTGGCTCTGCACCTCCATCCAAGGACACCGTTGCCGGCAGAACGATGTCGGTCACCGTTGGCTGCCCTTGCGTTATGGTTCCGGTCTTGTCGAGAACCACCGTGCCTACCCGTCCGGCCTGTTCCAGCGCTTCGCTGTTTCGGAAGAGAATGCCCAGTTGTGCGGCCCTTCCGGTCCCAACCATGACTGCCGTCGGTGTGGCAAGTCCCATAGCGCATGGGCAGGCAATGACCAAGACCGCAACCATATTGATGAGTGCCCGCGTCAGCTCATGACCACCGGAGGCCGGGGGTACCAGGAAGTACCAGGCCGCGAACGTCAACACTGCAATACCGAGGACAATGGGTACGAAGTAGGCCGCGATTTGATCTGCCAGCCGTTGGATCGGTGCCTTGCTTCCTTGTGCGTCCTCGACAAGCTTGATGATCTGCGCCAGCGCGGTTTCGGCACCGACCTTCGTAGCCTCAAACTTCAGTAACCCAAGCTTGTTGACCGTGGCCCCGATTACCTTGTCGCCGGGGGCCTTGCTCACAGGCAGCGACTCACCAGTAAGCATCGACTCATCCACCGTCGAACGACCGTCGACGACCACACCGTCGGCGGCGAAGGATTCGCCCGGTCGCACCACAACGATCTCCCCGATACGAACCTCGTCCACGGGTACTTCAATCTCGACGCCGCCGCGCTCGACCCGCGCAGTCCGCGCCCGAAGGCCCATAAGCTTCTTGATAGCTTCTGACGTGCGGCCTTTGGCGCGGGCCTCGAAATACTTGCCAAGACGGATGAGTGTGATGATGACCGCGGCCGTCTCAAAGTAGACAGGCCCCGACACAAGCCCAAGAGCCACCACTACCGAATAGAAATAGGCCACCGAGGAGCCCATGGCAATGAGCACATCCATGTTGGCGGAGCCGTTGCGCAGAGCCTTGAATGCCCCCACGTAGTATTGCCAGCCGACCACGAACTGCACAGGCGTCGCGAGTGCCCACATCAGGGCGATCACCCATTGTGCGGGCGCCGTCGCCATGCCTGGCATGGGCACCATCCTGTAGAACGGTGGAGGAAGAAGATTGAGATCCCCCGCCATCGATAGCAGAAAGAGCGGAACGCTGAACAGCAGTCCGAGGATGAGAAGCCGCCTCTGTGAGCTGATTTCCCGCAGACGTGCCTGAGCCTCTACATCCTCCGATGGGCCTCCAACATTGAACGCATCAAATCCTGCCCTGGAAATCGCCCGGCGAATCTCGGCTTGGCGTAGGACGGTCGGAACATACTTCACGCGCACCGACTCGCTCGCGAGGCTCACCTGCACGTCGAGCGCGCCCTCAAGTGATCTGAGAGCTTTTTCCAGACGGCGGGCGTCATTGTCGTCTCCCAGACGCTTAAGAGGGATCTCAGCCAGCCCGGTGGCGACTCCATAGCCCGCACGCTCAATCCGAGCCACCATGTCCGCCAGGTTCGCCTGTCCCGGATCAAATTCAACCACGGCGCGCTCAGAAGCCAAGTTCACGGCCGCCGACTGCACGCCACCTACTTTCTTGAGGTTGCGCTCGATTGTGGAAACGCAATTTGCACAATACATGCCCGTAATGGGTAATGTAAGTTGTTTGGTTTCTGGCATGCTCACTCCAACTGAACCGCGGCACCAACTTGCAGCCGGAAGGCAGACAGCCGCCCGCTGGACGACCGCGCTTGAGGCTAGGCCGCCGGGTATTCTATTTCGGCCAGCAAGGCACGGATCTTCTCGTCATCCGCTGGAGGCCCAAATGTCACGGTAAGCTTCTTGGTCCCAAGATCGGCCTGCACGGCCGAAACACCGGCAAGCTCACCCACCTCCATTGTGATAGTGTGGGTGCAATGCTTGCAGTGAATTGCAGGAATGCTGTAGGTGACAGTAGTCATTTGTCGCTCCAATCTCGCATGAAGTGCTAGGTAATCGGTAGCCTCGCCAGGGCTCGCGTATGGACCAGGCTGCGCTCAGGCCCTGTTGGACATCGCGAAGATTTCCGTGATCTCGCGGAGCACGCGCTCCCTTTCTCTCAGATTGTTTCCCTTGATGGCTGTGGTCACGCAGGAATTCAGGTGATTCTCCAGGATATGCGTGCTGACCTTATTTAGGGCCGCTTCCACTGCTTGGATCTGACGAATGACGTCTATGCAATACTCCTCTTGCTCCACCATCCGGATTATTCCTTTGAGGTGGCCCTCGATGGTTCTCAACCGCCGCAAGGTGTTTTCACTTTCTGCCATGCCATCCTCCTAAATACAGACGTCCCAAAGGGGCGTCGCCTTACTCCCCCCCCCCCCACAGGGGTGGGGCTTATTCCTATCCTAGCCGGAGCCGTCATGGCTGTCAAGGACAAATCTCAATAGATAAACGGGCAAAATCGGTCCGTGGAAGTTCCACGACGGAACTCCGCCAGGTCGTTATATTTTGGAACGCCGCGGATGACGATCTGCGCCAGGTGCTGTAACCGAGCATCCGTTAGCCGACTGAGGAAGGTGAGTCCTTTCTCTTCAGGGGACGCGATCGAACATGCGTACGTACTCGCGCACGACCAGGTGAAGCTCCTGCAATCCAATGGGTCACACAATGAATCAGTTGTGTTCCAGTTCTCTTCCGATCGACTGGGCTGAGCAGTTGTCACGGACCGCAAGGTTATAATTCCTGCATGCATAGTGCAGTTAATGCAAGCCGTGTCTTCGTCAAGGGAGTGCTGCTGTTCTTGGTTCTTGAGGCCCTGATCATCACACTGCCATTCCCGCTCGGCACGGCCAACGCGTTCAGCCTGTTTGGCATCAAGCGCGAACGGTTTCCTCTAAGCACTGTGCCTCCCGTGGATGAAGCGTTGGATGTGGGGAATCTGGACGCGATGTTTGCATCCCATGTGGTCTCAGATAGAAAGACACCCAATGAATTCCGCGTGCTTGTACTGGGCGATTCGACCATCTGGGGTTTGCAGCTGACGCCCGAGGAGGTTCTGCCGGGTCAGCTGAACCAGCTCAGCGTGAGTTGCGGAGAGAAGGAAGTCCACTACTACAACCTGAGTTTCCCCCGCTCCTCGGCCACCAAGGACATCATGATCCTAGATCGGGCGATGAAGATGCAGCCGGATGTGATCGTCTGGCTCATCACTTGGTACACGCTGATGCCCAAGACGCGAATCGACCACTGGATTGTCACACAGAATCCAGAAGACTTTAGCAGACTGGCGCGTCGTTTCGATTTTCTGCCGCGCGATTATGATGCCCCGGACTGGTGGGATGGCATTTTCGGCCGCAATCGCAGCCTGTTCCGGGTGGCGCGTTATCAGTTCTACTCGCTGATCCAGATGGCAACCCATCAGGACCAGATCGCAGGCCCGCCCCAGGTGCCGGCAACCGAGTTGAGTCCTGACGAGACATTCGAAGGACTCAAGCCTCCGACTCTGCGGAGGAACCAGGTCTCCCTTGACCAAGTAGAGGACTTCTATAATCTAGCCGATGGATTGCCGGTGCTGTTGGTGAACGAGCCCATTCTGATCATGAAGGGCATCCCCAACAGCGACGTGCGCTACAACAGCTACTATCCACGTTGGGTGTATGACCAGTACAGATCCTATTTGGCTGAGGCAGCCGCCATCAACGGCTGGCATTACCTCGATCTCTGGGACATGTTCCCGGCGGAGTCCTTCGCGGACACTCCGCTGCATCTCAATTCGGAGGCGCACCGCATCCTAGCCGAGGCGCTCGCGCCGGAGATCCAGAAGGCCTGCCGGTGAGACCAATCGTGCTTTTGGCGTTCACGGCGGCCCTATATGCCGGATGCGGGCGACAAGCGCCCGTTCCACAGGCGGTGATACAGTACGCCGTGCACGAAACGATGCAGGCTCTGACGACCTCAACACCCCAGCCCTTCCCAAGCCCTAATCCAAGCGCCACTGCTGTTCCGCTACAGGGCATCTTCTGCGAGTATGAGTTCTGCATCGGCCATCCGAAGGGACTGGCCTTGTTCGATGTCGTGGCCAAGCAGAATCCGAGTTCGCCGGAGGTCAGCCAGTACGAGGCAGGCAAGTTGGCAACCTATGGTTCTACGATATTCATCCAATTGGTCTGGCAGACGGCTCCAGCGAACTCAGAACCGGAGTACCTTCTGGACCTTGTTATTGACGACAGCGTTGACATGCGCAGCGGACAGCCCGAGGCGCTGACGGTTGCATCCAGCAGCGCCAGCATTGTCCCGTTAGAAACGAACGCCACTGAACTGCTCCCCTACGGTGTTGCCGCGGCATGGGTTTGCGGCGGTCGCGGGTTTGCCTGGAAGGCCTATTCCAATCAGGCGGAATTCCCCCGCCAGCTTCTGATTGAGGCACTGCAGGTCTTTCGCTGCGCCGAATGAGCTGAAGCGGGTCCAGCATGACCCCGTGGCCGCTCATCCCTCCGACGCCTTGGCTTCCTCCCAGAGCGCTTCCATCTCATCGATCGTGAGATCGGACAGTCGCTGCTGGCGGAGCCGGGCTCCCTGCTCAATGAAAGCGAACCGTTTCTTGAATCGGAGATTGGCCGCGCGTAGGGCCGATTCGGCATCGATGCCCTTCCAGCGCGATAGATTCACCAGAGCGAAGAACAAGTCCCCGATCTCGCTGGCCAGCGCCTCCGCATCAGCTGCGCTTTCCACCTCCTTGATCTCCTCCGCCACCTTGTCCAGCACGCCCTGAACCTCCGGCCAGTCAAAGCCGACTCGGGCGGCACGCTCCTGGTATTCCTGGGCCTGACCCAGGGCCGGCAGGGCAAGCGGAACGCCATCCAGCAAGCCGCCGGAACCATTCTTGGCGTCTCTCTCGCTTTGCTTGAGTCTCTCCCAATTCGTGAGCACACTCTCCACACCTTGGAGCTTCAGGTCACCGAATATATGTGGATGTCGGCTTATGATCTTGTCGTGGATGCCCTTGGTGACGTCGTTCAACGTGAACTCACCCAGTTCTCCGGCGATCTGGGAGTTCAACATGATCTGCAGAAGCAGATCGCCGAACTCCTCTCGCATTGCGCCTGCAACCCCCGAGTCAACAGCCGCAATCGCCTCATAGGCCTCTTCGAGTAGATGTCTGCGGAGCGAAGCGTGCGTCTGCTCACGATCCCAAGGGCACCCCTCCGGCGCCCGCAGGTGCGCCACCACCTCCTGCAGCGCTTCAAGCGATGTTCCCTGCTGGAGCGGAGGAAGAAACAGGCAAGTCACAGCTCCGATGTACTCGCTCCGATCGATTTCAGACAAGGCGAGACTTTCAATTCGCTGTTCTGCGGTGCCCACCGCATGGACCAGGCTCACGGCGTGATCATCGGGGTATGTGGTCTGAAGGACAGCTTTCACCTCAGCAGCAACCTGCTTGGAATTGAGCTGTGCAATCAGCGCGGGCGTGTCGGGAGGGAACGAAGGAATGTGAGCACGTCCGAGAGTCAACGCGTCGCATAGTGTGAGCCGAGGAAAGGGATCGAAGCCGAGAGCCGAGAAGGTCGCTTCAAGGAAGGATAGTCCCCCCACAACCCGCACCGGCAAACCTTCGCATACAGCACGGCAGAGAATCTCGGTGCCGGTCGCCTCAGCGACAAAGGGATGCCCGGGAACAGCGTAGATGACCCCCTCCGGTCTTCGTCCAAGTTGCAGCACCTTCTGCACGATGGCGGAATAGACGGCTTCGAACGATTCGCCGGTGTCGTAGAGGGCGTCAAACGAGTGGATAGTGACCGATTGCGGCAGGCCAGCGGCCGCGGGGTGTTGCCGGGTGCGCAACCAGATCTCTGAGGTCGATGAGATGAGCTCCCAGGCCTCACGTGTGATCTGATCCGGCGCGCCCGGACCCAGACCTAAAAGAACTATCCCGGACATCGTGACTCCTTCGCAGCCGAACCTGCGCAGCGGCGCTCACTCCAAGCCAGAGCAAAGACATGTTCGCAACCAGCGATTCAGATGGTATCGCAGCGAGTCGTCAGTATACCCGAGCGCACAATCCGAATTATCTTCAATTGGGCACTCATGTCCGAAAGGTAGTATCATGCCAGTCCACGGAGACAAGGTCACATGAGCAGAAATCGACTTCCACTTAAGAAGACCGCAGCCGGTCGCCGCCCCGCGGGCCTCAATGCGATCCAGCTTGCGGGCATCCTGATCATCGTCCTGGTACTGGGCGCCATTGCATGGATGTTGCTCTCAAGCAACGGTGCGACCCGCGCTCCCAAGCAGTGGAGCGCTCCACCCCCAATGACTATCGACCCGCGTCGGGAATATCTCGCGACTTTCAAGATGGCAAAGGGAGGTGAGTTCGCCGTTCAACTCCACGCGGACAAGGCACCGCTGACCGTCAACAATTTCGTCTTTCTGGCGAGGGAGGGCTACTACGACGGCGTGACTTTTCACCGGGTGCTGGAGGGTTTCATGGCGCAGGGAGGTGATCCTACCGGCACGGGCGGCGGAGGCCCCGGTTATGAATTCGCCAATGAAGACAGCGATCTGACGTTTGACAGACCGGGTGTCGTGGCCATGGCCAACGCGGGGCGCGATACGAATGGCAGCCAGTTCTTCATCACGTTCGGACCGCGGCCCCAGTTGAATGGCGGATACACGATTTTTGGACAGGTAGTCAGCGGCATGGACGTGGTAAACGGCCTCAGGCGAAGAGACCCAGATCAGAATCCTGACTACGCCGGCGATGCAATTGAGACGGTGACTATCACTGAAAGGTGAAGGGCAAACTGCCCGGGATGGGCAAGGTGGACGCGGCCACGGAACGTCATGAGCATGGTCAAGCAATGCGCACACCTGAGGAGCCCCGATGGCATTCGCTTGGATGTGATGGTGGAGGCGATCGCCAGAGTGCCAGTTGACTAACACGTGGAGTTCCACGAGAGGGTGCGTCAGGGCGGCCGCGGCGCATCGTGTACAGAGAAGGAAGGAAAAGCACCACTGCCGTGACGGCGGTGGTGCTTCCTTTTCTAATGTGCGGAGAATAACCGTCGATTGATCACAGCAGCCACTGAAGACGAGCAGGCACCCGCCCGGCAACTCCGCAAGGCTCAAATCAGGTGTCCGCTTTGTCGAGTCTCAGCATTCAGAGTACCCGCAGGCATAGCACTTGCGGCAGCCTTCTTCGTTCACTACCGCGGCCTCGCCGCAGTCCGGGCAAAGGTCACCAATGCGAATCGGCAGCCCAACCGACTCCGCCTCGGCCTCGAGGCTGTCTCCGATTTCGTAATCCGGCCGGGCCGCAACAGCATCGTTTGGCCGGTCATCTTTTCGGCGCAGGTATTGATCAAGGACTTGTCCAATGCCGTCAGGCAACGAACGCACACGGTTTGGACCAAAACCCAGTGATCGGCCGCCGCCAATTCCCAGAAGTTGCCGCATAACTTCGCGCAGACGTTCGGTCGGCAGGATTGGCGAGGACATTCGCAGTATGTATGAGATCAACCGCCCAATGGCCTCTGAAACGGCTGCAGTCTCAGAACCGGCTTTGGCGGTATTGATGAAGGCCTCGAAGGGCTGACGGCCTCCATTCTCATTGATGGTGATGAAGGCTTTGCCTACAGGAGTCTCGATGTTGTAGGTCTCCCCCGTTAGCGCAACCGGCCGCGGTTTCTTGCCGTCGGCCCAGGACGAAATCGGCGCAAACGAACCGGCCTCGACCTTGACCGGACTTGCCTGCTTCTTCTCAACGGTCGCCCTAGTCTCGAGCACGACTTTCTCTCGTGTGCCTGTAACATAGACCGTGATGCCCTTGCACCCAAGTTCCCATGCCAGCATGTAGGCACGGGCTACATCGTCTTCGGTGGCCTCCTCCGGGAAGTTCACGGTCTTGGAAAGCGAGCTATCAACAAAGGCCTGGAGAGACGCCTGCATGCGCACGTGTTCTTCAGCACTGATATCGCCCGAAACCACAAAAACGCTGCGCACGTCCTGCGGTATCTCGTTGATGCCCTGACAGGTACCGAGGCCCATCACGCTTTCGACGATTTCCTGTCGCTTCTCCTCGCCCAGTCCCAATTTCCGGAGTACCTCATCAAACCGCGGACTCGCGTAGGGAAGCTGGAGGTCTTTGCCGTGATCATTCACGTGACGTGTGTACGCAAGGGCGAAGACCGGCTCACACCCGTAGCCTTCGCATCCGGCAACTGTAGCGATGGTGCCAGTGGGCGCGACCGTTGTCTGGGCGGCGTTCCGAATTCCGTAGCGTCTTATGCCTTCAACGACCTCTTCCCAGCCCAAGGCCGGCCTGCCCCAATCGCGCGTATAGGCCACAAGCGGCTCGGGCGGGGTCCAGTTCAAGTCATCCATGTCGTAGATGGAGCCCTGAATGGCGGGGAATGGCCCGCGCTCTTCTGCCAGCTTAATACTCGTCAGCATGGCATGGTAGCGGATGAACTCCATGATCTGTGCGCCGAATTCCTGACCCTCTGGGGATCCATAGCGAACGCCGACGTGATACATTAAGTCGGCCAAACCCATTATTCCGAGGCCAATGCGGCGAGCCTGGTGCGCAGCCTCCTCCAGCTGGGGAACGGCGGGAACATAGGCATTGGCATCGACAACGTCATCGAGGAAGCGAGTCGATGTCACCACGCTCTGCTGGAGTGACTCCCAATCCACGCTGCCGTCTGGCCCGCAGTGTTCATTCAGATTCACCGAACCAAGGCAACAGTTCTCGTACGGACCAAGCCATTGCTCTCCGCATGGATTGGTCGCCTCAAGCGGGTATCGATGTGGAACCGGGTTGCTGCGATTGGCGGCATCGAGGAACAGCACCCCGGGCTCACCATTATAGTGGGCCTGCCTGACGATTTTCCCAAAAAGCTCCCGGGCCCGGACTTTCTTGTGCACGACGATGGGAACACCTCCGGACTCCATCTGTTCAAGCGTGCCGCGGATCTCACGGTACTTGGGATCGCGAACATCGGGAAAGCGCAGCTCCCATTCACTGTCATCATGCACCGCTCGCATGAATGCGTCTGTGATTCCGACCGAGATATTGAAGTTAGTGATCTGATTTTCATCTGTCTTGCAGGTGATGAACTCCTCCACGTCCGGATGATCAACGCGCAGGACCCCCATATTGGCGCCGCGGCGCGTGCCCCCCTGCGCGATCTCGCCAAACGCATGGTCGTAGACGCGCAAGAAGCCGACCGGTCCCGTTGCCTGGCCAGCAGACGTCTTTACCACGGAACCATGGGGACGAAGACGCGAAAAGGCAAAACCATTTCCGCCGCCAGTTTGCTGAATCAACGCCGCATCCCGCAGGGTCTGGAAGATCCCAGCGGTATCGCGACCCATGTCGTCTGTGATGGGCAGCACGAAGCAGGCCGCCAGCTGACCAAGCGGTGTCCCAGCCCCCGTAAACGTCGGGGAATTGGGAAGGAACTTGCGACTTGTAAGGAGGCTGTAGAACTCCCTGGCACGTTCAGTGACGTCGCCGTTCCACGACTCTTCGACCTTCGCAACATGATATGCAACACGCCAGAACATCTCATCGACGGACTCCGCCGGATTGCCATCCTGTCCGCGGCGAACATAACGGCGCTCCAGCACCTTTCGGGCATTGTCCGCCAGCCGAACCTTGGGTAGGCCCTTCGGCAATGGTGGTGTCAGCAGGAGTCCATCCCTCAGATTGGCTGCGGCCTTGCTGTTCATGCACAACTCCTACACTAAGATCGGTGTCCGAAGACAAGAACGGGCAGCGCCGCCCCGTAGTACACAGCCGGGAGCTGAGGCTGCCCGTGATCAGCCCTTCAGCAGACTGTCAATTTCCTTGCGGAGCGCCCCTAGGTCGTCCAGGCGCAAGTACACGATCGCGAAGCGGATATACGCGATCTGGTCCACCTCCTTCAGACCGTTGATGACCATATCCCCAATCACGCGCGAGGAGACTTCCGACTTCCCCAATCGCTGCAATTCGGATTCAATCTGCCCCACGAGGCGCTCGATGTCGGCTGCCGAGACTGGCCGCTTCGCACATGCAATCCGAATCCCCCGCTCAAGCTTCTCGCGGTCGAACTCTTCTCGCGTCCCATCCTGCTTGATGATGAGCGGCGCCGACAATACCGGACGCTCGTAGGTGCTGAACCGTTGTTTGCATCGGAAACATTCGCGGCGACGCCTGATGCCTCCATGGCTGTCATGCGATGTGTCGAGGACTTTCGAGTCGTGGTAGTGGCAGTAGGGGCAGCGCATCGTTGCTAATCGCCAGAACAGATGTAAGAGCCATATGTAGGGCTCACCCCGCAGGCAACCCGTACATATGGCGGAGTGCGCGAATTCTAGCACACCAAGCACGGTACTTCAAGGCTGCCCAGATGTATGCACCTTAAAGATTAGTTTCTTAAGGAATACGTAGGGTAAACGTCTGTCAGCATCCGGCAGCCCGCCGGTGCATCCCCCCTCTTTCAGATCGGGGCGTATAGAGACGGCGCCGAGGCAGCGACCCACTGCGTCCAAGTCATTCTCCGAGGCTTCAACGCGGGCACGAGGCTTATAATTGCGATATCCGAAGTGAGGTTAGCAATGACTGAGAATACCCCAAACCGAGGGCCGTTCGAAACGGGGATCCCCGACGAGGTCCGAAGGCATTTCCGGGCAGCACACCGCGAAATGCGCGCCGGCATCAGGGAGCTTCTTCCGGCAGGTGTCTTCGAGCATGGACGCAAGGCCCGTCGGGAGGCGCTTCTCGCTTGGCGCGGGATAATAGATGCGGCGCTCCAGCGCTTGGAAGAGAAAGGCGACGAAGCCTGAGGCAACTAGCTCAGGGCGAGTGCCCGCGGGCAAGGAAGGCTGTCCACAGCAGCGCAGTCCCGGAAGCTCCCCAGAGGACGTATGCAGGCAGGGGTTCCCCAGAACGATAAAGGAAAACGCCCGCCAGCAGGAAGACGGCACACATCAGTCCGCCGAATAACCGGTTCACAGCCGTCTCCAAGTGATTAATCTGCCTGCTTACCTGCGGCATAGTGAACTGCAGGTCACCCCGCGCCAGCCGCGTCAGTATCTTGCTTGTCTGCCCCGGAAGGGCAATCAACTCCTTGACAAGCTCACCAGCCTGATCCAGCCACCCTTCCCACTCGGACTGCTGTTCCCCTACCATGAGTTTCCGCGCGTAGGGCGCCAGTTGACGCCAGACATTGAAATCCGGATCAAGGCCCGCGCACATTCCTGAAAGGATTGCCAGGGCGCGGCCCAGCAGCAGCAGATTATGGGGGATCTGGAACGGCATGGCCAGCAGCAACTCGCGGAATTGCCTTGCGAATTGATGCATCTCCGCGTGTCTTATCTGGCGAAGCTCGCTGATGGACATGCCCCAGAAGCGGTCAAACATCCTGGCCTCTGCCTGCCCGAGCAGTTCAACGTCGGCATTCGGCAGCAGTACTCCCAGAGTCTGATATGCCTCCACAACTTTGGCGGCATCGCGCGTCCCGATGCCCACGAGCATCTCACGCAGCCCTCGCTGCAGTTCCGCAGGCACAGAGCCGACCATCCCAAAATCCACAAAGGTCAGCTGCCAGGAAGTGCGGTCCTCGGCGCCTTCGCGCGGCTGCGGATTCACAAAGAGATTCCCAGGGTGAGGATCGGCGTGGAAAAAATGATCCTCGAAGATCTGCTTCAGATACGTATCGAACAAGGTCTCTGCCACAGATATGCGACTGATCCCCGCTGCCTCAATCGCGTCGTAGTCTGTGATCTTGATCGCGTACACATCTTCCAGCGTGAGCACACGCTCCGTGGTGCGACTCCAGACAACGCGAGGCACGCACACGCGCTTTCGATCCGAGAAGTTGGCCCGGAAGGCGTCCGCGTTTGTGGCTTCGGCAACGTAGTCGATTTCCCGGTGCACGACATCCGCCAGTTCTTGGATTAGGGCAAGCACGTTGACGCGATCGCGAATAGGCTTGTAGAGCTGGAGCCAGCCGCCAAAGCGCCGAAGAGCCAAGAAATCCACATCGATCAGTTGCTTTACCAGGGGCCGCTGGATCTTGACCACCACGTCACGAAGGTCGCCGTTGTCCATGGCACCAAGTGGCAACCGCGCTCGATGGACCTGACCGAGGGAGGCGGCGGCCATCGGCACATGTTCAAACATCTCGAAAACCGTCTCCAATCTTGCGCCCAACTCGCTCTCCGCAAGTTCCCGAATCGCCACGAAGTCCTCTGCAGGAACCTCGTCTTGGAGCTTGGCCAGCTCCTCGGTGATCTCTGCAGGCATGACATCCAGGCGCGCCGATAGGAACTGCCCCACCTTGATCATTACGCCGCCCATTCGGACAGCCATGACCCGGAAGTTCGCCGCGATTCGGCGGTAGCGGGCCGGACGCGTTCTTCGGGCCAGGCTGCGAAGGCCTAGGAGAGGCAGCACAACATCCCAGAATGCGACGCTGCTCGTCAGCCCAGCGAAGAAGATCATCAGGTTCCGGTAACGCGCGTCATAATTTGGATGCTGCATGTCCGCTGGTTCCCGCGCGGGATTGTATCACCGGACGATTCAATGCTGCAGCACAAAGATGGAGATCTTCGAAGGGTACGTTGAGTCCATAGCTCGCGAAGCTATTGAACAGGATGAGTTTGAGGAGCTTGTGGGTGCCGGCATGCCGATCGACCTGACCGCCTGCTTCGAGACACCCACGGAGCTGCGCGTCGCATACTCCGCATTGAGGAACTCCGTTATGATTCCACGCGAGATTGAACTGGCGCAGGATTTCGGAGCGCTTCAGCAGGTACTCGAGACTACGCGGTCTGAAGACGATGGGATTTCGATTTCCGGGAAGATCCGCGACTTGCAAGCCAAATAGAGGGTGCTCATTGAGGCCGGGCAGTGTGTAGAGCGCCTGACCGAGGATTTCGCTGCCTGGAACTTTGGTGCAATCCTGCCTTGCCAACGATCCTCCGACGCACCGGACTTTGACACAACGGCGCATCCCTGCTATACTGCGGCAACTAAGCTTCTACTTTCACTGCCCACTGGCAGATGTGCACGCCCAAATTTGGATGTTGCGGACGGCCCCCCGGAAGTCTTGAGTCGGTGGGGTCATTTTGTATGCTATGGACGTGAAATGAACCGCCACTGGCGGAAAACAACGCGAGGAAAACGCGAAATCAAACAAGAAGGAATAGCATGGCAAAGCAAGGAAAACTGAGAATCCTTCCCCTGGGGGGGCTTGGGGAAGTTGGCAAGAACATGACGGCCTACGAGTTCGATCGCAAGATCATCATCGTGGATGCCGGCATCATGTTTCCCGAGAACGATATGTTGGGAATCGACTACATCATTCCCGACTACACCTACGTCCGAGACCGGGCGGATCAAGTGATTGGAATCATCATCACTCATGGCCACGAAGACCATATTGGCGCGATTGCTCACGTCGTCAATGACATACCGGCACCGGTTTACGCCACCGCGCTGACGCGCGGCTTGATCGAGGTGAAACTGGCGCGCGCGGGCGCCTCAGGCAAAGCTCAGCTTAACACCGTGCAGGCTGGGCAGCGCCTCGAACTCGCTCCCTTCAAGATCGAGTTCTTTCACGTGTCCCACTCGATTCCGGACGCAGTCAGCCTGGGGATCACAACGCCGGCGGGTCTGGTTCTCCACATGAGCGATTTCAAGTTCGACCAGACACCTGTCGATGGCTGGCCGACTGACTACGCCAAATTGGCGGAACTCTCAAAGCGCGGGGTCGATCTGCTTCTTTCAGACTCGACAAACGCAGAGCGACCAGGGTGGACACCATCAGAGATGGTGATCGGACCAGCATTTGACAAGGTGTTCACCGAGGCCCATGGCAGGGTGATCATCGCCACTTTCGCTTCTTTGATCTCTAGGATCCAGCAGGTGGCAGATGCTGCGGCGCGCCATGGACGCAAAATGGCATTGGCCGGCCCAAGCATGCTCGACAACGTAAAGATCGCGCGCAAGCTCGGCTACCTCGACGTCCCTGATGAACTGCTCGTCCCCCTCGAACAGGCCCTGAGCATGCAGGACCAGAAAGTTGTGATCATGTGTACCGGGTCACAGGGAGAGCCAGCCTCGATTGTCGGGCGGCTTTCAACCGGCACAAACCGGCAATTTGATCTCAAGCCCGGCGATACCGTGGTCCTGTCTTCCCACCCAATTCCAGGCAACGAAGAGACGATCAGTAAGACCATCAACCGCCTGTTGAGGCGCGGCGCGCATGTGATCTATGACGGCATTCTGCCAGTCCACGTGTCGGGGCATGCCAGCCAGGAGGAGCAGAAACTGCTCATGAACCTGGTGAAACCGAAGCATTTTCTGCCGATCCATGGCGAGTTGCGACAACTGACGCGGCATGCAGAGCTCGCGGAGGAAGTGGGCATTTCGCGGGAGAACATCATCGTCGTCGAGAACGGGCAGATCGTGGAGCTCAGCGGCGGCGCCATTAAGTTGGGTGAACGGATTCCCGGCGAATATGTCTTCGTTGATGGGGAGTCCATCGGCGATATCGACTACGGCGTCATGCGCGAGCGTGAGATGCTGGCGCGCAACGGCATCTTGCTCATCGACATCAGCCTCGACAAGATGACAGGACGTCTGCTCAGCGACCCTGAGATCATCACTCGTGGATATGTCTCACCGCAGGATGCCGAGACGCTCATCCCCGAGGTGCGTAAGAGAGTGATGGAAATTGTGAATGGCGGGGGATTGGAGAATCAGAAGGATATTGTCAGCGCTGTCAAGAGCTATTTGCACGACGCAATGAAGCGCCGCCCTATGGTCTTCGTCACTCTAAGCAAGTCGTAGCGCGCCACCCCTGGCGCCGGGCTCGACGGATTCGAAATCATCAAGGATTGGCGGATTATCGTTTGACCCCAAACTTGCCCCGAAGGGGCACAAACGCCACACTGGCAAGCACTTGCTCCGATATCCGTCCACCTTCGAAACGGACCAAAGTGAGAAGTTGATAGCCATTTCCGGAGGCCACAGGGATCACCAATCGGCCGTGGTCGGCGAGCTGATCGATCAGCGGGGCAGGTAAAGCGGGCGCGGCTGCAGTGACAATGATCGCGTCATAGGGGGCCGCCTCAGGCCAGCCCAGCGAACCGTCTCCGACGTGTACAACAACATTGTCACACTTGAGGTGCGCTAGAAGCCGCCTGGCCCTCGTGGCCAGTTCAGGCACCAATTCCACGGTGTGGATTTCACCCGCAAGGTGCGAGAGGATCGCGGCTTGATACCCGGAGCCAGTTCCAACTTCAAGCACCCGTTCGGCGCCACGCAGTTCGAGCGTACTGGTCATCAGGGCAACTATGTAGGGTTGCGATATCGTCTGCCCCTGCCCGATTGCCAAGGGGGTGTCGTCATAAGAAACGTCGCGTGCAGGCTGTGGAACGAAGAGATGCCGGGGAACCTCTGAGATCGCCCCTAGGACGCGGGCATCGTCCAGACCGCGCCGCCGAATCTGATCCTCAATCATTCGCCGTCGCTCTGCCCAATAACGATCGGTCATCGGCCTCCTTTCACCGCAATCCGCCAAGAAGGCCAGAAATTCACCATTCTCAACCTAGGCCTTGGAGCGCTGCAACCGCTCAGCGATTCTTCGATCAACCCGTCCCATCGGATACTGTGAAAGTCGATCGGTCGTCACCCACCGGAACCCAACCCGACTTGCAGCAGATCCGGTTCCGCAGCGAAAGGCGTGCACAGTCACCCGAAAATGGGAGTAGGCATGCTGGATCATTCCCACAGGTCTTGGATTTCGAACCTTGAGGGCATAGGCTTCCTCAAGGGCAGCAGGGAGCCTGCTTTCGAGCTCGCGAACGTTCCGCGGAGTCGTGCTCAATGTCGCCTTGGGAAACTCCCACAGGCCGCCGAGCAAGCCCTTGGAAGCGCGCCTCACGATCAGTACATGGTCTCGCCGTGTGATGACCGCGGCGCCGACGACAAGATGAGGTAGCGGCCGCCTACGTTCCCTGACCGGCAGCCGAGCTTGCACCCCGCGCTTTCTGGCCTCGCAAACGGCATCGACCGGACAAGCATCGCACCGTGGGTGCCGGGGTAGGCAAACCATTGAGCCCAAGTCCATCAGCGCTTGGTTGAACTCACCGGCGCGGCCTTGCGGCAGATGCTCAGTAGCAAGGCTCCAGAGGCGCTTCTCTGCTGCGCGTGATTTGACCGCGGCTTTAACATAGAATGCCCGGGCGAATACCCGGCGTATGTTTCCGTCCAGAACAGGTTCATCCCCACCAAACGCGATAGATGCAACTGCCCCGGCCGTGTACGGACCTATTCCGGGCAACTGACGCAGGGTCCCGGTATCCGAAGGGATCCTCCCATCAAATTCGCGCACGATGAGGCGCGCAGCCCGATGCAGGTTGCGAGCCCGCGAGTAGTAGCCCAACCCCTCCCAAACCCCCAAGACGGTGCTCTCCGACGCGGCCGCCAACTCCCGGATCGAGGGGAAGCGAGCCAACCACCGATCGAAGTACGGCAGAACGGTCTCGACCCGAGTCTGCTGCAGCATCACCTCCGAGACCCACGTTCGATATGGATCAACGCGGGAGCGCCAAGGCAGTATCCGCGCATTGCGCGAGTACCACCTGAGAACGCGGCAGGCAAATTTCGTCATGCGAGCATCCGGAAAGTCAAATGTAGCGTCGCCTCGCTATGGACACGCTGTCGCGATCGGTGCACCTTGATAGGCAATACCAGAATCCACAAAAAGGATAAGTCGCGCCTCGACATAGTCCTCCGCCGCGCAGCCCAGCACGATGGCATCGGCTGCATGATCAAACTCCTGTGGCATCTGCCGGAGAGGAAGGATGACATCGTGTCGGGACTTGTTCAGCAAGAGGAAGCCCATGCGCGGGAAGTCCCGCGGGGCAAATGCTGGCCACGGATGAGCCGAGGCGAGCCCGTTTCCGCGTGTGAAGAAGCGAGGATATAGGACGCGGCCGATCTCAAGCACGGCTCGGGGGGACGCCAAAGACGATTCGATCTCCCTTGGGGTGATCCCAAGAACCTTGATCCCCGAGGCTGCGGACAGTGGCTCCAAGAGTCCCTGCGAGGACACGTCACGGTACCGAGGCAAGGCCATGTGTTCACCAAGCCAGGGCAGCAGACCAACCAGCATGAACAGTGCTGTCGCGGCCATATACTGGCTCCACCCCATTCGATGCCCGGCACCGACTTCCCTGGGCTCCACAAGCGAATCGCGGCGGGCGCCGAACAACGCCGCCAGGAAGACCAGGATTTCCGCCATACCAAGCGAAAAGTAGAAGTACGCGATCCAGTCCGCTGGCAGATCGTAGCGCCAGCCGGAGAATCGTGCGACACCATTGGCCAGGCAGTATCCGAGTGAACAGGCCAACGGCGTCATGCCAGCCCAGCGCTTGCGATTCCATGCAGAACCCAGGCCGAGGCCTATGATTCCGAGGTACGCGACGACCAACAGGGTATTTGACCAGCTTAGCGTGCCATCCCAATTCAGCCAATAGGGATTGACATCCGCAAGCAGGCCATTGTAGGGATGGATCAGCGGCAGCGCCAAGAGGCCACCCACTTGGGTGGCGAGCGCATGATTCGCGACGAAACCCAGAACGAACTGCGGGTCACGGATCGCGAAGCTTGCCAGCATCCCCAGGAGGCTCTTGCCCTCCAGTTGAACGTTGTCGATGTCCAAATTGCCGGCGTATTGATATTGGCTGGCGATGATGCGATATTGGAACGGGGCGTCGATGGTGAGCTGCCCACTGGCCAGGTAGTTGTGGATCAGCCATGGCAGGATGGCGAGGAGCAGGACGGACAGGAAAGAAGCGAGTTGCACATAGGTAGAGCGGCGGCGCACACCAAAGGCTAGGATGCATAGCAGCACAATCGCCGGCAGAATCGCCGCCGCCTGTGTCCGCAGAAGCAACAGTAGCCCGAACATGCCGCCAGCAATGACCCCACTCCGGAGCTCCTTCCGGCTCAGCCAACGCGCCGTGAACAAGCAGCATACCAGTAGGATCAACAGAGTTGGCAGATCGACGAGCAGGGTCTTGCTGTTCGAGACACGTGTCTCAGAAGAGACCAGAAGGCTCGTCCACTCCCGGCCGATCGCTGCCAGGGCTGCGATCGCGCCTGCCGATCGGCTGTGCAGGGCGCGGCCGAGCCCATAGAGCATCACCGGTATCAAAGCGAGGACCAGGGTCTGCCCGGCAATGATGAGATCGTAGCGCTCACCAACGATCTTGTGGAGAACGGTCAACATCACGATGTACAGCGGCCGTGAAGGTATTTCTCCTTGATAGGGATATCCGATCAGCAGGCTGTGGGCCATGGAATCGTAGTAGCCCGCATCCGAGTTGGGGAACGCCTGATCGGTTGGAGGTCGGATCGGTGCATAGAAGCTATTGTGCAGCACCTGCATCGGAACGCTGAGCCAAATCACCACGGCAAGGAGCCAGATTGCCGCCGTCAGCACTATATCAAGAGTTGTTGATCGGCCAGAATGAAGCGAGAGCAGCAGGATGGCTAGTCCACCAAGGATGGCAAGAGCCAGTTGCCAACCGAGGATTGGCACACCGGGCTCGCCCCAATAGGCGTTATCGGGCGTGATGCCCAGTCGGGAACTGGCGACAAGTGCCAACGTCGACAGAAGAATGGCGAAGGCAATGCCTGCAGGACGAACCAGTCCTCTGGATGCTGTGATGGCGTCGCCATGGAGGCCCCAGCGGCTGATCAGCACGATGACAAGGGCCTGGACGGCCAAAGCCATCACGAACCATAGCAGTGCGCTCAGCCTTTGATAATACGGCAGCAGTGTTGCCGGATTAAGGTATCGAAGGAGGAAAAGCGCGGTTGCCAGTGCAAGACTCAGGATTCCCAAACCGATGATTGCATATCCTCTGACCGGTTTGTTCAGCAGCTCCGGAGGCCGGAGAGCAAGCCGCGTGCCAAGAAGCACCGAACCAGCAAGCAAAGCGAGCGCCGCCACACGGGTGATTGAGTAGCCGCTGCCCTCGCGCGGAACCATAATGAACATAATGAAAGCGGCTCCCGCCTCGAGAGCCGCCAAGAGGAAATACCAACGCCACAGGTTTCGCGAATCCTTCACGTCCATACAGAGTGCCCGCTGAGGCCGGGGCCTAGTACGCTTCTGGGATCAAGGACTCAACGCCTCCACAGGATTCGTCCGCGCGGGAGGTTGTGAGAACACGGTCAGAACTGGAATCCGCTTCGAGCTGACACGATCTTGTAGGAATAGTTGTTGACGAAGCCTCTAAGACGATCCTCAAGAGCGCTCCAATCCTTTGAGCCCATCAGTTCGCGAGCTTTGGGTCCACTGTCGGCCCGAAGTCCCACCTGGATCTGCGGGTAGGCGCCGAAGACCGTCGCCCACGCGTCGATGGGCTCAAAACCCAGTCTCTGGACGCCAGGCACCCACTCACCAATAACGAATTCAAAGTATTCCTGCTCGTGGTCCGCGGCGATGTCCCACGTCATGATGACTTTTACGGACACAGTCACTACTCGCGTTGGTGATCCAGGACGACGACTCGCGTCTCGTCCGGCAAACTGGTGCGGGAGACCTTGAGCGAAGGCTGATTCTCCTGTTTCCCCAAGCCCATCTCTTTGAGGAACTTGCCCAAGGAGTCGAGGACGATCTTGGCCTCGGGGGTGGCATAGTGCATCGGCACCACGATGTTCGGCTCCAGCAGGCTCACTACTTCCGCGGCTTTCGAGGCATTCAATCCGCCGCCGCCACCAACCGGCACAAGGGCAATGTTGACGGTACCAAGGGCCTCGACCTCAGTCTGGGACGGAACCTGTCTTAGGTCACCGAGATGGGCAACAGTAATGCCCTCATAATCGAATACGTACAGCGTGTTTCGCACCTGGTCGCGGCCCTTCTTGACGGTGCCTACCCCGTCGGTCTGGACGCCCGTGATGAACACGCTACCGATTTCGAATTCGCCCGGCCCCCTAATCACATGGGAGGTACCCTTGACCGCATCCGCGTTGTTGTGGCCGGGAGCGTCATGGCTGATGGTGACTATGTCCGCCTTGAGTCTGAGCGGATAGTAACCAATCACCTTGTTGTCAAAAGGATCTGCGACCACGGTGGCCATACCGCGTTCCGTCAGGCGGAAGCACGAGTGGCCATACCATGCAATCTCCATTCCGTATCCTCCGGAATCGCATTATACACTACGCATATAATGGGGGAATTGCAGTGCCGGCTTAATCAAACGGTGGATCAAGACATCCGATTCGCATTCCAAGACCTCCAAAAGCAGAGCACACGTTGCCACACCGTTTAGCGGATGAAAGCCAGCTGGAAGTGATCCCTGCGACGGAATCCCAAGGGAGAATCACCCGTGCCGCAAGACAGCCAGCGAGACCGAGCTTCAGCAATCGCTGAAGCCGTTTTCACAGTCGTCATCTGGGGCGCCACGTTCGTCGCCACCAAGATTGCGCTGCAGGAGGTTTCTCCAGCGACGGTCGTATGGTTGCGGTTCGGGATGGGGCTTGTTGTGCTCGGATCCGCAGCGGGATTCCGCCGCCAGCTCTCTGTTCCCCAGCGGGCTGACTGGGCCTACCTTGCCCTCCTAGGTCTGATCGGGGTAGCGTTTCATCAGTGGCTGCAAGCAAACGGCCTGCAGACGGCTCAGGCCACGACGACCGCATGGATAGTGGCGACGACACCAATCTTCATTGTTCTATTGGGTTGGCTGGTGCTCCGAGAGCGACCAAGCGCAGCGCAGTTCGCCGGGATTGGCGTCGCTGCGCTTGGCGTTGTCCTCGTTGTCAGCAAGGGCAATCCAGCAACCCTGTTCTTCGGCCACGCCGCTGGAATCGGAGATCTTCTGATCCTGATCAGCGCTCTCAACTGGGCGATCTACACCGTGCTTTCGCGCCGCGCATTGGCGAAGACAGAGCCGGCGCGGATGATCTTCTATGTCATTCTAGCCGGCTGGGTTTTCGTCACGATCTGGATAATGGGCTTTGGCCCCGGCATTAGCGAGATAGCCGGGCTGACCGCGCGCGGCTGGGGCGCCATTGCCGGTTTGGGTACCCTAGGCTCGGGTCTCGCCTATATCATGTACTATGATGCGCTGCGGGTCCTCCCCGCATCGCAATTGGGTGTCTTCTTGAATATTGAACCTCTCGTCACAATGCTGCTGGCAGCGCCCTTGCTCGGCGAACCGATTACGGCAATTGTTCTGTTGGGAGGCGGGCTGATCCTCGTTGGAATCTATCTCGTGAATCGAACAACGCTGGCCGTGCGGGACTGATCGCGCCGGGGACGGCAACAAGCAGGATCACAGGATCCTGTGGGGTGTCAGTGTCATGCTGGCTCCCCCCCCACGGCGGGCAAAATGCACACGCGGGTATACTGCTCGCGGATGGACATCATCGAGCTCAAACCCCGGATCACTCGGGAAAGTCTGCTGGCGGTCACGGAGCGCGGCTGGCGATTGGGAATCCCAGCCGGGGACAACAGGGAATACCGGCTTGCGCAGCTAGACGATCATGCCGGCCTATCGCGTGCCAACTTCATCTGGCGAGCGCCGCTTACGCTGAGCCTACGCGCCCGTGTGTCATCGCCCCGCATCTCGGGTACCTGGGGCTTTGGTCTATGGAATGATCCATTTGGACTTGCTTGCGGCCCCACCAGCAACCTGGTCCGGCTGCCCACGCTGCCGCAGGCTGTTTGGTTCTTTTCGGCATCATCGCGGAGCTACCTGTCTCTCCGCGACGATAGGCCTGCCAATGGCTTTCTTGCACAAGTGTTCAGGAGCCCAAAGGGCGGCCCCTGGTTGATCTCAGCCCTGTTAGCCTTTCCATTTGCCGCCAAGAGCGTACGGCACAGGCTCAGCCGCAGAATCGGTGAAGATGCGGTAGGCGTGGAGTCAAATCCATGCACATGGCACCGATACGAGATCCGATGGCAAGGCGAGGCGACCGAATTCCTTGTCGATAAGCATGTGCTGCTGAAGTCGACAGTGTCGCCACGCGCACCGCTGGGTCTCGTGATCTGGATAGACAATCAATATGCGGCTTTCAACCCTCGGGGCATGCTTGCCTGGGGAGTCGAAAGCTACACAGATGAGGCCTGGCTGGAGGTCGAGGATGTTAGGTGCAGTCCCGATACAACGGTCCACTGACCGCAGACATCACAATGGCGGCAAGTATTGGGCAATGAACGCCGCGGTAAATGGGACTACATGCAGCACGGCATCCAGGATCAAGCCCAGGAGGAAGTGCAGTCCAAATGATCGATTGTTTATGAACGCGAGCGGGGCAAAGTAGAGCGGCCAGCCTCCCTGCCCGTCGGGGAAATCGACCGGACGAACCGCCGGCTTCGGTTTCAGAAGCGCAGGAGCGGTCCGGCGCAAAGCCGGAAGGGCAAGAAGGACAATTGCCAGCACAGGCGTGAAGAACCGTGTCGCGATCAGGTAGAACGTCACCACGTAAGGGAGGATCATCATTGCCAGGACTGCATAGCGTGCAAAGCGTTCACCGATCAGCACGGGCACCGTGAAGATGCGTTTTTCTCTGTCGATCGTCAGCTTGTCGATATGCTTGCCAAAGATGACCGTGGTCACGCCAAGCACATACGGCAGGCTGGCCACAACAACATTCCAATCCCATCGATGAGCCAGCACATAGTATCCGCCACCGATCATCAGCGGACCCCAGACAAGCAGGACGGAGACCTCACCGAGGGCCCAGTACTTGAGTGGCCATGTGTAGAACAGGACAAAGAACGCCCCAAGTCCCATTAGGATCAGAATGCCCGGATCCCAATGGTTGATCACCAGGAGGTATATCGCCGGCAAAATCGCGCACAGGCCTGTCACCAAAAAGTACATGAGATGTTCGCGCCGGCTCACGAGCCCGCTGGCGACGGGCTGCGCACCATAGATCGTCCGAAAGTAATTGTTCTTGTCGACACCCCTCACGTAGTCCGTGTAGTCATTGAAGATGTTGTTGGCGGCGTGCGCCAAGACCAATCCGAGCGTCAGGGCGAGCCACGGAAGGATCGCGAATGCGCCATCACGAAGCGCGAAAATCCCGGCAAGGGCCGCTGACAGGAAGGTCATGATAAGGACAGCAGCGCGAGTCGAGATCAGCCATCGCGAAACGATGTCCAGCGCGCCCCACTCCTCCTTCGAGACCTCGGGAATTACATTCAAGGCCTTTCGCCACATAGCGAAATCGACTTTCATAGACTACTCCTATCCCAGTTGCCACAGATACTTGACGATTATAAGGCCGTCGATGGTGCGCCTTTTCACCAGAGAGCGGCGAAATGACATTCATCATGCCAAGGCAGGATTGAATACCCTACCTTGCATGTAGAATTTATCAAATAATCGAATTGACGCACTTCCGGCACGTGTCGAGATCGAGGATGGTGGCAGCGACGATCTCTGAAAAGAGGTCGGCATTGATCACACGTTGGTGATCGGGCAGGTCCATGTTGCCTGCCCCGGGGGATGGGCGGCAACGCTCGGCCGATCGAGACGACGATTCGCACCAGGACGTTCGAAGCCATTTCAACGTCTGCAATTCCTTCCTCGTCGCCCAGACGACTGTAGGCTTGAGCTGATCAGGAGCGCGCCATGAACAGCACTTCCATGATGCCAAAACAAGAATACTACGACGCCATGCTACACGCTGTGCAGAAAGGGGAAAGGCTGAGGCTTTGCCTTGAGTGTGGAACCTGCAGCGGCATCTGTCCTTTTGGACACGTGATGGTCTACCCGCCAAGCCGCCTGATCGCGATGCTCCGGGCAGACCGATTCGAAAAGGTGCTCAAGACCGACGCGCTGTGGATGTGTGTCTCCTGCTACGCGTGTACCGCATTCTGCCCCTCTCAGATTCCTCTCACAGCCGGCTTGATGGCGCGCACAAAGGAGGAATTGCTGCTTGCCGGCAATGTGCCGGCGGAATTGCAGGATGCGCTGGCAAACTCGCAGAGGTACGGCAACGCGCTCGGAGAGTCGCCTCGCAAGCGTGCCGATTGGATCGGTGGCATCACGCCGGAAGTGAAGGTGATGGCGAAGGCGAAGGAGCCGGTAGATGTGCTGTGGTTCGTCGGCGATTATGCCTCCTACCATCCTCGAGTTCGGTCGACCTCAAGGGCTTTCGCCACGATACTGAATCTCCTGGGCGTAAGCTTTGGAATCCTGGGTCCTGAGGAATCGAGCGACGGGGATTCCCAGCGCCTGGCTGGCGAGCGAGGACTGTTCGAGATGCTGGCCGAGAAGAATGGGAAGGCATTCGGCAAATACGAATTCGGATCGATCATCACAACCGATCCGCACGCGTACAACGCCCTGAAGAACGAGTACCCAAGCCTGGGCGTGACCTACCCCGTCCAGCACTACACCGAGTTCCTGGCCGATCGTCTGGATCAGCTCAGGCCCATGCTGAAGCGCGAGGTCAAGGCAAAGGTGGTCTATCACGATGCTTGCTATCTTGGCCGCGTCAATGGGATATTCGAACAGCCGCGGGCGCTGCTACAGGCCATCCCCGGCCTCGAGTTGACGGAAATGGCACACAATCATTCGAACAGCCTATGCTGTGGGGGTGGCGGCGGTGGAATGTGGCTCGATGGATTTCAATGGGAGAAGGTGCACGTCCGACTTTCCGACCTGCGCGTACAGGAAGCTGTGGCGGCTAACGCGGGAACTCTGGCGGTGGCATGTCCATACGAAACCCCGCGCTTCGAGGACGCCGCGAAAACGGTTCCGGGGGCTTCCGGTCTGTGTGTGAAGGACATCGCTGAGATTCTGGTGGAGGCCGTGGACTCAGAAGGAGGTCAGAAATGAACATAGCAGTCCTTGCCAAACTGGTTCCTGATCTGGTGGAGGAACTGTCGATCGACGCGAGTGGTGCCAAGCTGGACACTTCCTTTGCCCGCCTCATCGTCAATGAATTTGATGATCATGCGATCGAGGAGGGAATTCTGCTGAAGGAGCGGTTTGACGGCCAAGTGACGATCCTTGCGCCAGATGACGAAGGCATCGACGATGTACTGTTCACAGCCGCCGCAAAGGGGGCCGATCGGCTGCTAAAGCTGAAAGGCATTTCGGCGATGGAAACGAGCAGCCATGCCTTGGCGCGGGCGTACGCGGACGTGGTCTTGGAGCTCAAGCCTGACCTGGTGCTGGCCGGTGTACAGGCGCACAACGACCTTGACGGCTCAGTAGGCTCGCTGCTGGCTGGAATGCTGAATCTGCCTTACGTAGGCTATGTTTCGGGCATCTCGATGCAGGATGGTCAAGCCGCATTGCGCAAAGAGTACCCGGCGGGCCTGATCGCCGAGCTGCAGGTGACGCCACCGGCTGTGCTCGGAATACAGGCAGCTGAACAACCTCCCCGCTACGTCGCGGTCAGCAAAGTACGGCAGGCAATGAAGAGCATCAGCATAGAGGAGCGAACGGTGGCGCCGACTGAGTCGCCCGCTGTGCCGCACATCGGCCGGATGTTCAAGCCCGAGGCCGCTCAGCATGCAATCATGCTCGCGGGCGCTCCCGATGAAATTGCCGGCAAACTGGTCAAGATCTTCAAGGAAATCGGGGTCATCTGAAGGAGGTATGCGATGAGCGCGGATGCCTACGTGGTGATTGAACATCTGAGGGGCCAGGTCACCGATATCTCGTACGTTATGCTGGCTGCCGCACGCGAACTGGTGCGGGATTCGGGTGGAAAAGTTGTCGCGATCCTGCTTGGGCACAAGGCACGGGAACTGAGCACGGATCTGTCTGCGGATGAGGTGCTCTACGTTGACCATCCGGACTTGAAGGACTTCATCCCAGACGCGTACCAGGCTGTCCTGGTCGGTTTGATCAAGGAGCACCAACCCAGGGCGGTCCTCATGGGAAACACGTCCATCGGAGCCGATATCGCCGGCGCTCTTTCGGTGACTCTGGATTTGCCGCTTGTGAGTTCGTGCCGCCAGCTCACCTCGGACGGGAAGTTCGTATGTCAGATCTGCGGCGGCAAGATACTGGCCGAGGGAGCACTTCCCGAACCAGCATCCCTTGTCACCATGACTCCTGGCGTCCACAAAGCGGAAAACGGAAGAGCAACAACGCCTCCCACCGTCACCGATGCTCAGGCCCCAAGCTTGGAAGGGCTGCGGACCCAGCTGCGGAAGTACATCGAGCCGGAGGCAGCCGATGTGGACATCTCGAAAGAGTCTCTACTGATAGCCGTCGGCCGCGGAATCCAGAATCAGGACAACATTGCCCTGGCAGAGGAGCTTGCCAAAGCTATGGGCGGCACCGTTTGCGGTTCACGCCCGGTCGTGGATCAAGGGTGGTTGGCGACTTCGCGGCTCGTGGGCAAGTCGGGAAAACATGTCAAGCCCAAGGTTTACCTCGCCCTGGGAATCAGTGGCGCGCCAGAACACGCCGAAGCGATTGTCGATAGCGACGTCATCATTGCCGTGAACACCGACCCGGCCGCGCCGATTTTCGACTTTGCCAAGTATGGGGCTGAAGTGGACATGTTCGACGTGCTGCCGCCGCTGACGGAACAGGTCAAGCAGGCCAAAGGTTAGAAAATGTCCTACGTACTTGCCAAGTCGCTGATCGTCCTTGTGGCGCTGCTGATTGCGGTTGGCGTTTTCTGCCTACGATTGTATCGGCGGCTGTGGGTCAACTTGCGTCATGGGCAACCCAGTGGAACATTCGGGCAGTGGGGCACGCGCATCCAGGGTCTGCTCAAATTCGTGGGCGCGCAGTTCCGCCTGTTCCGCGTGCTGCTCCCGGGGACCGCGCACTTTTTCATTTTCTGGGGCTTCCTGCTCCTGTCCCTCACTATCCTGCAGGCGATCGTCGAGGGACTGCTGAGCTTCAGGGATCCACATTTTGTATTGCCAATCATCGGCACGCTGGGTCCGCTGGCACTGCTGCAGGACCTGTTCACGGTCTTCGTGACAGCAGCTGTGTTGTACGACCTGAGTGTACGTCTGTTCGTGAACCCCCCACGGTATGAGGGGAGTCACAATGCCCAGGCGGCGACGGTTTTGGGATACATCCTCACCATCATGGTCTCACTCTCGGTGATGAATGGGATCCGCATCAACCTGGGCGACCTGCCGGCTCCGTCCTGGAGGCCGGTCTCGACTCTGGTGGGAGGTCTGTTCCGCGGGCTCGATCCGCAATCGCAGTTCACAATCGGCGAAGTTGCCTACTGGATCCACCTTGGCGTTGTTCTGTTGTTCTTGACTGAACTCCCTGAGGGCAAGCACTTTCATGTTGTCACCTCAATTCCTGCCGTCCTGCTCCGAAACCTCGAGCCGGCTGGCCGCCTGCCTGCGGCATCGGATCTTGATGGTGTGCCAGGGATTGGCGCCATTGAGAACTTTCACTGGCGAGCGATGTTGGATTTCTTCACGTGCACGGAATGCGGACGATGCCAGGACGTATGCCCGGCCTTCGCCAGCGCGCATACGCTGTCCCCCAAGCTGCTGATGATGAGTCTTCGCGATCACTTGAAAGAGCGGGGCAGAACGTGGGAAAAACAGACTAGCTTGGGAACGGGTGAATCTACCAAGGTATTGCTGGGCGATGTGGTCAGCGAAGAAGCCCTTTGGGCTTGCACCACATGCTACGCGTGCGATCAGGAGTGCCCTCTGTTCATTGGCCATTTGCCCCTCATTGTAAATATGCGGCGGCGCCTGGTGATAGACGGACGTGTGGACTCGGAATTACAGGATGCCTTGGCCAATCTTGGTCGATATGGAAATTCCTTTGGGCAGTCTGAACGTGCCAGGGCACGCTGGACACAGACACTGGATCCAAAGATCAAGGATGCACGACGCGAGCCGGTGGAGTACCTATGGTTCGTTGGCGACTATGCCTCCTATAGCCCCGCGCTGACGGAAATCACGCTCAAGACGGCCCAGGTTTTCCAAAAAGCAGGACTGGATTTTGGAATTCTATATGAGGGGGAGCGGAACGCTGGGAACGATGTGCGGCGCGCGGGCGAAGAGGGTCTTTACGAGATGCTGGCTGAGAAGAACGTCGGGGTACTCAGCACATGCTCATTCGAGAAGATCATTACCACGGACCCTCACTCCTACAACACGCTCAAGAATGAGTACGGCCTCAATGGAAGAGGCCAGCATCCCGTGATGCACGTCGCGGAACTTCTCGATCAGCTGATCGCCAGCGGAGCACTCAACTTGCACAACGACCTTGGCTCCAAGGTGACCTATCACGATCCGTGCTATCTGGGACGCTACAACGGGATCTACGACTCTCCCCGAAGGGTGATTCGGGCGACGGGATGTAATCTAGTCGAGATGCCGCGGCACGGGGACCGGGCGGCCTGCTGCGGTGCAGGGGGCGGGCGCATCTGGATGAAGGAAGGCGAAATGCTGGAGCGGCCCAGCGAAGCCCGCGTCCGCGAGGCCATTTCTCTTGATGGCGTCGGTACGCTGGTCACCACGTGCCCGAAGGACGTGAGCATGTTCCGAGACGCTGTGAAGACAACCGGCAATGAGGACCGCCTGGTTGTGAGGGACTTGATCGAACTTGTGCATGCGGCATTGTAAAGATCTCAAGACCGGGCAGAGGTGAAGAGTCAAATGGTAACATCGCACGCGGCAAGCGGGTTTCGAGCCGGGCTCGCCAAGCTGGGCAGAGGATCTTGGGCGCGTGGTCTCGGGACATTCCGCCGTCGCGCCCTCCGCATGCCAATCGCCACCAAATTGATTCTCAGTTTCTTGCTGATCGTAATGCTGGTAAGTTTGATCTGCACGATTGTCGGCATGCGACTCATCAGCAATCGCATTGTCGCAGAGGCGCAGGAAACGGTCAAGCGCGATCTCAATTCGGCTAGGGGGACCTACGCCGGTCAACTCAGGCATATCAACGACATTGTGCGTTTGACTGCGGACAGATATATCATCATAACAGCACTGACGTCCGGCGACGTCAAGGACGCGGCTGTGGAGCTTCTAAGGATCAAGGACAAGGAAGACCTAGATATCCTGAACCTCACGGACGCCTCTGGCAACGTACTCCTACGTGCCAATAACTGGGACGTGGCAGGCGATAGCCAGGCGCGCGACGAATTGGTGGCTGCGGTCCTCCAAACCCAGACTGCTGTTTCAGCGACGTCGATTGTGAGCGGTGAGGAGCTGTCCAAGGAGTCTTTGCTCCTCGAAAAGCAGGCCTATTTGAGGTTCATTGACACGCCCATGGCGCGGCCGCGAACCGAGACGGAGCAAACCTCTGGCATGATGATGGAAAGCGCGGCGCCCATCCTCGACTACCAGGGCAACTTCATTGGCGTCGTGTACGGCGGCGTATTGCTGAACAAGAATTATGAAATCGTAGACCAGGTCAAGCAGACCGTATTCCAAGGCCTGAAGTACAAAGGCGACGATATCGGCACGGCGACCATCTTCCAAGACGATGTCCGGATATCGACGAATGTCACGAACACAGACGGATCGAGGGCGATCGGCACTCGGATCATGGAGGATGTCTACGACAAAGTAATCGTAGATGGCGAACCCTGGATCGGAAGGGCGTTCGTGGTGAACAACTGGTACATCACTGCCTACGAGCCACTCGAGGACTACAACCATCAGAGAATCGGGATCCTGTACGTGGGCATCCTGGAACAGAAATACACCGACACTCGAACCGAAGTCCAAGTGGTGTTCCTGGGCATCACCGTCCTGGGCGCGCTGGTAACCATGGCGCTGGCGTATTCCATTTCCCGCAGCATCTCGACGCCCGTCAAGAAACTGGTGGCAGCATCGCATCAGGTGGCGGACGGCAATTTCAACGCACGGGTCGACATTCACTCGAGTGATGAGCTGGGCACGCTCGCCCACTCGTTCAACAAGATGGCGGCGGCGTTGCAGGAACGGGACGAAGAGCTGAAGGAATTCACCAAGAGCAAGATCATGGAATCCGAGAGGCTGGCACTCATCGGGCAGCTGGCCGCCGGAGTGGCGCACGAGCTGAACAATCCGCTCCAGGGCATTGTCACCTATTCGCACCTGCTGCTTGAGTCCACAGCCGCGGACGATGCCTCCCGATCCAATCTGGAGAAGATCGTTACGCAGGCTGACCGTTGCGGGAACATCGTGCGAGGACTGCTGGACTTCTCCCGGCAGCGCAAGTCGAACAAGACGCTCTATGACGTCAACAAGGTACTGAGACAATGTGTATCACTGCTCGAGAATCAGGTCCTCTTTCACAACATTGAGATGGAGAGCAGCTTCGCGGCAGAACTGCCCATGACGGTCCTCGATCCTTCCCAGCTTGAACGCGTCTTCATGAACATCATCATCAATGCAGCCGAGGCGATGGAAGGTAAGGGCAGGCTCGTACTTACCACCAAGTACGATCGCGGAACAGAACACATCGAGATCACGTTCACGGACACGGGACCGGGGATTTCGCAGGAGAATCTGAAGAGGGTATTCTCCCCCTTCTTCACGACCAAAGACGCAGGGCACGGCGTCGGATTGGGATTGGCCATTAGCTACGGGATTGTGAAGGATCACAACGGAGATATTCGGGTTGAGACTCCCCCAGGCGGGGGCGCCAAGTTCGTCGTGCGGCTGCCGGTAACAAGCCAAGCTGAGGGATCTGAGAATGACGCATAGAGACAGGATTCTCATCATAGACGACGAGGAAGTTGTACTGGATTCCTGCACCCAGATCTTGAAAGGCTCCGCGTATGTTGTCGCCACGGCCTCGAACGGGGAAATCGGCTTGCGGTCCGTCGCCGAATTCCGGCCGGATCTCGTGTTTGTGGACCTCAAGATGCCGGGGCTGGGCGGACAAGATGTGATTAAAGCCATTCGGGGGACAGATCCAACCATTGTAATCATCGTGATAACAGGCTTTGCGACGGTGAGTTCAGCGATAGAGGCCATGAAAAACGGGGCGTACGACTTCCTGCCAAAACCGTTTACTCCTGACGAGTTCCGAATGATCACAAAGCGGGGGCTGGAGAACAGGCATCTCGTGCTGGAGACAATTGCGTTGAGGAAAGAACGGGAAACGTTGAGGGAGAATTTTGCTGCCATTGTCTCACATGAATTGAAAGCGCCACTTGGAGCAGTCCAGCAAAATCTGTTCGTCCTGGCCGATGAGTTGTCGGATCAACTATCGAACTCCCAGAAGGAGCGCTTGGCGCACATTCAGAATAGCATCGGCAGTCTTACCAAGCTGATCCTCACGTGGCTCAGAGTGCTTTCGGTGGACGTCTCCAAGATCCAGGAGAGCTTCCACCCGGTCCAGCTGGAGGCGGTGATCTCAGAAGCCATTGAGACCGTGCAGCCGCAGGCAGCCCGCAAGGCAATTGAAATCGTGGCGCCGGCAGGTGAAACGCTCCCTTCCGTCCATGGAGACGAAGGCACACTCGTGGAGACGCTTATCAACATTCTTGGAAACGCCATCAAGTACTCGCGGAACTCCGGCAAGGTCGTGGTCAGCGCCGAAGCCGCCGAGCACGAGGTGGTGATCTCTGTGAGCGATTCAGGAACCGGCATTTCCAAGGAGGATCTGCCACACATCTTCGGTGATTTCTACACGGGAAAGGCCGACCAGTCCGGTGAGATGGGCAGTGGAATTGGGCTCGCGGTGGCCCGGCGCATCGTTGAGGCTCATCACGGATCTCTCACAGTTCAGAGCGTACCTGGAAAAGGTAGCACATTTGCAGTTCACCTGCCCGTGATGGGCGAAAAGGAACCCTCATAGCCGGCTGAACGATGCGGCACTATTGAAAGCAGCTTGCGAGACAAGGAGACACGCGATGGAAGCGAAGATCATGATGATCGATGACGATCCTGATTTCGTGGAAGGGATCAAGGCTGTGCTGGAAAAGGCGGACTACGTCGTTGATGTGGCCTACAATCCGAAGACCGGTCTTGAGAAGCTGCAGGCCAAACACTACGACCTGCTGCTCCTGGACATCATGATGGGTAGGGGGGCAGAGGGTGTGGCGCTGGCCCGCAAGATCAGGAAGGACCCAAAGCTGCGAGACATGCCCGTCTTGATCATCACTGGTCTCAGGGAACAGATCGCTTTTCTCTTCCCCGGTCAATCAGTGCATCCCCATTTCGTCGAGACCGATGAGCTGGTGGAGAAGCCGGTTGAGCCCAAGATGCTGCTCGAAAAGGTCAGTACCCTGCTCCGGCTTGCAAAAGAAAAAAGATCCAAGTCCGCTGGGCGTTAGGAGGATGCTCTATGTCAGGCGAAGTCTCATTCAGGGATGAAGTTGCCAATATGATGTATGCCTCGCACGGCAACTCCATCTCGGAGTGCCTGCAGTGCGGAACATGTTCGGGCACGTGTCCCGCGGTCGAGTTCATGGACTATTCTCCCCGCATGCTGATCGGCATGATCGGCGCGGGCCTCAAAGACGAGGTGCTTGGCAGCAACACATTCTGGTCCTGCGCCTCCTGTTTTCACTGCAGCGTCCGCTGCCCGGCGGGCATCGACATTGCCGGGTTGATGTATGCCCTCAAGCGCTATTCCATGTGGAAGGACCGCCATCAGGAGAGCCTGATCGGGCCGGCCTTCACAGAGAGCTTCGTGAAGATGATTGTCGGATCGGGCAGGTCTTACGAGCCGGCTTTGGCCCCAACATACCTGTTCAAGTACGGACCGCGAGGCTTGATTGCGGAGGCCGAGACTGCCACCAACCTGGTCCTGAAAGGCAGGATGGCACTCCTGCCCACAAAGATCAAGGGGCTGAAGGCTTTCCAGAACATGGTGAGGCGGATCATCCCGATCGGAGAGCCGTCATGAAGAACTACGCATACTATCCCGGCTGCTCCCTAGAGAGCATGGCGAAGAGCTACAACGTGTCCAGCGTCGAGGTCGCCAACGCTCTGGGTCTTGAATTCAAGGAAATCAAAGACTGGAACTGCTGCGGTGCGACCGCCTATTTCCCAGTGGACGAACTGCTTGCGCACACGCTGGTCTCGCGCAACCTGGCTCTGGCCGAGAAGCAAGGAGCAAGCGATTTTGTCGCCCCGTGCAGTGCCTGCTACAAGAATGCGTATTTCACCAACAAGTATCTTCGCGAGGATCACGACCTAGCCGAACATATCAACTATGCACTGGAAGCAGCACACCTGCACGTAAACGGAAATCTGCATGTGCGACATCTGATCGAGGTGTTTATGGAAGACGTTGGCCTGGAGGCCATCGGAAAGCATGTGGAGCGGCCGCTTAAAGGGCTGAAGGTGGCGCCGTACTACGGCTGCCAGTTGCTGCGTCCACGGAAGGACCACGAGGACACCGAGAATCCCAGATATTTTGAAGATCTGCTGAGCGCCATCGGCGCTGAGGCGGTGCCGTACGCTTCCAAGACCCGTTGCTGCGGGGGTTCTCTAATAATAACCAATCGGAAAGCCGCCCTGGAGATGGTGCGCATACTGCTTGAGGATGCGGTGGCGCACAAAGCCGATCTGATTGCCACCGTTTGCCCCATGTGCAACGTCAACCTGGAGGTCTACCAGAGCCAGGTGAACCGCGAATTTGGCACGGACTTTGCGGTGCCGGTGATGTATTTCACGCAGCTGATGGGCCTAGCATTCGGACTGAAGCGGGACCGATTGGGGATTGGGCAGGAAATGGTGTCCGGAGCACCGTTGCTCGATTTCGCCGCAATCCAGAGGTGAGGTCGCCATGCTTGCATCTCGAATCCGGCAACAGGAGAGATACTCATGAGTGAGAAGATCGGCGTCTATGTTTGTCATTGCGGCACCAACATTGCTGGAACGGTAGATGTGAAAGGCGTCGCCGAATGGGCGGCCGACAGACTGAAGCATCGCGGCGTCGTGATCGCCCGTGACTACAAGTTCATGTGCTCGAGCCTCGGGCAGGAACTGATCGAAAAGGACATCAAGGAGTTGGGCCTCAACCGCGTGGTCGTGGCTGCATGCTCGCCGCACCTGCACGAGAAAACATTCCGAACGGCGTGCGCCAACGCCGGACTAAACCCGTTCATGTGCGAGATGGTGTCGATCCGTGAGCAGGTCTCGTGGGTGCATACCGACAAGGACGCTGCGACTGCCAAGGCGAAGGCGATGATTTCGGGCGGTGTGGAACGCGTCAGACATCACGAGCCGCTCGAGCCGCTGACGGTTCCGATCCACCCGGCCACGCTCGTCGTTGGCGGCGGCATCGCGGGCATCCAAAGCGCACTCGAGATCGCCGACGCCGGACACCATGTGTACCTGGTGGAACGTGAACCCTCCATCGGCGGGCACATGGCACAATTCGACAAAACCTTCCCTACGCTGGACTGTTCAGCGTGCATCCTCACGCCAAAGATGGTGCAGGTGGGCACACACCCCAACATCACTCTCATGACGTGGTCCGAGGTTGAGAAGGTGGATGGCTACGTGGGCAACTTCACAGTAACCGTGCGGAAGAAGGCGCGCTACGTCAACACCGAGTCCTGCACCGGCTGCGGGATTTGCTGGGAGAAGTGCCCGAAGAAGGTGGTGGACACGGTCTTTGAGGCAGGCATGGGTAATCGGAAAGCGATCTACACGCCGTTTGCTCAGGCCGTTCCCCGCTATCCAGTCCTGGACGTTGAGAACTGTACGTATTTCAAGAATGGCAAGTGCAAGGCATGCCAGCTCTTCTGCCCGACCGAGCCTAATTCGATCAACCTCGACCAGGCGGATGAGATACTCACCATGCAGGTGGGAAACATCATTCTGGCGACAGGCTACGACCTGTTCGATGCCACCCGCATTCCCCAGTATGGCTACGGCAGGCTTGGCAACGTCTTCACCAGCCTGGAGTTTGAGCGCTTGTGCAACGCGGCGGGACCGACGGAAGGCCGTATCGTCTTGCGCGACATGAAGACCGCGCCCAAATCCGTGGCTATCGTTCACTGCGTGGGCAGCCGCGATGAGAACTACAACAAGTATTGCTCCACGATATGCTGCATGCAGAGTCTCAAGTTTGCCCACCTGGTGATGGAACGCACGGGGGCGGAGGTCTTCAACTGCTATATTGACATCCGCGCGGCCTTCAAGGACTACGAGGAGTTCTACAAGCGGGTCCTGGAGGAAGGGGGCCACTTCATCCGCGGAAAGGTTGCGGAAATCAGCGATGTGGCCCGCATTCCCGAGGAGCAGGGTAAGCTGGTCGTTCAAGTCGAAGACACGTTGATTGGCAAGCAGCGCCGCATTCCGGTTGACATGGTGATCCTGTCAGCCGGCCTGGAGCCTCGTGCGGATGCCAAGGAAGTCGGCAAGCTATTTGGGATTGCTTGCGGAGCAAGCGGATGGTACACGGAAAAGCATCCGAAGCTGGATCCGGTTGCGACCATGACGGAGGGCATCTTCATCGCAGGCTGCGTCCAAGGTCCAAAGGATATCCCCGCCAGCGTTGCACAGGGCGCTGCAGCTGCGGCCCGCGTGCTTGGGAAGATCGAACAGAAGGAAGTCGCGCTTGAGCCCATTCGGGCCAGCGTAATTGAAGACCAGTGCTCCGGCTGCCGGATCTGTAACGGACTGTGCCCGTTCAATGCGATCAGTTTCCACGAAGATCGCATGGTCACCGAAATTAATCCGGCGTTGTGCCAGGGATGCGGAACGTGCGTGGCCGCTTGCCCGGCCGGAGCGATCGTGGGCACGGGCTTTAGCAACGAACAGGTGATGGCGCAGATCGAGGGGCTGATGCTCTTGAACGTCGGGCCAGAGCCGGTGGCGGCCTAGGAGAGATCACATGAGCGAACAATTCGAACCAACCATCATCGGCTTCACATGCAATTGGTGTTCGTACCGGGCGGCCGATCTGGCAGGAACGGCCCGGATGAAGTACCCACCCAACGTCCGCTTGATCCGGCTGATGTGTTCCGGGCGGCTTGACCCCACCTTCGTCTTCAAAGCCCTTGCCAGCGGCGCCGATGGCGTCATGGTCACGGGCTGCCATCCCGGCGAATGCCACTATCTGGAGCAGAATTACAAAGCCCTGCGCCGATTCCATCTCATCCAGCGCACGCTGCGAGGCCTTGGCGTGGAGCCCGGCCGTCTCAGACTGGTCTGGGCCTCGGCCGCGGAAGGCGCCAGGTTCGCAAGCGAGGTCGCGTCCTTCGTGGAAGAAATCCGTGCCCTTGGCCCCCTGCATTGGGGGCAAAGCAATGGTGCCGGCGCTGCAGCAAGCGGAGCACCTGAGAAACCCGAGCTCCAGGAGGTCTCAGCATGAGCGACAATCCCAAGCCAAAATTCGCGATGTACTGGGCCGCTTCCTGCGGCGGGTGCGAAATCGCTGTCCTGAACACACACGAGAAGATCCTTGATGTCGACGCCAACTTCGATGTAGTGTTCTGGCCCGTTGCCATGGACGCGAAGTACAAAGACGTCGAGGCCATGGAGGACGGATCAATCCTGCTCACGCTCTTCAACGGCGGCATGCGCAACGATGAGAATGAGCACATTGCCAGGCTCCTTCGTAAGAAGTCGAAGATACTGGTGGCTTTCGGCTCATGCGCGACAGAAGGATGCATTCCCGGGTTGGCGAATCTGGGGGATTCGCGCGAGATCGTCCACACGGCCTTCAATACAGTTACGACGGAGAATCCGCACAAACTCTATCCAATGACATCTTACGATGTACCCGAAGGAGAGATCCGCATACCAGCGATACTGCCGATCCTGAAGACCCTCGAGCAAGTGGTGGACGTCGACTACTACATGCCTGGCTGTCCGCCCGAGAGCCATCAGATTGCCGCGGTGATCGACCTGGTCATTCAGGTGCTGCAAGGCAAGGCACAGCTGCCCCCCAAGGGTTCGGTTATTGGGGCTGGTGATTCGACAGTATGTGATGAGTGCAAGCGTACTCGCAATATCAAATCGATCAAGTCGTTTGAGCGCATCTGGGCAATTGCCGCGGAGCCAACGGTGTGTCTTCTGGAACAAGGCATTCCCTGCAATGGGCCCGCTACGCGGAGCGGGTGCAACGCTCGTTGCCCCACAGCCGGGGCCCAATGCATCGGCTGCTATGGTCCGGCTCAGGGTGTCGTCGACTACGGCGCTCGACTCATCTCCTCCTTCGCCTCCGTGATCGACAGCAACGACCCAACGGAGATCGACCGAATCTTGGATGGACTGGTTGATCCCGTTGGGCAGTTCTACCGCTTCAACCTGGCGGGCTCGCTCCTGAAGGCTGGCGTTCCAGCCTGGAAGAAAGAGAAGGTCTAAGATGGCTCAGCGCATCACAATTGACCCAATCACCCGCCTTGAAGGTCACGGAAAGATCGAGATATTCCTGGACGAGCGCGGCGACGTCGCGAACACGTATTTCCAGATCCCTGAACTGCGCGGCTTCGAGCAATTCTGCCTGGGTCGCCCCGTGGAGGAAATGCCGCTGCTCACGAATCGCATTTGCGGCGTCTGCCCCGAGGCACACCATATGGCAGCCGCCAAGGCCGCTGATGCCGTCTATCACGTTGATCCGCCGCCGACCGCCAAGAAACTGCGTGAGCTGCTATACAGCGCCTTCTATGTCACCGATCATGCGACCCACTTTTATGCTCTGGGCGGACCCGACTTCGTAATGGGTCCGGACGCCCCGGTGGCTGAGCGCAATATTCTGGGTGTGATTCACAAGGTGGGTCTCGAAATCGGGGGAAAGGTGATTCAGGCGCGCAAGGCGGGGCATACCGTCGTTGAGATCATCGGTGGGCGCAAAGTGCATCCGTGCACCTCCATTCCGGGCGGGCTCACAAAGGGAATCACCGAGGAGCAGCGAAAGGAAATTGAGGACATGGGACGTTGGGCCGTGGAGTTTGCCCAATTCAGCCTGAAACTATTCAACGAGATCGTCCTCGGCAACAAGGCTTACGTGGACCTGATTCTCGGGGACATCTACACGCATCTAACATACTACATGGGTTTGGTGGACAGCCAGAACAGGGTGAACTTCTACGACGGCCAAGTTCGGGTCGTGGACCCCAACGGCAAGGAATTCGCCAAATACGCACCGGGGGAATATGCCGAGCATATTGCTGAACACGTCGAACCCTGGACGTATCTGAAGTTCCCATATTTGAAGAAGGTCGGTTGGAAGGGCTTTGTGGATGGAGCGGAGTCAGGAGTTTATTGCGCCACGCCGCTTTCCCGGCTCAATACGGCCGATGGCATGGCTACGCCCCGCGCCCAAGAGGAGTACGAGAGGTACTTTTCCACTCTGGGCGGCAAGCCTGTGCATCAGCGCTTGGCCACGCACTGGGCGCGCCTCGTCGAACTTCTGTATGCGGCCGAACGTTGGGTTGAACTGGCAACCGATCCAGAAATAACCTCGCCGAACTTCCACACCATCCCGACTGCAAAGCCCACCGAAGGTGTCGGTGTTGTGGAGGCGCCACGCGGCACGCTGACGCACCACTACACCACTGACGAGCGCGGAGTGCTCACCAAAGTGAATCTCATTGTGGGAACGACCAACAACTACGCGCCAATCAGCATGTCCATCAACAAGGCGGCAAGCAGCTTCATCAAGCACGGCGTGGTTGTGAGTGAGGGTATCCTGAACAGGGTGGAGATGGCGTTCCGAGCCTATGATCCCTGCTTCGGCTGTGCCACGCACTCACTCCCGGGGAAAATGCCCTTGGAGATCACCATACGGGCCGCTGATGGCCATGCCGTTAAGGTACTGAAGCAGTACTGTTGATCGGTTCGGTCAGGCGGGATGCGATGAAGGATAAGGCGCTGACGGCAGAAGAGGCTGCAGGACCAGCTACGGGCCAAGCAGACGTGCTTGTCATCGGCCTGGGTAATCCCATCCTTGGAGATGACGGCGTGGGATGGAGGGTTGCGCAGGAAGTTGGCGCCCGAACCGGGAGAGCCGACCGCGTGGAAGTTGACTGCGTTTCGATCGGCGGCCTAAGCCTGATGGAGAGGATGCTGGGATACAGCAGGGTGATACTTGTCGATTCAATTCAAACGGGCATCAGCCCCGAAGGGGCTGTATGTGCCCTTTCCCTGGAGGACCTCCGCAATCCAGGACTAGGCCACTCGGCATCGGCCCATGACGCCTCCTTGATCACTGCTCTTCAGACAGCGAAGGCCATGGGCGCCGCGGTTCCCCTA
>Ga0315295_10000043_pt1 | contig 109548 bp, 73 predicted proteins | sample YL17G14_0_MG_FD_204453 | JGI IMG/M metagenome (GOLD analysis project Ga0315295, IMG submission 204453) | Sediment microbial communities from Yellowstone Lake, YNP, Wyoming, USA - YL17G14_0 | ecosystem: Environmental > Aquatic > Freshwater > Lake > Sediment | place: USA: Wyoming | collected...
GGAAAGTCCAGACCTTGGTTCATGTGATGTCCTTAGCAGGAGAACACGGATTTCCGGGGGTCAAGGAGAGTATTTAAAGTGCCAAACCCTCGAATAAAGATGGTTACAATGAATTAATCGTTGGAGCTCCACTAGAACCAATGGATGGTAACAACCAGGTGGGTACGGTTTATGGATATTTAGGCAGTTCAAACGGCCTAAATGGAAAACCAGATTTTCAGGTTTGGGGTGTGAATTCCTCAGATTGGTTCGGAGATTGTATCCGTCGGGCTGGGGATGTCGACAATGATGGAATAATAGAGGTCTTAATTGCTGCAGAAGGTGCAAATAATGGGACAAATGCAGATGCGGGACAGGCCTATTTGTTCAAACCCATGGTCGATATCTCAAAGAATCCCAGTATTAATATCGGCGAGACAAAAGGACCGGATTGGACTTACACTGGTCTCTATTACACTAATTCAACCATTCAATTGAATAAAACGAAAATCATAACGTATCTCAAGAATCCTCCGCTTGATAGGATTTTCGAAGATAAATATGGCATAAAGATGGTGAAGGTCCTTATTAATATAACCTCGGATTCAAAATGCAAAATGATCCTGAGCAACATTAACTTTTCATATAATGCAACATTCAAGACCCCCGACCTCGCCTCATCATTCAATTTATATATAAAGTCACATCCTTCCGAAGTCAAGCCTGACGGATATATAGATGTTCCATTGAAATTCTCTATCGAAAGCCCGGGCAAACTGTTCATCAGCAATCTTACGGTCATCATCGATTCACCACCAATGTTGATAAAAATCCCAAACAAAACTATTGATGAAGATTCAAAGGTTGTAAACCTCTATAATCTGTATGATTTCTTCCATGATGATTTCGACACTCAGGAGAACTTGATGTATTTCGTGGAATCCTATACGAATATGTCCCATATCTCGGTCTCTCTCAACCAATCCCATTATTTGAATGCGGATGCAACCATACCGGGAGGAAATAATTGGACCGGATGTACCAAGGTCATTGTTTCTGCCGTGGATTCGAGAGGCCAGAAACAAATATCAAACATATTTACCATAATAATAAATCAAGTCGATGATCCTCCGGTCTGGCTCTTGCCAATAACGCCAATCCATATCGCTGAGGATTCCTCGATCTTCAATTATTCAGGACTACGACCGTTCATCAAAGATATCGAGAATGATTCTTTGGAATTGAGAATCATCTCCATCGACAATCCTACGGTTTTGAATATCACGACAAATACTAGCACCAAGGATGACCTCGATATAAAAACCATATGCCTCGATTATTATGGACTGGCGAATTTCACTCTTCGTGTACTGGAAATCGACAATAGCACGATGCATGCTGATGCCACCATCAAGATAATTATTGATCCTGTTAATGATCCCCCGAGATTTACATCCAATCCTTCGTTGATGGCGATTCCCAACATCATATATAATTATCAAGTGACTGCCGTCGATCCAGAAGGAGATAGTATTGGTTTCGCATTAGATGAAGGCCCCCTGGGAATGTCAATGACTCCGGAGAATCGCCTTTCTTGGACCCCGACATCGGCTGACATTGGACTTCATAAAATCATCATCAGAGCGACCGATGGAAAAGCCTCCTCAAATCAGAGCTTTACCTTGAATGTCACTCAAAGCACAGGGAACCATCCCCCATTCATCACTTCAATACCCATCAAGAAGGCGACCGTTGGTTACCAATATATCTATCGGGTAATAGCGACCGATCCCGATGGAGATAATCTGACCTATAGCCTACTCAAAGCCCCTGAAGGAATGACAATAACTCTGTCGACCGGCGAAATTACCTGGACACCAGATGAGGCGCAGGTTGGTGAAAAACAGGTGATTATCTCCGTGAGCGATGGATATCTCTCAATCACACAAGAATTCGTGCTGGTTGTATCGGCCGAAGGTATGAACCATAAACCACAGATCACATCATCACCGCCCACACATGCTGTTGCAGGAGAGCAATATTCCTATCGGATGAATGCGACGGATAAGGATGGAGATATTCTAATCTTTTCATTATCTGAATATCCAAAAGGCATGACGATTGATGCAGAATCAGGACTATTAATCTGGATCCCAATCGAGATGGATGTGGGATTCCATAATGTCACAATATCTGTGTCAGATGGGAAAGGTACCGTTAAACAGAGCTTTAGGATAGAAGTGATTGGCAATCAGCCACCAATAGCCATTCTCAAAGCCTCAAAACTCAAGATTGCCCAAGGGGAAAATGTCCGATTTAATGCATCAAGCTCAACCGACCAAGATGGAAAGGTCTCTGAATACTATTTCGATTTCGGAGATGGTGAAAATTCGAGTTGGACCAATAATCCGGAAACATCCCATAAATATAGCAAACCTGGAAAATATAATGTCACGCTCATAGTTAAAGATAACAAAGGAAAATTAAGTACGAACAAACCAACGATAATAATATCGGTCCAGAAAAATGAGATCAAAGTACTTGGATTATCACTGATTTGGTTTGGACTTTTGCTCGTTCTTATTATCATAGTTATTACAATAATCCTCGTCATAATCTGGAGAAAAAGAGGGAAAGAAACGAACTAAGCATTGGATATGAAGACAAATTAATTAAAAAATGGATATCAATTCGAACTCTCACCATTCCCTTAGTCCAAGGTTATAATAAAGAAGGTCCAGAAGGCCTGCAAGATCGGCGGGCCGGCCTTCATACACGTGTTCGCGCCCTGCCCGACGGGCTGGCGCCACGCCAGCGACGACACCATCGAGATGTCGAGGCTCGCCGTGGAGACCGGCGTGTTCGTGCTGTGGGAGCTCGAAGGCGGCTACGACCCCTCCAAGATAAACGTGACCTACAAGCCCAAGGAGAGGAAGCCGGTCATCGAGTACCTGAAGGGCCAGAGGCGGTTCGCGCACCTCATGGACAAGCCCGAGGAGCTCAAGAAGATACAGGACGAGGTCGACGCGAAGTGCAAGATGTTCGGGTTCTAGAGATAGGGCCCGAACCTTTTTCTTTTATCCTTCCCTTTGAAAGAAAAACTAAAATCCAAGTCCAGTATTCCCCCGCATAGATGCATTACCATCTCCTGCTCACAGAGGACTGCAACCTCCACTGCACCTACTGCGGGGGCTTCAGCAAGGTCCAGAAGGACATCTCATACGACCTGAAGGTCCTCAAGGAGTTCATCGCCAAGGACCCCGAGGCCAGCATATGCTTCTACGGCGGGGAGCCGACGCTGAGGCCCAAGCTCATCGAGAGCATCATGGACAAGGTCCCTGCGAAGAGATGGTCCATCCAGACCAATGGGACGCATCTGGAGGACATACGGCCCGAGTACATCCAGAGGTTCCATACGATCCTGGTCTCGATCGACGGCGGAAAGAAGAGGACCGACAGCTACCGGGGAAAGGGCATCTATGACATGGTCATCAGGACCGCGGGCCACATCCGCTGGCAGGGATATACGGGCGACATGGTGGCCCGCATGGTCATCTCCGAGCGGTCCGACGTCTACGAGGACGTGACCCACCTGATAAGAGAGGCTCCCATGTTCTCCAACGTCCACTGGCAGCTCGACGTCTTCTGGTCCGGCTATGAATGGAAGGACATGAGGGGATGGTTCAAGTACAACTATAATCTAGGGATAACAAAGCTCGTAGATTGGTGGGTCGGCCGCATGGCGAAGGGCGAGGTCCGCGGCATAGTGCCGTTCAAGGCACTGACGGGCCTCATGCTCAGGGGCGGTAAGACCGAGCTATGGTGCGGTGCAGGCCGGGACTGCTTCGCCATCACACCCAGGGGCGAGATCATGGCCTGCCCCATCGACCCGTCCACCGATTTCCTGATGGCCGGGAACATAGCCACCACCACACCGGACAAGCTGCGAGGTTTCGCCAAGGTTGGCGAGCCGTGTCCGTCTTGTGACATATTCGACATCTGTGGAGGTCGTTGCCTTTATGTCAACAAGGTCCGGCTTTGGGGCGACGATGCCTACGGCGTTGTCTGCGGCAGCGTGAGACATCTTGTGGGCGAGCTCAGGAAGGCCCTTCCGAGGATAAAGGAGCTCATCTCGGAGAGCAAGATACGGGCCGAGGCCTTCGACTATCCGGATGGGAACAACAGCTGCGAGATAATCCCGTAGGCCTACCCGTACATGTGCGGTAGGGGTATCTGCTTCATCGTCGAGGTCTGCTTCTGGATGGTCTTAAGCTGGGCCTCGATGCCCTCGGCCTCCTGGAACAATGGCTTGGGGTCCAAGGCGACACCCAGCAGGAGCTTCCCGATGACCTCGAGGACCGTGGCCGCCGCTCTAGCATCCGGGAAGTTCGGGTGCGCCTCGGCGAGCAGGCCCAGCACGTCGAAGTCACGCATCTTTCCCTCGGTGAGCAGCACGCCGGCTATCCCGGTTATGACACCCTCCTGGAAAAGCGCGATCCCGTTCTTCTCGAGCATGGCCCTGCCCCGCTCTGTGCTGGCGATGCCGTAGACCTCCAGTGGCTCCTTCTCGTCCTTCGGCGTGTCCCGCTCGATGACCAGGCCCTCGGGGCATATGAGCTGCTTGCACTTCTGCTCCTGGATCCAGTCCAGGATGGTCTTCGATATGACCTTGATGAGGTTGTTGGGCGGCTGGAACTCGCTGATGAAGACCACGATCTGGTCGGCCGGGTCCGAGCCCTTGCCCTTCTCGCCGGCATAGATGCGGACCGTGCTCAGCGGCTCGGCCTTGCGGACCAGGGCCACGGACGGGAAGTATATGGAATCCAGGATGCCGACCTGCTCCAGCTCCAGAGCGTTCACGATGTAGTTGGCCACGATGCTACTGACGAGGCCAACGCTCGGGAAACCGTCGATTATGGTCGCGTCCTTGAGGTTCATCCTCTTGAGCTCTGTTATGGAAAGGGCATCCATTTTCCCCAACTCCCGCCGGGCCCGGGGCCCGGTGCTATCTCCTAATGTCTACTGGCATATAAAAATTACGTATGCATTGTGAGACCCGCGGGCCATCTCCATATAATCCGTCCTGATGGATACGATAATTTTTTAAGGGTGATGTCGTTAGTGATTCCGGGGGATGTGCGGACGGGAGCGTCTAGCCGACCGAAGGTCATCGTCAACTGCGCCATGACCACCGACGGGAAGATCGCCATGCCGGACGGGACCAGGCTCTCCATCTCATCGGAGGAAGATTTCGCCCGCGTGCACAGGCTGCGCAACAGCTGCGACGCCATACTGGTCGGCATCAACACCGTGATAAAGGACGATCCGAGCCTGCTGGTCAAGGCCAGGTTCATCAAGGACCCGCGGAGGCCCTTGCGGGTGGTCCTGGATTCCAGGGGCCGCATCCCCGCCAAGGCGGCCGTCCTGGACAACAGGGCCCACACGCTCATAGCCATCACCAGGGGCCATGAGAACAAGGTCCTCAGGAAGACCAAGGGAAGGCCCAATGTCCACGTCAAGGCCTTCGGAAAAGGGAAGGTGGACCTCAAGGGGCTCCTGGCATACCTTGCGGGACGTGGTAACCGGACCGTCCTGGTCGAAGGCGGGGGAGAGACCATATGGTCGTTCCTGAGGGCCGGCCTCGTCGACGAGATGACCATCTTCCTCGGCAGCATGGTCGTCGGCGGAAGGGGCCCGACGCCGGCCTCGGGCCCCGGCGCTAGGAAGGAATCGGACGCGATCCCGCTGGAGCTGGTCTCCGTCCAGAGGATGCCCGGCGGCGTCCTCCTGAGATACCATCCAAGGTCACATTCACCATGATCATGTGAGGAGGTTTAACCATGTCCGGGGGTCTTACCCCAATCACCGGCCCTATGCAGGAAGAGGCACATAGGTTCCTTTGCGACGAGATGCTCGGGAAGCTGGCCAAATGGCTCAGGCTCCTGGGCTACGACACGACCTACCTGAACACCACGGACGACGGGATGCTCGCCCTCGTGGCCGAACAGGAGGGGCGGATCCTGCTGACGCGCGACAAGCAGCTCTCCTCCCGGGTCAAGCGCGGCCTGTACATCGACAGTGACGACCCGGACCTGCAGCTCATCCAGGTCTTCACGAAGTTCAACCTATCCAAGGACAAGGCCCTGACCTTGTGCTCCGTCTGTGGCTATTCCCTGATAACGGTGCCCAAGGAGAAGGCTTACGGTAAGGTCCCCCCGAAGATCTACGATCTCCAGGAGGAGTTCTGGTTCTGCAGCCGCTGCCAGAAGTTCTACTGGAAGGGCAGCCACTACGACAAGATCACCGACAGAATCGATAAATTGAGCGACGACGGCAAAGAAGAGGAATAAGAAAACAAGAGGAAGCCGAGCCATATGGCCCGGCATTCATCACATAGTTCTCGTCTATCTCAGGGTCCCGCCGCGGCCACAGTTGGAGCATGTGACCCGGATGGGCCTGTTCTTCGTGAATATGGGTATGATCTCGCCACAGGCCGAGCACCGGATCTTTGCCACGGGTTTCTGGGCCGCTGGAGGTGCCCTAGCCGGTGGCGGCGGGGGCTGGATGACCTCGGGTTCCTGGTAAGGCTCCTCCTGTGGGGCCTCCCCGGGCGGATAGTACTCCTCCTCCGGGGCCGGCGGCTCCTCGTACACAGGCGGTGGCGCCCTCGAGGGCGGGGCCCTTGCCGGCGGTTGCCGGCCGTAGCCTGGCTGTGCCCTGGCTGGCGGGGCCATCGGACCGGGCGCCCTGGAGGGCGGGGCCCTCATGGGCGGGACCTGCTCGGGCTCCTCGCCGACATCCACCGGGACCTCCCTTGTCCGTATCTTTGAGATGGCCATGAAGAGCAGGGACATGAATATCATGAGGAAGCCGATCAGGATGAGCGTGTAGTCCGGCATCCACAGGGTGTAGTTGACGGTGTATGAGATGCTGTTGATGGTGTCCGTCGTGCCGCTGCCGTCCAGGACCACTATCCTGTAGGCCGTGGCCGTCAGCGAGGGCGAATGGCTGAAGAGGTTCACATTGGTCCCCTTGCCGCCGCCATCGGCACCGCCTGCGACTAGGTATTTGTCAACCAGCGTCCCGTTGGATTCGAAGGCGTCACGGCTCTCGAGCTTGATGACCCTGGTCTCGGTCGTGGTGTTCGAGGTCACGGTCACGGATATCATGGAGCCGGGCGATGCCATCTGGGTGTCTATCGGGACCGAGGTCGTCCCGACGCCATGCTCGACCTTGCCGTACTGGACCTGCGCCAGCCCCCAGACGATGAAGAACAGTCCGAAGATAAGCACGAGGTCCCTTAAAATTTTCGTGATTATGGGTCTCAACTCGGATTCCTCCCGACATAAATAGGATGGGGACTAAATTCCTTTGCTATTATATAAGAATTGTTAAGTTAATAATCAATGCCTCGGGAAGTGGCCAAGGCCTCTCGGACATAAAATGTTTAGACAATAGTTGAACAAATCCATCATGATGGGGTAATGTTTATATCGGTCCCCTCTCAATCACAATCGAGGAACCGGAATGCGCCACATCTCCTTGATCGCCGTGCTCGTGCTGTTCATGTTCGTTGTGCCGACCTTCGGGGCCATGGCCACGGACGTCGTAAGGGTCGTCCTCATTAGCCCCTCCGGTCGCATCGACGATGGCAAGACCGCCAAGGTCGAGGTCCATGTGTTCGACAACGGGCAGTACGTCGAGCCCAGCCAGGTCCAGGCCCATGATTTCAGCTACAAGAACATAGAGCTCACGAAGAAGGCAACGGGCATCTGGAACGGCACCGTGACCGCGCAGGAGGGCTACATCTCGGCCAATGCCCAGGTCGCGGGCAGGAGCACATCGGACACGCTCTTGATGAGGGTGACGCAGAAGACCACGGCCATGCCGAGGTCCATAAGCATCACACCCACGAGAGATACGTTATTGACGGTTCCCAGGCCGGGGGCCATATTGGATTATTACATCGGGACCTACGAAAACGGTGCACTGGCCGATGATTATTCGCTGAGCGTCGCCTATACGCAGAACGGCCAGGGCGGGAGCCATTCGCTGTCCTATACAAAGGCGGCCACGGGCATTTACAAGACCAGCTTCACGGTCCCGCAGGGCAACGCGAGCACGACATACACGATCACGGCCCAGACCTACTGGACAGGCCGGTTGATAGCGACGGCGGAAGTACAGGTGGACTTCTGCCAGGTCTGGTTCCACAAGCAGAGCATAACGAACACGACCTCCGCCTTCGATATCTATGTCGCGGAACCGACAGGCAAGGCCTTGTCCGGGGCGACCGTTTACCTCAATTATTCCTACAGGTCGACGAAGACCGGGTGGACGCAATCCAAGAACGCCGGCCAGGCCACAACGGACCCAAAGGGAAAGGCCAACTATACAATCACCTACGCGGACGTTGAGGAAACGGTCTCCCTCAGTGGTACCGTGGGCACGAACGGCAATGTCCAGCAGTTCAGCGGTGACATCATAGTGACGCCCCGTACGACCCAACAGAACAACGACCAGCCACGGCAGCCCATGCCGTTCACATTCGATGTCGTGTACCAGGGGAGCTCGAACGACCTCCTCGGGCCCGGCAAGGCCGCGGCCCTTCCGTTCAAGGCCTACTACGGCACCTATTACCCGTACAAACCAACGGCCCCCCTGGCCAACAAGGTCGTCAATTATTATGCGCACACCTACTCGCAGCTTGTCGCCCACGGCAACGTGACGACGGACGCGGTTGGGAACCTGACGCTGAACCTGAACGTGCCACAGATACAAGATGATGTGGACGAGCTCGAGGTGGACTTCGATTGCGAGGTCCCGACGAACAGCTGGTCCACCCACAGCGAGAGCGTGACCATCTCGAAATATCCCCTGGACGACTACCTGAGCCACCCTGAGAAGCTGAAGGATAGCAAGGTCAAGGTCTCCGTCGACAAGCTCCGGGTCGGCGGGAGGAGCAAGGTCACGGCGGAGTTCAATGGGGCCACTTACGACACGCAGGCCCTGATCGTATGGGTGCCGGCGGATGTTGGCATAGCGGACATGATGTCCTGGAGCGACACCCAGCCCGAATGGCAGCAGCTCAACGGAGGGAACCAGCAGTACATGGCCAAGAGCGGCAAGACGTTCACGTCGAACATCTACGTGCCGGAGTTCATGCCCCAGGGGACCTACACGATATTCGTCGGTTGCATAGTCCCCGAGGATGTGAGCACCTACAATATGTACAAGGCATATCATGTGAACTATCTGCATGTCAAGGCCGGCGAGGGCGGTTCCACCGGAGGGACCGGCATCCTCGGTCTCGGGACACTTGGTGGGATCGATGTGGTCGTCCTGCTGTTGCTGATGATCATCATAATTGTCGTCGTCGTGGCCGTCGTGGTCGCCCTGGTCCGGAGGTCGAGGAGAACGGTGACGTACCAACAGACGAAGGTCGTCCAGGCACAGAGCGTGCAAACGGCACCTTCCACTGGTCCGGTCGTTGTTGCACAGCAGCAGGTCGTACCGGCGCCCGTCCCGCAGCCGAACCAGCAGTACACGGCGCCGCCGCCACCGCCGGCAGCGATGCCACCGAGCACCGGCCCTCCGCCAACGCAATGAGACCCTAGGGCGATGGCGGCCACCTTCGGAAACCATTTTTAACATCCTTGCATATCATGGGAGACAACAGATGGTGGAAACCCATGCGGCTCCTGCTGATGCGGCATGCAAAGGCCTTCCCAAGGGACGAGCACCTTTTCGGCGACGACAGGAAGCGGCCGCTCTCGAGGTCCGGCCTGAGGGAGCACAAGAGGGTTTCCAGGGTGCTCAGGAGGATGGGCATCACCTTCGATCACATCCTCACGAGCCCCTATGACAGGGCCCTGGAGACCGCGAGGATCACCAGGAAGGTCTACGACCACGAGGAGAAGCTCATAGAGGTCAAGGAGCTCGCCGACGACTTCTCAGTGGACGAACTGCTGAAGAAGCTGGCCACTTACGGGCCCAATGAGACCCTTTTACTAGTGGGCCACGAGCCTCATATGAGCACCCTGGCCGCGGCCCTGCTCTGGCCCGGCTACCCGATGAGCGTGGACTTCAAGAAGAGCGCCATCATGTCCATCCGGTTCAACGAGCATCCCGAGAAGGGCCAGGGCGTCCTCGAGTTCTTCCTCAAGCCCAAGCTCCTGAAGAGGCTTCACAGGGGCGGGAAGGGCAGGAAGGATGGCCTCACGGAGGGGGCCATAATGCAGGAACACGCGAAGGGCAAAGGCCAAAAGGCCGATGATGACGAGGATGATGAGAAAGAGGATGACCAGGATTGATACTGGCCCTCAGGTCCTCCGCTTGTCCTTTTTGGTCCAGGCGGCATTGAAGATCGCTTCGGCGTGAATCCTTGTGGTGTCAAGTAGCGGTACCGGCAGGTCACCTTCCTTCAGCAGCAAGGGTATCTCGGTGCATCCAAGGACCACGGAATCCACCTTTTCCTCTTTGATATGATGCAGGCCGATGTCGATGAACCTCTGCTTCGTGGCCAGCGCGATCACGCCGTTGGTGAGCTCGTTCCTTATCGCGTTGTCTATGTACCCGCGCTCGTTCTCGTCGGGGACCACGACATCGATGCCGCCCCCGGCGAAGGCCTTGGGGTACATGTCCGAGGCCATTGTGAACCTCGTGCCTATCAGCAACGCCTTCCTTGTCCCGAGCTTCGATGCGCGCTCGTAGGTGGCCTGGACGATGGACAGCATGGGCACCGGCGAGCGCCTTTGCAGCTCGTCGAAGAAGATGTGGGGCGTGTTGGCCGTCAGGGCCACGAGCTCGGCGCCGGCGTTGTGGAGCATCTGGACCGCGTTGGACAGGAGCTCGACGACCTCCTTGTGCCGCCCGGCCTTCATGTGGGCCGTCATGGTGGCCAGGTTGATGCTGTAGATGATTATGTCCGGCAGGTCGGAACCTTCCCCGAAGGCCTTGCGGGCCAGGTCTATCAGTATGGCATAGTACTCCTTCGTGGATTCGGGGCTCATCCCACCGACGAGGCCGATGCGCTTCAATGGGTCACTCTCCAACGCCTAGGAACAGATGGCGATGATGTGGCATAATCGTTGCTGTGCGGTCTAGAACTGAAAAACAGGGGCGATGTCGATGCCCTCATTCCTTCTTCTTGCCCATCCTGCAGCTTATGTAACCGGCGACCCGGTTGCGGAAGCCGTTGTACTTTATGTCCGTGAGCCTGGCGACCATTAACTTGTTCTTCTCGAAGTCCACGGAGAAGCTCTCCGGGAACCTCGCGATCAGCTCCAGCGCAACCCTCTTGATGTAGGTCGGTCTTATATTTCCCATTCAATCCTCATCCTTGCTCAATGTCGCCATGCACGTGTTACTATCTTCTCGGCTCGCACGGGCCTTGATGTGTAATATTTAACCTCTATATCTACATTGCGCGCGTCCTGAATGGCTCGCATCCGTTCGGGACCATCCAAGTTCAGCATATATTTTTTAAGCCATGATACCTTCAGTCCCCTGTCCTTGAACAAGGCCGGGACCGTGGCCAAGAGGCCCTGTAGGATGAAGAACCCTGGTAAGAGGCTGCATCGATGAGGATAATGTACGCGGTCTGTTCCTGGGGCTTTGGCCATGTCACCAGGTCCCTTCCGATTATACGGAAGCTCATCAAGGAAGGCCACGAGCTCACCATAATAACCTGCGGCAAGCCGAAGTACATGCTTATGGAGGAACTGGGCAAGTACGAGGACCAGGTCCGGTTCGTGGACATCATCGATTATCCGCTGCCGTACACGCTCCATTGGCAGGCCTTCCTGTTCAAGTTCATCGCGTTCATCCCGGAAATGTTCTATAGGATCCAGAAGGAGAACGACTGGGTCATCGCCGAGTGCAAGAAGAAGAAGTACGATATGTTGATATCCGACAACAGGTACGGCATCTACAACCGGCTGCAGAAGCTCCCGAGCTTCCTCATCACCCACCAGCTACGCATGGTCGCCCCGGGCAGGTTCAAGTTCATGGAATGGGGGACCGAGCATTTCGTGTCCCTGTTCCAGAAGTACTTCAAAGGGGTCGTCGTGCCGGACTTCGAGGACGATGGCCTTGCGGGCATCCTGTGCCACGACATGAAGTACTACGACATGTCCCGTGTCCATTACATCGGGGCCCTCAGCGATTTCCCGCACTCCGACAGGGAGCACGACCTGGATGGTTACATCTCGGTCTCTGGCCCCGAGCCCCAGCGGACGATCTACGAGGACATGCTCCGGGGCCAGATACACGAGCTCAAGGGAAATTGGATCATGAGCCTTGGAACGACAAAGGGCAAGGTCGAGCAGGTCGGGGATGTGAAGGTCTTTCCCTACCTGACCACGAAGCAGCGCATAGACATACTGAGCAGGACGGACTTCGTCATTTCAAGGTCCGGCTACACGACCATCATGGACCTGTCCATGGGCGGCCAGAAGGCCTTGTTCAGCCCGACCCCTGGCCAGACGGAACAGGAATATCTGTCCGAGTATCACAACGAGAAGGGCACGTACATGTCCGTGAACCAGGAATCCGTGGACCTGCTGGAGGGCATCAAGGAAGCAAAGAAGTTCGCAGGCGTCAAGCGCGGCTCGACGGACAAGGCGGTTGAGGCGGCCATGGACATATTCTTTGGCATGGACAACGGCCGGGAGAGGCGATGAGCTCTACAAGCGCTGTTTCCTGACCTTCTTCTTCTCCCGGTTGGGGAAGGCCTCCTCGATCATGGTCTGGAGCTTGGACAGGACCTCGCGCGGGTTGTTACCTAGGATCCGTATCATGGGCTCCTTGCCGTGGCCACCGAGGTCGTAGATGACGTCCGGGACGGCCCCCAGGGCCTCGATGGCCTTGTTTGTCCCCCATTCCATGGTCCTGACGCCCTTGGGCTCGTTGGACCTGTCGAAGGTCCCGACCTTGTAGGTCAGTATCGAGCACGCGTCGACGATCCTCTTGTTGTAGGCGATGTTCATGGCGCTCCGGATGCGATGGTCGTGGGCCGAGGCCGTCAGGATGACATTGGATATATGCGTCGAGGCCCCGAACTCCGGTATGCCGGCCGCGATTATCCTGTCGCCGGACCTGAATATGCGGCCCTCCAGGGCGCAGATGTCGTAGCGGTCCGACGGGTGAGGCAAGGCGTAGCCGATGTTGATGCCCACCTCGGGGACGAGCTCGTAGATGAGCGTCCTCTCGAGGGCCATGGCTGTCCTCCGGACCTCCTGGACTATGCGGTACTTGTCCGCGGCGTTGAACAGGTGGGCGTGCGTGTCAACGACCTCGATGCCGAACCCCACATCGTAGCCGTGCCTGATGTTCTCGGTCATGAGGAGCTTGGCCTGCCTCACGGCGTTCTGGAGGTCCTTGCCCAGGGCGAGGAAGGCGGTGATGAAGGCCGATAGGACGCAGCCGGTCCCGTGGAGCTCCAGTGGGAGCTTCTTGGCCTTGAAGAGCTTGAACTGTCGGTCGGCGTAGAGGACATCAATGGCGTGGTCCCCTTCCAGATGGCCGCCCTTGACGAGGACGTTCTTGGCACCGAGGTCCTTGAGCTCCACGGCGGCCTTCTTCATGTCCTCGAGGTTAGTCACCTTCCAGCCGAGCAGTACGCTGGCCTCGTCCAGGTTCGGTGTCAACAGGAAGGCCTCGGGGATGAGATGTTCGCGGAGGGCCTCGGGGAAGTGCGGGTGCGTGAGCTTGTAGCCGGTGGTGGAGACCATGACGGGGTCGACCACCGTGCGGATGCCGTACTCGGAGATTTTATTGGTGACGACCTTGAGGATGGTGGCGGTGCAGAGGAGGCCGGTCTTGGCGACGGGGGGCTGGAGGTCCATGGCCACGGAATCGAACTGGGCCGCCACCTGCTCCGGTTCCAGCGGGTAGATGCCCTGGACGCCCTTTGTGTTCTGTGCCGTGACGCAGGTGATGACCGTGGCGCCGTGGACGCCGAGGGACGACATGGCCTTCAGGTCGGCCTGGATGCCGGCGCCCCCGGACGAATCGGAACCGCCTATCGCGAGGGCCTTCTTCCTGACCTTGACGGTGTACATCCCCTAGCCTCGCCCAACCGGCCAATCTAATTACTCTTTAATAAATGTAATTAAAGGAAGTAGAAAAATAAGACCCTAGAGCTGTGCGCTGCAGGTCGGGCACTTGATCCATCCGGCCTCAACATCGCCGCCGCACTTGGGGCATTTCGTCCGTTCCTTGGAGGGCGGTGCCGTCGATAGCCGCTCGGTGCCGGCCTTCTTCCTGAGCTCGCCATGGTCGTCGCCCACGCTCATGTTCTCGGGGGGGCCCTCGGGCCTCAGGGCCTCGGGATGGGGGCCCGGTTGGTAGTCCTTCGGTGGCAGGACCGGCGGTAGTTCGCCCGATGGCTTCGGTGGTGGCGGGAGGGGTTCGACGGCCGTCCTTTCCCCATGGTGCTTCGCGAGATGGCCCTCGAAGTGGAGCGCGGCATCCTTCTGGCCGTCGTGCAGCCGCTCGACCTTCTCATGGAGCGCCTCGAGGCGCTTCTCAATCCTCTCGAGGTGCTTCCGGTGCTCGGCGTGGTCCCCGCGGCCAGTGCGGACTACCTTCTTGACCTTGCGGGCCTTCGGCCCTGTCGTGGTGGCACCCTTGGTCCCGGCCGCGGGCCTCTTCTTCGGGATTGTTGCGACCAACAGGAGGATCACGACCATGAAGATTATCACGACGATTAGGATGAGCATGTTGAGGTCAAGGGCCATTCCCACGGCATTCCCCTTTTGAACATCCATATCGACGGTCTTCCTCACATCGTCCACGGGCCCTGAGGACGTGGCTCTGACGATGAACTGGTACTTGTTAGGCTCGGTGTCCGAGGGGACGTTCAGCGGCTGTGTGTAGGTCTTGATGTCACCAGGGCTCATGTCGTAGGAGACGGACCCGACCGTGGCCCACGAGGTGGCCCCACCGGTCGGTATCACGCTGATGGTCACATGGTCCGGGCCATTGCCGTCGTTCGTGACCCTGACAGCAATGCTTGTGGAGCCCCCTGCTGTGGTGGCGCTGACCGGGGACACCTGGAGTCCGAGCTTGTAGACCTGGTTGACGTGGACCTTCACTATCACCGAGGCCTTGCTGGAGGAGGTTGTTGATGTGCCCGTGACATTGATAGACACATCGCTGGTCATCGCATCCTTGCCGGGCTTTACGGTGAGCTCGGTGCTCTTGGTCTGTCCTGCCCCCAGGTCCAGGGAATCGTCCGATAGCAGGACGGTCCAGTTCTTAGGGGCGCCGCTCATGTCCAGCCCCACGACATCTCTAGCTGGGCCCGTGTTCTCCACCTGTAATGTGAAAACGGCCGCCGTGCCTGGGTCGACCGCTTTAAGGGTGGGTGTTGTGGAGATGGCAATCGTCGAGGCGCCGGCCACACGGGTCGATGCAATGCACAGGATCAGGAGGGTGCCTAGGACCAAGGCTATGGCCAGCCTGGGCGCCCTCCTTTTGTTCTCCGTTCTCGTTCGCAGGTCAGGTCCCCCATCGGATCAGTGCGTCCGCCGGTACCAGATCACGGCCACAACGCCCAGGACGCCGGCGATTATGACGATGACCAGGATATAGAGCATCATGTTGTTGTTCTGCTGCTGGATGGCCTTGACGGTCAGGCCGAGGTTGGCGGTGCTCGAGACCTTACCGTCCTTGGAGGTGCCTTTCACCACGACGGGCTTGGACCCCGATGCGCTGCTCTTCACGGTGATGGTCAAGGTGACATCGTGGGAGGCGCCGGGCTTGACCTTGAACTCCGTCTCGCTGAAGGTGGCCGTGAGGGCCGGGTCCAGGTTGTCGACGCTCATGTCGACCGTGTCCTCGCCGTTGCCGTTGTTCTTCACGGTGACCTGGAACACCACGGTCTTGCCGGCCTTGACCTCGGCGTTCACGGGCAGGGCCGTGACCGTAAGGTCATAGGTCTGCTTGACCGTCAGGGTCACGGGCTTCTGGATCTTGTCGCCGCTGCCACCGACGATCTGGATGGTGATCGAGTAGTCCTGGGCCGCGGCGGTCTTGGGCACCTGGATGGTGACCAGCACGTCCTTCTCCTTGCCCGCCCTGACCGTGGTCTTCTCGTCGTAGGTCAGGGTCCAGTCCTGCGGGATGTCCGGCGAGCCCTTGAGCGATGTGTTCACGATATCATCGCCGTTTCCGTCGTTAGTCAGCTTGATCGTGAAAGTGGCCGAATCTCCCGGGTTCACCGCAAGCGTCGGGGGCGTGACCGAGGCGGATAGGTCAAAGACCTGCAGGCAGGTTATGGTAGCGATGGCGGTCTGCTGGTAGTTGGTATCGAACTCCGACTTGGCCACCAGGGTCACGACCTCCTTGTCGGCGGCCAGGGTCGTGGTGGGGATGGTGGTCTTGAGAGTGATGGTCTTCTTGCCGCCCTGGGCGAGCTGGCCAGTGCTTGTAGAGCCTTCGATGGTGGTCGTCCACTGCTTCTGCGTTTCAACGGACAATGCGAAGGTGTCGTTCGAGTTCCCACTGTTCTCGACGGAGAACTGGTAGGTGACCGTGGCCCCGGGTATGCCGACCATGTCCTTGGTGGCCGTCTTCAGCTGGAATTTAACGCCCGGGACCTGCTTGATCTTTATCCAGATGGGCTGATAAAGTTTGTAATTTGAGTCGCCCTGGGATGTGGCTTGCACGAGCACCGAGCCGTTGGTACCAGCGGCTGTACCGACAGGGGATGTCATCGTGAGAACGAGTGGTACGGCCCCCCCCGAGGCAAGATTGACCGAGGTCTTGTCCAGGTTCACGACCCAGCCGGTTGGGGGCGGTGAGACGATGAGCCCGATGATGTCCTGTTTCTTTCCCGTGTTCTTGAGCGTTAGTTGGAACTGAACTGTCTCGTTGGGCTTTGCGTCGGCATGGTTCAGGGCCGTGTTCAAGGAGAAGGAATAGTTCAGCTGAACGACATTAACGTTGACGCTGGCCTGATTGTTGTTCTTGCTAATCTCGGTGATATTGCCGTCAGGGTCGACGTTTACATTGATGGTATGGCTGCCGATAGTGGTTGGGTTCCAAACCGTTGTGGCCTCGACGGTGGCGCCCTGATCGACGCTATCGAAGGTCACATCCTTGCCGATTTTACTCGAACCATCTAAGAAACGAACGACCACCTTGGAGGCTGCCTTGTTGCCGTTGTTGTGGACTTTGGCCTTGATGGGTTGGTTCGAAACTATGGGCACTTGACCGGGCACCGTAATGTCGCTCGCCGCGATGGCCAGATCGGCCCTCGGTGTTGTGACAGTGACCGTGATTTTCGCACTGTTGTTGGCCTTGGTGTATTCCTGTATAGTATTGCTAGGGTCCAGGACGACATCGAGGTCGATGTTGCCTGAAGCTGAGGGTGTCCAATCGAAGGAGATGTTCGCGGACTTCTTGGCCTTGACCGAAGCTACGTCGACGGTACCTATCTTGGTCGTGCCGGCCCACAGCTCGGCCTGGAAGTTGTTCGCGTCCTCGTCGCCCTTGTTCCAGATGGTCGCGTTCACCTTGGCCGCCAAACCTTGGACGGGCGAGGCCGGGTCGACGGAGATATTCAGGGGTATTACTGACAGGTCGGCATAGAAATGGACCGTGAACGACATCAATTTCTCATTGTCCTGGGTCTTGTCTATGAAATTCTTGACATCAGGTGCATAGTATGCAGATTGGTCAAGTGCCTTGATATTACCATCCCGTGTCTTGGTCCCACTTTCATGGATCTCGAAGGCGTTAAAGTCACCCGCGGCCACCGAGTGGCTCTTTGTGCCGTTGACCTTGTTGTGGAAGTCATATTCTATGATGGACTGGGTGGCCGTCCCGCCTTGTGGCGTCGTGGTCGTGGTTACCGTTGACGTGGTATCCCACTCGAGGTTCGTCTTCAACGGGAACATCAGGTCGTTCAGGGGTGGATCAGCATCAGCAACGGAGGTGCCCTGACCGTTTGCTGACCCGAATTGCGGAGAGAGGGTAGCTCCGCAACCGTCATAGAAGTTGACCGTTTGGGCCGCGCTCAGGTCGGCTTTGACGAAGGCCTGGTCCGAGACTTGCTTGTATTGCGTACCCGTACTTGTCTGCGTGCCACTGAAGCAACCGTCCTCGTCAGATGTAAACCCTGATGTGTCGATATAGTGATAAGTCCCAGAAAAAGCGGAAAGACCGTTGATTGACATCTTGTAGGTCGTATAACCATTCGTCTGGGTGGTGCCAGCCAGAACTTTATATGTAGTGTTGTCGCTCAGGTATTTATAAGTAAGAGTCACAGTTCCTAGCTTCCCGAAAAGTGGGTCCTTTACATCCTGGGTCTCCGAGAACACATCATGGTTCACCGTCCAGTACTTCCATGTGTCACCGGTCACCCAGGTTGGCACGTCAACGGGCTCCTGCCAGGAATAAGCTGCCACAGGTAGGTAGGTCGGTAGGGCCATCCCGAGACATAGCAGGACGACAGCGATTACGGTCTTTAGTCCGCAATGCGACTGAATGCTCAAGTCTAACTTCATTTTCATCCCTCACTCGATGGATTTTGGAACTGATAGTATATATTAGTCATTCCTCTTGTATGATTTAATATTTTCTTGAAAGGATTTGATAGAAGATTACACAGATACGCCCCGGTTCGGCCGCCCGTTTGATGCCAAAGATATAAATACATCATTGGAAACCGTCTAAATGTAATTAAATATCCAGGGACCGAATGTAGAGTGAAGAATCAAAAATGCCAAGGCGGTAGGAGAGGCGCGGAGGAGCATGTCACTTATTCGCGATGTCGGCAGGCCCGGGTACCAAGCCTCAGGGCACACAGTAAAACTCAGGGCCATCTGTATACTATCATTCTTCATTTTGCTATCGGTATTACCATTGCTTTCGCCCATGGCCGAGGCGAAGACCGTCTCGAGGCAGGGCTGGACCGTGAACATCCAACAGGTCCCGACGCTTCACGAGGACGAGGTACATGTCTTCATGGCCTCGGTCCCCGGGGCCTCGGACATGACGATCACGGATTTGACGTTCACCTGGGCATTTGGGGACCAGTACTCGAACGCATCCGACCCGGACAAGGTCGTGGCCCTAGGGAACATCACGGCAACCCATACGTACACGAGATTGGGAACCTACTCGGTGGGCCTTACCGTGAGGGACAGTTCCGGCAATGTCTCATCGGCATCCGTCAATGTTCTAGTTGAGAACGTGGTCCCAACCCCGGACATGACCATCATGAGGCGGTCCACCTTCGAGGACGAGCCGATAACCGTCATGGCCACGGGCAACCTCGACACACCATCCGACATTCCGAACCTGGTATTCTCCTGGGCCTTCGACATTGAACCGTTCTCGGCCTATTCCAGCAAAACCTCCGTCGAACGGACCTATCCGCAGGCCGGCACGCACACCGTCTCATTGAAGGTGAAGGACGAGCACGGCGCCGAGGGTGTCGTCACTAGACCGTTCAGCGTGGACGACCAGCCGCCACTGGCCATCGCTGGCAAGGATGTCATAGCCTACCAGGACCGACCGGTCCAGTTCGATGGCAGAAAGAGCATCGACACGCCATCGGACATAGCAACGCTCAAGTTCTCATGGGACTTCGTGGATGGGACCTCGGCGAACGGCCCGATGGTGTCACATCAGTTCAAGAAGAAGGGCCAATCCATCGTGTGGCTCACAGTGACCGATGACGATGGGGCCTCGACCAGTGACCAGGTCAGGGTCACCGTCCTGAACAGCCCGCCCATAGCAAAGGTAAGCATCTTACAGATTGGAGGCTCCGATTTCGTGGTGCTGGACGGAACGGACAGCACAGATTCCGAGAATGATCTACCCTTCCTGACCTATCAGTGGTGGTTCGGGGACGGCGTTTCGGGCACAGGAAAGACGGTCACCCACCGCTTTGGTAACACGGGGACCTTTTCTGGGGAACTCACGGTCATGGACCCCGAGGGCACCTCGAGCGTGGCATCATTCGATATCACAGTCACGGCCCGGGCCCCGACGGCGGTCATCGGACCTCTCGATAACATATGGGTGGATCAGATGACCTACATCGTGGCGAATGACATCAAGAGCCCCGATGGCGGACCGGTCGATGCCTATTGGACGCTCGACGGAAAAAACAGTGAGGGTTCCTGGTCACGATTGACAAACAATCAGTTCGTTTACAACTTTTTCTCTAATGATACAGAACAGCACGCCCTCCGGTTATATCTCAGGAACGGTCAAGGATCGGTGGCCTTTTACGATCTCCAGGTCAGGGCCAAGGACCCGGCACCCGTAGCGAACTTCAAGACCGATTGGTTAGTCCTGTCCGACCATTCGGTCACCCTCGATGCTTCGTCGAGCCGCGACAATCCATCAGACATGGCGACGCTCGTTTACAGATGGTCCTTCGGTGATGGGACAACAGCCAATGGGATGATAGTTGACCACACATACACTAGGCCGGGGGATTACACGGTCAACCTCACCGTCACCGATAGGTTCGGTGTCCCCAATACCATCCAACGGATCATCACAGTCCTTTCAGAGGACTTGCTCACGAAGTTCGGCGGGAAGGTCCTAACGGTGGAATATTCCGTCGTCGACACGATAGATGGGAAGGAGGGTATCAATCCCGGTGAGTACATCATGGTGACCGGCCTTGTAAGCCCGGTCCAGGGATGGACCGGCCCGGATTTCCTCAGGCAGCACACGGCCGTTGTTACGATCCATTACTGGGGGTTGAAACAAGACTATGTCCAAAGCACGAGGACAGAGCCCGGAGGTACGTTCGGGATCTTTGTGACAGCACCGACGAATGCCGGTAAGTACACGCTCGAGGTCACTGCGACCATCGGATTTTTAACCGCCCAGGGAGCGAGCGAGCTCGAGGTCAAAAAGGAACAGACCGCAGCCAGCCCTGTTTCCATGCCCATTGTGGCCGGTGTGACGACCGCTACGGCGGGCCTCATAGCCATCGGTGCCGTCGGCGGGACGGACCTGGGGCGATACAAGTTCTTCACATTGCTGATACCGCTCTTCACGCGTCTTAGGAAGGCCAGGATTCTGGACCATTTCGAGCGCGGGCGGATCTACGAACATATACGGAAGACGCCAGGGGACAGCTACAGCTCCATACGCAAGACCTTAGGAATAAAAAACGGGGCCCTGGCCCACCACCTACGGGTCCTCGAGGTCCACGAGTACATCGTCTCGCGACGGGACGGGATGTACAAGCGGTTCTACCCGAAAGGCATGAGGATACCCGAGGGGAAGCACAAGAGCATCCAGGAGCAGCTCCTCGAGATGATCATGGGGAACCCGAAGATAACCCAGAAGGAGATGGCCGAGAGGCTGGGCATCGATCGGTCGACGGTGAACTATCACATCAAGATACTGATGGCCATGGGCGTCATACGAAGCGAGAAGGACGGGACGGTCAAGTTCTATTATTTCGTCGGGATCAGGGAACCGTTCCCGTACGAGGGCTGAAGGTTCGCGATATTGTTTTTAGGTTCTCCGTCGAGCGGGGCCGATAGTTTTATATATTTTCTTGTCAATACTTTATTGACAAGAACGAACAAGACCAAGGCTCCGCCCTCGAACCTGCCGATTATTTCCCCCCTCGATGACAGCAAGATTGATAAAGCCCATCATATTCTGGTCCTTTGGAGGCAACCGACATGGCCAAGAGACCCAGGACCAGCAAGAGGAAAAGTGCGAAGAGGTCGGGGAACCGTGGGACCCGCTGGAAGACCGATAACAAGGCCGTCAAGCGCGTTGTGAGGTCCGGCTACGCGAGGATCGCCAAGGGCGGCACCGTTGGATGCGGCCCTGTCTCGTCCTGTTGCTGCGGCGGCAGCTCCACCGCCCAGAAGGCCAACGCGGCCGGCAAAACTATCGGCTACAGCGATAACGAGATGGCCTCGGTCCCCGACGGGGCCAATCTCGGCCTTGGCTGCGGCAACCCCACCGCGGTGGCCCAGCTGCGGGAGGGCGAGACCGTCCTGGACCTGGGCTCCGGCGCTGGCTTCGACTGCTTCCTTGCTGCCCAACGGGTCGGCAAGGACGGCCGTGTCATAGGCGTCGACATGACCCCCGAAATGCTCGAACGGGCGAGGGAGAACGCCGAGAAGGGCGGCTACCGCAATATTGAGTTCCGCCAGGGCGACATCGAGGACCTGCCCGTCGAGGACTGCCTCGTGGACGTCATCATCTCCAACTGCGTCATCAACCTGTCCCCCGACAAGCCCCGGGTCTTCCAGGAGGCCTTCCGCGTCCTGAAGCCAGGCGGCCGGCTAATGGTCTCGGACATCGTGCTCCTCAAGGACCTGCCCGAGGCCGTCAAGGGCTCCATGGGGGCATACATCGGATGCGTGGCCGGGGCCGTACTAAAGAAGGATTATCTCAAGGCCATCAAGGACGCGGGATTCTCGAAGGTCGAGGTCCTCAGCGAGGACGCCTTCCCAATCGAGGTCTTCACCGCCGACCCGACGGCCGAGGCCGTGATCCAACAGATGGGCCTGCCCATCAACGAGCTCCAGGAGACCATCAGCTCCGTCGTCAGCATCAAGGTCTCTGCCCTGAAGGCCCCGTTAAAGGCCCTAAAGAGCAAGAAGAGATAGGCCTATTTTTTCTTTAGATTTGAGTTCGATTTTCCGTTACCTTTATATATTCATTTGGAAGGCCTTCCTATTTACTTATATATAGAACTCCCCAAATTGGAATCCAAGAAATATCGAACTTTGAATTGGAGGTGGTTATGATGGAAGGAAGGAGAAGGACCTTGGCGGTCCTATTGGTGCTGATAATGGTGGGAACGAGCTTCACGTCCCTGGCGTCGTACGCGGTCGGTCAGGAGATCGACTCCGACCGCGACGGCTACTCGGACAAGTACGAACGCTTGATGGGAACGAACCCTGATGACCCGAACGACTATCCTGGCAGTAACTCCACGAACGGTCCGGACAAGCCCGGCGGGCCAAGCATCATCGAGTCATTCCAGATCGATGTGCTGCCGTCCAGCCGCATCGTCCACGAGGACCAGCCAATCTCGGTCGCTGTCTATGTGAGGAAGGACGGGGACCTGGTCGGCCAGAGGCTCGTCCACATGATGGTGTTCCAGGCCTCAGGCCAGTTCCTGGACCTTGTGGCGGCCCAGAAGGATGTCCTTGACAACGGCAGGGCGAGCTTCCAGTACTCGCATCCCACGACCGGCGTCGTCTACTTCGTGGCCACCATGGAGGACAACGGTGCCGACCTCGGCGAGCATACCACCATCGCGTCTGTCGTTGCCAAGAAGACCAACATGCGCGTCGGGTTCGTGAACATCGCTGTCTACCAGCGCTACTTCGCCACCATCGGTGCCGATTTCCTGCACCTCCTTCCCGGCATGATGGCCGGCCTCACAATGAACCTCTACGAGCTCAGGACCTCGGGCCTCAGCGACGACGTGGTCGACAAGTGGGTCGACAGGACAACGCCGTTGCCGGCCTTGGACGACATCTACGCCCCGGCCTCAGGGACGGTACATCTCACGGGTGTGGGCCCGGGCGCGTTCTATGTCCAGCAGGATGTCCAATGCGAAGGCACGAGCTGCTCCTACGTGAACATACTCCCCTCCATCGGCCAGTACTCCTTCCACGCGTCGGGCTACCAGGACTCCAGGTTCGTCTCCGACGTGGCCTTCGTGACGGTGCACGACCCGATCTACCGCGACATCTCGATCTTTGACCATTACAACCTCTTCGAGACCGGCCAGCTCCAGGTCAGTGTCAAGAAGGTCTCCTCCGCCCTGGACCGCGACGAGTTCGACAGGCTCATGACCGAGGTGGACGGGAGCATGGCCGGGTTCGCCAAGGCCCACCCCGACCTGATGGCCCCCATCGTGGGCCATGCGGACTTCTACTTCATCTACATGAAACACTCGGAGGCCCTGGTCCTCAAGCACGGCGAGATGATCTACAACGGCACGGGCTTCGACACCTACACCTTCGGCGTGCCCGGCAATTACCGGGTCGTTGTTGTGGACGGGCCCATAGGGTGCCCTGACGGGATCTTCTCCGACTTCGGCATGGTCCCGAGCACGGCCTTCCAGCAGAACATCGTAGTGGCCACCGATTTCCTGATGACCACCTTCCCCAACAAGCTCTCCTACTTCCCAGCGGAGCATGTCATGCTCACGACCATGTTCACATCCGGTGACAAGGTCGTCCGGGACATGCCCGTGGCCCTCTATGTCGACGGCAAATATGTCGACCAGTCCCAGATCAAGCCCGGCGAGTTCGTGGTCCAGCACGACCTGGGCATGATGGCCCAGGGAGGCCACACGGTAACGACCTTCCCGATCACATCCCAGGACTCGAAGAAGGTATTGAACGCCTTCAATGCCCAGTCCTTCCATGAGCCCTGGGTCGGCAACGCAGGGTTCAACGTCCGCGGCATAGGCATCTATCTCGACCTGCCCGGCAAGGCCGTCAAGGGCCTGCCGTTCTCCTTCCGGCTCGTGGCCCTGGACGCGCCCATGCAGCCATGCACGGGATGCGCATACAAGGCCTGGCTCGTCCAAGGCGAGGAGACGATGCAGGTGGCCTCGGGCAGCACGGATGACGCCGGTGCCGCCGCGGTCACATTCAACTTCCCGGACATCTACTTCGACGCCATCAGGATCGATGTGACGAAGGACGGGAGCAACTCGTCCATGGTCCGGTCCCTGGAGCCCAGGGCCCAGCTGTTGACCGGGATAAAGATCACCAACAAACCGCTCTACAAGGCCGGCGAGACGGTCATGCTCCGGTTCCTCATCTGGAACCAGGACCAGGTAGCCCCTGGCACGGGGGACCTGGATGTGAGGGTCAGGGACCCCGAAGGGCGCGAGCTCTCGAGGCAGAAGCTGGCCCTGGACGCATTCGGCTCGGCCCAGCTGCAGGTGCCCCTGGCCACGGACCAGAGGGAAGGGGACTACACGGTCGAGGCCTGGGTCTCAGGTATCGAGGACCCGATAATCGAGAGCACCTTCAAGGTCGAGGCCTACACGACCCCCACCGTGGAGGTCGTGTTCGAGAACACCAAGGACGTCGTGGACCAGTGGACCACGAACTTCACGGTACCATACAGTGTCAAGTACATGTTCGGCAAGGAGGTCACCGAGGGAGGAATCTCTTGGGAGGCCGGCTTCATACGCAAGGGCTACAAGAACGAGCACACCATCATCGCGGGCGAGGCCAAGGTCAACGGGACCTGGCCCATGAAGGTCAAGTTCGACCTTACTAATATGGTCCTTCCCAATGACCAGGTATACGTGAAGATTGACTTCAAGGACAGGTTCGGCCACAACGCCACCGGCAAGCTGCTCCTTGGCGTGACCGAGGCAAAGACGCTCTATAACTTGGACGTCGTCCTTGACAAGAAGGAGTACAACCCCGGCGACCCGGTCGGCATCAGGGTCTCTTTGAACAAGGAGGACCGGAGCCTGGGCAAGTCCACCATCAAGCCCATGGGTGGCGAGACGGTGGTCCTCAGCGTCCAGGCGCCCGACGGGACAGGTCACACATCGCAGGTGCTGATCGGCCAGGACGGCAACTGGACCGGGACCCTTGCGGGCCTGGGTGTCGACGCTGACAAGTTCCACAGGACCGGAAAGCTCACCAACATCACGCTCGAGGCCGATTACCAGCACCTGATATTCACGGCCAAGATCGTGAACATCGTGTTCAAGACAGTGGAGCCGGTGCTGTCCACGGACAAGGACGGCTACGCGGCGGGCCAGGACGCGGTCATCTATGTGGCCATCAGGGACCTCGTGAACAACGCGTTCCTGAGCGGCCCCTATTCGGTCAAGGTCCACAGGGACGGCGACAACATCAATGTCCTGTTCTCTTCGATCGGCACGCTCGATGCCTCCTCCATGAGCCTTGTCTGGAAGGTCCCGGCGACCCTTTCCACGGGCAAGTACGTCATCGAGGCGGTCGTGGGCACGACCCACCTGGTCAAGAATGTCCAGGTCGAGGACAAGACCCCGAGCTCCCTCAAGGTCTCATCGTCGGAGAACACCTACAGGCCCGGCGACAGGATCGAGCTCAGGGTGGACCTCGCCAAGCCCTTCACGGGCCGGCTCTATGTGGACTACATGGCCCAGGGCCGCCTGCACGGCATGAGCCTGAGGTTCGACCAGCCGACAGAGATCGCAGTGGTGGACCTCACGGCCGGCGATTGGAGGAGCCCCATCTGGGCCTCCGCCTACTTCGTTTCATCCACCGGGGGTATCGTGACCGACAGCGTGAAGGTGGACCGGGCCTCGGTGGCGCTCAAGGTCAAGATCGACACGAGCAAGGTCGAGTACCAGCCAGGGGACATCATGACACTGACCCTCGAGGTCACGGGCGCGGACGGGATACTCGTCCAGGGCGCCATGATGGCCCTGTCGGTCATAGACGCATCCATCTTCGACCTCGCGTCGGAGTTCGACGACGGCGCCTGGATGGCCGCCTTCGGGGTGCCCGACGGCATGGACAGGGGCTACGGGCTCGTGTCCGATGTGATGAGCGGCCTGGACAAGCCCCTCGGGACCTACGAGAAGGTCGCGGCATTCTACGGCCTCGGGGCCTATTCCCAGAACCTGGACACGGACCGTGACGGCCTGAGCAACTACAGGGAATGGACGCTCGGGACCGCGCTTGTGAACCCCGATACCGATGGTGACGGCCTCCCGGACGGATGGGAAGTGGCCCACAACCTCGATCCGCGTGACCCGTCCGACGGCCTTAGCGACCACGACAACGACGGGATGCCCAACGGCTGGGAGTACCGGCATGGCCTGGACCCGCTGGATCCCTCCGACGCTTATTCCGATACGGACCGCGACGGACTGACGGCGTTCCAGGATTACCAGTACCGCACTGACCCGAACAACTGGGACACGGACGGCGACGGGATGCCCGACGGCTGGGAGGTCAAGTATGGACTGAACCCGATGGACTCAGCCGATGCCAACGTGGTCAACGGCGACGGCATCACGAACCTCGAGAAGTTCTGGATGCAGATGATGCCGGGCAGGCCCATGGACTACAAGCTCAACAGCACGACGGATTCCGATGGCGACGGGATGCCCGATGTGTGGGAGGCCAGGTACGGCCTCGACCCGTTCAACCCGTCCGATGCGAACCTGGACACCGATATGGACGGCTGGACCAACGTTGAGGAATATGTGCACGGCACGGACCCGAACCTTCCGAACACCGACGGTGACTGCTATGAATGGGACAGCCTGGACCCGAACCCGCTCTGGAACGATTGTCCCTTCGAGATGGGTGGGACCGGAGGTGGCCAAGGCGGTGGCCAGGGCGGCGGCGGTCAGCAAGGCGGCGGCCAGGGCAGCGGCGGCACCAACGGTGGAGGCAGCGGCTCGGGCAGTGGAGAGGGCACGGGTAGCAACTACTCGGGCGGCGGCAACCACGGCGAGGGCCTGCCCCACATCGGTGACCACGGGACGGGCGGCAATGGCATGACCAACGGGACCAGCGGTGCCGGGTTCGGCGGCTGGAACGGCGACCTCAATGGCGGGACGGCCCCGCCGCCGGTCGTGAACCCGTTCATCCCGCACACGGCCACGAGCACCGAGATCGAGAGCTATCACCAGAGGAAATGGTTCACGGACACGGCCTGCTGGGCCCCAGACCTCCTGATGGACAACGGGGTCCTCAGGCTCAGCGTCCTCCTGCCGGACAATATAGGCCGGTGGAGGATCAAGGCCGCGGCCTGGACCTCGGACCTCAGGGCGGGCGAGACCACCATCGACGTGAACTCCTACAAGGGGCTGTTCGTCGAGGCCGTCGTGCCCGACGGGATCTATCAGGACGATGAGGTCTCGTTCAAGGCCCGGGTCTACAACCTGGACAACACCCCAAAGGACGTCAAGGTCATACTGAACGCCGGCGACTGGCTTGGTGCCTTCGGCGAGAACGAACGCACCGTCAGGATGGGTGCCAACGAGGTCAAGGAGGTCCCGTTCTTCGTCAAGATCAACGGGATGCACGAGCAGCAGCTCAGGTTCGGGGTCTCCGACGGCATAACCACGGACTCGGTCACGGCAAAGACCTACATCAACCCCAACGGGGCCAGGAAGACGCAGCACTTCGCGGGCAATGTCGACAGCGAGGTCAAGATGCTCGTGGAGTCCTTCCCCGAGGCCATCGACGGTTCCAACAACGCGACGCTGAGGATGTCCGCGGGTTACGACGGGCTATTCCTGCAGGGCGCGCACATGCTGGCCCAGTACCCCTACGATTGCACGGAGCAGACCATGACGAAGCTCCTCACTAACACATTGGTATGGAAGTACCACATGGCCAAGGGCGACATGGATGCAACTAACAAGGAGTACCTGACCAAGACCATCTATCAGAGCCTGAACAGGCTCCTGACCCTCCAGCACTCCGACGGGGGCTGGGGCTGGTGGGTGTCGGACACTAGCGATGCCTGGATGACATCCTATGTCCTGTTCGGATACTCGGTGGTCAAGGACCAGGGCTTCCATGTGGACGGGAACAGCATCAGCGGCGGCTGGGAGTTCATGCTCAAGACCGCCTCCGATGACGGCAACGGCGGCGTCATGTGGGCGGGCACGAGCTGGCTCAGGCACAAGGACGACACCATGACGGCCACTGTGCTCTACTCGATGCTGGCCTCGGGATACCCGTACAACCTCTCGAAGGTGGTCCAGCACCTGGAGGCCAGTTTCGAGTCCGGGAACATGAAGGACCCATACACGGTCACGCTCTACGGCCTTGCCCGGGAGGACCTGGGCATGAACGTCTCGGCCGTCAGGGCCTGGCTGCAGGACAACATGGTCGACGGCGACCACTGGGCCAACGGCAACAGCCTCGGCGGAAAGGTCGAGACCACCGGCTGGGCGACCTACTTCCTGGTGAAAACGGGAACGGCCCCCAAGGACATACGGCCGACACTGGCCTGGATCTCGGGCCAGAGGACCAACGGCGCCTGGTCGACCACATCGACGACCATCGCCAGCCTGTTCGCTGTCACCGAGGTCATGAGGACCGCCAAGCAGCCCAAGGCCAACGTCAAGGTCATGATAGATGGCGTTGTGGTCAAGGAGTTCCGTGGCCTGAACGAGGCCAACTTCAAGGCGTTCAACAGCGAGTTCGATTCCTTGGACATTAGCAAGTACATGACGCCCGGAAAGCCGAACGAGGTCCGTATCGTCAAGGAAGGCGAAGGGGACCTATTCTACGAGCTTACCGACGTCCAGTACCTCAGGACGAACGTCAAGGTGACCTTCCAGGCCGGGGCCCAGGGCCGCGTCGGGGACCTCATAGACATCTGGATGGAGGTCCGGCCCGACGCGTCCAAGAACGTGGACCTAGTCGGCCTCACCGTGGGCGTGCCCGAGGCGGCAGGCCTGGAGCTCCTCAACACGAGGAAGGTCGTCTCGGAAAGCAGCGGCGACGGCAGCGTCAGGTACATCCACACCTTCGCGGCCCGGGCGCAGGGCCTGTACACGCTCGCGCCCATCGTGATATCCTACCAGCTGTCCGCGGGCGAGGTCCCGTCGGGCGTCATAAGGAACTACTTCGGGCCGGTCCAGGTGCTCGTCAAGGTCCCGCTCTCCGAGCTCACGAAGAAGCCGGGCCTCGTCGAGAAGGACCTCAAGGACCTGATCAACCAGACCAGGGACAGCGTCAAGGACAAGGTCCAGGGCGTCAGGGACGACGTACAGGACAAGATCAACGAGACCAAGAAGCGGATCGAGAACGTGACGGACATCAACAAGCCCATCATCGACAAGACCAAGGAGAAGCTGAACAATAAGACCGGGACCATCATCGACGATTGCCCGATAACGAAGCATTCCAGCGGCCGGAGCATGGACCTCAAGGACAGTTCCGATGTCACCGTTGAGGTGGATGCCTCCAAGGAGGAGGGCAAGGTCACGGTGGTGGACTTCGTGCCAACGGAGCTCGAGGTCATCTCGATCGGCAACGGCGGCAACTACCAGGACGGCAAGATCACCTGGCAGGTGAGCGGCGGACAGGAGACCAAGTTGGACTACAAGGTCAAGGCCAAGGAGGAGTTCAACGGCGACCTGGGCAAGGCAGTGGCCCTCGGGACCGAGAGCATAGCCGGCGTATCCAACGCGGCCAGGCTGGTCTTCACGACCAAGAACTTCGTGGTCGTGAGGGACGTCCAGTCCTCGGCCTATGCTGGCGACATGGTCAGCGTCAGGCTGACGGTCATGACGACGGGCACGGCCCTTTGGTACGCGGCCCTGGAGGACTACGCGCCGGCCGGTGCGGTCATCGACGAGGATTCCGTGGCGGCCAACCTGAACGAGAATGTGCTGTCCTACAAGGTCGCGGGGAACATGGCCACCTTCTTCATACGGAAGGCGGCGAACCTGACCCTTACCTACAACTATGTTCCGTCGCTGGTGGGCACGACCATCGCGCCGCCGGCCAGGGCATATCCGATGTACGACACGGCCAACACGACCACGAGCGACTCCTACGCGCTGTCCGTGGACTACGGGCCCTCGCAGACCGAGGGTGGCGGTGGCGGCTCGGGCGGGTTGCATCCGCCCGCCAAGGTGTTCGCCGGGCCGAGGCTGTCCGTGACGCCTGGCGATATCGTCGTGGGCGAGGCCTCGCCGGTGGAGAAGCGGTCGACCACGGTGGACGCCTATGTTCACAACGACGGCGACCTGGCGGTCCAGGCCACGGTCACGGTCTATGACCTGACCCAGGCGACCAACGAGAAGCGCCTCGTGGGCTACCAAGTGGCGCTCGTCGAACCAGGCAAGAGCACGATGGTGAGGTTCAACTGGGTCCCGAAGGCGGGCGACCACAGCCTGATCGTAGAGGCCCAGGGCAGCGGCGACACGGTCCAGGCGACCAAGGTCGTCACGGTCAAGGAGGAGAGCGTATCTGGGGGCATCGGGACGGTCACGGCCGGTTCTGTGGCCAACGGCCCGGCCCTGTTCGTGATACTGGCGCTTTGCATGGTCATTGCTGCCGGCATCGCAGCCGCCTATGGCAAGAACAGGGCCGACAAGGAACGGAAGGCCCTGGAGGAGAAGGCGGCGAAGAAGGTCAGGAAGCAGGGCTGAGCCCGTTCGGGCCCTCGGTCGGCGGTATTACCGTCCGCCGGGGGCCCATTTATCGTTTTTCTTAAAACACAAGACAAATAACCTTTTCCATTATATCATTACCCAGTACCATACTATCTCTGAACGGTACAAGATAGGTCGATACGATGGGCGGTCCAGGTCAGCGTACCAGGAAGATGGCGGCGGCGGTCCTTCTGCTCATGATGGTAGCGACGGACCTGTCCCCCCTGGGCACGGGCGCCATAGCGGGTCCCGGCCCGATGGCCGTTGCGGGCCGTGACGTGGGGCCCAGGGCCCTGCCCAACCTGATGAACGACCCGACCACGGGGACCATCGGGACACCCTCGTACTACGCTTCCCTCTTGTCCATGGCGGGCTTCGGGACGCCGAGCGGCCGGACCCATGAGCTCATATCCATCGACATCGACGGCGATGGTGTCCCCGAGATAGCAACGTTGACGGCCCAGGCCTTCGTCGAGGTCCTGGACCCGCCCAGCTATAAGGTCATCTGGAGGAGCCGGCAGCTCCCGGGCGGTGCCCGTGCACTTACCTCGGGGGACCTTGACAACGACGGCCATCCCGAGCTCGTGGCAGGCGACGGCCAGGGCGATGTCTACGTCTATTCCATCGCGAACATAAAGGACCCGACGAGCCCACCGATGACCATCGGGAGCCTCAGCTCGCCCTTGAAGATCCGGGCCCTGGCGATCATTGACTACGACAACGACGGGAGGCCCGATATCATATGCGCACCGGGCGACAGGCCCAACCTGACCTATCTCCGGAACAGCCCGGCACCAGACGGAAAGGGCATCAGGCTCAACCAGAGCTTTTACATGGACCTTGCCACCCAGGTGGCTAGTTATTATCGCGTAGAGGTCCTGAGGGTCGCTGATACCATCGGCACCGGGGACTTGCAGGTCATCGTGGGCCTGGATAATGATCAGTACAATGAGATCCCGATTCTCATCTTGAACAAGCACACCCTCATTATCGATAGGGGCATCACTAACAGCGGGAACCTGCTGAGCGACCTTGTCGTGCAGAACATTGACAACGATTCATATAACGAGATCATAATCAACAAGAACTCAGGGATAGACGTGCTGAACGGCACGACCCTGCAGAAGAAATGGGGCCTGTACACCTCTGGTACATACTTCCTTGCCTTCGATGTGAGGGACTTCGACGCGGACAATTGCACGGAGATGCTGACCATCGAGGAGACCTTGTCCCCCGTGAAGATCAACATTGCCCTCTATAACTGTACCTCGGAGACCATGGAGTTCAAGGAGCTCCTCGGATGGGAGGAGGTACCGGTCGGCATCGCCTCCGGGGACCTCGACATGGACCATGGTATCCCCGAGGTCGCGGTCACGACCATGGCGAACATGACCATCATGAGGATGGCCCCGTCGGGGATACACAACTATACCATCGACAAGGTCGTCATGAACGTCGGCTTCGAGGCCTATGGCCTGGACAGCATGGACTGGAACGGGGACGGCATCACGGAGCTCGTGAGCGGCAGCGACGAGGGCCTCCTGTCGGTCATTGACCCCAGGAACGGCACGATCCTGGCCCAGCGGTCGTGCCTGCCGTACAGCCAGGCCTCGGTCATCGTCGCCGACCTGGACAAGGACGGCCAGCAGGAGATACTCACGGGTAATCTGGCCAATGTGACCGAACTGGCCAAGAACCTCACGGTCAAGGCATTTTTGAGCCTGGGGGGTTACAGGAGCAGCACATGGACCCCTGGGACCCGGGCGCCCATGGCCGTGGCGGACATCAACAGGGACGGTCTACCCGAGGTCCTCGTCGGGACCGAGGCCCCTTCGATCGAGGTCCTCAATGGCGGGAACCTGTCCATCAATGATTCATACTGGGGCAACGAAGGGAAGCTCCGCGCGATGATGGCGGCGGACCTGGACGGGGATGGATATCCAGAGATCGTGACCGGGGACACCATGGGCTACGTGACTGTGGTCGTGGGGCCGCAGGTCCATAAGGGCAGTTCCACGTTCCTTAACTTCGGGCCCTACGGCCTCGCTTCGGCGGATGTGAACGATGACGGGAGGCCCGAGATCCTGGTGGGCGACTACATCGGCTATGTCCGCGCATTGGACGCCAAGAACCTGACCCCGGTCCTTGTGAGTAACGACCTAGGCGCACAGATATGGGGCATCACCACCGCGGACGTCGATGGGGACGGCCGGACGGAGGTCGTCGTCGGGACCGGTGACGGGATGCTCATGGCCCTGAACATGACGGACCTCTCGGTAAAATGGAAGGCCTATCTCGGCGAGTGGATAGGGCCCTATGATAGCATCCTTGTGAAGGACCTGGACAATGACGGCCATCTCGAGGTCGCCGTCGGGAGCGACGGCTACGTCTATGTCCTGAGGCCATTGTTGCCATCCGAGAAACCGGATATCTCATGCGGGGCGATCAGCGTCCCAGGCACGGTCGAGGACAGCCGGGAGCTGAACATCTCGGTGCCCGTCACGGTCGCAGGGCCCGTGCCAGGGCTCAACGTGACCGTCGATTTCAGCATCGAGCCAACAGGCCCGAACGTAACCGGAGGCCAGGACCTGGGCCGTGTTTCCGGTTGGATGGCCAAAGGGACGCACAATGTGTCCATCGGCTGGGTGGCCGTCGCCGGGACCTGGAGGGTCGTGGCCATGGCCGACCCGGACAACAACTATTCCGAGAGGGACGATATGAACGACAGGGCCGAGCTGATACTGACGGTCACGGCCAGGTTCGCGAGGCTGGAATGGTTCGCGGGCCAGGGGACCGTCCTTGGCAGGTACCATGGCATGGTCATGGCCGACACGAACGATGACGGCCGGTCCGAGGTCCTTGTCGGGGCGACCGAGGGGTTCGTCCAGTCCTACGGCATCAAGGATGCCACCGACGGCTCGGGCCGGAAGGTGATGTCAGCGATGAACGTCACCGATGACCTCGGGTCCAACCCCTACGGCATCGCCGTGGCCGATGTGGATCGCGACGGGAACAAGGAGGCCGTCATATCGACCGCCGACGGCTGGGCCTACAGCTTCAAGGGCGTCGGCGAGAGGCTCGAATGGAAGCATCATGTATCCAATGGCCCGTGCTACGGCATCAGCACCGGTGACATAGATTCCGACGGGGTCGTCGAGGTCGTCATCGGTTGCTCGAACAGCCGTCTGTACGTGCTTGACGGGCAGGACGGGAAGCTCAAGGCCCAGGCGCTTCTGCTTTTCGAGCTCTATGCCATCGATATCGCGGACATAGGTAACGATGGGAAGCTGGACCTCGTCGTCGGGTCCCAGGACGGGACGGTCTATGTAGTGGACGCGCGGACGCTCGTGACCGAGCAGAGCCTCGATGTCGGCGATGTCCTGATCGATGATCTCGTTGCCGGCGACATCGACCACGATGGCAGGAACGAGATCGTCTCCGGTGACAGGGCCGGGAATGTGTTCGTCCTGGGCACGGTCCCGGACGCGACCTCGGCGTTGGGCTGGGACCTCACACTGGAGACCAGCGTGTCGACTGGCTCGGCGGTCAAGGCCGTGGACATTGTGGACATGAGCAGGGACCCGGGCCTGGAGCTGCTCGTGGGCTGTGACGATGGCATAAGGGGTTACAGGGCCAGGAACAGCGGGCTCGAGATCATGGGGAGCACTAAGGTCGACGGCGGCCTGACAGGGATGGTATCGGGGGATGCGGACAGGGACGGTACCATCGAGGTCGCCGTGGGCACGCTCAGCGGGAACCTGACGCTCCTGGGCATCGATGCATCTTACCTCGGGAATTCGACGGACATCACATTCACGAACGAGGCCGTCCTGCCTGGCCTGGGGGCAGGCCTGTACGGGACGGCCTATGGCGACATGGACGGTGACGGTGGCCCTGACATCATCCTCGGCACGGATTCCGGCGAGCTCAGGGTCTACGATGGCATCTCGAAGGAGCTCAAGGCTCACGTCAAGGGGCTGGGCGCCAGCCTCTACGGCCTCAAGGTCGCCGATGTGAACGATGATGGACTGCCGGAGCTCGTGGCCGGCTCAGGGAACAAGACGGTCTGCGCATTGAGGTATAATGATGGTGCGCTGATGAAGCTGTGGTGCAGCGATAACCTGGGCGATTGGGCAACGGCCTTCGAGGTCCTCGATGTGGACCGGGACGGAAGGCAGGAGGTCGTTGTCGGTTCCGGCAGCAGGGTGTATGTCCTGAACGGGACCACTGGAAAGGTCATGAAGGTCTCCGGCAACCTCGGCGTGCACATTATCAGCCTCGCAACGGGCAGGCTCGACAGCGATGGTTGGACCAAGATCGTGGTCGGGACCGAGGAGGGGAACCTTTCGGTCCTCAACGGCAACAACCTGTCCCTGGCGTGGTGCGTGACGCTCGATTCGTGGCCCGTGGGCCTGGCCATAGCGGACACCGACGGCGACGGCCTCGGGACGATATACGTCGGGACCAACAGCGCGGTCTATGCCATCAGTTACAAGGACAGGGAGGTGGAATGGAGGAACGACCTGGGCCAGAACGCCTGGGGCGTGGCCGTGGCCGACTTCGAGGCCGACGGCCGGTTCGAGGTCTTCGCGGGCCTCAAGGACGGCCGGGTGATGGCCCTGAACGCGTCCACAGGCAAGCCATTCTGGACCAGCACCTATTTTGGCAGCAGGGCAGGATGGTACAATTCCCTGAAGGTGGGCGACGTCGATATGGACTCGCAGAAGGAGCTCATCGTCGGCAGCAGCGGGTTCCTTTACGTGCTGGGCGCCGGGTTCGAAGCGCCCAGGCCGGTGGCCGACGCGGTCCTCGAGAAGGTGGATCTGCAGGACCTGGTGCTGGCGGACAGCCAGAGGACGAACCTCACGGCCACCGTTTATGACCACTCGCTGGCGCCCATGGTCAACCTCACGGTCCATCTGTTCGTCGACGATGTGTTCATGGATTCCACGGTGATACGTTATCTGGAACCGCTGGGGCGAGCGGCCGTCACATTCCCGTACACGGCCAGGGTCGGCGAGCACAACCTGTCGGTCTATGTCGACAAATATGATACGGTCCACGAATACAATGAGAATAACAATAACATGACAGTCAAGGTCGACGTGCTGGGTTCCATCAACCTGGCCATCGACGGCGGCGTCAAGGGCCTAAGGTTCTCGGCCCCCCTGGTCAAGGGCGTGCCGGTCACGGTCTTCGCGGATATAAGGAACACTGGCGAGGAGGCATCCGGCGGCACAGTAAGGTTCTACTGGGCGAACCTGCGGTTGTTCGGCGAGGCCACGGTGCATGTGCGCGGCCAGGAAAAGGTCACCGCGGCCGTGAACTGGACCCCGCCCGAGGCAGGGAACTGGGACATCAGGGTGATCATAGAGCCCGATGGCTTCGATTCGAGCTCCGGTGACAACACTGCCGCCAAGGTCGTCCATGTGATGACGCATCCTTCGGTGGCCATGACATCGGTGCAGTTCCCGGGCGTCATCGTCGAGGAGATGGAATATCTCGTACCGGTCAATGTGACCAATCGGGGCGAGGCCGGGACCGCGGGCGAGCTCATGCTCTATATTGACGGCCGCATCAGCTGGAGGTCGGGCCAGTTCATGGTCCCGGGCGGTGGCATGGTCGTTCAGGCCAGGTTCAATGCCACGGCGGGGGCACATAAGGTGCGGTTCGCCCTCGAGAATGTGTCCCTGGACGACAAGGCCACTGACAACGCCCTATCGTTGAACGTCACGGTCCGCACGAGGCCCGACATGCTATTCGATACGGTGACGCCGCCGACGGAGAACCTGCTAGTGCCCGGGAGGCAGCTATTCATCGCCTTGTTGGTCGCGAACCGGGGAGGTTCCAACGGGACCTGCGTCATCAGGGGCTACGACAACGACGCCATCTTCTTCGAACGGACCGTCAGCATAGCCGCCGGGAGCTCAAGGACCGTCCAGGTCCCGTGGAACGCCACCAAAGGGGACCACGCGCTCGTGTTCCGCATCGAGGGGACCGTGCCTGGGGAGTTCAGGATTGGGGACAACATGGCCCACGTGAGCCTCTTCGTCCCCGAGAAGAAGAACGAAGGGCTCAACTGGCCCATGATTTCGGTCCTTGTCATCGGGATCCTGGCCCCGGTCATCGCGGTCCTGTTCTATTACGCGCAGGTGCAGCCGGTGCGCGAGGCCGCAAGGCAGGCCGCGGTGCCGCCAAGGCCGGTGAAGAAAGCGGTGAAGAAAATGAAGAAGAAGGGGGCCTGAGCATGGGCTACGAGGATGCCAGGAGGCACCTGGAGCCGGTGCGGGACCATTTCGAGAAGAACAAGATACTCCGGGTCGAATCGTCCTATATCAGCAAGAGGAAAGGGGAGCCGACGGCGATGATAAACGTGGACGCCGAGTACATCGGGACCTACCTTCGCGATAACAAACTGATCATCATGATGAGGTTCGACGACAGGAAGGTCCCCTGGGAGCATATCGACATCGCCTACGATGTCATCAGGGAAAGGACCAAGAAGGTCCTAGTGAACCACTTCCCGGGCCTCACGGAGAAGGACCTCGGAGTCTATGTCATGGACAGCAGCGGGGAGTTGGTGGATGTGGAGTTCGAGTAGGAGGCATAGGATGCTCAAAAAGCCGAGTGCGGTACAGCTCCTGGTGCTGGCATCGCTCCTCAACCCGCTCCCGCTCTTCGTCGTGGCCGGTGCGCAACCGAGCCCCCTGGCCATGAGCGATCATTCGCCCATAGGTATCGATGGTAACGCGCAGTTCACGGCCGCGAACGGTGTCGTCGCGGGAAACGGTTCACCGACGGCCCCATTTATCATCGAGAACTGGTCCATAAACGCGTCCACCAACACCGGCATCGGTATCTGGAACACGACCAAGTATTTCGTGATAAGGAATTGCTATGTGTACGACGGGTCCCAGGGCAATTGGGACGGCATCCTGCTTTGGAACGCCACAAACGGGTCCGTGATGGACAGCAGATTGAAGAACGACTATTATGGGGTCACCATTGATATATCCTACAACATCCTCGTCAGGAACGTCTCCATTTCTCAAAGCCATAAAATGGGACTCGAACTGGGGGGGTCCAGCCATGGTACCCTCGAGAATGTCTCGATCGATGGTACCACGAGCGGCCACGGACTGTATGTGGACAAATCCGACCATTTCCTGATCACGAACAGCTCGATGTTCGACAACCGCTACGATGGCATAGATGAGGACAATTCGAACAACTTCACCTACCGGAATATCACGGCCTACGGCAACAAATGGGCGGGTTGGGAGATCTCGGGCTGCAGGGACTACCGTCTGGAGGGGAGCACGGTCTACAAGAACCCCGATGGCCTTTCCTTGAACAGCTGCATGCGGATCGTCGTCGATAGGAACCGGATTTATGACAACGACGGGACCGGATTGGAATTGAGGGACATAGAGAGTTCCCGGCTCCTGAACAACGAGATCTATGGGCATAATGAGGGCATGCTAGTGTATTACGTGTACCATACCTTGCTCGCCGGCAATAAGGTCCACGACAATGAACTGGGCGTTCTCCTGGAAGATGAAAGCAACAATACCTTTTACAGCAACGTCATGGATAGGAACGGTTACAACTTCGGCCTGTGGAAATGGACCGGGCCCGACGTCATCCCTGTGAACAATACCGTGGACGGGAAGCCGATATACTATTGGATGGACAAGATCGGGGGGGACGTCCCGTCCGATGCGGGCTATGTGGCCATCATCAGATGCTTGGACATCGTGGCGAGGGGGCTCGTCCTGAGGAACGTCTATCAGGGCATTCTCATCTACTCGAGCACCCACATAACGGTCGAGAACAACACCATATCCGATGCCCGCCGCGGCATCGATATCGACACGAGCACAGGACGTTTGCGTGGCAACCGGGTGAACAATACCAGCTGGGGTGTGTACGTCCACAATTCCAACGACATCATCATCGAGGGGAATCGTATCCACAATACCACCCAGGGCATCGAGGCCCGTGAATGCCAGCAGGCGAGTATCACTGATAATATCATCGACCAGGTCCACCTACATTACGGTTCAGATGGATATGGGGTGGAGGTGACCAGCGGCGGGTCGACGGCCGTCCTCAGGAACTCCATCTACGACGGCGAGAACAAGGGGATCTTCAGCTGGACCTCTACATACATACGGGTCGAGAACAACACCATCCGGAACATGTCCCGGGATGGGATCAGGGTCCGCAGCACCTCCAGCGATGTCAAGAACAACACCTTGTTGGATAATGGGAACGGGATATATTTCGAAGGCGCATCCAATGGGAATGTATACGACAATACGATCATTGGCAGCAAGAATTCCGGGATCTATGTTGATGAGGCATACTTCTTAATGATCAAGAACAACGATCTGCAGGACGGGGTGAACGGCATCACGATGTACTCTTCCTCGTCATGGTCCGTGATCAGCGGGAACCGGATCATCAACAACTGGAACGGCTTCAATTTCGTCTATAGCACGAACGTGAACAGGTACTTTGACAATTACCTTAACAACACCAATAACTCCGTTGGGGGACCTGGCTATGCCTCATGGAACACTTCGAAGACGCCGGGAAGGAACATTGCCGACGGGCCGTTCATGGGTGGCAACTACTGGTCGGACTACAACGGGACGGACAAGGATGGGGATTACCTCGGCGATACGCGGCTCCCCTGGGGGCCCGGGGACTGGCGTCCCCTGATCCAATACCCGGCGGTCATTGACAGGACAAGCGGTGTCCCCTTCACGGACAGGTTCTTCACGTTCAATGCCTCGTCCTATTTCAAGGTCGGGGTGAAGAACGTCACTGTTGAATACTGGTATGACAACGGGTCGGGCGGCCATCACGATATCCCATTGGTCCGGACCTCGGGGACCGACACGGACGGGAATTATACAGGGACGCTCAAGGTGTCGCCCTATGCCAAGGTACTGAATTATCTCATCAAGGCCAGGAGCAAGGCCGGGACCGTGGCCTCGACCGCGGTGAAGCATCTCAACATCGTCGATACTATCTGGCCAGAGGTCAGTGACCTGAGCGGGCCCCCGATCACCGGAAGGAACTTCACCTTCGTCATCAACACCAGCGACAACTGGGAGGTCGGGGCCATCAATGTCAGCTATCGGTTCGATCAGGGGAACGCGACCAATGTGAGCGGTCCGGACGTCAAGGTCGAGGTGCCGGTGCCCGAGACGGCCCACCGGATGTACTATGTGGTCAATGTCACGGATTCGGCGGGGCATTTTGCTGAGATCTCCGTCGACAAGGATGTCGTGGATGTCATCCCGCCGGCGATATCGGACCCAAGCGGTGACCCACGGACTGGCCGTTCCATGACATTCCAATGCAATGCGACCGATAATTGGGTTGTCGATATCGTCCGGCTCGACTACCGGTTCGGAGGGATGAACAAGGTCCAGAGCCTGACATTCAATGGATCTGGCTATTCAGCCCAGGTCTATATCCCCGTCAACGCAACTATAATGAACTTCACGATCACGGCCGTGGACGGGGCCGGGAACACGGCGAGCCTGAACGGGTCCTTCACGGTCCTGGATGTGATCGGCCCCACCATTGTTGACCGCCCGGGGACCCCGACGACCGGGGATTATTACGACCTGTTCGCGAACATGACGGATGCCGTCGACGGGCCCATTCGGGAAGGTCAACTGAGCTACTGGTTCGATTCCTCGACGCCGGTCAATGTGGTCTTCAACGGGACCTTCAGGCTGCTAGTGCCTAGCTACGCACATCACCTCAACTACACGATGTGGTGCGTAGACAAGGCCAAGATCTCGGGCCACATCAGTAGGACGTTGACCATCGTCGACAACGATGCCCCGACCCTGGTCGATGGGACCGGCACCACCGCCAATGCCGGCAAAGACTTCGACTTCAGCGTGGACGCAAGGGACAACAGGGACCTAAGGTCCGTCCATGTGGAGTATTGGTATGAGGGCCAGAAGGAGAAGTTGGACCTCGTCTATGTAGCTGGCAGGTATGTCAGGACCATCCAGATCCCCATCGGCGCAAAAGGGCTCCATTATATAATCTACGCCGAGGACATCTCGGGCAACGAGGTCAGTTCGTCCCAGAAGGACCTAGCTATCAAGCCAAAGAGCTCGAACCCGGGATCGAGCACAGACCGTTCTATGCTGTTGGCCGTCTTCATATTGCTGCCCATTGTGGCGGTCCTGTTGGTGATCGTCTCGAGGGTCCTCCAGCAAAGGCGGGATGCACACAAGATAGACGAAGAATCGGTCGAGGTCGTGAAGGACGACGATTCGGAGGAATGAGCCTACCTCACGGGATGTCAGACGGGTCCCAGGTGGACCTGAACCCCATATTTAGCGAATCCAGGAACGCCATGTCCTTATCGCTGATGCTGAAATCGAAGACACTGGCGTTCTCCTCGATGCGCTTCTTATCGGAGGACTTCGGTATGGTCACCACCTCGTGCTGGAGGCACCACCGTATCAGAATCTGCGCCGTGGATTTCTTGTACTTCTTAGCGACCTCGATGAGGTTCGGGTCCTTGAGCCTCCTGCCCTTTGTCAATGGGCTGTAGGCCTCGAGCTGGATCCCGTGCTTCTTGCAGAACTGGAGCAGGTTCTTCTGGTAAAGGAACGGATGGAACTCCACCTGGTTGACAGCCGGAACAACGGATGATTTGTCGAGGAGCTCCTCAAGGTGTCTTATGGTGTAGTTGCTGACACCGAGGGCCTTGTACTTCCCTTGGTCCTGAAGTTTGAGGAGGGCATCCCAGCTCTGTTGTCTGAGGCTCTTGACGGGCCAGTGAATGAGGTAGAGGTCGACATATCCTAGGTCCAGCTCCTTCAGGCTCTCCTCGAAGGCCCTTGGGGCCCGGTCGCGGCCTTGGTCGTTGTTCCAGAGCTTCGTCGTGACGAAGACCTTGTCCCGCGAGATCCTGCTCTTCCTGACGGCCTCGCCGACCTCGCGTTCGTTCCCGTAGAGCGTGGCCGTATCGATGTGCCGGTAACCTGTCCTAAGAGCGTGCCCGACGGCCTCGACGGTCTCCCACGATGACATCTGCCACACGCCGAGGCCGAACCAGGGTATCTCGACGCCGTTGTTCAGCTTGACCTTGGAGCCGATGTTCAGGGGCATTTAGCTCTTCACCATCACAGGTCGTTCAGGTCGATGCCGGCCATGTCGCTCAGTTCCTTGTGCAACCTACGCATCAGGTCAGCTGCGCCCTTCTGTCCCTTCTTCTCGAGCTTCTCGATTGTGACCTCGACGTTGTGCCTCTTGAAGTTGCACATGTTGTCCGCGTGGCACACGACCTTCTCCTCGATGGTCTCAGGTATGTAGTCCTTGCGCGGGAGGCCGAGCCTGACGGCTTCGTCGGCAGAGATGCCGGCCCCGATGTGCCTTTCGATTATATTGATGACCTTCGGGTCGAGGCCGAGCTCCTTGGCGAGCCTAGCACCTTCGACCGCGTGGTCTATGCCATGGCTCTTGGACCGCCCCAGGTCGTGCAGCATTGCCCCGACCTGGACGAGGTCCGCGTCGACCTTTACGCCCCGCGCCTGGAGCCTCTTGGTTATGACCGCGGCGAAGTCCGCGACGGCCGTGCAGTGCTCGATGACCTTCTTGTGGCAGCCGTTCTCCTTTAGGATCCTGATGGCCTCGTCGGGTCTCGGTAACGCCGGTACCTTCCCATTGCTCATTTCTTCCGGACCCCCTTGCCATGGGCCGTCGGGACGACCTCGATCTCGCCGCCCTCGAACCTCTTTTCCTCCCAGCTGCCACCGGTGAACCTATCGAGGAACACCGCCAGGGCCCCGGCCTCGGAATGGGGCTGGTTCCCGACGGCGATGTTTAGGTCCGCCATGCGGTAGACCTCCCCCGGGACCTTCTCTGAGCCGACGATTACGAGGATGTTCCCCTTGGGTATCTTCGAGATGACCTCTTTTAGCGGCAGCCCGTACATCGTGAGGTGGACCTTGGTCCCCTTGAAGTTGCGCATGACGGTCCTCCAACCGACGCCGGTCGTGATCTCGAACTTGCCTCCGAAACGCTCGACAACGGAACGGATGGTCTTCTCGAGCTCCTTGTCCTCCTCGGCGACAAGGACCCTGTCGGCCCCCAGGGCCCGGGCGATCAGGCAGACGTGCGTCGTCAGCCTCTCGTCGCGCTTGCGCCTGTGGCCCAGTCGAAGGACCTCGATGACCATACAAATCCCTTCCTGATGAAAGATATCAAGGCCTAGCTCTTGAACTCATCGCTATACAGCCTGAGGCCGATGACCTCGGCGAGCTGCTTCATGACCCAGATCTCGTAGGCCTTGAAGTCGAAAGGATAGGGCGTAACGGCGCTGAGGATTCCGACGACCTTGTCGTGGACGATGGCCGGGGCCTCGATCTCCGCCCTGATGACCGTGTCCGGGGCCTCGACGAAGCCTTCCTCCTTGGTAGCGTCGCCGACGACCATTGGGGCCTTGGACCGGTAGACCTTCGCGAGCATGCCCTTGTCCAGGTCCTGAGTGTAGCCCTTCAGTGCCTGGTACTGGAAGCCCACCTGGAAGTGCCTTATCCGGAACAGGCGAGCCTCCGGGTCCACGACGAAAAAGATGAAGTTGAACTGGCCGAAGGCGTGTTGGGCCTCCTTCAGGAGCTTGTCCAGGAACTCGTCATCGTCCTGGATGGCCCGGGCCATCTCCGAGGCCCGGTCCACCAGCTGCATCTTCCGGATGGTGTCCCGCAGCTGCCCCTCCATGCGGGAGCCCTTCAGGGCCCAGGCGATGAGCGAGACGCCGGGCTCGAGGGTGCGCAGGTGCTCCTCCCTGAACCAGCACGGGTTGTGGGAATAGAAGCCCACGATGCCCTCGATCTTCCCATCGACGGTGAGCGGTACGGTGATGTAGGACCTCATGCCTTCCTTGATGAGGATGCGGCCCTCGACGGTCTCCTTCTCCTTGGATTCCATCATGTTGCATATGTGGGCCATCTCGTCCTTGGTCGGGGCCCACATGCCCCCATCGCTCTTCGGGATGGGTCGGCCCGCGTCCAGCTCGCTCGAGAGGGCCCCGGGCCAGGCGGCGGTCTCCTCGAGGTAGATGACATAGAGCATCATCTTCTCCCCGGTCCTGTCCAGGAGGCCTAGGTAGGCCCTATCGAAGGGAAGGACCTTGTGGAGGCCGTTCACGACCTTCTGGGCGACCTCGTCGAAATCGTACTTGGTCCCGAGGTCCTTGAGGATGGCCCTGAGGGCGTCAAGCTCCTTCAGGCCGTCTACCACGGGCCCGGGCGGCGCAGGCTCTTTGCGCGTCCCCGAGGCCTTCTTCTTGGCCTCCTTCTTCACCGGCTCAGGCTGGCCTTCGGCCTTGTCCCTCACGACCTTCTTGACGGGCGTCCTTAGACCTCCATCGGTCCCATGACCCACTGAGGGTCATCCAAGGGTCTAATAAATATCATAATATAAGAATTTCTATATCGAATGGCCAAAAATGGAGACTAGCACTTCAGTTTCTCGACCCTGTGGCCCCGGTACTCCAGCACGGCGGACCGCTTGACGAGGGCCTTGAGCATCGTGGGTGTCAGGCCGAGCTCCTCGGCGATATCGCCCGCGAACTTGCCCTCGTTGCCTATCAGGCCTATGATCTTCTTCTCGTACTTGTCGAACTCCTTCTTGCTCATGACGGCGACCGCAAGGACGTCCGATATCTCTAGGACGGGACAGGAGGTGTTTATGTGGAACGACATGTAATACGAGTGGTAGGCCTTCTCGGAGCCGGCCTCGCCGGACTCCCACTTGGTCTCCACGAGCTTCATCTTCTCGAAGAACATCAGGGCCTCCTTGCCCTCCTCGCCGTACTTCTCCTCGATGGCCTTGAGCGTGCACCAGTCCTGGGATACTTCCTTGAAGACGTCCCGCTTGACCTTGGTGTCCACCGCCCTGAGGATCGGCACGAGCTCTGTCGGCTCGTTTATGACCTTGATCCTTTTCATCTGCATATGGGACCCTAATCGCAATCTATTAATATAAAGGTTGACACAGTGTTGCAAATGGATGTTGAAAAAGCCGATTTTAAGGATAATGGAATATTATCGTGAAAGTAATATAAAAAGAAGGGACAGGGCCGCTATTTTCGCAACTTCTTCAGGGCGCCCTCGATCCTTTTCAGGCCCTCATTGATGTTCTTCATCGAGTTGCTGTAGGACAGCCTGAAGCAGCCCTCGCCGCTGGGGCCGAAGGCCCGGCCGGAGGTCAATGACACATGGGCCTCCTCGAGCATATAGTCCGCCATCTCGTCGGCGGACTTCTTGTAGAGCTTCCGGTCATAGGACGGGAAGGCGTAGAAGGTCGCCGGGCTCTTGGGGCACTTGATGCCCTCCATGGCGTTGAGGCCCTTGACGACGACCTCGCGGCGCTCCCTGAACTCCTTGAGCATGGCCGCCAGGGCCTTCTTGCTCTCGGGGTCCTTGAGGGCGGTGACGCAGGCCTTCTGGCCGAAGGCCGGGGCGCAGGTGACCGCCTGCTGCTGCATCTTGATTATGCCGCTGAAGAGAGGCTTCGGGGCCACCATGTAGCCCATCCTCCAGCCGGTCATCGAGTAGGCCTTGGAGAAGCCGTTGACCGTCACGGTGCTGTCGAAGGCCCCCGGGAACGATGCCGGGGAGATATGCTCGCCTTCGTAGATGATGTGCTCGTAGACCTCGTCGGATAATATGAGGAACTTGTGGTCCAATGCCAGGTCCACGAGGCCCTTCATGTCCTCCTTCTTGATGATGCCGCCGGTCGGGTTGCAGGGCGAGTTGAGGAAGATGAGCTTCGTCTTCGGGGTCACGAGTTCGGCCACGGCCTCGGGCCTCAGTCGGAAGTTGTCGTCGCCCCTGAGGCCCGTGTGCTTGACCTTGCCGCCCGCGAGGCCAATCATGTCCACGTAAGAGCCCCAGGACGGCTCCGGGACGATGACCTCGTCGCCTTCGTCCACCAATGACAGGACCGTGGCGAAGAGGCAGAACTTGGATGTGGACACCATGACATTGCCGGGCTCGCATGGAATCTTGTTGTCGCGCTTGCACTTCTCGGCGATGGCCTCCCGTAATTCGGGTATGCCGCCGGAGGGCGTGTAGTGGGTCATGCCTTCCTCCATGGCCTTCTCGGCGGCCTTGATTATGTGCATCGGGGTCGGGAAGTCCGGCTCGCCGACATTGAACGAGACTATGTCCACGCCCTGGGCCTTGAGGCGGTTGGCGATCTCCATGGCCTTGAGCGTCGCCGACTCGCCCATCCTGCTCATCCTCTTTGCGAAGATGTCCTTCATATCAGTCACGACCTTGGTGTGTCAATCGGCCATCCCGTATTTATCTTTTAATGGAATATTGATAGGTTAATTTATACAAATTCCAACTGGGCCCGATATCTTTATCTACGGTATCTATCATGGTCTTCTACCAGAGCAAGGCGGGCCGAAGGTCCTGTATGATAGTAGGCCTGCGAGGAGTGGTGGTAGCCCTGTGCATCTTCTGCATGCTCCCGGCCCTGATCGGCGGCCTCTTCCAGGTCATGGTGCCTCCGGATAGGGCGCGCCACAAGACAAAGGTCTACGCCAATTGGCCCGTACTGGTCCTGTTGGGGTTCTCGATGTTCTGGACCCTCTGCATCTTCATTGCCCCAATGACCATGCCGCCGCACACGGTGGAGAACCTCGACACCGGCACAAACCAGATCGACTTCTCCGGCAAATGGGCGAAGCTGAACTTCTTCGACGACGTCGTGTATTACATCGGCGACAGCCAGTGCCACCAACTGAGCAACAGGACCTATTACATCAATGGCAACCAGATGCCGGTCTGTGCCCGATGCATGGCCCTGTTCCTGTTCGGCAACCTGGGCGTCGTGACGGCCATGCTCATCCTGCCTAGGTACGACATCTCCAAGGCCGCCATGCAGCTCTTTCCGGCGAAGCTCAGGAATTACATCCAGTCCAGGAACAAGGAGTTCCAGGCGTGGATCATCCTGTGCATCCTGTGCATGCTCCCGACCGCTATAGACGGGTTCACCCAGATCCTAATGCCCAACGTCTACGAGAGCACCAACCTCAAGCGGATCATATTCTCGCTCCCGACCGGCTGGTTCGGGGGCCTGGCCATGGGCCTCATGATCAACAACATCTACTACAACATCTACGACCCGGAGCTCATCGGGCTGCCGCCGGTCAGGCCGGAGCGCCACAAGGCCGAGAAGCCGAAGGACGATGGACCGCCGGACAAAGGCGGCAAGAAGAAGGAAGGCGACGAGATAAAGACCGGACGGAAGGTCCGGGCGGAAGAATCGACCAGATGACCTGTCTCAAGCCAAATTATTCTTGAATTATTACAATTAATCTTCTAATATATCGAAAATCTCTTTTGTGTCGTAGATCCTTACCAATTTTTGTTTTCTCAATGCTTTATCGTTGGACCAGATCGAGGCATTTAGATACAGTGCAAGAGCGATATATGGAACATCTTTTGGGTCTGGACTGGCCCGTTCTGCCTTTTCCAGATATCCCTCAAAGTCCTCTTTTGGGATGACCTTGATCCTTCTTCTCAAGACCTTCAGGAACTTCTTGAAGTCCCGTTTGCCCCTCTTCGTTTTCTTGAATATCTGGGCCTCGTACTTCGAGAACTCTTCAAATAGGGATTCAGGCGCGAACAGATGGAACCTATCGACGAATAGCAGTCCAGCCGTCCCACTGTCCTTTATCAAAGATGCGAACAATATGTTCGCATCGATGACCAGGTCCATTCTATCTCCTCTTATATTTTCTCGCTAGCGAACTATCGGCCTCAGCCCCCATTTCCAGGGCCTCCTTCATCGTCATGCTACTCTTGGACTTGAACTCCTGGAGGAACAGGAGGTCCTCTATCTTCTCCATGAATGCCTGGCGGGCCACCTCTGACCAATTTATCTCCGGGAACTGTTCCATCCTCTTCTTCAGCTCGATGGGGACCGATAGCGTTACGGTAACCATACATATTCACCCATAACTTATATAAATACACATAATATATATAATTTTCCTTATCCGGCCCAAAGTGTCTACTATTCTATTGAGCAGAACATACCAATTGATCGCCCTAATAGGGTAGTTTCAGTTTACTTTCAGTTTACTTTCACATCCTCTCTCCTATATTTATCCGTCGACAGAGTCGGCACAGCGGCCGGACCCATGCCCGATTCTGGTAATACTTTCACTGGACCCCCCGGTCTAGGCTTTTATAGCTCATCCGCCAAAGGTATAGGGCATACGAAAGCGTCCTTGACGGGCCCGGAGGGACGAGGGGAGGGAGACCCGTGGCCATTCATACGGAAGGACCTGGGTCGCCGGGACCGTAAGGGGGGATTGGCATGGCGGCCGAAGAGAGGTTTCTGACGAAGGTAGCCGGAAGGCTGGGCGGTACGGAGGGAGCAGAGGTCCTAGAGGCCATGGAGAGGCCGGCCCTCAGGCTCCCGGTGCGGATGCTGGACAGGTTCCTTGGAGGCTTCAGGCCTGGGACCGTGACATTGCTCGACAGCGCGCATCCGTACGTCTCGGAGATCGTGAACATGCTGTGCGTCCAGGCCGTGGGCGACCTGGGCGGCGACGTCCTGTACATCGACGGCGGGAACAGCTTCGACCCCTACGGTCTCATGGCCCACGCGAAGAGGTTCGGTGTGGACCGGGACCTTGTCCTGGACAACATCAAGGTGGCCCGGGCCTTCACGGCGCACCAGCTCACGAGCCTGCTGCACGACAGCCTCCCGAAGGAGCTCGAGGCGCGGGCCCGCGACGACGCGCGGCCATTGACCGTCGTGGTGTCCCACATCGCGGACCTTTACACGGACCGGGACGTGGGCCGCTCCGAGGCCCGGGGCATGCTCGAGCTGTGCGCGGGGCGCCTCGTGGAGGTGACCGAGGCCAGCGCCGTTGTGACCATAGCCACGAACTACGGGCTGTCGAAGCTCGGCACCAAGGGCTCGCTGAGGCGCGCCCTCTACGGCCGGGCCCATCGCGTCATCCGGATAGAACGCGCTGGACCGGGGGACCATGACCCAAGGCCGGGCCTCCGCTGGCACGCACCCCCGCGCCGACGGGATCCGGGCAGGATGGTCATCAAATTACCGTCGGAGGGCAAGGCGATCATATACCATCCGGCCCCGAGGCATCAGCGGACCCTGGACGATTTCGAGCCCGATGGGGGCCCGTGAAATGGGCCGGACGATCCCGACCTTCAGGATGCTCATCCAGCAGCTCGAGGTCCAGTGGGGGCCATACCGCCGTGCCCTGCGCATCGAGGACCGGGAGGCCTTCGACGCCGTCATGGACCTGGCGCGGCGGCACGCCTCGGCATCGAGCTTCATGGTGGACGCGGACCCCATGGACGCGCTGTTCATGTCCATCCTGGTGGAGCAGCAGAAGGAGCTCCTTGAGCTCCGTCGGAAGGAACGCGGGCCGGCGAAGGGCCCGTGACGGAGGTGGACCTTGGAAGGCTGGCTCCTGGACGTCTATCCCGACCTCGATGCCGACCGCATGGTCCTGTGGGTCCTGACGGACAAGGTGAGCGGTAAGAGGGCACACGGCTTCCGGCACGTCTTCTGGCCGACGATGTACATCGCTGGCGGTGCCGAGGAGCTCTCCAAGGTCTCCGAGCTCTTCTCACAGCTGTCGACGGTCCGTTCGTCGCGCATCATCTCCCGCAAGGCGGACCTCACGGACAGGGCCCCACGCGACGTGCTTGAGCTCGAGCTCGGAAGGTATTCCGAGGCCACGAGGATCGCCAGGGCCATCGAGCGCATGGGCGGATACCACGGCCTGTCCCTGTTCAACGTGGACCTGCGGCTGCCGTCGAGGTTCATGGCCGATAACGGGATCTTCCCCCTGGCGCGCGTCCGTGTGGACGCGGCCGCGGGCGAGCTCGCGGCCCTGGACGGCAGGTTCGACCTGGACTATCCTCCGCCGCCGCTGAGGAAGGTCCACCTGGACATCTCCGTCGAGGCCTCCAGGGGCATAGCGACCCTGGGGGACAGGCTCGTCTCGGCCACGCTCACGGCCTGCGAGGGCGTCGACGGGAACGGCCGGCCCGAGGCGCCCGGCGAGGCCTGGACGCTGGACGGGCCGGAGGAGACGCTGCTGAGGGACCTCATGGGGGCTGTGAGGCGGCTGGACCCGGACGTGGTCTTCACGCCCAACGGCGACAGCTTCGCGTTCCCGTTCTTGTATCACTGCGCGGGCAAGGTCGGCCTCGACAGCACGTTCCACCTCGGGCGCGAACCGCCGCGGAAGGACGCGGAGCGGCCGGCGAAGAAGGACAAATCCTACTTCTCGTACGGCCGGGTGGTCTACAAGCCCGCGGCCCACATGCTCCGGGGCCGGTGGCACATCGACGGGAGCTGCTTCCACATGCGCGAGAGCGGGCTCTTCGGCCTCATGGACCTCTCCAGGATCTCCTGCGTCCCGGTGCAGGAGCTGGCCCGGCTGTCGCCCGGGACGGCCATAAGCACCATGCAGGTCCTGGAGGCCCTGAGGTGCGGCTACCTCGTCGCGTGGAAGAAGAACATACCCGAGCTCTTCAAGACCGCCCGCGGCCTCATGGCCGCCGACCGGGGCGGGCTCGTCCTCGAGCCGCAGGTCGGCGTGCATGACGGCGTCGCCGAGGTTGACTTCGCGTCGCTCTACCCGAACATCATGGTCCGGCACAACATCTCGCCCGAGACGCTCCTCTGCGATTGCTGCGGGCCCGGCACCGGCGCGCCGGACATCGTGCCCGAGGCCGACTACTACTTCTGCCGGAGGCGCGAGGGCCTGGTGCCCCGCGTCCTGAGGCCCGTGCTGGAACGCAGGTTCGAGTTCAAGCGCAGGGCCAAGAGGAAGGACCTGCCCGAGAAGGAAAGGACCACCTACAAGGAGATGAACGACATCCTGAAGTGGCTCCTGGTTGTGTGCTTCGGCTACACCGGCTACCGCAACGCAAGGTTCGGGAGGATAGAATGCCACGAGGCCATAACATCCTATGCGCGGGAGATTCTGACGCATGCCGCCAACATCGCTGAGTCCCTGGGCTTCCGCGTCCTCCACGGCATCGTCGATTCCCTGTGGGTCCAGGGCCGGGGCGACCTGGACCGCCTGTGCGAGGCCATATCCGAGGCCATAGGCATAGCCATCATCCTCGAGGGCCGCTACCGCTGGATCGTCTTCCTGCCGAACAAGACCAACGGCGCCGGGGCCCTGAACCGCTACTACGGCTGCTTCGACACCGGCGAGGTCAAGGTCCGCGGCATAGAGCTCCGGAGGACCGACACGCCGCCCTACTTCCGGAAGGTCCAGGAGGGCATGCTGGAGGTCCTGGCCGAGGCCGAGGACGCGCAGGGGTTCCTGCGGAAGGTGCCGGCCGCCGTCGAGGTCCTGAAGGGGTTCGCGAAGGAGGTCCTGTCCGGCGACATCGACCCGCGGGAGCTGGTCTTCACGCACCGGGTCTCCCAGACCCTGGCGGAGTACCGCCATCTCACGGACCATGTGGCGGCCCTTAAGCAACTGGACGAGCGGGGCTTCACGGTCCAGCCGGGCCAGAGCGTCCGGTTCGTGATAACCAACGGTTCTAGCAGCGACTGGCGCGACAAGGTCACCGTGGCCGAGTTCATCGACGGCGGGACCGCCTATGACCGGGAGAGGTACCTGGAGCACCTGTGCCGCTGCGGCGAGAGCATGCTGCTGCCGTTCGGGTATACCATGGAGCGGCTGCTGGATATCGTCAAGGGCGTTCTTGGACGGGCCCCCGAGGCCCCGGCGCGTCCTTTGGCACTAAAATAATATTATATACTGTATCTATATTACTAATAGAGAGGCCCTCAATCAAGGGCCACGTTGGTGATTTCATGAAATACGGCTGGGTCGTATTGTGTCTGGCGTTCTTCGGGCTAGCGGTCCTTGCGATGTCCACGGTGTCGGCTATAGAGCCCTCCCGGGCCACGACCACGATGCAGAGTGAGAACAACTTGGCCATCTCGGACAAATATGTCACGTGGACACAGCCCACCGCGCTAGGTACCGACGTCTTCGCATATCCGGTCCAGGGCGGTAGCCAGATCTCGGTCACGAAGGACGGGCACGGCTACGATTATCATCTATCAGGCGAACGCATCGTGTATTCACCGTATGCTGATGAACTTGATTTCAAGAACATAACGGATAGCACCGGGGGACCGATCGCCGGTGGCGTGGGCCTGTCCTATCATGTCGGGTTCTCTGGGAACTATGTCGCCTTCGCGAACCAGTCCTGGCTCGGGGGCCCTAATTACCAGCTCATACTCAAGTTCTACAGCTTCTCCCCGCCCGGAGGAGTTTGGAGCGTGAAGACGATCCAAGGCAAGAACTTGAACCTGTATGCGATCGATGCCTACAAGAACAAGGCAATGTACATGTATCGCGACGACAACGGGGACCACATCGCGCTGGTGGACATGCCCGGGACGAATCCCACAATAATTGATTTCAAATACGATACCGATAATTGCAAGCTGGCCGGGATCTCGGGCGAGTTCGTGATCTGCCAGACTTGGAATGGCGTGAACTATAAGATGGACCTACCATCCCTCAAGATCACTGTCATCAATCTGAGACAGGCATTTAGCGGGATGGGAGGGATAGGGGTCTCGGGCTACTCCTTGGTCTACGAGAACCTCTCGGACGATAATCAGTTCGGTTTTGATTTATATCAATACCAGGTCGATACGGGCCTGAGCATGAGGCTCACATATGACCAGTGGCAGGAGATGAATATCGCCTTCTCGGGCAACTGGGTGGCTTTCCTATCCACCAAAGACGGCCAGCCCGACATATACTACTTCGCGATACCGAAACAACCACCGGACCTCATCGTCAGAGAAAACGAGATCACGGTCGACCCGGCGGTCCCGGTCATGGGCGATAAGGTCACCATAAATGTTACGGTGCTGTCAAAAGGGGCTCCTATGAAGGTCGATGCCAAGCTCTTCGTGACGGTGACCGACCCGGCCGGCAATGTGATGCCGATGTCCTTCGATGTGCTTAACCTGCCGCCGGATACGCCCAGGATGATGAGCGTGAGGACGCCCCTCATGGGCCGCGGATACGCCACGGTCGTTGTCGGGGTCAAGCAGATCGTGGGCGCGACCACGCCCCAGGAGATCGACCTGAGCAACAACAGGGCAATTGTGAAGTTCTATGTCGCAGACAGGCCCAAGGCCGTGATCGCGACCAATTATGGAAAGGATAACAACATGACCTACTCGAACATACATTTCTCCGGAGCCGGTTCCGTCGACATGGATGGAATAAACCTCTACATTTGGGACTTCGACGACGGCACGACGCTGCTGGGTCCTGAGGTGGACCACCGCTGGACCGATAACGGCACCTATAACGTCACACTCAAGGTATACGACATCTACGGCGTCCGAGGCCAGGCGAATTATGTTATCACCATCTTCGACCAGTCGCCCGTCATCGTCTGGAGCGCGCCCCAGGTCGCGGCCAGGAACACCACCGTGGTCCTGAGCGCCGCCGGGTCCTATGACCCGGATGGACAGGTCTTGGGCATATGGTGGGAGATCGACGCGGACGTAGGCATACGTGGGAACATACTAGAAGGCACCGTGGTCCAGACAATGTTCTCGACGAGCAACGACACGATCGCCGTCGTATTGCACGTCTTCGACGACGACTATACGGAATCGTGCGAGATTATCATTATCAACCTCGTGGACGCCAAGGCGCACAACGTCCCGCCCATAGCGGTCATCCAGATGACCGGGAACGGGCTCAACGTGACCTTCTCGGGCCTTAGCTCCTTCGACCCGAACGGCAAGGTGGTCAGCTACAGCTGGACCTTCTCGGACAATTCCACAGCGACCGGCGCCAAGGTCAACAAGAGCTTCGCCCCGGGGACCTACATTGCCACCCTCAAGGTCAAGGACGACGAAGGCCTCGACGGGACGACCACGGCTGCGGTGACGCTGTCATATGTCGCCCCGCCGACCATAGTCCAGAAGATCAACCAGACGGTCGTGAACCAGATAAAGGGCACACCGCCGCCGACATGCTGGGCGAAGTTCAGCTATAACAATGCGACAAAGGGAATGGTCGTGTTCACCGGCGGGGGCTCCGAGAAGGGCGGGTCGATCGTCAAGTACGATTGGGACTTCGAAGGGGACGGCACCTGGGACTGGTCCTCGACGACCACCGGGAACACGAGCCATGTCTACGACAAGCCCGCATTCTACATGGCCCTGTTCAGGGTCACGGACGGCAACGGGACCTCGGTGGTAACCTCGCTGAGCGTGTCCATCAGGCCGGACGAGATCGGGGCCAAGCCCGTGAAGAACGAGAACGGCGTCGGGATGCCGACGCTGCTGTTGATAATAGTCATCGCGGTGGTCTGCGCCGTCGTCATAGCGGCGGTGGTGGGCTACGTCATGAGCAAGAAGGTCGCGACCGTACAGAAGGACATGGCGGCCGAGCAGGAGGTCGCGGAGATAAAGAAGCTCGTCGAGGAGAGCAAGACTACGGGGGCCAACGTCGACGAGGCCGAGGCCCTCATCAATCAGTTCGAAGGCAGGTAGGAAGGCAATATGGCAGGGACGGGAACTGACATGGCAAGGTCCGGTGGCATGGCCGTGACGCCGGACTCGAAGTTCGCGGCGACGAGCAAGGTACGTGCCAAGCTGACCCTGGCCATGCACCAGCGACAGAACGCGGTCCGGGCATTCAACGCGACCATCAAGCTCATGCGGGTCTGCATGACCGCCGGGACCGATGTGACGCAGGCCATGGATATTTTCAAGGTCATGAAGACCTCGATACAGGTCAAGGCCTACGACGATGTGCTCGCCTGCCAGGCGAAGATCTTCGAGCTGCTCAAGCCCAAGCTGGGCGAGGTCCGGGAGCACATGCACACCCAGATGTACGCCCCGCAGCCCGAGGCTCAGCCGGAACCGCAACCAGAACCAGCGCCCAAACCTGTCCATGAGGAATACAGCCTCGCAGACCTGATCAAGCCCAAGACGCAGCCGCAGGCCCAGCCCGAGCCCGAGAGGTTCGACCAGAGCGTCGCGGCCGCATGTCCTGTGCCGCCGGAGCCCGAGGTAAAGGTAGAGAAGCTCGTGGCCGAGAGGTTCAACATCGAGGACGTCTTCGTGGTCTACCTGGACGGCAGGCTGATATTCCACTATGCCGAGCCAGAACTGGCCGGGGACACGGCGTCAGCCGGCAGCAAGAACAAGGACGACCACATAATGAGCAGCATGCTCGTGGCCATCCAGGCGTTCATAAGGGATTCCATGGGCAAGGGAGGTTCCCTGGGCTCGTTCGAGTTCGGCGAGAACAAGATCCTCCTGGTACAAGGGAAGTACATATTCGTGGCCGTCGTGCTCGCCGGCAAGGAGCCGCCTGGGCTCCGTGATGAGATGGCCGACGTGGTCCAGAGGTTCGAGGGGCTCTACGCCGGCGTCGTGGAGAACTGGGACGGCGACATGTCCACCTTCGCCGAGGCCGACGAGATCGTGGAGCCGCTGGCCGTCTATCACACCAAGTTCAGGTTCAAGGAGAAGGAGGACGAGGTGCGCGTCATGAGCGCACTGGAGTTCTACCAGGGCTACGTGCGCCTCAAGGTCGCGGTCAAGAATAGCTGCGAGACGGTCCTGTCGGACGCGTCGCTGAAGCTGACCTACAACAAGAAGGCCCTGTACCTGAGCCACATCGAGCCCGATTACCCGCACGAGGGTTCCTCCGTGGAACTGGGCACGGTCCAGCCCAGCGAGAAGAAGACCGTGGCGTTCTATCTCGACCCGCTCATATGTATGGAGTCCTACATCGACGGGACGCTCATATACCGCGATTACCGCGGGACGCTGAAGACCGTGATCATGAAGCGCCGGCCGGCGGACATCGTCTGTCCCATATTCTACACGGACACGAACATCAACTCGGCCATGCTGAAGAGGCTCATCGAGGAGGTCAAGTACACCGATACGAGATTGTACCAGATCCCCGAGAAGATCGAGCCCGAGGAGGCCTTCGACTTCCTGAAACAGGCCATACAGAGGCACCATGTGAGGTTCGTCCGGGAGTTCAAGGAGAAGAAGCCGTACTGGGCCGAGGCCTGGTACTACGGCAAGATCCACACCGTCGGCGAGGAGATGATAATCAGGGCCACGGTCAGGGAGAAGACGCGCTCCATCGAGGTCTTCGTGGCCTCGGGCAACCTGGCCACGCTCACGGGCCTGCTGGCCGAACTGAGCCACGACCTCAAGAGCATGCTGAAGGAGATCGAGCGCCTGGACGACAAGGACGCGGTGAAGGAGATCGAGAGGTCCAGCCTGCTGATCGACAAGTACCTCGAGCACGAGCAGCCCGCCGGCGAGGCCGAGCTCGACGCGAGCCCCAAGGCCCAGTCCCAGACCATAAAGAGGGATGTGCCCGTGAAGGCCCCACCCAAAACGCAGGCCCGGCCCGAGGCCCCACCGAAGGCCACGACACCGCCGAAGAAGATCGATCAGGATGACATCCTTGATGACATCCTCGGCGAGATAAACAAGAAGAAGTAGGACCGGACATCATCGTCGGTCTTTCTAGATTAAAAACCTGCTACAGCAAAGATAATATACCGTCTTGTCTCATTATACCGACCGATGGCAGAGAAGGATGACAAGGCGGAGCTCATAGACGACGGCAAGGTCGTGGAAAAGATACCCGAGAAGAAGGAGGAGCCGAAGAGAACCTCTCCCTCCGGAGCGCATTTGACGGCCTCGGGCCTCACCGAGGACAGGAACGAGCCGCACATCCACATGGCCATCCTGATCGTCATCGTGACCATTCTCGGCGTCATCATCGCATTCTGGAAGTTCTGAACTGGACGGAGCGATTTCCTTTTGGAAAAGGGTCCAGGGCCGCTCAATTAATAAATATATTTAAATGTGGTCCGTTATCCCCTATTATATTGAAAATCATCACCATTGGGATAATGTAGGGGATGTGCCGTTTGGGACAGGCGAAACACCAGCCCAGGGACCGAGGGGTCTACGTCTGCCTTTTCCTGCTATTCGGTATGATATTGACGGCCATGGCCCCGCTGGCCGAGCCCGCCGGGGGTCCGGGCCCGGCACCGACACCCTCATCGCGGCAGGGCGCGAACCCTGTCCCGGACCTGGTGGTGTCCAACATCTCGCTGTCGGACGACAGGCCCATGGACGGCGCTACGGTCAGCGTCTTCGCCAAGGTGGACAACATCGGCACCGGCACCGCCAAGGACTTCGCCATGGCCATCTATGCCGCCGGGAAACTGGTCACAATGGCCCAGGTGATCACGCTTGCGCCAGGTAATTCGACCACGGCCGCGGGCATGGTCAAGGTGCGCTCCGGTTACCTGGACATCGAGGCCATCGCGGACCCGCAGGGCAAGGTCACCGAGGTCAGCAAGGCCAACGACATGCTCGTCAGGACCATTTGGGTCCAGGCCCCGGACCTCACGGTCACCGGTGTCTCCTACGTCCCGTTGAACTACACCGACGGCGACAAGGTCACCATCACGGCCACGGTCAAGAACATGGGCGCTGACACCATCACGGGGTTCTCGTGCTCGCTGTCGGTCGACCAGACCGTCCTCACGACGAAGGGGTTCTCTGGCCTCATGGGCGGGGACTCGATAATAATGGTGACCGAATGGATCGCGACAGCCGGCCCGCACGATATCGTGGCCAGGGCGGACACGAGCGATGTCCTGCTTGAGACCAACAGGTCCAACGACGTCATGATATTACCACTATCCTCCGGCTACCCGGACCTGCACGTGGACAGCATCACGACCCAACCGGCCCTAGGTAAGTTCGTCGACGGCGATACGGTCATTGTCAGGTCCAGGGTCCGCAACGCGGGCCAAACGACGCACAGCAACATCCAGGCGCGGTTCCTGGTGGACGGCGTCGTTAAGGGCACCATGACGGTCAACGGGCTCGAGAGGAACGGGACCCGCGACCTGGCATTCCAGTGGGTGGCCCTGGGCGGCAAGCACGACCTGAGGGCCGATGTGGACGCGGGGGGTCACATCGTCCAATCGAACAGCGGCAACAGGTTCGCGCTCCTGGCCGTCGACCTACCCATGGCGGACCTCGCGATCGACGATCTCCAGCTCACGCCCGTCATGCCCGTGGACGGCAGCCTCGTGAAGGCCAGCGCGCTCGTAAGGAACAAGGGCACCGGGGCCACGAACCAGACGGTGCCGGTTCATTTCCTGGCCAACGGGGATGACCTCGGGAGCGCATCCATAACGAAGGGCCTCAAAGCCAACGCCACGGCCTATGCCAATTTCTCGTTCGCGGCCCATGCCGGCAAGACGGTCGTGGCCGCCATCGCTGGCCCGGACCACAACATCCCCGAGGTCGGTTATAGCAACAACGGCGCCTTCAAACTGCTGGATGTCCCCTACCCGGACATCTATCTGACGAACCTGACCGTGTCGCCGAACGCGACCTCGCTTGTCGACGGCGGTACCGGTAACATCATGGTGACGGCCCGGAACAAGGGTCCAGGGAACACCACGGCGAGCTTCAGCGTGGACCTCTATCTTGATGGGAAGCTGCTCGAGAGCATGTCGGTCAAGGGCCTTCCGATAGGCGTTCCCAAGGTCCTCAGCGCCGATTTCACGGTCGTTGGGGGCACGCACTACATATCGGCAAGGGCGGACCCGATCGGGAACATCAATGAGGCCAACGAGACGAACAATGTCGTCCAGGCCCCCGTGACGATCGGCCTGCCGGACATCCGCGTCCAGGACCTGTTCTGGGCACCGAACAACCCGTCGCCGGGCCAGGCCGTCAGGCTCACGGTCGTCCTGAAGAACGTGGGCAGGCCGACGAAGAGGGACATCTGGGTCCAGTTCATGGTGAACGCCACGACCGTGGCCCAGACCTTGGTCCCGGGGTCGACCCTCGTTGGGACCGTCAACGCGCAGGCGGACTACCTTGCGACCGGCCACGAAGGCACCATGGAGGTGTCCGTGGACATGGACCATATGGTCCCGGAGGCCAACAGGACCGACGACAGGCTTGCGAGGACCTTCCCCAGCGGCAACCTCGTGCCGAGGGGGCCGGGGCCGGACCTCGTGATCACCGACCTGTCATGGCTCCCCGCCAAGGTCTCTGACGCCGAGGAGGTGTCGTTCATAGCGACGCTCAGGAACAGGGGCGCGGTCCCGGACCCGGGGTCCGACGGCTCAAAGGCGCTGCAGCCGAGCGTGACGATCCTCGTGGACAACGAGAAGGTGTCCGCCAGCTCGGTCAAGATGCTCTCTACGGACGGGGTCGTGGTCGTGCCCTGGACGGCAATGCCCGGCACCCACAAGGTCACCGCCGTGGTGGACTGGGAGTTGGTAATCGACGAGGACAACGAGACCAACAATGCCATCATGAAGGACCTCTCGGTCGGGCAGGCGGACCTGACGCTGTCGGACCTGAAGGTCATGGACAAGGGCGCCGAGGACGGCAACGGCATCTCCCTGTTCGTGAAGGTCACTGATCTGGGCAACAGGACGCTCAGGCCCATCCAGCTCCAGTACTTGATCGACGGCGTCCAGGCGGGCACCGAGAACGTCGATGGCGCCTCGATGAACATGACGACGACCGTGCTCCACATCTGGACCGCCGTCCCGGGAAAGCACACGGTCCTAATTTTCGTAGACCTCCACGGGACGACAGTGGAGACCAACGAGCGGAACAACCTCATCACGGGCAACATCTCGGTCGATGCCCCGGACCTGGTCCTGGCCTCGCTCCAGGTCCAGGCGCAGGTCGATGACGGCTCGTCATCCATCATCGTTGCCAAGGTCATGAACACCGGGAAGGGCGATACCGTCCGCCACTTTGACCTGAGGTTCTATGTCGACGGCGATATCATCGGAAGCGCGACGCTGAACGGGCTTCGCGCGGGCGGTGACGTGATGGTGTCCCAGTCCCTTGTCCCGGGACCAGGCAAGCATACAATCAGGGCGATCGTGGACCCCGAAGGCCAGGTCATGGAATCGAGCATGGCGAACAACGACCGTTCCCGGCCCGGGCTCAACGTCACGCTCACGGACCTGGCGGTCAAGAGCATAATGATCGGCCCCAGGGACGATAGGTCCGCGCTCATCTTCGCCACGATCACCAACAAGGGCAATACGACCGCCAGGGCGGTCGATGTCGACCTTTACGCCAATGACGTCCTCATAGCGTCCGGGACCCTTGAGGGCCTCTCTGGCGGCCATAACACGACCATCGCGAAGAAGGTGACCATCGGTCCGGGCAACCAGAGGATCAAGGTCGTGGTCGACCCCGATAGGCGACTGTCCGAAGGGAACCTGTCGAACGATCAGCTGGTCCTCATCGCACCCTTCCAGCCGTACCCCAACCTCTATGTCGACGAGGTCGATGTGGGTGGTCCTATGGTCCAGGGCGGGGATGTCCAGGTCACGGCCAAGATCAGGGCCCTGGGCGCGGACGTCCACATCCCGTTCTTCGTGAGCCTCTACATCGACGGCAACCTGATGGGTTCGACCCATGTCAGCGGTGTCCCAATGGGCGAGGTGGCCATGGCGATGTTCTCGGCCAAGGCGAGCGTGGGCCAGCACCATCTGAGGGTCCAGGTGGACCAGGAGAACGCGGTGCTGGAATCCAACGAGATGGACAACGCCCAGGTCACGACCTTCACGGTAAGCCCACCGGACCTTCAGGTCGTGGAGATTCGTTCCTACACAGAGACCAATGACATTGCCGTGTTCGCCAGGGTCCGCAACAATGCGTCGGCCCTGCTGGCGCCCTTTTCAGTCTCGTTCTACGCCGATGGGACCCTCGTGCGCAGTGTCCAGGTCGACGGCCTGCCTTCGATGAGCTCGACCCAGGTCATGGCTACGGTCCCCCAGTCCACGTCCATCGTCAGGGTCGTGGTCAACGAGGACGGCTCGATACCAGAGAAGGACATGACCAACGATGTCATGAGCGCGGGCCTGAACCCGGCCTCGTTGGAGGGGGCGCTGGACCTTACGGTGGCGGACGTGGTCCTGGTACCGCAGTTCCCGGTCGACGGCGAGTGGACGACACTCTTCGTCATCGTGGACAATGAGGGCGACAGGGCCCTCCTGAGGTCCACCGATGTCGATGTGCTCATCAACAACAGATCCGTGGCGAAGCTGGCCGTCGCGGGCATCCCCGATGGGGGGACCGTCGTGCTTGGCTGCCAGTGGGCCGCCACCGCCGGCATGGGCATCAACCTGACTGCGAGGGTCGACACGGGGGGCGTGCTGTCCGATGCGGTCAGGTCCAACAACAACTTCACCACACTGTTGAACGTCTCCATGCCGGAGGTCAAGGTGCTCAACGTCTCGTATCCGCAGGGATACTTCGGCGAGGTGAGGACGCTGTTCGTGAAGCTGGGCAATGTCGGTGATGGCGCCACGCTCAGGCACTACAGTGTGCAGGTCCTCGTCGAAGGGGACCAGGTGGCCGTGGGAACGGTGGACGGCCTGCCAGCGCGCACCAATACGACCGTGGCCCTGGACGTCGCGCGCAGCTGGGGCGAGAAGGAGCTGCTCATCAGGGTGGGCTCTGTCACGGGGTCCATCTTATATCTCACCAACCTAAGCCTCGGCTGGCCGGACATACGCGTCACTGATGTCTGGACCGAGAAGAGGGCCAATGCCAGCATGACCACGGCCTTCACCGAGGTCAGGAACGGAGGCTATGGGATAGGGACAGCATTCTCGGTAAGAATGTACGTGAACGGCAAGGACCTCGGGCCTGTGGACCTGGAAGGGCTCCAGAGCAACGGCACGGTGGTCCTCGCATGGTCGTTCAAGACGACCGACATCTACGAGATCTCGGCCCTGGCGGATGTGGCCAATAAGGTCGCTGAGTCCAATGAGCTGAACAACTACCTGGAAAAGAACTTGACGACATTCGAGGGCTACGTCCCGCCCGATGTGGACCTGGCCCTATCATCGTTCAACATCACGCAGTACGGCGGGGAGACCAACTTGTACAAGCTCGATGCCCTCGTCGAGAACCTGGGGACCAGCGTCTCAGGCTCCAAGGTCAGGTTCCTTGTGGACGGGACGCTCCTCCAGGAGGTCCTGATGGACCCGATGAAGGACAATGCCACGAGGAAGGTCACGGTGTACTACAGCGGCCCGATGGACAGGCATGTGTTCAAGGCGACGGTCGATAGCGGCCGGGCCATCGCCGAACTTGACGAGACGCACAACGAGCACCGGACGGTCTACGCGGCCAACTTCCCGCCGACACCGTTCCCCGGCAACAACCAGACCATCACGGTGGGCGGCAAGGCCAAGCTCCTGGCGAGGGGCTCCGACCCGGACGGCAGGATCGTCAGGTACGAGTGGGACTTCGACGGGGACGGAAGGTACGATTGGAGCTCCAATGAGAGCAAGACCGTATGGCACACCTATTACCATGTGCCGCCGCATGGTGCCAAGTTCTACAATGCGACCCTGAGGGTCACCGATGATAGAGGGGCCATGACGACGGCGACCGTGTACATCAAGGTCGTCGAGAAGCAGCCCTGGCCCAGCATCCCGGCCGCGGACAGGACCCGCGTGATATCCTTTGTGCTGGGGCTCACCTGCATCATGGCCGGCCTCGTGATCTTGTACCTCTTCATGAAGGCCAGCAGGCCCTTGAAGAAGAGCAAGGCCGAGCTGAAGCGGGAGAGGCAGCTCGAGAAGGAGGGCGTCCGGCGGTCCTGGCCGCCCTGGAAGAGGGAGGTCAAGGAGGAGGAGGACGAGCGCGAGGCCGAGCCCGAGGTGGAGATCGAGAAGGAGGCCAAGCAGCCGGAATACCCGGAGGATGCCCCGGCGACGATACAGGAGATCGTGCCGGAGGCGCCCCCCGAGGGGACGCCGCCACCGGTGGCTGAGGACAAGGAGAACTGAGGCATGGCCATCGGCGAGCTGCTGAAGGAGGGCGAGGAGGCCTTCGGCAAGGGGGATTGGGCCAACGCGTCCAGGGTCTACGGCGAGATCATCAAGGTGTCCCTGGAGATCGAGGACGATAGGTATCTGGCACTGGCCCATTACAGGAAGGGCTATGCCGACATGCGCAGGGCGGACTACGAGGAGGCCTTGCGGCATTTCATGGAAGCCCTGAACATAAGCACGGCCATAGATGATGTCCCGCTGGCCACGGACGCGCTCCGGGGCCTGGGCACGGTGCACTGGCAGACCGGTACCTATGACATGTCCGCCGAGTACTACAAGGAGGCCATGGTGAGGGCCTCGGAGCATAGCGACAAGGCCATTCTGGGCAAGGTCAAGATCGAGTACGGGAACCTGTTGAACTTCAAAGGGGACCTCGAGGGGGCCATGGCGGAGTACAAGGAGGCCATAGGGCTCCTGGCCGGGGACGCGGCCGAGGAATCCCGGGCGCACAACAATCTCGGCGATGCGCTGTTCCGCCTCGAGAGGTACCTGGAATCCATCGAGGAGTTCAAGGTGGCCATCAGGCTCGGCGAGGACGCGTGCCATTTCTCGCGCGTGGCCTGGGCCCGGGGGAACATGGCCCTGGCGTTGATAGAGCTCGGGCAGGTCGCACTGGCCAGGGACAACATCATAATGGCCAAGGATTACATGGAGCGGATAGGCGACAGGGTCGGGCTGGGGGACATACACGAGGCCATGGGGTTGGCGTTCATGATGGATGGCAGGTTCAACAACGCCGAGGTGGAGCTCAAGGCCGGCCTGGGGGTCGCCATGGAGCTCGATGTCCCGGACAGGAAGGCCATCGCCGAGAGGAACCTGGGGCGGTTCTACATTCGGATAGACGATAAGGACAAGGCGCGCCTGCATCTGAACCGGGCGATCACGCTCTTCGAGGGCATTGGCATGGTCTTTGAGGCAAAGAGGGTCAAGGGAATGCTCGACGGGCTGGACGCGGCCAAGGATAATGACATTTTAAATAAATTATAGTCTATTCCATCGCTCAGAAAGGTTCGCTTCCGACGCTAGTAGGCACCGGACGCTCAGTTGATGGTCATCTGGACCGGATGCTTCTTCATCGCGTGCTCTTGGATGGGGCGGCTGCAGATGGCGAACTCGTCGCCGTCGAAGAAGACGTCCAGGTCGGGGTGCTGGTTCTGCAGCTCCCGGATCTTCTCCGCAACGTCGTTCAATGTCACCCTCGGGTCGTTGCGGTCGATCTTGAGCCAGACCTTCTTCTTGTCACTATGCTTGACCACCAACAGCTTTCCCCCGCTTTGTCGTCGAGCACGGACGACCCTAACACTATAATATTCGGGTTTCACTATATTAAGATTATGGGGCAAGTATATAAATGGAGGGGGAGGGTGGGCTGTTAGTTTCACTTTTGGTACGGGGGGGTCTTTTACCGTCCATAAGATGGCCGCGGAAGAAGGGGAGTAATTTCACTTTTTTCGGGCCTTCCGGTCCCTGCGCATAATGAACGATACGAACACCACCGTTACGACCGCCGCAACGCCCTCGAAGCCCGGAGACTGCGTCTGGTATTTCATATTCTCCTTCGTAAGCTTCAGGTTGAGCTTGGCCTCGAAAATCGTTTGCATCTTCCTCATGACGCACTTGAGCTGGTCCTCGAGGTCCTTCTGGTTGTATGTGCCCTTATCGTAGGGCATGGTCGCGAACTGGACCTCTGTTAGGTTCCCGACGATGGTGATCTTGTTTGAGTAGGGGTTCATCACCATCTTGGACCTGTTGGCATCGGCCGTGCCGTTGAGGCCGCAGAATGGATGGAAGACGATGACCGGTCGCCCGGTCTCATTGGCCGTGATGTTCCCCGGGGCGAAGCTCTCGTTCCGTAGGATGACGAGCAATTGATGGATGTTGAGCGAGCCGGTGTAGTCCTGGTCGGCATATTCGGCGTAACGGTTGAAGTCCGGGTTGATTATCATGAGGGCGCCGCAGCTCGAGAGGCCTATGGCCAGGAGGATGATGATCAGGGCGACCCCGCCCGTCAGGACAAGCTTCTTGCGGGGCGGTGCGGTCGGACGATAGGCGTATGGCTGAGGGTACTGACCTGGGGCCGGGCCAACAGGCTGCATGGGATCCAGTCCTCTGGATTTCCATGAGGATTTCCGTATATATATCAAGTATACAGAATGTTTGTACAATACCAAACACACTTCGATACCTTTTTTAATCGTAAACCCTTCCGAGACCTGGATGACACGGACCATCGTCAAGGGCTGGTACTATGACCCAGATGCCGAGGCCCGGTTCACGAAGGGCTGGGCATTACTAGATGGCACGAGGCTCGTCGAGACCGGCAAGGCCTCGACCAGGCCGCCGAGATGCAAGACCGTCGGCGGCATCGCCCTGCCAGCCCTCCCGAACGCCCATACGCACCTGGGGGACTTCAAGCTCAGGTCCAAGGTAAAGGCCGGCATGACCGTGGAGGAGCTCGTGGCCCCGCCGGACGGCCTCAAGCATAGGTTGTTGCCGAAGATCGATGTCACAGAGAGCATATCCGGGGCATTGCACGCATTGAGAGGATCGGGCGTCGGCATGTTCTGCGATTTCCGCGAGGGAGGTGCTGCCGGCGTGGAGGCCATGGGCAGGGCCCTGGTCTCTGGGGGCCACGGCCTCAGGGCGACCATCCTGGGAAGGCCCAAGGGATTGGCCTACGACCGCGAAGAGGTGGAGGCCATCCTGTCCCTGTGCGACGGCATCGGCATAAGCGCCCTGCGAGACTGGGACCGGGCGGAGCTGTCAGATCTGTCCACGCATGTCCGGGGGAAGGGCAAGACCTTCGCGCTCCACGCCAGCGAGACCGTCCGGGAGGACATCGATGCCATCCTTGACCTGGAGCCCGAGTTCCTCGTGCACATGATTAAGGGGACGAGGTCCGACTTCAACAGACTGTCCGTCCTGGGCATTCCGGTGGTCGTATGCCCGCGGTCGAACCTGTTCTTCGGCCTGAGGCCACCGATTAAGGCCATGGTGGACGCGGACGTCCCGGTCTGCATCGGGACCGACAATGCGATGCTGACGGACCTGTCGTTGCTAGGCGAGCTCAGGGCCGCCCGGGAGCTGGGCCTCACGGCCCTCGAGGCCTGGGGCCTCATCGAGAACTCATGGAAACTTTTAAATCGAAAGGACCTGTTGCACAATAACGACCCTTCCATCGGCTGGATAATGGTAGAAACGGTCACGGAGGAGCCTCTTGAGGCCCTGACCGGGACCAGGCCGGTGGTCCGGGTAGCGTAGGACTGGAAGATGGTGATGGCCATGAAGGTTGACGATGTGATGTCGAAGGAGGTCCATTTGGCGGAGGTCCCTGGGACCAGGCACGACCTTTTGAAGATATTCAACAAGTACAAGGTGTCCGGGTTCCCGGTGGTCCGGAAGGACAGCAAGGAGCTCGTCGGCCTCGTGACGAGCAAGGACCTCTTCCGGAGGTCCAAGGAGACCCAGATCGCCATGATCATGAACAAGAACCCCATCACGTGCAAGCCTGGCACGGACCTCAAGAAGGCGGTCGCGCTCATGGTCGAGAACCACATCCACAGGCTCATCGTCGAGAAGGACAAGAAGGTCGTGGGCATGGTTACGCCGCACGATGTCCTTCCCATCGTGATGAAGAGCCAGATAGAGACCCCGGTGGTCAACCTGGTCAAGAGAAGGTGCGTCCCGGTCTACGACGAGACGCCCCTGTTCCTTGCCTGGAGGATACTGAAGATATCGCAGTCCTATGCATTGCCGGTGCTGGACAAGAAGGGCTTCCTCGTCGGCCTCGTGACTGACAGGGACTTCTTCATGGCCGGCCGGGAAGGACACAAGGTCAAGACCGAAACCCTGGGCGTCGGCGAGGACGAGGACATGTGGACCTGGGAATCCCTGAAGCCCATGATGAAGGTGTACTACGAGGTCTCGGACATGGACATGCCCGGGAAGCCGGTCAAGGAGTACATGAGGAAGGACCCGACGACGGTATTCATAAACACCCCGGCATTCAAGGCCGCCGAGAAGATGTACAAGAACGACTATAGGGTCCTGCCCATCATCGACAACGCCGAGAACCTCGTGAACATGGTCTCCGACCTGGACATCATATCGACCCTCATGTAGGGCATGGGCCCTGAGGTGGTGACATGGCCGAACCGGAGTTCTTCGAGAAGGTCATGTCCCTGGCCAAGAGGCGAGGCCTCGTCTGGCCGTCCTTCGACATCTACGGCGGGACCGCCGGTTTCTTCGATTACGGGCCCATGGGTGCCCAGATAAAGGTGAACATCGAGGACATCTGGCGCCGGTACTATGTCATCGGCGAGGGTTTCGAGCTCATACATTGCCCGCACATAGCGCCCGAGTCCGTGTTCCAGGCCTCGGGGCACCTGTCCCATTTCTCGGACCTGCTGGTCGAGTGCTGTGAATGCGGGGAGCCCTTCCGGGCGGACCATCTTATCAAGGACAAGGTCGAGAACGCCGACGGGCTGCCCGCGGCGGAGATCGACGCGCTCATAGAGAAGCACGGTGTCCGGTGCCTCAATTGCAAGGGAAATCTGTCGAAGGCGGTGCCGTTCAACCTGATGTTCAGGACGAACATAGGCCCAGGCGGCAAGAGGCCGGGCTACCTGAGGCCCGAGACGGCCCAGGGCATGTTCGTGAACTTCATGACATTGTATCGGTTCTGCCGTGAGAGGCTGCCCTTCGGGATCGTCCAGATCGGCAGCGTCTACCGCAACGAGATATCGCCGCGGCAAGGCATGCTCCGGCTGAGGGAGTTCAACCAGGCCGAGGCCGAGGTCTTCGTTCACCCGGACGAGAAGAGCCACAAGAACTTCCCGGCGGTCGTGGACGATAAATTGTACCTCGTGCCGGCCCACGGCAAGGAGGGCGAGTACACCGTCAAGGAGGCCATGAAGAAGGGCCTCATCAAGAGCGAGATCGTCGCATACTATGTGGCCTTGACGGCAAGATATTTGCTAGAGGTCGGCCTGGACCCCAAGAGGCTCCGGTTCCGGCAGCATGGGGACGACGAGATGGCGCACTACGCGTCGGACTGCTGGGACGCCGAGGCCAACACATCATTCGGTTGGATCGAGCTCGTGGGCGTGGCGGACAGGACGGACTTCGACCTCAGCGAGCACAGCAAGCACTCGGGCCAGGAGCTCCAGGCGTTCATACGGTTCGACGAGCCCAAGGTCGAGAAGGTCACGAAGGTGGTCGCGAAGGCCAGCGTCCTCGGGCCGCTCTTCAAGAAGGATGCCAAGGCGGTCAAGGAGGCCCTGGAGGCCCTCGACGGAGAGAAGATATCAAAGCATCAGAAGGGCAAGAAGGCCCCCATCAAGGTCAAGGCCGGGGACAAGGAGCTCGAGGTCCCGGCCGACGGCTACGACATCGTCGAGAAGGAGGAGAAGGTCTCGGGCAAGAGAATTACTCCCCATGTCATCGAACCATCATACGGCATCGACCGCATCATATACACGCTAATCGAGCATGCGTTCTTCGAGACCACGAAGGAGAAGGAGCCCTACCTGGTCCTTAGGCTGAGGCCGGGAGTATCGCCCATCAAGGTCGGGGTCTTCCCGCTCATGGCCAAGGACGGGCTGTCCGAGATTGCCTGGGATATCAATGAGGCATTGAAGGCGGGCGGCGTCAGGACCTATTTCGATGAGAGCGGGACCGTCGGCAAGCGCTATGCGAGAATGGACGAGATCGGGACCCCGTGGTGCGTGACCGTGGACTACGACTCGAAGACAGACAGGAAGGCGACCATCAGGGACAGGGATTCGACGGAGCAGGTCAGAGTGGAGATTGTGAGAATCCCGGATGTGGTCTGCGAGCTTCTCGGCGGGAAGGATTTCAAGGAGCTCTTGAAGGGCTGAGCAGCCAATCATAATTTTACTGAGATGGTAATCCTTTTTTTCACCCAAGTCAACGGATGTCCACCTCCGCCCCCCTCCGCGCCAGTTCTTTCCCTAAGACCGATCTATGACATCGTTGCGGTTCTTGCTCGAAGCACATCAGGGCGATTCTCTTGTTCCTTGAAAGATTGTTCAGATATCGAAGGTCTCCTTCTCTATCTTGAAGGATCTTATTATATGTCCTGAAAAAGAGGCTATAATTTCCTGTTTTCCTCACATCATTCCGAATAACCTCGGGGACCCCAAGGGATGGCATGCTGATATAATCGATATTTATATCTTTACAGTATGTCTCGAGCTGATAACGCTTGAACCCGTATTTCATGCGCCAGGGATTGTCCCTCACATCGATCAATGCCTGTATCTTCTCATCGATCAATCGTTTGAGGAATTCGTCTATTGACCGGCCTTCGTATCCGATCGTCATTACCCCGGTTCTGTCCCTGGTGTAGGTCATCTTTCGTTTCAGCTTGCTGAAAATCGAATATTCTGGATATTTATCATAAATGAAATCTACAAGGGCACCATCACTTAGGGATTTAATTCTAACAAGGTTATCCCCAATGATCCTCTTCATATCATCTGGAAGGTTGGTCTCACCGTGGTTAAATTTTATCGTGTTACCTTCAATACCAATCTGCCCTTCACGCTCAAAGGTTTGAAGATCATGATACAGTTCGAATGAATAGGGACCGTATTTATATGGAACGAAACTGTAGAATTTTAAATCCTTGGACATATTTTTATCCTTGCTTATCAGAAAGAGAATTTTAGTAAGACGGAGCTTGGAACATTGCTCTGTTTTCTCGAGCGTATATAAAAGGCATTTCATTCGACCGGTTATCATCAGTTATAGTATTGGTCTTAGGATATACATCATCCTTTCGGAGGGTCCTGTGAATAGTTAAACTAAAAAAATCGTGAGAACCGCTCACATCAGGTCCAATGTCCAATCGTGCTCGTCCCCTTTGGACTTCTTCACCCCGCCGTGTTGGCCCTGGGGTTGGCCTCCAGCATCGCGCTGACCACCAGAGCCTTCGCGCTCCCTGCGCCGGTCCCGACCGCGGCGGCCCCGGCCGCGACCGCGCCGGTCCCGTGGCCTGTCGCGACCTTGCTCGTGCTGTTGCGGGCGACCCTGGTATTGGCCATGCGCCTGGCCATGGTCGTGCGGATGTGCATGGGCATGCGCCTGCGCTGTCGTCTCGGATGAGGCATGCGTATATGCATGCACGGCCTCGTCCGCGTTCGGTTCCGTCCCCTTCTCCTCCGCCTCCTCAACCACCGGCGCCGCGAACCCGGCCTCGAAGTCCTCGAGCGTCGTGCTCGGGACCTCGCCCGAGCCCTTCCGCCTTAGCCTCTTGGTGGGGCTCTCGCCGGCCTCGTGGACCTTGACCCTCTTGCCCCAATTGTGCGTCGCGAAGAGCTCCTCGATGAAGGTCCCGTCGGCCATTATGATGTCCGGCTCCTGGGGCGCGTCATCGACGTAGCCGAACCAGTAGACCACCATGCCTGGCCCGAAGAGCTTCAGGTAGGCCGAGAGCTGCTTCTTCTGGTTCCTCCTGACCTCGACCAGGTCCCCGAAGTTGGCCTTGGACTCTATCCAGTTTATTACCTTCCCGTCGACGATCAATGGCCTGTGCAGCAGGAAGTCCGGGGTCTTGGTGGAGACCCCGCGCAGCTCCTTCTCGACGAGGTACTGTATCTTATAATGGTCAAGTATGATGGCCATGGTGGACTCGCCGTCCTTGCCCCTCTTGACCTGTATGTCGGTCCCCGTCGGGGAGTAGATATAATCCTTTGCCACGACCTCCTGTATCTCTGCCCGGACCCGCCGGTTCTGGATGCATCTCGGTTCGCGTATGTACTTCCAAAAGAGCTTCCGGCCGATCCTCTTCTCCATCATGACCAGAAAGGCCATCAGGACGGGCGGGAAGTCGTACCGCCTTGCCAGCTCGAACAGGGTCGTCCCCTGTTCCCATTCCTTCACGAGGTGAGGTATCTTGGCCTTGACCTTGTAGAAGTTCTTGGTCGCGTTCCTTGTCACGCGGTGGGAGTATATCACGAGGAGCATGTCCTCGTGGTATCCCTCTTCTTTCGCAATCCTTCTCACATCATCTATTGAGTGCAGCCGGGCGCTCAACGCCCGGTATTCATCATTTTTCATTCAGTTACCTTCGATTTATTCGATTGGTGAGTTAGTAAATTGGATGTTGTATTTGAAGGTTCGCACGGCCCTTCAGAACCGGACCGGGAATAGAAATATGCAGGTCTCCTCGACGATGAACCATCGGGTCGACTTGCCCTTCTCCATCTTGACCATGCCCTTCAGCCGGAGGTCGTGAACAATCCTGTTGACCGTAGAATCGCTCAGGCCGGTCTCAGCGCTTATCTTCTTTTGGGAGACCCCGGGCTCATCCCTGATTATCTGGAGTATCCAGCGTTGGGCCTTGGTCAGGTGGGCAATCTCCTTCGAGACCCTTTCCTTCGTGGAGAAGAAGATCCGCTTCCCACCGTTGGGATAGGACCTGATGAGGCCCTCGCGCTCCAGGGTCTTCAGATGATAGACCAGGGTTCCGTTCGGCAGCTCCAACCTCTTCTTCAGCTCGCTCAGATGCAATCCCGGGTTCTCACATATGTGGCCGTAGACCTGCCCTCGGGTGAAGTTGTCCAGAACCCTCTCCGATTTCAATCGGGTGTACATCAGGAAGGCAAATGAATAGAGAGCGAAAATGCCGACCTCGGTCCCCGCGATGACGATGCCGAAGGCCGCGCAGACGATGAGGACCATGGCTATGACGGTCCAGCTGAAATATACGGGCACGGCAACGGCGTTGGACACCTTCTCGACCATGATGTGGTAGGTGACGTTTGATTGATATCCCCAAAGGGTTGCCCCGACTGTTATCATATGATCGCCGACATCCTTACTGGTCGGTCTCCAATGGATGTCGCCGGTGTAACTGTCTATCACCATTCCTACGGGTCCGCTGACGATGATATATGTGATGTTCATTTGGTCCTGGGGGTCGAACGCCGTCGCATCGGCTTTCCAGTGGAGCTCCTTGCCCTCGATATATTTGGCTTTGGGGTCAAGGGGTATATTGACTGTCAGATTGGGCGCCTTTGGCAGCACGAGGTATATCATTATCGTGTTGGAGTCCTGCTCGCCCGTGGGGGTGCACTTCGTGGTCAACCGGATACTATGGCTTCCGACCCCGCCCACGTCGGCACCAGTTTTAACCTTCAACGAACAACCGGTTCCTATGGTCCTTCCGTCCACGAACCATGTATATGTGAATCCATCGAGCTTGCAGTCCGGGTCCATGTTGGAGTTGCCCTGGAGGATGATATAAGTGCTTGTATTGAACTCCGCTCCACCTACCGGAAAATCGAGGATGGCCTGGAGGGTCTCCTTGTAATGGATGCGTATGTCGCTAATGAGGAGCTTCCCGATGCTGTCGGTGTGGAACTCGACGGGCACGGTGACGAACCCCTTTGCATCGGCATTCCCTTGATTGGCCTTGACATAGAAATCCAGGGCTGTCTTGAGGTCCGGCTTCGCCTCGTAAGTGTAGGTGACATCGACCTTGTCGAACTTGAGGTTGCCCGCATAGGCCGAATAGACCTTTAGAGGTACGTTAACGACGAGGTTTCCATAGGCGTCGTAGTCCTCCGGGGCCGGATTATAGTTATCCAGATATTTCTGGACCTCGCTCCTGAAGATACCGCCGTCATTCACGCCAAGGGTCTGGGCAAAGGGCCCTTGATTGTTGTAGTATATGGAGACCCCCTTGGTGCCTCCTACAGCGATGTCCAGGGCATTGTCGTTGTTGAGGTCGCTCAGGGCCATGCTGTTCTGGTCCTGGCCGACCTGGATGAGCTTCCTGCCGTCCTCGAGGTTCCCAAAGTTGTTCTTTGCGGAATAGAGCCAGCCGTCGGCGTTTAGTCCCACGAGGTCCACCGAACCGTCGTTGTCGAGGTCACCGGTGGCGACGCCCCTCATGGTCTCAAGGCCTCCCCTCAGGGAATGGACCTGGGTGGGGTCGAAGGTCCCGGCGACGTTATAGGCGACATAGAACGAGCCGTCCACGCTGCCCGACACCATGTCCGGGCTCTGGTCCCAGTTCAGGTCGGTGACCGCAAGCGATGTCAGGTCGCTACCGCCCGAACGGACCGGCTTTGCATCCTCCCACTGGGTGGTGGGCTTGTTGCTGCCCGTGTTCTTGATCGTCCACCAGTTCCTGTCAGAGCTCGCGCCAACAAGGTCGTTCTGACCGTTGAGGTCCAGGTCCACCACCTGGATATCGTTCAAGGCGCCCGTGGCGGCCCTGACCTCGTACGGCGTGTTGAACTTGTCCTTGGTGTTATCAAAGGTCGATACATAGAACGTGCCATTGACATAACCGCCGATAACATCGCCCCAGTTGTCGCCGTTCACATCACCGAACGCGACGCTCTCCATCCTGCTGTTGGCCCCGGTGGAATTGATCATGTAGTTGGTCGGGTACATAAAGTGGCCCATGCCATCCTGGGTGAGGACGTAGATCCTGCCATCCTTCGTCGAAAAGGCGAGCTCGTTGTTTATGTCCTGGTTGAAATCCGTGAGCGCGCAATGGAGTATGTCTGGTGCTGGATTGCCGAGACCAATCCAGACGGGATACACGTTGGGGCTGTAGCCCGTGGGCGAGTCCTTGTCACGTAGGAAGACGAAGAAGTTGCCCCGGGCGCCGGCCGCGACTATGCCCTTGTATGGCGATGTGAAGTCCAGCTGGTCGATACAAACTGTGTTGATACCGACTGGATTGCCGGCAATATCATTGGTCGGGATGAGCGGCCCCTTGCTGAAGCCAATGCTGCTTTTTGACCAAACTGGTGTGGCACTGTTCCCGACGGTCATATTGTATTCGTACTGGCCGGACTGTGTGTTGTTCACATCCAGCTTGATATCCTGGATCTTGGCGCCCACCGGGAGCGGTATGTAGAGAATCTTCGTGTCCCTTCCGTTGGACTGTTGCACCTCACTCTCGGAATCGTTTGCGAAATGGCTCTGATGGCCGAAGGTCCCCGTCCATACCCAATCATCGCCGTTTTGTCCCACATCCATCCGGGGCCTCTCGGGATAGTTGACTGCCTCCCACGGGGTCCCAGGGTCCATGACGAAGGGTGCCCCTGTGACACCTACAGTGGCGCTCTGTATGCTCCAGCCCTTGTTTATACTGAGGTTCATGACGATGGGCTTGGCTACATTGTTGGCGTCCCAGACCAAGTTCATCGTTGACCAGCCTTCCTTCGTCGTATTGACGTCGCCCGTCTTTGCGGTGAAGGCCCCCACGGTCGTTGTCATCGGAATTAGGGTAGGAAGAACGGAACTCGTGATGGTCACGACGATGAGGAAAGAGGCCAATCGGGACATATTCGGTATCAACATGTGGAGCAACAACCCGACTACCGATTCTCGGATTTCTACTATTTAAGGTTATTAGTTCGTGTCGGGAATCTGGGGCCATTCTTAACAATTCACTAAAAAGTCCCATGGGATCTAGATATCCATCTCCATCGGTTCGATCTCGATATCCTCGGCCTGGGCCCCGGCCAGCTCCAGCGGCCTGACATCCTTCATCTCCTCGATGTCGAAGTCCATCTCGCTGGGGTCCTCGTCCCTGATGCTGAGCTTGATGAGCGGCTTGAGGTCGAAGTTCAGTTCCAGCGTCCCCTCGTCCAGGGGCTCGCCGATCCTGTACTTCCGGAGCTGGAACTCCTCCTCGATGGCGGGCTCTTCGATGGTCTCCCGGTAGGCGAAGATGAGCCCGACCTCCTCCGCCTCCTCATTGATGCCCTTGTCGCCGATGAGCTTCAGCAGCTCCACATCGGCCTCGGTGAACAACAGGAACCGCTTGATCTCCGCCATCTCCGCGCGGCTGTAGGCCCTCGGGTACCCGCGCCGCTTCCTGCGGGGCCGCTCGGCCTCGAACAGCCAGGGCTTCTTGAGGCCCTCCTGGTGCCTCTGCTTGGCCTCGAACTCGGGCCTCGGTATGACCTCGAATGTGACCGTCCTCTTCTCTCCCGTGGCCAGGAGGCTTATGGTCTTCTCCTTCTCCAGGGCCACGAAGTCCACCGGCAACAGCGGCTTGACCTTCAGGAACCGCATCGAATAGTCCTTCCGGTTCTCGACGGTCATCTCATAGGTCGGCTTCCCATCGACAACCTTCAGGACGCCCTTCAGGGCCACGTCCCTGCCGCCTATGACCTTGCCCTCCACACCGAAGTCCCAGGTCTCCTTCTGCGGCTTTATCCTGAATATGGCCGTCTGGGCCGTGTTCGGCGGCAAGGGCCCGAGGGTCTTGGCCCGGTCCTCCATGGCGAAGGCCTTCTCGTCGATGTCCGGCGTGATCAGGACCTTCCGGATCACCTTGCCGGTCCTGTTCTCGACGCGGACGCCGTACAGGATGACGCCGCTCTCGAAGGAGACGTCGATCTCGATGGTCAGGTTCATCTCGTGCAGGGGATGCTCCGTGGCGACGCTCTGGATGATGTCCTCGACCAGGGCCTCCCCCTCGCCTTCCTTATCGGCCATTGAAGAACCACACCTTCTTTGTACCGACCTTAATATGTCACTCTACCTTATTATGTTTTATCCATATTGCTAGAAGTGCCCTCCTATGGGTGTCCTTGTAAGTGGATAAATAAATATATCCGGTTCGTCCCTATGTTAAAAGGCCAACGGGCATCTCTGGGAAAGCGAGGTATCGATATGCCAGATATCAGGAAGAGGGTCGAGGGTGACAGGGGCCTCCTGAAGAGGATACAGCTCGCCATCCCGGGCTTCGCCGGCTACAGGAGGAAGGAGGACCTCAGGGCGTCGGACAACGTCCTCAGGATCCAGTTGACCAAGAGGCTCGGCGAGGTCAGGGACGGGCTGGAGGAATGCCGGAGGGCCCTCATCGCCGGCTACAGCACGGACCAGCTCGAGGACATCGGCGGCCTCGTCAACAAGTTCCAGGCCGTCGAGGGCAAGGTCCGCCACGCGGAGCAGGGCTACAGCGGCATCTCGCCGCCCATCCGCATCGAGGAGGGCACGCTGGACCACCTCTACGAGTACGACTGGGCGATGATAGACTACGTCATATCCATGGAGAAGAACATCGTGGACCTCAGGGCCGCCATCGACGCCCACAACGACAGTGGCATCAAGGCCCAGGTCCAGGACCTCAGGGGCCGGCTGGCCGACTTCGACCGCTCCTTCGACGAGCGCCTCGAGCGCTCCGCAGGGATATTCAACTTCTGAGGTCGAACTTACTTACACAGGAGGGAAACATATGAGCCTGATCGGCGCAACGACATTAGGATGGGACGACCAGTCCAAGCGCGGCGTCGTGCTGTGGAAGGCCCCACGGAACATCAAGTACGGCGACAACATCGTGGTCCGCGAGGACGAGTACGCGGTCTTCTACAGGGACGGGAAGGCCATAGCCTACTTCGACAAGCCGGACAGGTACGCGTTGACATCCATCAACGCGCCCATTGTAGGCGGCCTCGTCAAGCTGCTCACCGGCATCGTCCAGTGGGCCGAGGTCTACTACGTCCAGAGGAACCCCTTCGACGGGAAGTTCGGCTCCAAGCAGCCCTACCAGTTCCGCGACCGGGACTTCGGCATGGTCAACCTGAGGACCTTCGGGGAGTTCAGGTACCGCGTCAAGGACTGCTCCATCTTCATAAACCAGTTCGTGGGGACCGAGAACTACCATACGGCCGAGGAGGTCGAGGGCAGGATACGGGAACAGATGGTCCTGCTGGTCTACGACGCCATCGGCCATATGAAGGACAAGGGCATGGGCGTGGCGGACCTGTCGACGAACCTGACCACCATCGAGCAGGTCGTCATCCAGAAGTCCAGGGACCACTTCGACCTGTACGGCCTCGAGATCCAGAAGATATCGAGCCTCTACATCAGCATCCCGGAGGAGGTCCAGAAGGCCGTGGACGCCAAGGCCTCCATGACGGTCCTGGGTACCGACTACATGGGATACCAGACCGGGCAGGCCATGCGGGACGCGGCGAAGAACCCGGGGGCCGGCGGCTCCCTGGCAGGCGCCGGCGTCGGCATGGGCGCCGGCATAGGCATGGGCGCGGCCATGGGCAACTCGATGTCCCAGCAGCGGGGCCCTGGCGGGACCGAGGTGAAGGTCAAGTGCGGCAAGTGCGGGGCCCTCATGGACACGGACGCGAAGTTCTGCCCTAAGTGTGGTGCTGCCCAGATGACCGGCACGCCTTGCCCGGGCTGCGGCGCCATCGTCCCGAACGACGCGAGCTTCTGCCCCAAATGCGGTGCAAAGATGGGTGCTGGCAGCGGCGGCAAGAAGTGCCCGACCTGCGGCAAGGACCTAGGGGCCGACGCGAGGTTCTGCCCTGCCTGCGGCGCGAAGATACCTTAGCGACGAAGGATGAGGGGCCATCGACCTCGGTGGCCCCGATCTTCATTTATTTTTTAAAAATACAATTAGACCCTAGGACCGATCTATTTCAGTTGTCCCTTCGCACCGCACTTCGGACATGTCAGCACCAGTGGTCTCTCGTCGGTCTCCACCGGTATCTTGAACATGCACATGGGGCACTTGATGACCTTCCGGGAGGCCTTCTTCGGGGCCTCGTCCAGGACGGCCTTCACCGGCCCGCTGACGGCCACCGGGGCTATGTGCGAGACCTCCATGCGTTCTTTGGTCCTCCTGACCCTCACGGCCCTGGGTACCTTCTTCTCGGCAGGTTCCAACAGCGGCGGGAGCTCCACGGGCGGTTCCTTCGGTACCTCGGGTGCCTCGTCCAGCTCATCCATCTTGGGCCCGGGGAGGATCGGCACCTCCTCCTCGTCCATCTCCCTATGCGCCCTCTTGGTGGCCTTCTCGACCATCTCCTCCTCGTCCTCGAGCCGGCCGGACCTCTTGAGGTACCACTCGCGTGCGAGCGTTCCCGTCGTGAACACGAGGCATACTATGATGATTACTAGTATGACCAGTAGCCACCACGGGATCTCGACGACATGGGTGGTGTGCGGCTTGATGGGGGGCGCCGTGTTGCTGACAACGAACTTGCTGCAATATTTCGTTGTGCGGCTGGCCTTGTCCTGGAAATAGGCGCAGTATGTATGGTTCCCGTTCTTCAAACGCGTCGTGTCGAGCGAGAACTCCCACAGGCCCGAGGTCGTGTTCCTGTAGAACGGGAAGGACTGGGCGTCCTTGGTGCCGTTGTCGAACCTCAGCTCCCCTCCGCTTATCCCATTGGCATCATAGACCTTGAAGCTGAACAGGAAGGTCCCCGACGTGTTGGTCTTTGTGGAGGGGACGTTCACGGCGTCGAGCTTGGGCGGCAGCGTATCCGTGAAGAATGTCACATTGTCCATGGAGGTCAGGCCGACCCTGTCGACCGCTATGACGATGACCTTGTGCTCCCCGTCCTGGAGGGCCGCCGGATCGATGCCGAGGCTGAAATGTGGCCCGTTCACATCGAGGCCTCCGAAGATGGCCATTGGGGACGAGCCATTGCCGTCCAGGACATATGTGACGGAGGTCAGGTTCGTGCCCGCGACATAGGTCCTCGGGGAGTCGTAGACCAGGGCCATCAGGTCCGTCCTGTTCGTGATGATGTCACCGTTCTTCGGGACCTGTATCTTCACCACGGGCGGGGTATTATCGACCAGGACCACGATGGTCGGGCACAGGAGCGTAATCCCGCCCTTGTGGCCGATCTCGCAGGACAGCTCGTACAGGCCATCGGGCAAGGCCTTGGTGTTCCACGGGACCGTATAGGCATCCCTCTCGTTGCCATGGGCCATCAAGAGCATGACCTTCTGTGCGGCAGGGCCTCCATTCGCCGCGGGAGCGATGATCAGGTTGGCGCCCAGGAGGTTCGTGTCATTGCTCACGACGACCCTGACCGTGACCAGGCCCGTGACATTCGAACCGTCCAATGGATAGACTATCTGGCCTGCGACCGCCGGACCGTTGAGGACCCACACGGGTTCGGTGGTGGAGGCCTTGTTGTTTGCGATATCGTAGGCCGTGGCCGTGAGGTTGATGTAACCGTCAATGGCCCCGCTCTTCACATCGATCCTTGGGGACGTGAAGACATCGTCGCCGGGACCGTTCTTCGTCAGCATCAGCTCCGGGTCGCCGCCAAGGGGCGTAGCATCCAGGACGACCTTGGTCAGGCCGGCCACCTTGCCGGTATCGGTGCTGTTGACGGTGAAGTATATCAGGTCCCCATCCTTTGCAAAGGACCTGTTGATCGGGTCGAGCGTCACGCGGTCGAGCACATGTGCCTTCAGGCCCCATATCACTGGGGGCGTGTTGTCAACGAGGATAGGCACGATCCTGTTGTTCCCGATGTTGGCGATGTTCACCGCATCTAGGGAAACATTGACCACATCCGTGACCCTCGTGTTCACGTCGAACAGGTTGGTCCCGAAGGTCTCATCGTCCTTGAATATGTCATCATGGCCCCCGTCGTCATAGAGGGGCTTCTTGATGGGGACCCCCAGGTTCGTCCCATCGAGCGTCAGTGCGCTCACACCGCCGGGCGGGGTGACGTTTATGTCGCCTGCCAGATTGATGAACACGCTGATCTCGTCATAGATGCTCGCCAGGTCCCCGGCGCCAGGGGCGTAATAGTACTTCCCCTGGACCTTCGTGTTGTTCGAGGTCGTGGCGATGCTGTAGAGGTCGTACTCCGTCGTGTTCGAGGTTATCGGGTCGTGGTGCGGGAGCCCGAGCCCGACGGTGAAGACGGGCACGGAGGCGTTCAGCAGGCCGGCCCTGAGGCCGCTGGCAAAGTCCCATTGCTCCGTTTGCCCGCTCTGGTGGTAATCGAACCCCACCGTGTCGTCGATGGGCGCATCGAAGGAATGCACCTCGGGGTCGTTGGGCCACGGGGCCGGGTACTCGCCATAGTGGGTCTTGTACTTGACCGTGGTCCCCCAGTCGTTCCATGGACAGTAGTTCTCGCTGCCCCTCTCGAACCCCAGCCCGTAATAGCCCATGGAGGAGGCGCTCTGCCACCAGGATGGGTCCGGCCTCTCGTACCAATCGTAGCCATAGTCGGTGCCGTCCGTCATGGCCACGACTACCGGTGTTCGCTCGCTGTCCGTTACCGCGTAATTGATCGCCTCGCCGATGGTGTCCCAGATTGGCGTGTTGTGTGCGTAGTTGAAGTTGTTGTAATGGCTGTCCAGAAGGTCCTGGACCTTCTGCTTGCCGCTTAGGTCCATGGTGGTGAATGGGAGGTACTGCTCAGCGTCCTCGTAGAGCGCGGGCCGGTTCGCGTCCGGCGCGTTCGTGCCGAAGGCATAGATGGCGATCCTGTCCTCGGGGTGAGACATGTTCACGATGTTGTACACGGCATCCTTCAGCTTATCCATTGGCGGGTTCGACCCGTGTATCATGGAGCCCGAATTGTCCAGCACGAGCACCAGGTCCGTCCCGACCCTCAGGAGGCCCCCCTCGCCCTTGTCCTCGACCTTGCTCACCACGCGAACCTGGTCCCCCAGCTTGACCGCCTTCTGGCCCGTCGGGTAGACGACCACCGGGTCCTTGATGTTCGGCGGATGGTTGTCCATGGGGACCCCCATCGAGACGGTCCTCTGGTTGCCCATCCGGTCGTAAGCGGTCACTCGGACGATGTTGTAGCCGTTCGTCAGCGCGCTCGTCACGAAGGATCTCGTACCGTACTCCATATCGTTACCCATGGAATCGTTGTGCTGGCCGTCGTCGTACATCTGGCCGTTGTCGTTCGTCTGGAGCTTGGACAGGTCCGCAGTGACCTTGTCCACGCCTGATATGGTGTCCGTGACGTTGGCGGTGACCACGAGCCTGTCGCCGTTCTTGGCGGCCTTCTCCCCCTGAGGGAATTGGACGTTCAGGCCGGTGACGGTTGGCGGGAAGTTGTCCACGAAGAAGGTCGTGCCGTTCGAGACCGTATCCACGGTGCCCTTGGCCTCGATCCTTATGAAGTGGGGGCCGTCCGTGAGGCCGAATGTGTTGAGCGGAAACGTGTAATACCAATACCAGCCATCGTTGTTCTTCAGGAACATGTCCGAATAATATATCCCGTCGATGTGGACGGACATGGTAATGGGCTTGACATCGATCTTGGCCTTGACAGTGAACGTGCCAGAGACGATCTGGCCATCGGACGGATCTGTTCTGATAAGAACAGTGGCCGCATTGGCCATGGGAAGCAATGGCAGGATGCACATCATCAGGACCGTAGCAATGGCCAAAGGTCTAGGGCTGGCCGCCAGCATCCTTTTTCCATCCTTGATGCCTAGCGGAGACATTCGACCACCTCGGTATCAATCACGTGAACTTACATTGTATATGTGCAACTGCACTTATTTATGGTCCGTATATATAATCAATTTGGTTATGTTATTTTACGGCGCAACCAGCGGTTTAAGGGCCATACCGGAAATTTATTATCCGGTCGTTCCCTTTCTAACGCTTGAGCGACGATGACCAGCAAGCCCGCATACCAGAGGTTCGAGAAGGCCTCGAAGAACGTCCTCAACATGGTCTATGCCGGCCTGAAGGGGATGTTCGTCGGCCTGCTCTCCGAGCCCAGGAAGTTCATCGTGTTCGTGGTCCTGCTGATACTGCTCATCCTTGTATCCTACTATGTGCTGCTCCTACTGTTCCTGACGCCCATCATCATCTTCTATATTGCCCTGTATGTCGGCCGTGGCATCTGGGAAGAGAGAAGGAAGAGGCGCGTAGGGAGGCTCGGTTCCGTCTTCATATTCATCGTGACGATCCTGATCGTGTCCCCGTGCCTCTATGGTTACTTCGTCGCGGACACCTCGAACTTCAAGACCGCGAACCTTCCCAAGGGCTACACGGACGCGGGGTCGCACAACGGCTGGAACCTCGTCATGGACCCCAACATGACCTGGGACAAGACCGAACAGGGGGGCCTCGTCAGGGCCAGCAGCCGGTCCTACGAGTTCGACAAGGGCCAGTCACGGCCCTATCCAGGCCTCATCTTCATACTGACCCTCAAGAGCACGCCCATGACGAACATGCCCTATGTCGCCGACTCCACCGAGCGCGACGTTGCGAGCCAACTGGAAAAGACCATACTAGGTTTCACCTACAACGGCTTGACCATCGATAGGAACTCCAAGGTCTCGGGCACCGGCAAAACGATGGACGGCCACACCACCATGTACTTCGAATATAACGGCAAGGTGGAACAGACGCCCAACGACGCGAGGCTTTCGGGCTTCGTATCCGGCGCCAAGGTGAAGATACGGGGCGAGACCTGGAAGTGCTCCGAGTCTGGGACCATAGTTTCCGTGGCCGGCGTGGCCCAGTACGGCTATACCTTCGCGCCTGGGACCTTCAAGGCCCAGGAGGTCTATGCGCAGAAGGATTATCCGGACGATATCGCGACATGGACGACGGTGAAGAACCTCATTAATAATGTCAAATGCAAGTGACCCGGAGCGTATTTCGCTCGGACCGGAGGTTCTGGGGAGGAACGGTTCAAGAAAAGGTCAGTTCCCGTCCTTGTGAGCCACCGGAGGGGCGTCCCCGACGACGGTCCCGTCCTGCAAGGTCACTACCCTGTTGGTCTCGTTCGCGATGCGCGGGTCATGGGTCACGATTATGACCGTGATGCCATTCTTGGCGTTCAGCTCCTTGAGCAGGTCGATGATCTTCATGGCGGTCTTGGTGTCCAGCTCGCCCGTCGGTTCGTCGGCAAGAATGAGTATCGGGTTGTTGGCCAGGGCCCTGGCTATGGCAACGCGCTGCTGCTCCCCGCCGCTGAGCTGGTTGGGATAGTGCCGGTCCCTTTCCTTTAGGCCGACAAGGGCGAGCAGTTCCATGGTCCTTCTGCGCCTCTCGTCGTTCGGGACCCTTGCCTCCCTCATCGGGAGCTCGATGTTCTCGTAGGCAGTCAGCGTCGGGATGAGGTAGAACTGCTGGAATATGAAGCCGATCTCCGTCAGCCGTATCTTCGTGAGCTCGGCGTCCTTGAGCCGGGACACGTCCCTCCCGCCGATGCAGACCTTGCCGTCCGTGGGATTGTCGATGCATCCGATGATGTTCAACAGGGTGGACTTCCCGCTGCCCGACGGCCCCATCACCGAGAGGAGCTCGCCCCCCTTGATCATCAGGTCGAGCTTGTCCAGGGCCGTGACCGTGGTGTCGCCCATCTTGTAGAACTTCGAGACCTTCGATAGATCGACGAGCGCGCCGTCGCACGCCTTCGCCTTGGCCTTCCCCTTGGACTTCGCCACCTTGCCTTCCTTCATGTGGGTAGACCCCCTTATTTTGCCCTCTTGAGCGACTTGATTATGTCCATGCTCATGGCCCTCCAGGCTGGGAGCATGGATACTATTCCTCCTAACAGGATTACCTCTACAAATAGTTGACCAACGGAGACTATGTTGAAGAGCACCAGGTTCTCCGTGGTGCCGACGGTGGACTTGATGTACGCCGACCCCCAGATGGACCCGAAGTAGCCCGGGACGATGCCCAGGGCCGCACCAATGATGACGATGATCATGCTCTCGGCCAGTATCTGCAGGAAGATGGTCCCCTTCGAGATGCCTATGGCCCTCAACATGCCGATCTCGTTGGTCCTCTCGAGTATGGACATGAACATGATGCAGGTCACGAACAGCAGGCCTATCATCAGCGAGACCCCGCCTATGGCCAGGAAGAAGCCCTTCACGATGGTCATCTGCTGCTCCATCCTCGTCAGGCGGTCCACCTTGGTGACCACGGTGTAGAACGGGAACCTGAGCTCGAGCTCGTGCTTGTAGTCCTCGACCTTCTTCACGTCGGACCTTATGTCGGGCTGCAGGGCAAGGGACACCGAATCGACCCTATCGACGACGCGGCTCGCGTTCCCCTCCCTCGCGATGTCGTTCCCTGTTATGCTCTGGAGCTCGCTCAGGTGCATGGTCATGAAGTATAACTTCGCAGCGGCGCCAGCGCCCGTCAGCTGGGAATCGAAGGTGCCGCTGACATTGAACGTTATGTAAGGTCCCGTCGAGGTCCTGGATATCTCCATCTGGTCGCCCTTCTTCAGGCCTAGCGAGGACGCTATGTTGTCGTCCACAAGGACCTCATAGGTCCAATGGCCCGTGAAGTTGTTCTCGAAATGCGGGTCACCGCCCTCGCTGAAACCCAGATAGCCGTCCTTCGGGAACCGGGCCAGCTCGTCACTGGTCAGGATGGGCTTGACCTCCTTCGGTACGACGCCCTCGGTGATGGCCCAGCTCTGCTTGTTCGTGCCAGGCTTCTTGAAGGAGATGTACTCGGTCTCGTAGATGCCCACATAGCGGACCTCAGGGTCCTTCTTCAGCGTGTCCATGAGGGTGTGCCCGCCCTCTATGCCGTGGCCCTCGCCGGTGCTGATGCCGATGTCCACCTTGCTCTTCTCGATGTTGTCGCGGGCGTTCTGCAAGAGGCCCTCGGATATGGCGTTCATGGAGATGAGCAGGGCCATGGACGCGGCGACCGCAATGACCGTCATGGTCGTCCGGCCGCTCCTCCTGAATATGTTCTTGACGTTCAGCATGTCGGTGACCTACTCCTTCTTCAGGGTCTCCGCGATGTTCATGCGTGCTGCCCACACGGCCGGTATCAGGCCGCAGCCGAGGCCGAACAGCACCGCCACCAGGCCCATCTGGGCCAACAGCAGCGGCGTGATGGACACGAAATGGAAAGCAGCCGGCAGGCTCCCGCCGCCGCTGTGTATCGACAGACCGATGAGGTAACTGTCAAGGCCTAGTGCGAGGCCGATCCCAATGATGACCCCGATGAGGCAGCCTATCATGATGATGAAGAAGGCCTCTAACAGGGTACTGCGGAATATCGAGCTCCTCGAGAAACCGATGGCCCTCAGGGCCGCAATCTCGGCTGTCCTCTCGCGCACCGAGATCATCATGACCGTCGACACGAACATGACCACGATGACGCCCGTCACGAGCAGTATCATCTCCCCGAAGCCCCTGAACACCTGGGTCACCTGGTCAATCTCCCCGAGGAAGTCCTCCACCGTGAAGGCCTGCAATGAGGGATAGGTCCGCTCGATCCATTTCTTCACCTCGTTGGACCTCGTCGTGTCCTTGACATGGACCAGTATCTCGTTGACCGTGTCGTTCGTCTTGCCCGCCAGGAACTGCAGCTCGCTGAGATGCACATACCCGATGGGGGAGCCCATCCCCTCCCATGAGGATTCGACGACCTGGACCACCTTGTACGGGGTGGTATTGGCGAGCCAAGACCAGAGGTCCAGCGGGTTCTGGGGCAGCGCCAGATTGACATAGATCGTGTCGTCAACGCCTACCTTCAGCTCCTTGGCGATGACGTTATTTATCTCGATCTCGTGCGTGAAGTTCGGCGATGACCTGCCCCCCGCATAGGTCCCGTTGGCATAGAACGGGTCGCCCTTGTCCTTGAACCCGGGGCCTTCGATGACCTTCAGGCCGCCGACGTCCTGGGCCATGCTAGGTATCACGCCGTCCATTGTGATGCTCTTGATCTTCATGGTCTTAGTGAGCTGGGTGATGTTGGCCGTGTCGCCTGGCGTTAGGGACAGGATCGCTTGGCGCATGGTCCCGTTGATCGTGTACATCCCCGACATAAGGAGCGGCAGCGCGCTCACTATCTCATCGTTGTTCTTGACCATGGACTGGGCCAGCTCCCGGCCGTGGTCGAACTCCCCGTAGGCGAACCCTATGGAGGTCCCGTTGGCCTGGACGAAGATGTCCACCCCGCTGCTTGCGAGGATGGACCTGGCGCTGTCCCTCACGCCATTGCCTACGGAGAACATCACGACCATCAGCGATATGGCCAGTGTGACCCCCGTGACCGTCAATGCGGTCCTGCCGGACCTCCGCCTCAGGTTGCTCAGCGAGTACATCCAGGTGTCTCGAACGGTTCGGACCTATAATTAAATTACGAATAATACGACCGCAGGTCGTTCGAATTCCTTTCGATTTGTTTATATCGGTATCCGCGCATCAACCCCCCGGTGTTCCGATGCCGGTCACCATCGTTGTAGGGACCCAGTGGGGGGACGAGGGCAAGGGCAAGGTCGTGGACTTCTTCGCCGCCAAGGCGGACATGGTCGTGAGGTTCCAGGGCGGTAACAACGCGGGCCACACCATCGTGATAGGCGACAGGACGTTCAAGCTCCACCTGCTCCCATCAGGCATCCTGAGGCCAAGCACGCAATCCGTCATAGGGAACGGCGTCGTGCTGGACCCGTCGGTCCTGCTCCAGGAGCTGGACCAGCTCCGGGTCCAGAAGGTCAGGACCGGCAAGCTACACATCAGCGACAGGCTCCACATCATCATGCCGTACCACAAGATCCTCGACGGCCTCGAGGAAGCCGTCAAGAGCGGGAGCGGCCTCTCGGCAGGGACGACCCGCCGCGGCATCGGGCCCTGCTATTCGGACAAGACCGCCCGCTTCGGCATCCGGATGTGCGACCTGCTGGAACCCGAGGTCCTGTCCGATAAGTTGGCCATCTCGATCCCGGTCAAGCAGTACATGATCGAGGCCCTTGGAGGGAAGGACATCCTCGACAAGGACGCATTGATGGCGGAATATCTTGAGTATGCCAGGAGCCTGGCCCCCTTCGTCACCGACACATCGGTGCTCATCAACAAGGCCATCACCAGCGGCAAGCGGGTCCTTTTCGAGGGCGCCCAGGGGACCCACCTGGACGTGGACCACGGCATCTATCCCTACGGCACATCGTCCAGCACGGTCGCCGGCGGCGCCTGCATCGGCGCCGGTGTCGGGCCGAAGGTATTCGACGAGGTCGTGGGTGTCGTCAAGGCCTACACATCGCGCGTCGGCGAGGGGCCGTTCCCCACGGAGCTGAAGGACGAGGTCGGGGCCCACCTGCAGAAGGTCGGCCACGAGTTCGGCACCACCACGGGCCGCCCGAGGAGATGTGGCTGGCTGGACCAGGTCATGGTCCGGTACTCAGCGAGGATAAACGGCCTCACTTCGCTGGCCATAACCAAGCTCGACGTCCTCAGCGGCCTCGAGAAAATCAAGATATGCACGAGCTACAAGATCGACGGCAAGACCGTCACCGACTTCCCGGCGAGCATGAAGCGGCTGGCCAGGGCCACACCCAAATACAAGAACCTCAAGGGCTGGGAGGAGTTCACGAACGACCAGTGGAACTCGTTCGTCAAGAAGGGTTATGCCGGCCTCCCTCCCAGGGTCAAGACCTACCTGAAGGAGATGTCCAAGGGCATCGGCGTGCCCCTCTCACTGATCTCCGTCGGTCCGGAAAGGGACCAGACCATTGTTACAAGGAACAAGAAGTGAGGGCTCAGGTGCTCTTTGTCGGCTCATATGCACTTGCTATTATGGAATAGCCGTCATGGGATGAGACGGCATCCGCTCCGAGACCGACCGCGTTCACCGTAAAAGTCCACTCACCGACCTCGGGGCTCTCGATGACCACGGTCGTATTCATGGTCGCGTTGAAGGTCTTATCGTACCAGCCTGTGCCATCCGGCATGGTAATGTTTATTGTAACATATCGAGTTATATTGATGCCAAGATATTTCTCCACCGTTTGTATCAATTGCTGGATCTCGGGCCGTGGCTGGTCCATTGAAATACCGATATGCACGCTCATCCACCGGGTCCCGTCCTTCACCTTGGTCGTATTGGTCATGTGGCTCTCGAGCGTCGTGAGGTCGAAAGGATCGGTCTTGAAGAAGTGCTTCATGACCAACTTCTCATTGACCTGGAGCACAATGGCCGGTTTGGCAGGGTTCAGGAGGTTCTTGGTCCAGGAGGCATTGATGCAGCCCGAGCTCATCGAGACAAGGATGATGGTCGCTGCCAGCAATCCGAAGATGCGCATCGGTCCCTGGCCTCGGTTCAGGGCCTTTCGGGTCATCGAGATAAAAAACGGTCTCCACAGTATATAATCATTCCTGTCCTAGCTTTGAACCACCCGTATTCAATATAGTTATATAACAGTGTAATTTATCTATCTTATAATATCCATTCGAGCGTCCAATTGGGAAATGACAATCCAAGGAAGGATGAGAAGCATGCTAGGCCACATCAAGGCACGAACAGTCGCCCTGGGTAAGATCATCGCCCTTCTTGTGACGCTGCTGATGGTCGTCAACCTTCAGCCCGCCATGGCCCAGAGGACCCCCATCAGGGTCGATATCGGTGAGTTCTCCAACGGCAAGCCCACCGCCGAGCTGAAGCTCGACGGAATGCATTCGAACTCGTCCGTCGGATTCTCCATCTACAAGAAGACCCAGGTGGACTCCGCAGCGCTAAACATCGAGGCCGCAGGCATCTCCTCGACAAGGACATTCATTGCCAACAAGACCGTCGATTTCCAGACCCACAACAGCACCAGCCCCAACACCATCGCTGAGAGCGACTCGGTCCATCTGTCACGAAACAGCAGGAGCCTGACGCTCCAGAACGGCTTCGATTTCCAGGGCGGGGAATCCAATGGGCTGGTCGCGGATGACCTGGGGGTCCACCTGGTTTCCGGTTCGGGCATATGGGACCAGCGGGATTTCTCGGGCGGGCCTGGTATGCACATCGATGATAATGGGACCGCCTTCGACAATGGCCAACAGGTGGACTGGACGTACGGCGATGGAGGTCTCCGCCTCAAGTATTATTACACAATGGCCACAGATACCACGAGCGGACAGCCCCCAGCGGAACGAGGCGGCATGGCCTACATGACGGACCCGACCGGGAAGAACCTCTACATAATGGGCGGCTGGACACGGACCGGTGGCCGTATTCTGGACACATATTCGCTGGACACGGGGACCAAAAACTGGCGCTACCTGTGCAGCCCCTGCTCGACCTATAACCCGCCACCCGCCCTCGGGTCCCTGGCCAACGCGACGATGATATGGAACTCGTTCCTCGACGCCCCCATCATGACCGGAGGGGACGGCGCCCCGATGCAGGTCATGAAACCCACCTTCGAGCTGGGCATGTGCATGACCTACTACATGTACATGCCATCAAGCTCTTTGCCAAGCCCAAGGACAGGCCATTCCGAGATATACGACGAGCAGGACTTTATCGCGATAATCTTCGGCGGTCGGGACGATACAATGACCCCTTCCAATTCCGTCTTCACTATGGCGAATGACACCGTATGGACCGACAGAACATCCGAGGTGACTTGGAAACCTATCCCCGTTAACCCGAGGTACGGCCACTCGGCGGTCTGGGACCCGGTGGGCAAGAAGATGTACGTCTTCGGCGGCGTCACCGGCGCTGGCCAGTACCTCAACGACGTATGGGTCTTCGATCCAAATGCAATGACATTCACAAGGCTCGACAAGATCAGTCAGTACCTACCACCGCCTAGAGCCTTCCACGGCGCCGTATGGAACAGCCAGGCGGGCGCCATGGTGATAATCGGCGGCCGGGACACCAACACGGTCCTCAATGACATCTGGTCCTACTGGCCCAACAACAATACCTGGGGCCGCGTCCCGATAACCATCTCTCCCAGCGACCTCCGGTGGTCCATGGCAACGTCATTCGACGCCAACAGGGGCGCCACCACGGTATGGGGCGGCCTCGGTACTATAACAGGGGACCCAACCTCCAGCTTGCTCCTCAAGATGCAGGGACAGTACTTGGCAACGGGTCAGATCGATTCCTCGGTCATAAACGCCGGGACAACGGCCCAATGGAAGTCCGTTGACATCGGCAGTTCAGGCATCTACGGTGCCCAGCAATACGGTTCCGTAAGGTTCTTCATGAGGACCGGCATGACGACGAACCCTGGGGACATGACCTGGTCGCAATGGAAGGAGTACGACTTCAACGCGAGCCTCGATACCCAGGGCGCGATGCCCTCGCAATACATGCAGTACAGGCTGCTCCTCACATCCTTTACGGGCCGTCAGACGCCCGTGATACGCAACGTCACCATCTGTTTCGACACTGCCGCCACCTCTGGCTGGCTCACCACCGGCCAGTTCGACCTGCGCGAGGTCCCCATGGTCTTCCAGAACCTGACCATCATGGCCTGGGAGCTCCCCTTCTCAAGGACGACCGTCAGCATCGATGTCCGCGACAATGTCACGGACGTCTGGAAGGTAACGCCCTTCGTGGACAACGCCACGCTGCGCGCAATGCGGCCAGCCCGTTATATCCGGTTCAACATCTCGATGATGAGCGGCATCTTTGGGATTTCATCCTACCTGGTCCTTCTGAGATTGGACTTCATGACCGTTCCGAAGACCGGTGTGTACCAGTTGAACATCCCGCATGATGGCTCGCTAATTCCGTGGATGCAGGCATCATGGACCAGCAGCGACCTGCGCCCGGGCATGGGCCATGGTTCCGTCAGCATCTGGATGAGCGTCAACAACATCTGGATACCGTTGTTCAATGGCCAGCACTTTGACCTGCCCCTGGGGATCAAATATAGCCCGAAATCCGTCCTCATCAACATCACATTCATCACCGACGGGCTGTCGGACCCCGTGCTCAAGTCCCTCCTCCTCACCTACGAGAGCGTCTCCCTGCCAAGGGACGTCACCGTCGATATAGGCGACGATAAGAGCCCCGAGCTCACATGGCCCGGTCCCCATGACCAGGGGGACAGCATAGGGGTCACCGGTGTCAAGGACGCCATCACGAAGTTCATTGCAAGCGACAAGGTCCAGCCGGACGCATCGGGACTGGTCCTTGTCCCGATATCGGTCAGCTCGAGCACAGCAGGCCTGATCATCCTCAAGGACCTCGAGGTACATGGTACCCTGGCGAACGCCCCGCCGAACATCACCTCCATCCCGCCGCTCAAGGCCGAGGTCGGCATCGATTACCGCTACGAGGTCCAGGTCTCCAACAAGGACCTCGCGAGCCTCAACTTCACGGTCGTCAAAGGGCCCGCGGGCATGCTGTTCGGGGGCCATGTCCTGCTTTGGACCCCGGACCAGGGCCAGGCAGGGGCCCAGAACGTCATCATCTCGGTCTCCGACGGGTTCGATACGACCTTCCAGAGTTTCACGATAACGGTGGACAGCACGAGCCCGGGGCATCCACCCATTTTCAACAGCTGGCCGGATGGCTATGACAAGGCGGACGGGACGGTCCGGCTGAAGTACGGCGACAAGTTCCACTATCAGGTCCAGGTAGTTGACCCGCACCCGGGGGACAAGATCACGCTGTACCTCGAACAGGGCCCGAACGCCATGGCCCTGGACCAAAAACTCATGGTACTGAACTGGGGCCCGACGGACAAGGACATAAACAGCTTCACGGTGGTCCTCAGGGCCAGCGACGGCAGGAGCTCGGCCTACCAGACCTTCCGCATCATCGTCCAGCCGAACAAGGCACCGCAATTCGATACTCCCGTCCCGGCGCTGAGCGTCAAGGCGGGCAAGTCCCTCAGCTACGCGGTCAAGGCCTCGGACAAGGACGGGGACCCGCTGAAATATACCCTCCTTGGTGCCCCAGTATGGATGTCCATCGACAACCAGGGCGTCATCCACGGGAGCCCCGGCCAGAACAGCGTCGGCAAGAACAGCTTCACTGTGGTCCTGAGCGACGGCCACTTGAACACGACCCAGGATGTCACCGTTGAGGTGATGAAGGACACCACCATCGGCGGCATGGCCCAGGACGACCTCATGGCCCTATTGATAATATTACTCATCATCTGCATCGTCATTATCGTCGTGGCCCTGGTCGTAGTTCGGGCCCGGAGGAAGAAGGCCGCCGCCAAGAAGGCCATCCTCGAGGCGCCGCCCGCGCCGACGGTACCGGCCCCTGTTCCCCCGGCGCAACCGGCCCCGAGGCCGGCCCGGCCTCCGCCCCAGGTCCCACCGGCGGCCACAGTCACCCAGATGCGAGCTGTCGAGGCCCCCGTGGCCGAGGTCGCAAAGGAGGAGAAGCCCATAATCGAGGAGATATACCTCATCTATAACGACGGACGGCTAATCGCCCACGAATCGGCCAAGGGCACCGTCTCCATGGACGAGCATGTCCTCAGCGGCATGCTCAAGGCCATCCAGGAGTTCGTCAAGGACTCATTCCAGAAGGAGGGGGCCCTGGGCGGCTTGGACTACGGGGACTCCAGGATCATGCTCGAGAGCGGCAACTGCGCCACCTTCGCCATCGTCCTCAAGGGCAAGGAGACCAAGGCCCTCAGGGAGGAGACCAAACGGGCCATCGAGAGGATCGAGGGGCTCTACGCCGGCGTCATCGAGTGCTGGGACGGGGATTCGGCCCGGTTCGAGGACGTCAAGAAGTACTTCGGGCCCATATTCGCCCTCGGGAAGACCCAGGAGGAGCAGGCCGAGGCCGGCGATGTCAAGATACTCAGCCAGCTGGAGTTCTACCAGGGCTACGTGAGGCTCAAGGCCGCCGTGAAGAACAATTACCCGTACATGGTCTATGACGTGGACCTGAAGATCATCTACGACAAGAAGGCCCTGCAGCTGGACCACATCGAGCCCGAGTACGAGCGCGAGGGCTCCGAGATCGTCATCGGGAACATCCCGCCCAACGAGAAGAAGACCGTGGCCTTCTACCTGGACCCGATCATTTGCATGGAATCCTCCATCGATGCCACGGCCATATTCAAGAACTACAAGGGCGAGCTGAAGACCGTGCTAATGAAGCGGAGGCCCGTGGACATCGTGTGCCCCATCTTCTACACCGAGCAGAACGTGAACGTGGCCATGCTCAAGCGGCTGGTCACCGAGCTGAGGTACAAGGACAGCAAGATCTTCGCCATCCCGAAGACCCTGCTGCCGACCGAGGCCATGAAGATGGCCAAGGCCGTGGTGGAGTCCCGTGACGTGAAGTTCGTCCGGGAGTTCTTCGAGGAGACCCCCTACATAGGCGAGGCCTGGTTCTACGGCAAGACCAAGCACACGCTCGAGGACCTGACCATCAGGGCCACGGTCAGGGAGGACCGGGGCCTGCTGGAGTTCTTCGTCGCATCGAACAACCTGGCGACGCTGCCGGGCCTGCTGGCGGACCTGGGCCACGGCCTCAAGAAGAGGTACGCTGAGGTCAAACGGACCAAGGAGGGCCTGACACAGGTCACGGACATCAAGATAAAGGACGAGCTCGAGAAGAGCCGCCTCTTGATAGACAAGTACGTCTCCACCGAGGCCCCGGCCTTGACGGACGAGACGGATCTGTGAGGTGCGGCGTGCCCATCCAGGACCACGGCCTTCGACGAAAAACATAAGACCATCGAAGGCCTTGGCACCGTGAGACCGTGAAGGCCCCCCAAAGGGCCTTAAGGAGAGACAAATGCCCAAGATGCAATCCCTGACCTCGGACGAATGGCGGGTCGTGCTGTACCTTAGCCACTTCTCCAAGTTCATAGACGACCCCGAATCCCCACCGCAGGTCACGGCCGGTGGCATAGTCCAGACAACGGGGCTCAAGAGGAGCCGCGTGGACGAGGTCCTGAAGGGGCTCGTCCGTGAGGGCTATCTCAGGGTCTGGACCAACCACGTCAAGGGCGAGCCCACCAAGCGCAAGGTCCATTTCTTAACGCGCGAGGGCGAGAACCTGGCGAGCTTCATCACGGACGCCATCCGCGGGACCCAGATCACCGTCAAGGACGAGGAGATTGACAGGATCCTGGGCCTCTCGAAGGCCCCCAAGGACACCGGCGGGAAGGAGTGCCCTGCGGACGCGGTCCCGACGCCCATATCCCGCCTTGAAGGGGTCCGGGGCAGGAAGATACCGCTGCTCTCCTCCGGGAGGCTCTTCGACTTCGTGCCCACGACCTACGAGCTCGTCATGGGGCTCGAGGACGACAGGACGCTCTCCATCGAGGCCGTGAAGCAGGCCCATTCCAAGGCCATCGCCATGAGGCCTGTGAAGGAGTGGATAGACTTCGCTGGCCATGTGCACAAGTGCCTGCACTTCCACGGCCGGGAGCACGAGGTCGCGCTGGCCGAGGAGTTCCTGGAGTCCGTCACCCAGCAGGTCCTGATAATCAAGGGCATAGACGGCATCGGCAAGACCTCGCTGGCCGCGGCCATCGTGACCATGGTACGCGGTTCGAGGCACCTCTTCTGGTACGACCATCACGAGCACACGACGCTCAAGCACCTTCTGAACGCCCTGGCCCTCTTCCTGAGCAAGCTGAAGGTCCCGACCCTCAGGAACTATCTGAACAGCGAGGACCGGCCCGACGGCAAGGAGGTCATGCACATCCTCGAGGCCTCGCTCTACGACACCAGCGTGATGATGGTCTTCGAGGACGTCCACAAGATCAACGACGAGCTCCTCGTCAGGTTCTTCAAGGAACTGAAGGACACCGTCGGGGGCATGATGGGCGCTAAGGTCGTCATCACCGGCAGGACCATACCAGCATTCTACGAGAAGAAGGACCTGGGGCCCGAAGGGGTCCTAATAGAGATCCCGCTGGCCGGCCTGGACGACGAGGCCACCTTGAAGCTTCTCGAGGTGGAGGGCGTCCCGAAGAACAGGCAGAAGGAGTACCTGGAGGTCACCAAGGGACATCCGCTCTACGCCGAGATGGTGGCGAACCTCGGCCTCCCGTCAGGACCGAAGACCATCAATTTCTATATCGAGACGGACCTGGACGGGCGGCTACCGGACGTCGAGAAGAAGCTCATGGGCCTGGCATCCGTGTACCGCCACCCGGTGCCCCCCAAGGCCTACCTGAAGAGGATCGACAGGTTCAAGGACGGCACCGAGGGAGTCCCCACGCAGGATACGGTGGATGCCCTGAAGGACAAAGGGCTCCTGCGGTCCGACGCCTACGAGGAGAACCTGACAATGCACGACGTCATCCGTTACCACTTCTACGACCGGATGCTGCCGAAGGTCCGGCGCATGGCCCACGGCATCGCGGCCGCCTATTATGTCGAGGAACGGGAGGACGTGAACAGGCTCGAGGTCCTCTACCATTTCATAATGGCCGAGGAGCACGAGAAGGCGGCCATCTATTCCTTCGAGAAGAAGGCCGTCCTTTTCAGGACCGGTTACCTGGACGAGGTACTGGACCTCATCCGCAAGATAGACCGGGGCCTGCTGCCATCGGACATGATGCTGTCGCTATCATTGCTCGAAGGCGAGGTGCTCCTCAGGACCGGCCACATGGACAATGCCATAAAGGTGTTCACGCTGGCATCCAAGATGGCGGGCCAGATAGGGAACGATGTGCTGAGGGCCCATGCGCTGTTCCAGCTCGGGGACGTGCTGAAAAGGAAGGGGCTGGTCGATGAGGCCAAGGCCTGCTACGAGCAGGGCATGGACATCCTCGAGACCGAGGGAAGCCCCGAGGACCTGGCCAAGGGCCACTACGGCATGGCGGCCATCTTCCAGGCGAGGGGCCAGCTGGACGAGGCCTGCGAGCGCTACGGCACGGCCCTTGCCGAGGCCAGGAAGGGCCGGGACCTGGCGACGGCGAGCGCCATCGTGACCAACATGGGCGAATGCCTCCTGAAGAGGGGCGACGTCACCAAGGCGGCGGAGCTCCTAAGGGAGAACCTCAAGATGATCGAGATCAACAGGGACCCGGCCCTCATTGCCAAGGCCTATTCGACCCTTGGCATCATCTTCTCATTGAAGGAGGACTGGACCAGGGCCACCAACAGCTTCCAGACGGGAATCCAGGAGGCCCGCCAGTCGGGCAATAGGAAGCTCCTGGCAGCCAACCTCATGGACGGCGCCATTCCGCTCTTGAAGAAGGGAGAGCCGGACCACGCCGAGGAATGCCTGGAGGAGGCCCAGGAGATCTATACGCGGCTCGGGGACAGGACGGGCGAGGCCCATGTCGAGCTGAAGAGGGCCGAGCTCTTCCTGCTCGAGGAGGACCACGAGGAATCGGAGAACTCCTACCGGGCGGCCATAAGGAAGCTGGAGGCCCTGAACGACCGGGAGGAGCTCTCGTCGGCATATGTCGGCCTCGCGACGCTGTTGGAGAAGGCGGGTCGGGATGAGGAGGCCCAGGCCCTCAAGAAGAAGAGCATGGAACAGGCCGTACGGTCCGCGGCCGACGAAAAGGCCGGAAATAAATGATTTGGGCCTTCTGAAAGGGAGTAAATAACTTTTTATTGCGGTTATTACATAGCATGGATGCCTGTAAGGACGGGGGTACAAGAATGCCCGAGGTAGAATTTGAGACCCTGAAAGCGGAGAAGAAGAACTTCGGTAAGAACAACTTCATCGAGGTTGCGAGGAAGAAGGTCAAGTCCGACACTGGAGAGACTGAGTTCATCTCCATCAGCCGCGGATACACCCTTCCGGACGGCACGGACAGATACAAGAAGTCCCTGACCATCCCCGACATACCCGAGCTAAAGGAGTTCGTGGCTGAGAAGATCAAGAACATATAGATACGGCCCGGGCTTGATCATCATAGCCTAGGCCCTCGACGGCTATATTTTTGGATTCCAGCAGAATTAGTGGACCTGCATGTGTTGTCAGAGTTCACTTTTACAGCAGCATCTCGAAGCACTTTATTGACCCTATTTCTCGCAAATGTATTTTTTATAGAATTTGTAGAAAATGTAAAATACCTGTAATCCCATTACCGATCATGGACCCGATCACCTTCATCATCCTCTGCATCGCTTCCATGGTCCTCGGGACCTGTATCGGCATCTTCACGGGCCTCGTCCCGGGCATCCACACGAACACCGTCGCGGCCATCCTTGTCGTCGTGCACGCACCCCTGACAATTTGGCTCGCCTCGAGGTTCGGGGAAGGGACCATCTCAGAGGCCGAACTGGCCATCGTATGCTTCCTGGTTGCCGTTGCCATGGCGCATGTTTTCGTGAGCTACATTCCCGCGACCTTTCTCGGGGCCCCGGAGGAGGGAACGGTCCTCTCCGTCCTCCCTGGGCATAGGATGCTCCTCCAGGGCCGCGGCCTTGTCTCGATCAGGCTCTCGGCCCAGGGGGGGCTGGCCGCGGTCCTCATCTGCCTTTCGGCCGTGCTTGTCCTGAGGTGCGTGATGGGGGGACCCGTCGACCTCTATGCAAGGACGCGGCCGTTCATCCCGTTCCTCTTGATGCTCGTGGTCCTCTTGATGATCCTCACCGAAGGACAATCGAAACGGCGACGTGATGTCCAACCTGGCCGCGAGCCTGCCACCTGCTTGCTGGTCGACGAGGTCAGGTTCGACAGCACGGAAGAGGACCCCTCGTTTTTCGAGGTGTGGGCCCTCTGGGGGCTCCATGGCAAGAATGTCACGACTAAAGGCCGACTGGTGAAGGAAAAGGGAAGGATATTCCTGGAGGACCGGGGAAAGGTCGAGCTCCTGTTCAAGGAAAAGGGATTGAGAAAGGCGATGGACAACCATATCGGTGAGACCGTGTCCATCGAGGGCAGGGTCTGCCGGTCATTGGCACCATCGCAGCGCACTGACCTGCGCAGGATGGCCTGGGCCCTTGCGGTCTTCCTGATGGCCGGGTCGTTGGGCATCGTCATCCTGGATTCCCATGGTCTCATGAACTTCAATTTCATCCCGATGACACGCCTTGGCCTGCCTGCCTGGGGCTGGGAGTTCTTGCCATTGTTCACTGGCCTTTTCGGCCTTCCGACGCTCCTGACGAGCCTTTCTTCGAACCCTGCCATACCTGTGCAGCTGCAGGACCCCCGCGAGGGTATATCGAGAAAGAGGAAGGCCAAGGGAATGCTCTTCGGGGCCGTGACCGGGGCGTTCATGGGCTGGTTCCCAGGTATCACCAGTTCTCAGGCCGGTGTACTTGCATCCCAGGCCAGCTCTGACATAAAGGATGGGGAGGACGAGGAGGACGGCGGGGCGGCCACGGAAGAGTTCATGGTGTCGCTGTCGGCTATCAACACGGCCAACGCGGTCACCAACTTCGTGGCCCTGTTCGTGATACTCAGGACGAGGAGCGGCGCGGCCAAGGCGACACAGGACATGCTGGGCACCGGCCTCGAGGCCTGGACCAATCCATGGCCCATCCCGTCCCAGCTCCTGCTCATCCTATTATCGATACTGATCTCGAGCGTGCTTGCCTATTTCATGACGATAAGGCTGGGCCGGCTCTTCGCGAAGCACTTCCATCAGGTCCCGTACAGGAAGCTCGTAGCCTCGGTCATCGTCCTCCTGGTCGTGCTGGTGCTGTTCATGGCAGGACCGCTGGGACTCGCTATCATGGCCATCGCGACCTTTTTGGGTCTCATCCCGCCGATGGTGGGCGTGAGAAGGGTCCACCTGATTGGCTGCTTGATACTACCGATCCTGGCCTCATGGGCCTGGGGCATCCTCGGTTGGGGGGTGCTGATGTGAGACCCGTCGGCCAGGCCGTCATTTGTCTTGTCATTAATGTATTGACAAGAATAATCCTGCGGCTTCCTGTACCGTCCCCGGGCATCTTCCTGGGCGCCATGGTGGCCGCAGCTCTGGACCTTGACATGACCGATAGGCCACCGCACAGCACGCCTTACGGACATTCGGTACTCTTCGTGGTCCTCTGGAACAGCCTCGGCCTCGCATTGGCGTTTTGCCTCAGGTCATATTTCGACCCTGTAGACATCGGCCTCGGGCTCACGATCGGTCTATGGGGTCACCTTCTGTTTGATGTCCTGACGGGCGTGCCTGTTTACACCTTTCCAAAAAGCGCCTCGCTATCCGCGGCTGTGAGAATGGCACCGACGGGCCCGGACTTCGAGAGGCTCCATGATAAGGGCGTTTCAATCGCGGCCTCATGGGACACCTATCAGAAAGTCTCAGACGGCGAGCTCGCGTGGCCGTACTGGAGACGGTTTTCATCCACGAACGCTAAACCATTTAGGAGGAAAAACCTTATTAACTATAACAGACTATAATATGCTATGGTGGTGTTGGATGGCCACAACTATCCAAATAAGCGAGAAGTTGCAAAAAGAACTTCTTAAAAGGAAAATGTTCGGCAAAGAGACCTACGAAGAGGTCATATGGGATTTGATCGAGGATTCGCTAGAACTCTCCGACCAGACTATAAAGGAACTCGCAGAGGCCCGTTCCGAAATCAAGTCCGGCAAGTCGCGAGGACTTGCTGACGTTAAACACGAGATGGGCCTATGACTTATGAGATAATCCTTTCTAATAAAGCTATTAGGCAATTGAAAAAATTAGACAAGGCCACCCGAGTCCGTATAGTTGCCGCATTGGAAAGGATCCGTATAAGGCCCGAGTCCTACGTGACCAAACTTGTCGGTGATCCGGGTTACAGACTAAGGGTTGGCGTATACCGAGTCATTTTGGATATTGACAATGAACGGAAAAAATTATTTGTGTTAATAATAGGACATAGACGGAACATCTATAGTCTCAATTGGTAATGCTCGGGTTAATCCGCCTAGTTCCGTCTTTCGATGAGCTCTATCAGGATCCCCACCGGGTCCTCGATGAATGCGATGAGAGGTCCATCGGGCCCGAGCCTGAACGGTTCGTCCGTGACGGTAACCTTGTCCTTCTTGAGCCTGGCGATGAATGTCTTCATTTCATCAACCTGGAAGGCCAGGTGGTCCCAGGACCTATCCTCGTAAGGCGCCTGGTCGAACTTCTTTTGATTCTTGTACTGTGTCAGCTCAAGCTGAAAGTCGGTGCCCTCGCTCGACAGGAAGGCGATCTCTGCGTTGTTGGCCTTGATCTCCTTCCGGCGCTCGAGATTCATCTTGAAATATTTCGAATAGAAATCGATGCTCCTGACCATGTCGTTGGTCCTGATGGATACATGCACGAACTTCATCGTTATTCCTCCAGACCTGCTCTCATCTCTGATTCCTTTTCCCGGCTAAAACCTTGCCGGACGAGGAGAGGATTTTTAAACGACCGTCACCATCACAAGGCCACAATGCAGCCGAGGTCGGATTTCAAGGGCGAGGTCGAGGAGGCCTACATCGACGAGCTGGTGGCATTGCTCCTCGAGGGAAAGGTCCGGTCCAAGGAGGACCTGCACAAGGCCAAGCTGAGGCTCGCCCGCAAGCACAAGGTCAAGTCCATCCCGGCGGATGCGCAGGTCCTCGAGCGTATCCCAGAGGAGGCGGAGCCGTTGCTCATGCCTCTCCTGCGGACCAAGGCCGTCCGAACCGTCTCGGGGGTCGCCGTTGTCGCGGCCATGACATCGCCGGCCAAGTGCCCGCATGGCAGATGCCTCTACTGCCCCGGCGGCGTCGATATGGGGACCGCCCAGAGCTACACGGGCAGGGAACCAGCGGCCCTCAGGGCAACTATGAATAACTTCGATGCCTTCCGCGAGGTTTCCTCCAGGCTCGAGCAGCTGCATGCCATAGGCCATGCGACGGACAAGATCGACCTGATAATCATGGGCGGGACCTTCACGGCGCGGGATATGACCTATCAGAACGAGTTCGTCAAGGGCTGCTTCGACGCCATGAACGGACGGAAGGCCCCGGACCTGCCGACGGCGCTCACATGGAACGAGACGGCGCCGTCAAGATGCATCGGCCTCACGGTGGAGACGAGGCCGGACTGGTTCGGCAGGGACATCATTGTGAGGTCCATGGACATGGGCATGACGCGCGTGGAGCTCGGCGTCCAGACGCTCTACGACGACGTCCTGAAGGCCATGCAGCGGGGTCACACCGTGGCCACGGCGGCCGAGGCCATCGGTAACGCCCGGAACGCGGGCCTCAAGGTCGGCGTCCACATGATGCCCGGGATGCCTGGCGTCGATGAGAGGATGGAGCTCAAGGCATGGGACGACCTGTTCACTGACCCGCAGTTCAGGCCGGACATGCTCAAGATCTATCCATGTCTAGTGATGAAGGGTACTGGAATCTACGACCTGTGGAAGGAAGGGAAGTACGAACCATTCACGACGGAGCAGGCCATTAAGATCCTGGCAAAGGTCAAGACAAGGCTTCCCAAGTGGGTCCGCATCCAGCGCATCCAGAGGGACATACCCGTCCAGCTCATCGAGGCCGGCGTGGACAAGAGCAACCTGCGCGAGCTCGTCCAGGCACGCATGGCCGAGGAGGGCACCAGGTGCCGATGCATCCGCTGCCGCGAGGTCGGCCATCGCACCCTGCGCGGTGACAAGGTCGACGAGAAGGCCGTGGAGTTCCTGGAGGAGAGATACGAGGCCTGCGGCGGCACCGAGGTCTTCGTGTCCTTCGAGGACACGGCCAACGATATTCTCATCAGCTATCTCAGGCTCAGGTTCCCGGGCGAGGGCAACTGGTGGAGGCCTAGGACCGAGGGCTGCGCCTTCGTCCGCGAGATGAAGGTCCTCGGCGAGGTCGTGCCCATCGGCAAGCACGACGAGAAGGCATGGCAGCACGCGGGCCGAGGCCAGGAACTGCTAGGGAGGGCCGAGGCCATAGCAAAAGAATCCTTCGGCGCCGAGCGCCTCCTTGTGACCAGCGGCGTCGGGGCCCGCGAGTACTATCGACGGATGGGCTACGAGCGGTCCGGACCATACATGGGGAAAAGTCTTAAAACCTAGCTTCGATACCACTTCAAGGTGAGCTCCTTGGGACACCACCGCCATAAGAAGATGGAGAGCACGGTCTGCGAGATCAAGGGCTGCGAGAAGGATGCCGAGAGGTCCCTTCCGAAGGATAAAGTCCAGCAGGCCTTGGAGCAAGGCATCAAGGAGAACGTCGGCCGACGGGTGCACATGTGCAAGGAACACTACAAGGAGTTCAGGAAGAAGACCAAGACCGACCGGCTGACGGACAGGCTCAACTGGGAGAAATAGCGCTCAGTCGTCCGTGCCCTCTTCCGGCCCGGGGTCCTCGTCATCGCCTTCCTTTTTCCCATCCTCGTCCCCAGGCTCGGCCTCGTCCTCGAGCAGGTCCCTTAGGAAATAACCGATGATGGCCCCGGCCCCGAAGGCCACGGCGTTCCTGGCCTGCTCCTGTTCGAGGGAGCCGGCCCTGACCGGCCTCGTCGGCTGGGAGGCCTTCTTCCCGGCCACGGGCGCCTCCTCCTCTTCCTCCTCGATACCCTCGTCCGCCTGGACGGCCTCGAACTCGTCCTTGGCCTCGGGCCTCGGCGGTCTTGGCTCGACGACGGTCTCCTTTTCGACCTTCGCCCTTTCCGATTCCTCGAGATCCTCCCAGGCCCCGGCCTCGACCTGCCCCTTGGGCCGCTCCTTGGACTGTTCCCTGTAGAGGTCGAGCTCGATGCGCTCGATGTAGGAGATGGTGCCATCCTTCTCCTTGGCCTTGAGCGCCTCCAGCCGCTTCCGGTCCATCTTGGCCATGTTATCGAAGAGGGTAATCCATAAGAGTTAAAAAAGACTTCTTACCCTGCCGTCTAAACATTTTTTAATAGCCATACGCTATCCCCTTCGAGGCAACAATATCGAGAGGTCGTTCGCGGGATGCCCACCATAGAGGAAGAGATCAAGGCCGTCGAGGAAGAGCTCACCAAGACGGAATACAACAAGAAGACCGAGGGCCACATAGGCAAGCTCAAGGCCAAGATAGCGCGCCTCAAGATAGAGCTCGAGAAGCGCAGGACCAGGCCCATAAACGTCAAGACCTACGCCCTCAGGCAGACCGGCGACGCCACCGTGGCCATCATGGGCCCCCCCAATGTCGGCAAGAGCAGCATCCTGAACATGCTCACCGGGGCCACCAGCGAGGTCGCGGACTACGACTTCACGACGCTGGAGCCGCACCCGGGGGTCATCCTCTACAAGGGCGCCGAGATACAGCTCGTCGACATGCCCGGCATCGTCAAGGGCGCCGCCAGGGGCAAGGGCCGCGGAAAAGAGGTCCTCGCTTGCTCGCGCAACGTAGAGATGGTCATGATAATGATCGATGTCAACAGGCCGGACCTGAAGATGGTCATCCAGGAGCTCAACGAGATGGGCATCCGCCTTAACCGGACGCGCCCTGACATCGTCATCGCCAAGAGGGCCAAGGGCGGCTTGTCGGCCACATCCACCCTGCCGCTGACGCATATAACATTGAACACCGTCAAAGAAATGGTCAAGGCCTACGGCATCCTCAACGCCGACATCGTCGTCCGGAGCGACATCGACCAGGACGACCTCATCGACCATCTGGACGGTAACATGTGCTACATACCGGGCATCGTTGTCCTGAACAAGGTGGACCTCGTGGGCCCCGACGCGGTCAAGAAGGTCGTCGAGACCATCGGAAAGGACAAGAACGTGGTCCCCTTCTCCGTAACCCAGGCGACGCCCGAGGTCATCGAGGCCTTCAAGCAGAAGATCTGGGACACCCTAGGCTTCATACGGGTCTACCTGAAGCCCAAGGGCGGCAAGCCCGACAAGAACAAGCCCATGATCATCAGGAGGGGTGACACCATCGGGACGGTCTGCAAGAAGATCCACAAGGACTTCGTCAGGAAGTTCCGCTACGCGGTCGTGACCGGTAGAAGCGTCCGGTTCGCGGACCAGACCGTGGGCCTCACTCACAAGCTCATCGACGAGGACGTAGTGACCTTGATAGTCGAGAGATGAAAAAGCGTCTCGGAGGGAAAGAACGTGCCGCAAAGGTCGACATGGAACCGCATCGGGGCCCTTTCCTCCGTGCTCGTGCTCCTGTTGGCATCCACGGTCCTTCCGGCCATGGCATCCGGGAGCCCTGACAGCTCCTCGAGCTGGAACATCAAGGCCCTCGACACGAAACTGCCCTATGCGGTCTACCGTGCCGGTTCCATCTGGACGGGCGAGAAGGAATATTTGATCAGCGGGAGGACCGACCAGCAACAGGTCGACACGATAATCGAGTTCGACCCCTCCACAGGGAAGGCCGTGGTCAAGAACGCCCATGTCCCACAGGCCAGGATAATGATGGGAGCCGCCTGGCTGTCGCCGTACGCCTACATCTTCGGCGGGCAGAACCTGTCCACGATACTTGACGATGTCGTAAGGTACGACCCCAAGGCCGACAAGGTCGAGGAGATGCCCTACAAGATGCCTTTCACGAGGGTGGGCCTGAGCGCCGTGCCCATCGGGGATTCCATCCTTGTCATGGGCGGGAGGAACGAGACGGACTACTTCTCCAACGTCCTCCGTTTCTATCCGAGCAACGGCACCTTTGTTCCTATGGCGCCTACCCCGGTCAAGGGCGGCGGGAGGACGGGGGTCTACACAGGGAACAAAGTCTACCTCTTCGGTTCCTGCATCAATGCCAAAGGCCATGATGTCCTCGAGGTAGACCCGAGCGCGGACACAACCCAGGAAATAGATGTCGGGCCCCCGCACAACTTCTATTGGGCCTCCAGCGCATGGGTCGGCAATTCCGCCCTCGTCTTCGGCGGGGACAACTACACGGTGGCCATGGACCAGTTCCTCGAGTTCAGGCCCACGACCGCAGGGAAGGGCGAGCTCAAGAGCATCGGGAAGCTTCCCAAGCCCATAGAGAACAGCGAGGCCTTCTATGACAAGAGGACGGGCAACGCCTACCTGCTCGGAGGGCGCTCGACCACCACAGGCCTCAACGACATCTACGTCATCTCAAAGAACGGCACTGGCACGGGCACCGCCACAGTGACCCCGGAACGGGCCTTCCTCGTCGGGGGCATCATGCTCTTCGTCATATTGATCGTGGCAGTGCAGGCCTACTTCGACAAGGCCAAGAAGGTCGCCAAGGACGGTGAGGCCTCCGACAAGTGGCCCACTAGGCCGGTCAAGCTATCGTCGAAGGATAAGATGCGCTAGGCCGGCAAAAGGACCCTTGCCCGCTCACCAGATGTAGTTGTCTACGGGGTTTTCCGCCTTGCCCTTGGGGGGTGCCGCCTTTGCCTTGGGGTCTTCCTTGGGGGGCTTCTCGATGCCGAGGCTGATGGCCAGCCTGTTCACGAGCTCCTTGGCCCTGACCTCCTCGAACCCGGCCTTGACCATCTTGGCGATGACCTCATCCTTCGTGGTCCCCTTCAGGAGCTCCGCCGAGCCTAGGCTCGACATCTCCTTGACCTTGATGCTGTCGTTCTCCGACTGGCCCAGCTGGGCCAGGAGCCAGCGGCCGCCGACGATTACGGACTCCAGGGCCATGTTGAACTCCTTCTTGTTGAAGTAGTTCGTGTAGAGGTCGGTCCTGAGTATCAGGGTCTCCTCCTTGCCCATGATGCAGAACTTGGAGAGCTTCATGGAGTTGTTCTGGATGAGAAGGTCGGTCATGATGTTGACCGTGACGTCCGGAGGCTGGCCTTGCAGGTTCAGACCTGTCACGAAGGCGATGTAGGTCACGTCGGGTTCCACGTTCACGATGATCTTGAAGGGCATCTGCTTGCTGTCGATCACCATGAACTTGGGGTTGTCCGGGGCCACATCGATCGCCCAGCCATGGTCGATCGCCATGCTGCTCTGCTCGATCGTAGTCTCAAGCCACTTCTTGACCTTGACATGGACCGCTTCCGCCATTGATAACACCTGCCAGACTGGATGGGAGGAAGTGTTAAAAAGGTTTCTGGGGGAAGGGTTTTTAATATCGTCGACCTTTATCAAATCCGTGCAATCCATCGAGAAGGTCCTCAAGGGCAAGAGCGGCAAGACCGTGAGGCTCAAGGTCTGCTACGACCCGGAGATGGACGTCCTCATCAAGCCGAACGGCTCCCCCTTACCGGATGTCATTTCGATCGACGGCACGATGGTGGACCTGCGCAAGTTCAAGAATAAATGGAAGAAGGAGCTCCAGGCCAAGGCCGGTACGGCCCTCCAACGGCCGAGCTCGAAGAAGAAGCCTATGGCCGCTTTCCTCAAGGAAGACCTCACGACGGACTTCGAGACCTTGCCGGAGGAGTACGACATCCTCTACGAAGGCCTGACCACCGAGGAGCTCGCAAGGTCCAGCAACACCTACCAGGTCTCCCAGCTGAGCGCGAACCTGAAGTACGGCTCCTTCGGCAAGAAGGACCTGTTCGTGATGTGCAACTTCAGCACCGTCATCCATATCGTCCTCCGGGGCCGTGAGGGCGACAGGGCTGTCGTCGAGAAGACAGGCCAGGCCCTGGCCAAGGCATTCAAGGTAAAGCTGCAGGGATCCCCGTTCAAGCCCGCAGGCCTGGTCGAGATGACCCTGGACATCAACAGCAAGGACGACCGCTACCGCCAGGTCATGAACATATTAGATCTCCTCAAGGTCAACTTCTCGAGCGTCTCAATCCATCAGGTGCTCCTCCTGAAGGTGCCAGCGGAGCACATCGAGGCCATATCCCTCGATCCGCGAAAACGTGTCTCTGTCAAGCATCACTTCGGATGAGCGGCTATCCCGGAAGTTCGATGCTGTAGATTCTCTCAGGATGCTCCTTGTGGATCCTGATGGCCTGCCCCTCGGTCATCTTACCTGTCTTGAGCATGTCCAAGGTCCTCTTCGGCACGGTCTTCGGCCCCATGACGGCGCCGGGCCTTTTCATATCGTCGAGGTAGTCCGTCTCCATCAAGAACCGGTCGCCTTGCGTCAGGGCCTTGTCTATGGAATCCTTCGAGGCCACGATGGACGGGAAGAGCCCCTGGTTCAGCCGCTCATCCACCATCGGTGGCGAGAAGTGCTTGATGACCTTGTCGCGCTTGATCCCGACCTTGTCGGCCAGGCCGGCCAGGAACTTGAAGGTCTCCTCCGTCGAGCTTTCGGTGTGGAGGGTGACCGGGCATCCAACATCCTTGGCCCGTTCCATGGCGTAGACAAGTATCGCGTTGGACGCCTCCATGATCTCCTCGGGGACAGGGAAATGCGGCCTGCCGACCTCGCCTAGGGCCACGACCTTCCGCTCGGACACGAGCCCAGCCGCAATATCGATGCCCTTCCTCATGAGGGCCACCGCATCGCCCAGCGACATCTCCTTCACGAGCTGCGGCAGGAGCGCTGGATGCGGGGCCAGGGTCACGAAGACCGTCAGGCCCGTGCCCTGTCGGACCATGTCGGCGATGCGCAGGGTCGTGCCGTACTGCTCCCTCATGCCGGCATCGGACCTCATCAGGGACCACTTCGGCTTGTCGACCAGCATGATGGCCGTCCCGCCGGCCTTCTCGAACTCCTTCGCGGCCTCGACGCAATGGCCCTCGAGGTCCAGGTGCATGTGATTGTCCAGGATGGGGACCTTCTTCCCGATGTCAGGGCTCACATCCAGTGCCCCCCGCGCTTCACCCACCGGACGACGTTGCCGCTGGCGGCCCCGGCATATTTCCTTAACCTGGGCTGGGTCCCGGCCGCGTCGGTAAGCCCCTTGAAAATCGCCTCGAGCAGTTCCGCCACGGAGCTCACATTGTCCGGCACGAGCGTGAACGCGGAGCCGATCTCCTCACGGAAGTGAGCGTCGCTCCCTCCGGTGATGTTCGCCCCGATGCGTTTGGCAAGCACCACGGCCATGCGGTTGCCTGCCGGCCTTGTCCTACCGTTGAACCCCTCGATGTGCCTGAACCTTCCCTTGACCACGTTGTCCTCGCCGAGGCCTGTGACCTTGCGGTAAGGATGGGACGCGACGGCGACTCCGCCCGCGGCCTTGATCCTGTCGATGGTGTCCTCGATGGTGAGGTCCTTTTGTATCGGTGTCTTGATGCCGTAGGCAAGTATGTGCCCGGAGGCCGACGATATCTCCATGCCGGGAACCAACAAGAGGCCTGAATCCTTAAAGTCCGCGAACTTGCCGGCCGATTCCAATGAATTGTGGTCCGTGATGGCCAGACCGTCGAGCCTCAGGGCCTTGGCCATCTGGACGATGGTCCTGACATCCATGCGGCCATCCGACGAGAACAACGAATGGATATGCAGGTCAAGCTTCATGGCTCGCCCTCAACGGTTCCCTTTGAGTATCGTGACGATGTTGTTGCAGGCGAACCCGCCCATGTTGTGGGCCAGGCCTACCTTTACCCCGTCCACCTGTCGCTTGCCCGCGTTCCCGGTCAACTGAAGGAACAGCTCGCAGACCTGGGCCATCCCGCTGCCCCCGACCGGATGGCCCCGGGCCTTGTGACCGCCGGAGGTGTTTATGGGCAGGCTGCCGTTGAGCTGTGTCTCGCCCTTCTTCAGGGCCTTCCAGGCCTCCCCGTGGCGGAACAGCCCCATGTCCTCGGAGTTGATGAGCTCCAGGATGCTGAAGGCTTCGTGGATCTCGGCGATCTCGATGTCCTTGGCCTTAAGCTTCGCCATGGCGTAGGCCATCCTGGCGGCCTCCAGGTTAGCGCCGAACGAGAGGAGCGAAGGCCTGTCCACTACGGCTACGGTCTCAGTCCCGTGGCCGACCCCCTTGACCATGACATCGCCGCCATGCGATGATAGCACCGCTGCCGCCGCGCCATCGGATATGGGCGCGCAGTCGTACATCCTCAGCGGGTCCGCGACCATCTTGGAGCCGAGCACATCCTCGACGGTTATCTCCTTCTGGAAATGGGCCAGAGGGTTCAGCGTCGCGTTGTGATGGTTCTTGACAGGGACAAGGGCCAGGTCCTCCCGCGTGAGCCCGGTCTCGTGCATATAGGATCGGGCGATCATGCCGCAAAGGCCCGCCATGGTCAGACCGTAGCCGCGCTCGTCCGTGGTGAGTATCTCGGTCAGGATCCTCTGGGCCTTCGGGGTGTCGACACCGGTCATCTTCTCGCCAGCGACCACGAGGACCGACTCGTAGAGGCCTGACTTGATGGCAATGATCCCGTTCATGAAGGTCGCTGCGCCCGAGGCCGAGCTGTTCTCGACCCTCAATGCCGGCCTCGGGATGTGGCCCAGCTCGGCCGCAACGCGCGTCGAGATGTTGCCGAGGCCGCAGAACTCCTCTGGGTTCTGGCACCCTACGAACAGGGCGTCCACGTGTTTGCCCTCAAGGGCCTGTTCCGCGGCCTGGACCATGAGCTCGACCAGCCCTTCGTCCCTCTTCCCGAATTTGGTCATCCCGACCGATGAGATGCGGACATCGCTCAAGGTCGCCTCGCCCCTTTTAATAACATAACCATAGACAATTACCTTATTAAAAAAGGTTTAGTATGTTTATCGAGAGGTTATGCATGCGTTGGACCTATTGGCCGGTATTAAGATTTGAGACCGTCCAATGGGAAATCCAGAGACCTGAGGGATGGCCCTGGGATGGCGGGAGTATATAAAGCAACAATCAATTTTTCATTCATTATATATATAGTTTATAGACGTTTTCGAGCGGTGTACAAACGGGTTCTTATATAATCGGCCCTATGTTAAATATACGACACCCTGGACGGCCTTGCCTTCCAGAGGTCAGCATATCAATGTCCAGATGTGGGAAATTATAGTAGAAGACCGAGGTGAAGGAAAATGAAGACAAATAAATTCGTGGAACAGTTGTTTGCGTGTGCGATCGTGCTCTTGTTCATGACGGGGGCATGGTTCGTTGCCATCAAGCCGGTCTCAGCAAAGACCGGCCAGAGGGCGGACCTTGTGCTCGTCGACAACCACGTTGTGAGCGGGACCGAGACCTACGATACCGTGACCATAAATGATGGCGGTATCCTGACGGTCCCGGCAAGTTCGACCCTTATTGCGAAGGCGATCGTCATGAACGGGGGTTCGTTCATGGACACCGGCGGCAAGGTCGTCATCGACCGGAGCACTGCCGGTAA